>FLOH01001238.1_pt1 | contig 40966 bp, 44 predicted proteins | sample 756751 | NCBI WGS metagenome assembly FLOH01 (sample SAMEA4026879, study PRJEB14308) | marine metagenome | biome: coastal water; material: water | depth 74 m
ATGTGTATAAGAGACAGTACGCTTGCTGATGCCGGCGGAACAATAAAATAACCAGGCACGGGTTTTGCCTTCATACTGCGGACCGAGAAAGCCGGTACAACCGTAGCTGACATCAAGAGCGGCAAGAGAGCGTTTTTTGGTGATAAAGTCCAGTAATCTTTTCAACTGCCGAGGTTTTAAAAGGATACTTTTGTCTGTCAAAGCCCGACCGATGGGATCAACATTAATAAGACGCCAGGAGTGGATGCCAAGAGGGGCAAAGGTGCGGTACATTTTTTCCAGATCGGCAATATTTTTTGGATGGACGGTAGTGGTGATTTGAACGTTTTTGAAAGCAGATGATTTGACTAAAAGTTTGACGGCATTGATGGCTTTTTGATAAGAACCGGGAGTTTGGCGAAAATCATCGTGGACCTTACCTAAACCGTCGATGGAAACAACAATGGTGGACATACCGGAGCTTTTCATTTGGGAAACAATTTTGGGGGTGACTAAAAAACCGTTGGTAACCAGACCCCAGTTAAAACCCAAACGGTGAACGTAAGTCATGATTTGAAACAGATCGGGGCGAAGCAAAGGTTCGCCGCCGGTGACGGCTATCATAATTTTCTTGGGGTCAGTTTGGGAGGCAAGTTTTTTGAAAACATTTTTGATTTCGGTAGTACTTAATTCGTTTTTGAAATGTTTTTGACGACCGGCACCGGAACCACAGTGGCGACAATTGAAATTACAGTTTAGAGTGGCTTCCCAAAAAAGATAAGTGAGGGGGTGGCTACGGCGAAGACGGTTAATATTCCAAGAGTTTAACCTGAGTTGACCGGAAAGAAGTAGATTGCTGAGAAAACTCATAGGATGGCTATACCAAAGACAAGATCTATAAGTTGTAAGGCCAAGTAGAGAAGACTAAAAACTAAGGGGATGATGATAAATATTTTTTTGTTGGTTAACAAAAACAAAATGGTGCCGATAACAAAACTAACAACTATTAAGAAAGGAGAGAAAATAATGGAAAAAAGATTAACAACAGGGTTTACCGTGTTGCCATATAAAGGCTGAAAGGATGAGGGTGGGCCGTATAAATCTTGAATCATTTCGGGTGGAGGGCCGTATAAAAGTTGTGTCATTGCCATGCTCAATTTAAGTGTAGCACGAAATAATAAGTTCAAAAATGAATCCGGGTGGTTGGAAAAATATTTGGTTTACGGGGCTAATAGTTGAGTAGCTCAAGTTGTTGATTAACTTGCTCGTTGAGGTTATTGACAAGGTTTTTATAGAGAATGGTGCAAATGACAAGAGAGGCGAGGGTTAAAATAATGGCGATAAAACCGACGAGTTTTGATTTGTCGTTGCTTTGGCGGAGGTATTTGATGGCCCAAAAAATACCAAAGGGAGGGAGTAAAACGCTTTTGAGATAAAGAGTGACTTGATCGGTTAAAGAAATAGAAGGCGGGGCCGGTTTTAAATTTTGTCCACAATTACGACAAAAATAATCATCGGGATTGACGACAAAATGACATTTGGGGCAAATGTTTTCCATGAACTATTATAGCTGTTGGAAAAGATAAAAATTGAATTTAAAACTAAGGGCTCGAAAATTAGTTTTTGTAGTATTTTTTGACCTGAAAGAGGACGTAAAGCGAGAGGCCGGTGCCAATAATCAGACCGCCGAGGTCACCATGGGACAAAGAAGAAACGGCACTGACAAGAGTGGCATAAAAAACCAAACGCCAGGCTTTGATAGTTCTTTTAAAAAGTCCGGGGACGGCAAGAACTTCTAAGACTAGACTCACGGCCAATATTAATAAATAGAGACTGAAAGTGGCCCCGTATCTGACACCGCCAAGAAAACTAAAAGGGGCAAGAAGGGTGCCAATACCGAGAACGGCAAGAATGGCTGGGGAAGCAAGAACAACCATAATGATAATAAGCCAAGGGGCGAAATTAACGATGACTTCTTTGAAGTTGTCGGGAAGGGAGGGAGCTTTTTGACCCAAGTAGAGATCGAGAAGATCTTCGAGTTGTTTAAGTGGATTTTGAGTGGCGGGAGTGGTTTTTTCTTTCATAAGTTAATTAAACATGAGAAGGGGAGGGCTGTCAAGAGAGACGGTAGTAGAATGGCGTTTTTCCGCGGGGTTGGTTTTTAGAATCCTTAAGACTTCTTGGCCGTTAATATCTTTTATGGTGTCAATTAGTTCCAACTTGTGTTCTTGCATCTGTTCATCCGAGATTGAAATATTATCCCCTACTAGATATTGTTCCTGATAAATATCGTCTTCCCAAAAGATTGATCTAAACTCAATATTTTTTAAGCGCTGATTGGGATTAAACTCGGGATGGTTATAATAGTTATCTAAGTAAGTGGGGCCGTGCCATTGTTGAATAAATTCGGGATCAATTTTTTGGTAAAAAGCAAAGAGAATATAGATTGGGGCAAGACGAGCATTGTCAATGATAATATCCCTGTCTTCAATCGGGGTTAATTTTTCAACCAACTGATGGTATTGATAACCCCAAACGGCCGATCTTTCGTGTTTGAGTAAGGTTAAGCCGGAATAAAGCTGGAAACAGGCAATTAGAACAAAAAATAGGGAGAGCCACGGTCGATGTTTGAAAAGCTTTTGCCAACCCTGGGCAATAATCCAAGACAAGGGAATAAAAATAGGCAAAACTCTGAGAGTGGAAAAATATTCTTTGGTAATAGCACCGGGTAAGATGGCAACAAAAAGTAAGAGGATCATAATTTTGTCAGACCAGGTGAGGGTTAACCTGTTCTGATAAATTTTGATAACACCAGCAAGCAAAAGAGGAAACATCCACCAATAAAAAACGCTTAAATCGGGAAAAGAGCGCTGTAACTCCGGATCGGGGCGACTGAATAAATTGTTGGGAGAAAGATAAACAAAATAATGTTTTAGAAAGCCTAAAATATTAGAGTTACCTTGATATAAGAGGCCGGATAAGCGGGCGTTTGTACCCGATTTGAGACTAATTAATAAGAGGGGCAACTGAATGGCAAGAGCAAAAAAGAAAGCAAGGATTACTTGACGACGATTTGTTTTTAAACTAAAAAAATAAATTAAACTAAAGAAGAAAATAAAAAAGAGAGAAAGAAAACGCTCGGCGTGATAAGCGTAAGCGGAAATAGATAAGAGAGTTAGCCCAAAAAAGAGCAAGTGAGAGTGTTTTTTGGCTTTGATTGATAAAAGAAGCCCGGCGATAAAAAGGCTGAGAGCCAAATTGGCTTCGAAAGCGCCTCTGGAAAAAAAGACAAAGACGGGAGAAATAGCGACAATTAAAGCTTCAATTGGACCCATCCAGAAACAGACGAGGACAACCAGAGCCAATCCCGAAATCAAAGAAAGAGTTCTAACCCCGACGCTTGAGAGGCCGATAATTTTGATAAAGGGAATACTTAGGTAGGTGTACAGGGCAGATTGGTAGGTGCCAAAAGAGCGGAGAAAAATAGGCCAGGATGCCCCATATTCGTCTTTGCCGGTTTTGAGAAGAGAATAGGCGTTGTAACCCAAGGAGGCTTCATCAACGTAAACTCCGGCTGGATTATTGCCAAAATCCCAAACCCTTAAGACTAAGGCAAGAATGATGATTGATAAAATAAGTAAGGGTTTTTTGCTTTTCATTTTGACGATCACCAAGTAAGGTAAGAAAATAATTTTTGTCTGGTTAAATAAAATCTTTCAGTCAATTTGTTTTGAAAAAACCTAGCGAAAAGGGCAGGGTAAAAAGCCCGCCTTTGGTTGATTCGAATGATGTCAAGATCAGTTAGCCGACGGCTAAAAAAAGAGATGATAAATATAAGGACGATTAAAAAATAGAAACACAATCGAGCCCTCTTTTTCATATATAAAAACATTAGCACAGAAAAAAGCTTGGATGGGACAAATGGTTTAATTGAGAATTGCGGGAGTATTGTGGACAAAATTTGATGTTGGTGACTCTTGCTGATTTGGGGTTTGAGTTTTAACGCGAACAAATAAGTCTTTGACAATCATTTTAATGAGTTTTTTGGCTTCGATTTCATTTTTTTTGAGAGAGGTGTTCCAGTCTAAACCGGGAGAAGTGTTTCCTTCTAAAAAATAAGAGTTGCCATTGTTGCTAATAATGAAATCGAGAGTAAAAAGAGAGTGTTTTTTGTCTAAAGTTTTGGCAATTAAATTTGCTCTGGCTATCAAGGATGACGGAAGTTCACCTGGAGACAGATAAGTTAAAAGACCACCCCGATGCTCGTTACAACGAAATTCGCCCGGTTTGGCAACTCTGATATAAGACTGGACGATTTTGCCCCCAAAATAGATTAATCTAATGTCGGTAGAAGCAGGAGAGTGATGGTAAGTAAAGCCTTTATCAAAATTAGCAAAGGGCTGAATAATATATGAAACGTTAGAGTGGCGACGAATAACAGCTAGCATGTCTTCGGATTGATTGACTTTGAACTTATGAATACGTCGACCACCGGCACCAAACCTGTCTTTCATAACAATGTCGTGACTAAAATCTGCTGAGGTGGGGTGGTGATAAGTTAGCTTGGCCAGATTTTTACAGGCACTTTTAATACTTTTGAGAGTATTGTTTTCTTCTAGTAATGAAATAGTGGGAATAGAATATTTTGATAATTTTTTATAAGTTTTTTGTTTATCGAAAAATAAATTAAATAAAACCGGGTTGTTGAATGGTTTGATTTTGGTGGAAGAAAACAATAGTTGGCGAAGCAATTTACCCTTTTTCCTGGTGGGAGAAAATTTGTCAAAAATGAGAGTGGAATAGCAAGGAGAATTAATTTTGACCCAATTTTCATCTTTTAATTGCCAAAAACTGTGACAAAAACCAGGGCCGATAATATCAGTTGAAGTGGCAAAACCGGCGCGCAAGCCGGATTGATGACACGTTTTTAAAAAGTAGGCATAAACATTGTTGTATTCCTCGTTTGGAGAATCGGATGAGAAAGGAGTGGCGACGTTGGCCGACTTATCAGAGGCACTAAGGGCCAATTTTCCGTTATAGACAATAAGGACGTCAAGGCTAGTTAATCTACTCATAAATCACAATACAAAGCAAAGGTTTCTTTGTTGGGTTAGGTATATTATAGCGTATTTTATGGGAAAAAACCAGCCGCAGAACGTGATTAAACTGTTATTTGAGGGGTTATCTTAATTTGAGGGTGAACAATCGTTGGGGCAATTGGCTTTGGTTTCGCCCAAATCGGGTTCACAGATACCGTTGCCACAACCAACCTGGGGAATCTGATCATTGTCGGGATCAGACATTTTTTGATCTGACATATTTTTTGGATTTATTAGCATAGAGAAAATAGTGGCAATAAAAAAGATGATTGTAATAATGCCAATGATGAAAATTATTTTTTTGTTCAGGGTTAATTTTTTTAGTTTTATCATGAAAAGATAAACTCCGACTGAAAATAAAGAAGCCAAAAACCCGAAACCAAATAACATGCCAGGCCAGGGTTTTTCTTGGGGCATGTCGTTGATGATTTTATCGGTATTGATGTTTTGATCTCCAGGTCCGGACATCATATTTTCATTTTCAGTCGGAGGCTCTTTGATTTCGGTACATTTTGTCGCCGGTGCATTTTCATCATTGGCTTCAAAAAAGTAAACGGAGCCACCGGTACCGGCGGCAATATATTTACCATTGGCAGAGATGTCCACCTCTTCTACATATTCGTTAAAGTTAATAATAGTTGGGATGCTGTTGTCTTTTTGAAAAATATAAAGCTTGTTATTGTCGCTTCCAGCGGCGATAAAACTACCATCCTCGGCGATATCAATGCCGCCAAAGGAAATATTCGGAATCTTCCAATGAGAAATTGGCGTGCTTGAACTGCTGTTAAAGATATAAGCGTCACCATTGAAAGTAGCGGCGCCAATATAATTCCCATCAGAAGTGAAATTTAAAGCTCTGGCAGAACTTTTGCCGGCGGTGGAAAACTTCCAAATTGGCTTTTGGGAATCTTGGGAAAAAAGAAAGACAGCTCCGTCATCGGATTCACTACCAACGGCGGCAAATTGACCATCAGCGGAAATTTTGGCCCGATGGACCGGAGAATCGCGAGTCAACATGTCACTTCTAATAATTGGCTCATTTGAGTCTTTGGAAAAGAGATAGAATCTTCTGTCGGGACAACCGGTGGCACCGGTAATAAAACTACCATCATCTGACAATGAAACATCATGAAAATTACCTTCGGTGTGATAAATCCATAAAGGAATTGCGCTTTTTTGATTCCACAAAATTAACAAGTTGGTGGTTTCGGATGAAGTATAGCCTTCGGCCGTGCTGGTAACATTGCCGGCTGTCCCCATGGCCATATATTGACCATCTTTTGAAATGGCGACGTTGTAGGCTTGATTGCCGCTACCTTGATAAGCCCAAAGGGGTTGATTGCTTTTATTATCAAACAAAATAGCGCTACCGCCAATTGAAGCAAAAATGTGGGTACCATCGCCGGAAATATCAACACCGCCTTTGACGTCACCCGGTCTTTCGGTCGGACCTTCATAGGTCCAGAGGGGTTTTTGAGGACTTGAGGTGTCAAAAAGATAAATCTTTTTGTGGGTTTTGACTGCCAGATATTTACCGTCATCACTTAAAGCCACTCCCCCAACCCATTCGTCACCAAGATCATATGACAAAATTTTTGTTTTGGTGGCAACATCAACAACAGCAACTTCATTTTTGTCAAAAGCGTTTTTGAAGAGAACGGGGCCATTGTCAGGCGAGTCGATAATGTTGCTTCTGGTTTTACCCAAACCATTTGAGGCTTCAAAAAAGTAAAAATTTGAGCCAAGTTTTTGGGGAACGTATTTATAAACATATTTGACACCCTGAAAATAATTGCTGTCGTCAGGGTTTTCTTTTTCCATGTCAAGCATGGTGCCATTGAAATAAATTTTGACATATTCGGGTGGTCGATTTTTGTCGTCCTGATAGATGACCGAATAGGTGTAGCGCTGGCAGGTGGGTCCCCAGTTGGGGTAGACATGGCCATTGACTAACTTAGGGTCATCAGGAGTGGAGGGCAGCTTGGGAATGTTTTGACCGGAGGGGCTATAGGACTTATCCTCGGCTATTAATTTGGCTGGGGTAAAAAAAGTGGCAAGTAAACATAAGGCAAGTGAAATTCCAAAAAATTTTAGAGCTCTAATCATGCAATAACTAATTACCTTTTACTTCTACCTGTTTAATATCAGAGCTACCATTACCGCCGGCGGAGGTGCCGGGGGCAAACTGCATAGTACCGCCTTCAACGACCACTCCCGGCTCTCCACCCCCGGGGCCAGTGCCGGGAGCCCAAACATGCTCAACTTTTTGAAAAAATTCGGTTAGACCTTCGGTACCGCTGGTATTGACAACATTTTTGGCAACCTGATTGACAACTTGTTCCTGCGCCTGGACAACTTCTTGTTTGGTGTCTTGATCAGTTACTTGGGCTTTTATCTCTTCCATGGTTTTTTGTTGTTCGATGGTTTTTTCCTGAACTTTCTCCAAAACGGCTTGACTATCAATTGCCTGGTCAAGTAGGGTGTCCTGCTTTTCTTTTGTTTGCAAATAGTTTTGAAGTGAACTTTGTAGCTGTTGGTTATCTCCATTCTCGGCAGAGGTCTGGGCTGTGTCTAAGCGGTTTTCGGCTTGTTTTTCTAAAACTTCTATCTTTTTGTCGGCAGTAAAAGCAAAGAAATAAGCAATTTTTTCCCTAAGACCGGTAATTAAAGAACCGTTGAAGAAAGAGGTTTTGGATGAGCCGGCAGCAAAAGAAGCCGTTGGGATAAGCAAACTAAGAGATAAAAATAAAAATAGCAATACCGGTAAAAATTTTTTTAATTTGATCATGATTAAGAGTACCTCTACGGTGATTAACAAGTCAAATTTTTTGGATTTTTTTTGGCTTCCAGGGAATAAAGACGGAGACTCTTTTTTGGTAATCTTGAAATTCTTTGTTGGTGGCGTATTTTTTTTCAAGTAAGGGAACGCCGGAGACTTTTAAGATTAAAAAGGTGATAGTCAGGGGGCCGATAAAAGTCCACCAAGCTGTATTTAGATTAAGTAGCCAAATCCCCCACCAGATAGTGACTTCGCCAAAATAATTTGGATGACGACTGTAAGCCCAAAGACCGCTTTGCATAATTTTGCCTTTGTTTTTTGGGTTTTTTATAAATTCTTTTAATTGCTTGTCGGCGGTGGATTCGAAATAAAAACCTACCAGCCAAGTTAAGATGCCGATGAAATTAAATAGTTTAAGTGAGCCGGAAGAAAATATAACTGGCCAGGATATAAGCCACATAAAAAATCCTTGAGTAATAAAAACTTTAAAATAAGCATTATTTTTCCATTGTTCGTATCTATAATCCTCTTTTTTGTTTTTATTACGATTGTATATATGAAGAGCTAGGCGAATGCCCCAAATGGAAATTAAAAGTAAAGAAAAAAACAGTTTCGGAACTGGATTAAAGATGAGATTAAAAACAGTAACTAAAATAAAACCCAGACCCCAAGCAACATCGGCAATGTCATTTCGTTTTTTGAGAACAGAGACTAAATACCAGACCGTCATGTAGAGCCAAACTAAAAGGGCGTTGTTTAGGAAAACCATTTGGTCAGGATGGTGTAACTGATACCGGCAACAGAAGCAGATAAAGCAGTACCCCAGACTAAATCAACCATAGTGACCAGTAGGGGCCAATCTTTGATGGTGGCTAAATTGGTCAGATCATAGGTAGCATAGCCACAAAGACCAAACAAAGCACCGGTTAAAATAGCCTGTCTTAGCGAACTTTTTTCAAGAGCCGGGGAAAGAACCAAAACCACCATGCCTAAAATATAGATTAAATAAAAGATACCGGCAGAGGCTAAGTTAGGAGTTTTGGACATAATAAAACCTAGGTGTTTGGCGTAAAAGTTTTTGGCAACAACCGTTAACCAAAGCCCATCAATGGCTAAAAAGGTCAGCAAGGCGACTAAATATTGTTTGATCATAAATTAAGTATATCCTAAACAGGAAAAACTATTTGAATTATTTACTTGGGGAAAACTTGAAGTAGTTGGCGACAATATTCGTAATCGCCAAAGTTGCCACTTTCCTGACTTAAGGTAGCAGAGCATCGGTCCTGCTCAGACTGAAGACTCTTAATTTGCTGAAGTTTTTTGTTGTATTCAACTATCTTGGCTTGAGTGTTTTGATAGTAGTAATAGAAGACTCCCGAGACTATGGCTAATAGTAAAATAAGAAAAATAATTATTTTTGGACAAATTTTACTTTTCTTTTTTATCTGGCCTTCTTTTATATCATTTGCTTGTGGTTGCATAAATAATTATACTTTATTGAAAAGTGCAGTAAAACAGTTAAGATGGTAATTTCTCCAAGCAAGGGGTTGGTTTTAGCGAACGGTCTCCTCCGTCGCACAATCGCTAGACTACAGTAAATTTAGGGAACGATCCTTCGACAATCTCTGGACAGATTTTAGAACCTTAAGCCATCGACTGTTGATTTAACTCTTTGAGAAAAGTTTTTAATTTGTTCTGGACACTTATCAATTGCCCAACGAAGTTTGTCTATATTTTGTAAAAGAGTAAGCGTGTTTATATCGTGTCTAATAGAAACAAATTCCTCTCTTGTCATTCCATAACCTTTTAGAAATCTTTTAAACAATGGCGTATTTTTGATATTTTGATTTTGGAACAAATCAATTATTTCCAAGTGAGGGATAATGGTAGTTTCGGCTACACCCCAATCAATGAGAGTGACCTTATCACCATCGACAATGACATTTTCCAAAGATAAGTCACCATGAATTAGTCCGAAGTTAAATTTCTTGTTTTTAAGTTTTATTAATTTATCTTTTATTAACAGTGATTGTTTTTTGTCAATCGTTCCCATAGATAACAACGTATCATCAGAGACTAAACTGTCAATGTTGTAGTTTAAGTAACGTTCCCAAGAATCAGAAAAAATACCAAGAGAGATCATGTTTTCACCAAATCCTCTGGTAGGTATGGAGTGTATTTTTTTGGCATATGAGCCAATTGTCTCCCATATCATTTCTTTATTTTTGACGATTTCTTTACCGTTTTTACCAGAGATAAAACTCAATATCATGTAGGCAATCTCGTCTTTAACACCTAAATCAATTAGTTGGGGGCTGGGAATACCAATCTTTTTTGCTTTTCCCAAACACCAGGATTCTTTTTTAAACCGAGGTAGCTCGTCACCACTGTTAAGGCGAACAACAACCTTGTTTTTTTCTTGTTCGACAATGTAGACGCGGTTTACATTTCCCTTACCAACAATCGGGGTAATGGTGATACTTTTTCCAGTAAATAATTGCTGAATAATACCGTTGTCGTCCATGAAAAGATTTTACACTAAATTTGACCTTTTTGAATTTTTAATTGCCTGTTCTTTGGGTAAATTAAAACCGTCATGCCGTGGTGATTGGCGGATGGAAAACCCCTCCAGAAGCGAATGGGTTTTCAAATTGAATTTATTCAAAACTTTGTTTAAAGACTTGGATGTCTGAAATCTCTAATTCTTTCAGCGCTCGAAATCTAGCATAACCATCAACCAGGTAATTATTTTTACCTAAAACTATAAGAGGAAGTATTTCTGCACCATTATTGATCATCTCGATAAAATTATTTTTTCTGGCGACGTGTAACGGATCTTGATCGTGATCGATGATCATTTTGGCATTAACTTCTATTTTGGACATGTGGAGATTTGCTAAAACCCAAGGTGCTTGGTTAATTGATTCTTGAGGAATGTCGTCGGCTTCATTTGCCAAAGTTTTTCTGACATAACTTTCGGCATCCAATACCTGTTTCCAGATGATATCCATGATCAGATTTTAACAAACCTTTAGCTGACAAACAGGTGGAACGATTTTAGAACTATTTCAGTAATATAATTTTTCAAATTCCAAAAGAGCTTTTAAGGTGGATGGGTCAGAAACAATATTCCTTGCTTGTTCTATGTCTTTCCAATCAGTTGTATAAAACTCACTATCTAAATTTTCTTTCTTTGGATTGAAATTCTGTTTTGATACCCGAACAAAATACCAAATATCATAATGCTCTTTACATTCTATTGTGGGATTTTCTATATGAGTAATTGTGAGTAATTTAGGCTCTCCAATACTTTGCAGGGCAACTTCTAAACCCCATTCTTCACCTATTTCTCTTTTTAAAGTCTCCTCTGGCGTTTCTCCTTTCTCTATATGTCCACCATTAAAAAGCCACAATCCTGATTTTTTATGATGCCCAATAAAAACTTGTTTAGATTCTGCATCATAAGCAGCAAAGTAAACGCAAAAGTGGGTGTTAGTATTTTCATCTCTGGTTAATTGACCTTCCTTTAATCTATTAAAAAAATGTGATGCTACCGGAGATTGAGAATGTGCCGTAACAATATCGTAAATTCGTTTAGTTTCCTTTTCCATCATAAGCGAATTATACAAAAATTGAGGCTAAAAATGGACAAGAGATTATTTATTAAACTCCAATTTTCCAAACATTTTTTTCTAAAAAGGCCTCGATAGTTTGACGACCGGCTTTGTTCAAAAGATTGGGATGAGAAAGTTTGTTGGTTTTAGCAAAATCGCTGAGAGTGATAATTTTTTTACCTTCTAGGTAGGCCAATCGTTTGTGGTAACTGTTGGTCAGTGCCTTACCAACTATTTCGTCCATTACCGTAGTTGTTTTTTTGGAGTCGAATTCTTTAAAAGCTTTGTAGTATTTCTGACGATCAATAAATTTGATGTTTATGGGAACAAAACCTTCTCGGATGAGCAGATAATTATTGATAACCCGGCCAATACGACCATTACCGTCGATAAAAGGGTGAATATATTCAAAAGTTAAATGTAAGCGAGCAATACGCTTAATAATATTTTCATGGCTGGAAGCATTGTATTGAGATAACATTTTTTCAAGTCTCTCAATAACTTCTTTAGGGGCTGGAGCAATGTGACTGCCAACCCGAACAAATTCATTATCTTTTCTAAATCTGCCAGCGATATCATCACGAATATTAGAAATTAACATTTGGTGCAGAGTTAAAATTACATCAAGAGTGAGTTCTTGTTCTTTGGCTTTCTTCTCGATATAGGAAACAACTCGGGCAAGATTTTTGGTTTCAAAAATTTCTCGTTCAGTAATAAATCGATCAAGATCAATCTGTAGAAGAATCTTTTCAGTTTCTTCGAGAGTTAAAGTACTGTTTTCAATGGCGTTGGAATTGTAAACTTGCTCAGCAACTTCAGCTTCACTAATTAGTTGAATAAGAGCCTCTTTGCCGGTGGATTCTTGGTAATATCGTTGACGAAGACTGTTGATCTTACTAAAGACATTAAGAGTGTTAGTCATATCTATTATTATAGTCTATTTCACGTTTTTGTCAACATAATCGTGAATAACTAGTGATTTTTGATGTATTTTCACGGTTTTGTGGGTATTTTTGAGAAAAGTTTTTCTATCCCGACACACCCCAATTGTTGAAAATGTCATTACTGCTCCCCCGCGAGGACTTCCGACTCGCTACGCTCCCTGGACTGCCCCGATTGTATAAGGGGGCTGGCTTCTCGTCCTCGTGGAATAATTAAATAAGGTGGAAAAATCCACCTTATTTACCTAGCTCCCCGCCTTGGATCAGGTTAGGACTTTTGTGTGTGAGGCCTAGTCCTATCTTGATTTAACAATTTTCTTTGAAACAGCACCAACAAATAATCTAAATGCCAATCGTTTTTCTTTTTTGTAGACATAAGGAATTCCTATTAACTTATTACAATTAGGACAAAGTAATTGGGGAACATTTTTTAATGGCATATTTTCCAAATTAGAAAATTGAGTTGATTGATAAATTCTGTCTAAATACATTCTTTTTAAAATACCTGGACCATCTTTTTGATAAAAACATAAGTGTTTACCACACTTAGCACAAGAAATATCTAAAAGCCTAGAATAACCTCCACGGTCTTTTTTATATCTGTCATTTTTAAATTTTACCTTGACCATATGGTTTGATTTTATCAAAAGTTTCTCATTCCACGGCGGGGTATGGTTGGCTAGGACTTATTTTAGCTTCAAAACAAGTTCTAGTCCACGTTGCTCGGCAGATGGAACGATTTTCGAATTAGTTTTGTGATTATTTAATGTTTTCCACAATGTCAAAGAGTTGTTTCGTTGGGGATAACCCATTTTTCTTCGTCTAATTGGGGATCGTTGATTTGCCAACCTAATATAGCTGCCAATTTTTGGCATATTCCACCAAGTTTTGTTGCCCCGTCACCACTCATAACACAACCAGCCCAAAAGTAACCTGCTTCTTGACGACTAAATTCCCAATCTGTCGTTTTCCCTTTTTCGGTGGCAGTAAATGATTGAACCCAACCTTTACTGTCATTTTTGACTTGGCTGACCGTGAAACTATCTCCAAGTTTGGCCACTAAATCATCTTCTTTGATTAATGCCGATTTGTCTGAAAAACCTAGGTAATAGTCATAACTCATAAGTTATTGTAGCATTTTAAGTAGACACTAATGTTACTTTTTGAAGAATAACGGCTGATACTTTGACTCGACTTATTATTTTAACGCAAAGATAGATGAAATGTCATTACTGCTCCCCCGCGAGGACTCACGTTCGTCACTGCGTTCCTCAGTGCAGGCTCCCCTTCACTTCGTGAGATCAGAGCCTTTGGGAGGAAAGCATTAAAAAACACGATAGAATAAATTATGTGGACGGTGTATTTGCTACTTTGTGATCAGAAAATTATTTATACAGGACTAACAGATAATTTTAAACGTAGGATTGAAGAACATAAAAGTAAAACATCTAGATTTACAAAACAATTTTCTGATCTGATACTAATCTATAGAGAAAATTTTAAAACAGAGGCTGAGGCGGTGAAAAGAGAAAAAGAAATTAAAGGTTGGAGTAGAAAGAAAAAACTGGCGTTGATAAAATAATGCCTATTCTATCGTATTTTTTGATGCTCCCGCTGTACCGCAAAATTCGGACTTTTTTCAAATCAGAAAATTAGAGAATTATTTTTTGTGTGTGCGATTTTTTAAAATTTTTTTGCTCCCCCGATTAGTCAGTACTCGAACGGCTAGAGGATGAATAAGAGAACTTATCTTTAATGAAAAAAATGAAAGAGTCTTCGGATTTAACTGTAATTTAGTTTTTTGTTGTCTTATGCGTTTTCGTCCTTTTAGGACTCATCAGTATAGATACACATCTATAAAACTTCTGTACGGTTTCCGGGGGGGGCTTGTGCGCAATTGCTTGCACATTTTGCCCCCATTCCGGAACCGTAGTTGCCGATTTGGGCATATAACCTTATCGGACTTGATACCGTTGGAGACGGCGAGGCATTTGCTCTGGTAGCCAGAGCTGGTTTACTTCGATCCTCCAGTCTGGTCTTCCCCAATCTCCGTTTGGCGAGGAAGCGTTTACAGCATTGAAGTAAACGACTCCGGCCAGGGGATAATCGGAAAAGACTTGGACAGCCTGATTCAGCCAGGTAGATTTGTAACTTTCCGGATTTTCTCTTCCGAGAGCAGGGGCAACACCGAGTTCGGCAATAATGATGGGTTTTTTGATCTCACCGATAACTGCTATTCGGTCGTTGAAGATAGATTGAAACGACCTTCCTCTTGGATTGCCAAATTTGAGATCCCAAGCCTCGTGACCAAGGACGGTCACAGCAACGTAGTCTACATACTCCTCCCCTGGGTAATAATCTAGAGCGTTAGCATTGCCGGCTGGCGACCAGACCCAACTGACATTGGTCACACCCATAGCGGAGAAGACATCATGGTAATGTCGATAGGCGGCGATAAAGTCTCCATAGTCACTCTGTGACCATGGGTAGTTGCCTACTAGGTCCATCTCGTGAGCAAACCGAATTAGCACCCTTTGTGGGTAGATCGCACGGACAATTTCGGCGTTGGCCTGAATGATGGAGTCGTTTAGGGCTTGACCGTTGACAATCTGACCAGTGTCGAGAAGAATGTTGTCACCTTTGGTTGTCCATGGTTCGACTGTTATCATCGGCACTTGGCCTTTTTGCCGACAATTTTTGAGAAACGCCGACATTTTTCTCGTATCCTCCCAGGAGATGAACTCGCTTTCTAGATCTAGCCTGAGATCTCCAAAGATGTTCTCTGGGTCATAGGCCCCTAAAAACATCCTGTCGGAAGGAAGCTGGGCGATCGATTTTACCTCTTTGTAACCGACTGCATCAACGATGAGACTTGCTGAAGCGGCACCGGTGGCTACTAAAGTTGTAAGCAAGACGACGAAGAGAACTATTGGCCTTAACCGAATTAACAGACTTTTTCCCATCCTGATTCCTTCCTTTTTCATGGCACTGATGTCCTGGGTCAGGGCCACAAGATAAACAACAAGGATCAAGGCCGCCCCCTGAAGAGCGAACAAAAGATATCCCTGTGTATCCCCTTGGCGATAGACTGCAAGGTAAAAACCGCAGGACAACAGAGAGAAAAGTATCAACGCGAAGAATGGAGCATAAGAGACGAGAGAGAAAGGCCGAGTTTCGCCTGACTGCATATCCTTGATGGTGATCATGTAGGGTTTTTCAACCTTAAGAATCACCTGAGCAAGAGCAGATAGAACAATCGGCCATCGGGCCATGTGAAGAACTACTCCCCGCCAACTTAGCCATAGACCTTTTGGTTGGTGCCACTTCCGGCTCCAAAACCAAATGACGAAGGTTGTTGCCGTCATGGGGAGAGAGTGGACCATGAAATCCAAAAAACTGACGCAGGAGATTTGCTGGTTGCTTATCAGAGCAACCAAAGGAAGAGAAAAGAGAGCTAACATGCTCAATGACCACAACGTGTACCAAGTTTGCACAAAAAGAAACTGCAGAGCTTGAGAGGCTGTGTACTTCTTCAGACACCTGGGGGTGTACTGAAACAGGACCTGGATCATTGAGTAAGCCCATGCAAATTGCTGAGCCGCGTAAGTCTCAAAGTTTTCCGGACCATCACCAACCGCCAGGATCTCGGGGACAAAGACCCCCTTTTTTCCTTGAGCAGCCAAAATCACCGTGTCGAGATGGTCTTCGGCACGAGTTGGCTGAAAGCCACCAATGGTAATTATTGCAGCCATGTCGTAGGTGCAATGGCTGCCGATAATAAACGGGGTTTGACAGAAGCCAAAAAATCCCGATTGAAGAGGGCCTTGAAGTACTAACTCCTGTTCGGCTGACCCTCGAGCCGTCCAACTGTCAATGTTGCCATAGACGCTGGGAGCCTGTACCCAAGCTACTTTGTCGTCAATAAAATAACCTAATATCTTATCAAGATAACTAGGGTGAGGGCGATGGTCGATGTCGAGCTGGGTGAAGTGTGAGTATCCCTTTCCGTAAGCATCCAACCAGGCATTAACATTGCCCGCTTTGGTCTTGGCTTTGAAAGGAGGGGTGGGCTGATTCCACTTTTCTACCTGCTCCCGTCCCCAAGTTATAAAATCGTGGCGGGAGAAGTATTTGACTCCGTAACTTCTGGCCAAAGCTCTGATGGCGGGAGAGTGAATCTTGTCTACCAGAATCCAGGAGTCGTGAGGGAACGACACTTTTGTCATTGCCTCAAGTTGGCGGGCAACAATCCTCAGGCTTTCTGATCCCGGAACTGTTAGGGTGATGATGGCTACTTTTTTGACTACCCCAGCCTTGACCGCCCTTTGAGCCGAAATCATCCGAGGACGACGCATTTTGCCCAGATAAAAAAGATAAAAGGAGGGCAAAAAGGTAGCGTTATAGAAAAAGGTGGCGGATAAGATAAAAAACAGTATTGGCGAGCCGATGTGTAAATCTGATAACCACCAAGTCCAAAAGAACCCAGACACCGATAGCCAAAGCACAGTCAAGAAAAAATACTGACGCTGGTTCCTGTCGGAAAAGACCGGCAGAAGTTCAACACGAGCAGTCTCTTTCATCATCTTCTTCTTTTTTCTTTTGCTCAAAAACGAGTCGTGAAGCGGAGTCCATTGGCTACTCATTTCTCTTTCTCCTTAATTACTTGGTTCTGGTTTAGCCGAAACTGATAGACAACAAACACATAGTTGCAAAAATCTTATAAAACTCTTCCGTAATCCAATTGTTAAAGTGCCCACAAATCAATATTTGTAGACGTTTTTCCTGAATAACAAAATCAACACCGAAGTTGTGGCGCTAAGCCACTATCCGATGACGACCGGGTCATAACTGGTTACTTGCGTAACTTTGGGCAAAACGTGAGATATTATACCTCATGAAGAACCTTTGGTAAATTTTTATAGGACTATCTTTGAAAAAAATGCACGAAGTGAAAATATTTACATATAGGCAGGTTTGTTCTTTTTATGAGGATTTATGCTGTTATTTAGCTACCGTAAATGATATTGTTTTTAGTTAATTAGTATCTATTTAAAATAAAATATGAGCATATGTTACGTATCTTTAAAATTTGTTTGTGTTGTTCCTCCCGCCGGAATGATACTCGAATAGAAAAGTGGGTTAAAAGTTATATAATGCTCCCGCTGTACCGCAAAATTCGGACTTTTTTCAAATTAGAAAATTAGACGCGCGACGCCCCAGAGGCGGGCAGGCTTGCCCGCCGGCAGGCAGGTGTGGGGGCCTGCCCGCAGGCGCCGCGCCAATTAGTTATTTTTTTGTGCGCGCGATTTTTTTTGGAGTTTTTAAACCTTTCGGTCCGATGTTCATCGGACCTCTTCAGTACGAATTGTTCGTAGAGGTTTTGAGCGCTGTGACGGGAGAAGGGATAAGATGGAGTTTCCGTTTATGGAAACAGCTTCTGTTTTTCCCCTCCCCCCGAGAGCGCTTGTGTGATTACGGAAAGTGCCGCCGGTTAGCTACCGACAGTTATTTCTTGAGCTTGAGCATAAGCTGATCGATATGGCTGCTCTAGCTCAGGACGGTAGGAATACCCACGAGTATCACGAGGCTGGCCTTCGATGTACTGGGCACGACTGGGAGATCCCTCGCAATCAGCCGTAGGAAGAAAGTGGCGTGACTGAAAAAACAATGTCGTAGCAGGTTGACCAGAAACAATGGCCTCGATGATAGTAGCATCGTTTTGAAGAGGAACTTCCTTGCCACACTTGTCACAAATGCTCATCTGATTCTCCTTTGAACAAAACTGTTCTTGTCTATGATCGACTGATGTACCCGTAAACACGGTACGGGTAACCATTGCCCCGGTTAACACCCGTAACGAGATGGACTAGTTGCAAATCGGGATCGCCGAGCAGTTCCTGCAGGTAAGCTTCCATAAGAGCAGGAGTACATGGAGCAAACCCTTTTGCCTCTGCTTGCGCCCAGGCTTCATCGCACTTTTTACCGTGCCATTGACGAAGGCTATCAGAATACTCGTATTGTGCCTCTGGAACAGATTCAGTACCGGAGGCGCTGGTGACGAGAGTATAGCCTGGGGCGAGAAAAGCGGTCTGATCTCCTTCTTGAAAACGCTTGTTTGAGTAGTGTGGATTCAGAAGGCCTGATGATAGTGGTATATCCTTGTCTGTAGTCGCAGAAATACGACGAGATGGCCATGAACCTAACATAATTCTTCTCCTTGTTAATGCAGTTTGGTTGAGCACATTTGCTATTCCGAGAATGGATAGCTCTCCGAACACTATCTTGTAATGTTCAAGAAGCTACCCATTCTGATGCGAGGCTTAACTTTCCGTAAGTTTTTAAAGTGCAAGAGAAATATTGTCTTGACTAAGTAAAAGACGAGGTTTTTGTGCCCGTGTTTACTTAAATCAGCAATAGTAAATGGTATCAAAAAATGACAGAAAAGTCAATACTATGGGATAGTTTTAGAAAGCCCAGTTTCGAACCTAAAAACAAAAATGGCGATAATCAGCTCTTTGTGGAAGTGATTTTTGAAATTTTTTAATTACCTTGTTATTTCATATAATCTATAGATTCTTTGTCCGTCATTACTACTTCTTTTCGTAGTCACTTTGAACCTCAACTGATTGTCTAGAATGTTTTCTTCTAAAAAGTGTGTTTCTGCCCATTCTGGAAATACCACTAAAGCTTTTCCATTCGGCTTTAGATAATCTTTCATGCTGGCAAATAACTTTTTAATAAAACTTCTGGCACCATAACAAGCGTTGTCTAACATCTCTTTTATTTCTCCTTCTGCAAATGGTCCGTTTGCATAAATCCGATCAAATTTTTCTGGTGAGACATTTGTGTATAAATCACTCTCTATTGCTTCAACTTTTACATTATGTTTTGCAATGTTTTCTCTCGCGTTTGCCACCGCTATTGGATTTATATCTACCGCAACCCCGGTGGCACCGGTTAATCCGGCCGCTATTGCTACCACACCAGATCCGGCGCTTAGTTCTAAAAATCTTTGATCTTTTTTGATATCAATGTTTGCCACTAACAATTTGGTATCGGTGGCTGGAGAAAACACCCCTGGATTTACTTTTATTTCTACTCCGCCAATTATAAAAACCTCTGGTTTCTTTCTGTTCTTAATTGCATTTAAAAAATCTCTTTGGTGTTTTAGGGTGTCGGAAATATTCACTCCTTGATTTTAGCAAAGTTTGAAAACTTAACGACAGGGAGGCGTCGAACCGATCACTTATTTTTTGTGTGCGCGGTTTTTTTTGGATTTTTTTTGAGGAAATTATTTGGTATAAAAAGTCAACATCTTTGACTAACTTAGATTCAGACTTAATCTTTTTTCGTATACCTTATCCGTTTTGTACACCCAAGTTACTCTTCTTGTGTTTGTTGGAAAGATTCATAATGCTTATTAACAACTTCATTAAGCTCATCCATAACCGAAAGACCATCTTGATCTTCAATATATACAATATTATATCCACGACTTATCATTGTTCTGGCGCTTTCCAAATCTTTTAATCCTACTAGTGTTTCTTCTGAAATACTTGAGTCAGGCACAACAGTGTCCCCGTCTGCTTGGAAAACAATCCATTTTTCTGTTTTACCCAGTTGGAAACACACAATGAGCTTGTCAAAAAAATCTTTTTGTTCAGGGACATACTCTCCTCTAAATAATTTCAATCTTTCTACCATGTTTTGTTCTCGCTCAGTAGCAATCCTTTCGATTTCTTCGGCCTGTGTATCATATTGATCAATAGCTTGTTGTCTGTACGTCGATAATGCCTGTGAAGGATTATGTGCGACAGCTTGCGAAATAGCTTCTCCTGCCTCCAATAAATGCATTTCACCACTTTGTAATTGATAAACAATTCGGGCAACTTCGTTTGAAATTCTTTCACGTCCTTCTCTAATCTTATTTCCTGTTAGTGCCAAGTATTCTCTGGTAGGAGCTGAGGTCGTCGCATCGCCTCCCTTTAACCCGATATGATCACGCCTAAATGATTCTTCTAAACTTAGAGCAACCTCTCTAAGTGCCAACGCTTTCATGTAAGCACTTTCCAGTTCTGGCGAAGGTGTATCAGTTGTCTTATATTGTTGTTTAAGAAATTCAAAAGTGGATGGTTCGTAACCCGACATACTAGAGGTATCGTCTAGGATACTCTGTAATCGTGCTATACTTCCTGAAGGGTTTACCAGCGAACTAAGTAAAGTATTGGTGTGCGATATGTCTATTATTGGTGTCCCGTCTTTGCTGACCGGACCCTGCCATTCATCCAGTTGCTGGTCAAATCTGCGTTTTACATCTTCGTCGGATAATACATTGTGAGCTTCAACAATTGCTATTGTCATAGCTTCCGCTCGAGCTTTAAATTCAGGAGCTAGACCTTCATATCTATCTGGATGATATTGTTTTATCTTTCTTTGAAATCCGGAATGAATTGACTGAGGATCTGCATCCCTAGGTAGACCCAAAACTGAATAATGATCAGTAATATAACCTTTAGGTTGTGATTGTGAAGCTTCTTTGTTACCCATAATTCTAACCGTAGTGTCTCATAGTGTGAGATATGTGTCAATATATTTACCCTCCACCAGTTGCAGAGTCTTGGTGAGTAAGCGGGCAGGCAAGAGGCAGGAACTTAGGCGAAGATTTTTTGATAGATCTGTTGGTAGTTATCGGAATAAAAATGTCATTACTGCTCCCCGCCTTGGATTCAATAAGAACTTGTTTTAGTTAAATTTACCGTTCCACTCATCAAAAAATTGTTTTAAAAAGTCTTCCATTATCTGATGCCTCTGTTGAGCAATTTGTTTACCTGTTTTAGTATTCATACTATCTTTTAACCGAAGTAATTTTTCATAAAAATGAGCGATTGTTGATGTTTGATCATTTGGATTCTCAATAAAATCCTTAGTGAAATTTAAATTTTCTCCAGGATAGTACATTTGTAGACCATGGGCCCCACCATAAGCAAAATTTCTACCAATACCAATAGCACCAATTGCATCAAGATTATCAGAATCTTGAATAATTTGAAGTTCAATTGATTTATTGTTCATTTTTTCAGTCCAGTCATAAATGTCATGAAATTTGACTACATCTAAAATTGATTGGATTTTATCCTCAGGAATATTAATTTTATTAAGAATATTTTTAATTATTTCTAATGCCTCTTCTCCAAAATGTGATTTTCCAGTTTTCTTTTCCCAAGGGCGACAAATATCATGAAGTAGAGCTGATGCACCGATAATAAAAAGGTCTCCTTCTTCTTGTTTTTGAAGATAGATGGCATTATTAAAAACTCTTTCAGCATGATAAAAATCATGCCCAGACGATTCGTTTTCTAAAAATTCTTTAACCTTGTCAGCAATTTCCTTAAATTCTTGAGTAATCATAATAATTTATTTTATCAAGAAGTTCTTTAGTCCACGACGGGGTATGTAAAATTTAAGTTCAAAAATCGTTTGCTCAGCGGATGGAACGGTTTTAGAACTATTTTCTTGACCTGACAGTAACCACTGCTATCAAAGCTTTTTTTGGATCTCCGCTAAACCAAAATTCGTTTTCTGAAGCTCTAAATATTTTCCTAGGATCATATAGTAGATGAGCCCTGTCATCGTCCAGATTGTTTAAAAAGTTTAGATTGTCGAACATTGGTACTTGTCTCCTAAATTTTGGAACTGCCATTGGCGGTTCGGAGGCTGTATCAACTACTCTCATGTATGTAACCTTATCGGGCGAAGCATGCATACCTTTACAATCACCATCGTCCTCGTATACTTTTGCATTTCTACTCCTATCAGTACCTGTTTCGGTTACTGTGCTCATACGGGAGATAGGAAACTGTCTTAATCCAATTAGACCACCAAGAAGACCGTTGGCCTTTGCCTCTTTCCTCATTACTTCGATAACATCAGTGTGATTATCAACTATTATTTCTTTCATCTTAAATGAGACTGATTGTACAACAAAACCCAAACAGTTGCAATATTATAGGATTTTAGTTCAGCGGATGATATCCTTCACTTCGAGATACAGCAGGACTAAGAGAACGATTTTAGGACTAAAACGATTATTTTATTTAATCAGTCTCGTATAGATGACAAAGTCTTTGTGAAAGTGAAAATCAGGCAGTGTTCCTATGAGTTTGAAACCGAGTTTTTTATAGAAGATATTTTCCGACCAATCAATTCCGGTGATAAGCCATGTTCGATGTACTCCATATTTTTTACCAAATTCTTCGGCTTTTTTGATCAACATTGTACCGATACCTCTTCCCCGTGCACTTTCTGTGGTTATAACCGTACTAATATACACAATGCCTGATCCATATTTTCCATCAATTATTCCGACTAATTTTCCACCTTCAATTGCTTTGAATTTAAAATGCTTTTCAATCCATTCAATGTCTTTTCCGTAATGGGTTTTATCTAGAAGATGCCATTCACTATTCAGGTTTTCTTTATCTGTAGCTTTAGATATTTTGATCATATCAGAATTATAATTCACCTCTATTTAACCATAACATAAAAGTCTATTTAGCGTATCTTTAGGTATTTTCTTGATGTTGGCTCCCGCTGTACCGCAAAATTCGGATACTTCGACTTCGCTCAGTACAGGCTTTTTTCAAATCAGAAAATTAGAAGCGCGACGCCTCAGGGGCGGGCAGGTGTGGGGTATAATTTGTCTGTGAAAATAATTTATAAGAAAATCTGGCCCGATAAATTTGATCAAGACAAAGACATTTTGTTAGATTTTCGTCTGGCTGATTTTGAATTAGAAGTCGGAGACCAAATTGTCTTTCGGGAGTGGGACCCAGAAACAGAGCAATATACCGGTAGGGAGTATAAGAAAATTGTAAAAAATTTAATTAATTGTGAAAGTCCGACGAGATACTGGAAGAAGGAAGAACTGGAGAAACACGGATTGTATTTGATGGAATTTGAAAAGTAACTCGGCTCAGTGGATGGTCTTCTTCGCTCTTCGAGCTACGGCAGACTAAAAGAACGATTTTCGAACACGGCGTTATTTTAGGATAGACAAATCGCCCGAGAGAACACAACGATAAGCCGGTCTTTTGTTCTTATCGTCCAAAAAGTTATTAATTCCCCGTTTAGTCACTAATTTTACCCAAGTTTCGGTTAGCGGATAGGAGTCGAAACCGTGGTTATGATAATCAAGTTCTAAAAATACATCCGGTGAGGACGGAAGGGGAAGATGTCGCCAAAGCAAAAGATCTTTGCCGGCCCGGGCAGACACCTCAGCATCAAAGCCGACAGTTAGAGTTTCATAAAATGCTTTAGCGGCAGAATCTTTTTCCATAAAATAAGCTATCCCCGTTGGGTCTTTTAAAAATTCAGTCATTTGACGAGCAAAAGCTCTTTTGTCCTCGGGAAGCCATAAATCTCCGGTTTGTGCTTGTTCTTCCCAATCTTTGACTCTATCCAAAAAAGCCTGATAATCCTGATAATCTAATTGACCGCTAGGGGGCATGAGGGCGATGTGATTGTTGGTGGCAAATTCCATCTGCGGAAAAGAAAGAGTGTCCGGAAGATTAGTCTCGCTGAATTGATTGCTGGATAATAAGGCAAACCCAGCGGCCTGTAAAATCATTCTAGAAGGATACTCTTGTTCTTCGTATCTCAAAGAAGAAGCGAGATGTTGATGGTCAGGGTTTTCTGAACCATAGAGGGCATCTCTTATAAGTTCCTTCTGACTGTTTAATAAAAAATGGGCACATTCATCGTGTTCATCGGTAGCACAAGCATAAAAAACACCATTACGACCAAGCCAGCCATCGGGGGCGGTGGCTGTGGGAGAAGCTTCAAATATCTTTGGTTGGTTTAAATTTCCAGGAGATCCTTCCGATGCCATGATTTGAGTATACTACTCTTGCTTAGACTCCTATATATTTTAGAACTTTTTGTTTTTATCAAAATGCTCTATGAAATACTTCCCGTCTTCGGTTAGTTGTAATTGTATTGCTTCTTCTCTGGTCAACCATTTATAGTCATCGTGTTCCCAATTTAGAATAACTTTTTTATTAGTAGCCCGACATTGATACCCCACTATCAAGACAAGGTCATTTTCTTTGGTGGTGTAGGTGCGTAAATTATAAGGCTGTATGTTGGTAATATTTAATTGGGTTTCTTCGTTAACCTCCCTTTTGATAGCCTCATACGGATCCTCCTTTTCTTCTAAACCTCCGCCTGGTAATGACCATTTATCACCGGCCCCTGACTTCTCTGATCTTTTCAAAACTAAAATCTTATTTTGATTATTTAATACAATTGCTTTTTGACCCACCAGGAAAAATATCTTCTTTGGTATATAAAAGGGATCGTAATCACTCATATTAAAATTGTAACAAAGTTCTTACGCTGTTTGGTTTTGATCAAATTATGACTTCCACTCTGATTTCAACATACTATAAAGTATGTAGTCTAAAAAATGACCGTTAACAAACTCAAACTGTCTTAAAATGCCTTCTTTGGTGAAACCCAATCTTTCTGCTATTGCATAACTAGACTGATTTTCTGTTGCGGCTTCAATGGCGAGGCGATTTAAACCTAGTTCTGTATAACAGTAGTTCATAAGAGCTTTAACTGACTGGGTCATAATGCCTTTTCCTTGATAATCCTTGTCTAGCCAATAGCCGATACTTGCCCGGCGGTTGCTTGAACTTAAGGCGTGAAGTCCAATACAGCCGACTAACTTGTTCTGATACCAAATGGCTAATTCTAGACCTTTCTTTTCTCCCATTTCTTTAAGCGAAGTAGTGATAAATTTTGCTGAATCTGCGACTTCCTTCACCATGGGAACCCACGGTAGCCATGGCAATAGATAATCCCTATTTTTATCGGTCAGGGCAAATAGTTCAGGGGCGTTTTCAATGTTCCAACTTTTTAATTGGATTTCCGAACTCACAGTGAGATGAATTTCTTTCATAGTGGATTATACAAAAGTTCTTCATTCCACGATGAGACACATAAAAATTGAAGCTAAAAATAGCTTTATCCCCGCCTTGGAGGAAGTTGGGACTGCTGTGTATGAGATGTATAATTCGTGTATGAAAGTGTATTTTGTCCGACATGGTTCTACCGACGCTTATGAAAGATTTGAAACCCAAAGAAGTGATGAACGGCTTAACGAGAAAGGCCGGGAACAAGCTAAGCAGTTGGCCGACAGATTTTCTAAAGTGAAACTTGACGCTGTTGTTTCCTCTGCTTACGCCAGAGCAATTGAAACAGCCTCTTTTATTAGTAAGGATTTTATTACTAGCCCTCTCTTCATAGAAACCAAAAAACCCAGTGAAACTGTAAGTTTGGCTTATGATGACCCTAAGGCTGTACCTATTTTAAGAAAAATTAAAGAAAAATTTATCACTGACCCTTCGTGGCACTATTCTGATGAAGAAAATTTTGAAGATTTAGCCAAAAGAGGAAAAAAGGCCGTTGAATTTTTAAAATCCCTGGACAAAGAAGGTATTTTGGTGGTTTCTCATGGCAATTTCATTTGTTTTTTGATTACTCAAATTCTTTTTGGTGACGAACTGACCCCACAATTGATTATCAAAACTAGGAATTTTATGAGATTGGGAAATACAGGCGTTTCCATTTTAACCTATAGAGATGACAGGTGGCACCTGGAAACTTGGAATGATACATCACATTTTTTAGAATAGTCTCAGAAATAAAGTTATAACTAATTTTGGAGTTAAGATAAACTCTAATCCAAAAGGCTCGACGGATAGTCTCCGACAAGCTTAGGACGGGTTTTATAGAACCAAAAGATTATTAATTATATAATTGTCTATGGCTGATTGTTTTGTCTGCGATAGAATTTCATTAATTAGAAATAACAAAAATAAATATTTTGTTAAAGAAACGGAATCTGGTTATGTGGTGTTATGTGATTTTCAGTATTTTTATGGATATACAATATTTATATCTAAGGTTCATACTGACGAACTACATAAATTGGGCAAGGAAAATAGAGAATTATTTTTAAAAGAAATGGCAATAGTGGCCGAGGCAGTTATAAAAACTTTTAAACCAAAAAAATTAAATTATGAACTGTTGGGAAACTCCGATTCTCATCTTCATTGGCATTTGATTCCCAGATACAGGACCGATCCCTGTCCTGACACAGCAATTTGGGCAATAGATTCTGCTATCAGGTGTGGTGAAAAAACCAGACCTTCACGTGTGAAACTAAAAAAAATAAAAAATATTTTACTTAATGAACTAAATAAATTGGCTTAGCTCCCCCGCGAGGACTTCCGACTCACTGCGTTCGCTGGACTGCCCCGATTGTATAAGGGGGCTGGCTTCTCGTCCTCGTGGAATAATTAAATAAGGTGGAAAAATCCACCTTATTTACCTAGCTCCCCGCCTTGGACCAAGTTAGGACCTTTGTGTGTGAGTTATAAAAAATATTTTAACTACGAAATATATTTTTGTTTGGAAGTTTTTGGTTAAAATATCGAGATAACTCCGATTTCCTCTAGACTTCGACCATCGGCTAATCCTTTTAAAATAGAGAAGTGACGGTTTGCGTAATGTGTAATTTCTGGAGTAATCGGATGAACCTCAGTGTCTATATTTAGAATTGCTTCGAAATAGGACAATGACCAAAGGATGTGATATAGAACTCGACGTCCTGGATAGTTAGCGGGGATTTGACCCTCTTGAGCATATCCTTTGCGAAAGTGATCGGCATTTCTTTCAAATACACCTCCGTATTTCTCTCTAGACAAATAAAGATGACTTTCAATAGAAACAAAATCAATGGTGGGGTCACCGGCGGTAGCATTTTCTGTGTCAAGGATGCCCGTGATAGACCATTCTGGTTCGTCATCAGCTATTATGTTTAAAAAGTGAAAGTCGTGATGAACAAAACAGGCTTCTTGTACTTGGTCTAGAAGTTCTGAATGCTCGTTAACAAGCTGAAATAATGGAGGAAGCAGTGTCTGAACTTCTTCTGCTCTCAGAGCACCCACTCTCTTTTCAGGTGAAACAAGAGAGATCGCGTCAAACATTCCTTTTAGCCGGTGTTGGTAATACTCTGCCCAAGAACAGTCTTCACTGGGTCCAATGATACGTCTTCCAGAGATCTTGCCAAAACCTGTGAATTTTATTTTGTGCATCATGGATAAAAATCTACCCAATTGATTAAGCATTCTGGAAAAATCAACGTCACTTACCCCCGTAATTTCGTGATTAGCCAATGTTTGGTGAAAAGTAATACCCTGTTTATATTCTTTAACTATGAAATTTATCTTGTCTATCCCTGTTCCAAGAGAACCGGCTTCGATCAGTCGCTGAATTGGTAGATTGGGCTCAGGGGCACATAATTCACGAACGTAAGTTTCCTGGTCTATGCGATTATTCCCATTAGGATGGATCAATAAATTAACAACCACCGGATTACATTCTGGTGGCAAATGACAACACCGTATAGAGATATTTGTTATGCCATCTGTTAAGAGTTCTGTTTCCTCGAGGGGACAATCTTTACAGGCAGGATTTGATCCGTGAAGGATTTGGCGGGCAAGGTTACGACTACTATTCTCTGTTAGTCTCATAATGTGTCGATTATACACATTTTACGGTAGATAAGTTATAATAACGACCTAGGTGGTGTTGTAATACTTATGTCAAATAGATTTGAAACCTATAATTTAAAGGTTGCCTTTACCAAAGACTGTAACTATGATTGTGAATATTGTGGAGGTTCTAAGCGCAGAGATTTGTTTCCGGTACCGGCAAAAATGGAAGATTTCCGAGCTGAACCAATCAGTACAGGAAGTATCAGTACAGATCAACTTCTCTTATTATTAGGTAATTTCCGACGTCATGGTTTTGCCGGAATACGTCCAACAGGAGGTGAACCAACTCTTCGTCGTGACTGGGATGTAATTGTTGAAAAGACAGCAGAAATGGGTTTTAAGGGTGTAGATATTACCACCAATGGATCCTTGTTAACCCAATATTTAGATCGCAACAATGGTAGGTTGCCACACGGATTAAGTACGGTAAAGGTTAGTCTGGATACCTGTGATGCAGATGAATTTCGTCGAATTACCAGAGGAGGTGATCTGAATGAAGTCACCAAAGGTATTGAACTTATTGCCGACCAAGTTTGGGTTCGCGCTAATGTAGTTTTGACCCGATCTAACAGTGAGCCGGAAAAAATTGCCAGGTTACTTAATTTTTGCCACCATCTTGGTATGAAACAGGTCCAGTTTTTAGATTTGGTTTATTACTCGAATTTGCCCGGAGTTGATTCTGGAGCATGGGAAAGAGAGTTTGTTGCTTGGCCAGAATTTTATCGAATAATTAATGAGATATATCCTGGTATCAAATTTGATTTAAAAATCCCAGAACCGGTCGGAGTTAACTTTTACTCCAGCACTCTTGATAATGGCTTGATCGTTACATTTAAAGATAGTACGGTGACCAGCCGTGACCTGGAATGTGATAATTGTCCTATTTATTGTCAAGAAGGTAGGTGTCTTATCAGAATTGGGACCGATGGTAATGTAACTCCTTGCCCTGATTATGAGGCTAAATTGTGGCATTTTAATGGTCCAAGATCTATTCAAGATGGGACTTTTGATGATCAGATAGACAGAATCCGATGTATCGCTGAAGAGTCTGAAAGACTGCCAACGCTAGAGACTTTTGCTCGACGACATAATCTTTGTTTACCCGAGGAACATTAGTTATAAAATACATATTACTTATGAAATCAAAACTATTAAATTTAGAACCGGCAAGGCAGTTGATGGGTCGACACATGGCTCATAAGGAGACGTACCCTGTCAGTTTTAAGGGTTTAGATTTGGTTATTCACCCAAACGTATTTAATCCAGCCTATACAAAGGTGAGTGGTTTTTTGATTGATAACATTGAAATTACCTTGGGATCAAAAGTGCTTGATATGTTTACCGGCAGTGGGCCGGTTGCTATCTTTGCGGCCAAAAAAGGTGCATCCTCGGTTGTGGGGGTAGACATTTCTGCTCCAGCTATCGCTTGTGCCTCTGAAAATGCGGTTCGAAATAAAGTGTCTGATTCTATCCATTTCGTTCAAGACAGTCTTTGGGAATCTATTCCGAAAACTGAAAAATATGACGTAATTACGGCCAACCCCCCACTGCTTCCGGTCTTTCCAGAAACGTTATTGGAAATGGCGATTGCTGACAGTCCGGGAATGAGATTAACGATTGATTTTTTACAAGGTTGTGGAGTACATATGAACAATCACAAATCAAGGGTCTTTATGGCTTTTTCTAACGCATGTAAAGTTTTCATGCCAAACCCAATTGCTTTTATAGACGAAATTGCCAATAAAAATGGTTTGAGAATGGAGATAAGTGCCGAGTGGGATGTGGGTTATGAAACTTATCGTATCCTTAAGTTCATGTTAAATTAAGCTATGAAAAATAAAAAAATAAAGGCGATTCTTTTTGATATGGTTGGGGTTTTACTTTTTGTAAAAAAAGATTTTATTCCATCCACCAGAGACGAGATCAATGCTTCTAATATTGAAAAACTTTATAACCATATAGATGACCAAAAACTTTTAAAGGATATCAATAAAGAGCTTAAGTTGAGTGATTATGAATTAGAAAAAGCTTTGAAACAAATCCCTTTAAAATTTAAAAAATACGAGAAATTGTGGAATATTCTACCTGAATTGAAAAAAAAATATGGCTTAGCTGTAATCAATAATGGAAATGCTTTGGCAATGAGATATTGGAATAAATTCTTTGATTTTTCGATTTTTGACTGTTTTGTTAATTCTGCTCAGGAAAGAATTAAAAAACCAGATCAGAGAATCTTCCTTTCAACTTGCAATAGGATGAAAGTCAAACCAGAGGAATGTATTTTTATGGATGATAGTTTGGAAAATGTGATAACGGCAAAAAAATTAGGAATGACAACTGTTTGGTGGAATAGAGATAATACAAAAAATGAAAATTTTGATCAATTTATAAAATTGATAGGGAAAATATGAGCCGAACCGAAGTAGTTATGCTACAAAAATACTGGATTAGTCCTAAGGGTACTGGTGGTTCTGAGCGGATAGCTGATCGTGTTTCTGGATCGCTTGCCGAATACGGTATTCCGACGGCGATAATGACTTGTGGTGAGTTTGTTCGGGGCGTTGAAGCTCCCCATGACTTTAGCTACTCAGAGCCGGTATTTGGCAATGAAATGCGTCCTGTTCATGAAATTCCTTCAATTCCCCAGATAACAGAATATGTATGTCGTCACTGCAGAAATGCAAGCATTATTCAAATAGGTTGGGGTTATGAACACTATCCAGATGAATTAAAAAAAATCTTAAAACTACCTATGCCGAAAGTTTTTGTCATGTTGGAAACTGGCCATTTTGACCAAATGACACAAAATTTTATATCACCTGAAGGAAAAGAAGAATATATGGAGCTTTTGCGGCGATCTTTTGATGCGGTGGTTGCAATTTCGCGTCCTCTTCAAAATGAAGCTCAGGGTTTGGGATTTAACAATGTGGAGTTGATATATGGACCGGTCCCAAACTGTTTTCACCCAGTTTCTGCTGAAGAAAAAACTCGTATTAGGCAAGAAATGGAACTACCCGAAGGTAGGACAATATATCTTTACGCGGGTCGATTGGTAGCAGAAAAAGGTGTTGATCACATAACTGAAGCCTGGAGATTATTAAGTCCCGATGTACGCGACAAGTCAGCTCTTGTTTTGGTTGGTGGTTTTTCGTCTGAAGACGGAACACTTATGGATGATATTGATCAATTACAATCAGATTACCCTGATAGTGTTCGTTTGTTTGGTTCAGTTAATGATGAGAAACGTTTGGGAAAAATTTTCTCTGCTGCCGATGTTTTTCTCTATCCGACTCGACATCAAGAGGGGTTAGCGATGGCTCCGGCCGAGGCAATGTCATCGGGGTTACCATTGATCACAACCAGGTATGCTGCTTTGCATACGGGAATGTCAGATCTGGCAATCCCGGATCAAACTAGTTTGGTTTACACCACCGAAGAGGGACCCCGGGGTTTTGCTGACAAATTAACTCTTTTCCAAGACCGCCAACTAAGAGCCGAATATGGTAAACGCTCCATAGATCAAATCCAAAGATTAGGAATGTCCCCAGAATCAGTTGCAAAAAAATATGCCGACTTATATCAACGATTATTAGATAAAAGTACCTATGACGCGCCGTTGGCCAGATAGAGAAAGGATCATTACCAATGAGATTGACCGTCTTTGCGACATGGCTGCACTTGGTTGTCGTTTAAATGAAACTCCCTTGTCAGCACATGTTTATTCAGTTGCCAGGGACTTAAAAAATAATCTGAGACCCGAAAAAAGATTTACATCAGAGTCCCGCATTGCGTTGGTTATCCCATATCATCCTTTAGATGAAACGGGGGGGTTAGAAATTGGGACAAGAATGATTGCTCAAGGATTGCATCAACTTGGTCATCCAGTTGAAATAATTAGTCGTGGATACTATCCGCATCGGGATTGGTCCGGCGAACATCAAACTCCTGAGGGAATTGCTGTTCACGGGATTGGCGCGGGAATAGAAGGGATTAACCAATTTTTGTTTCAACACCTATCCCGTTACGATGTGATTCAATGGATGGAAATATTTCCTCCGGTACCGGAAGACCCTGAACAATTTAACGACAAGGCCGAGCAACAATACTTGGCTTCGGTATTATTGCGTGCGAAAGGGAAAAGAACATATCTTTATACTGCCACTTCTAGTAATGTTGAGAAACGCGGGACAAATAATCCCGATTGGACTGAAATGCGCAAACATCAGCCTTTTAATGCTTTAATACCCGTTGCTTTTACCGGAGTAAACTATGCAAACCCAGAGATAAAAAATGAGTATATTGATGCCGGAATTGAGATATCTTCTTCCCGACAACAATTTATACCGTTTGGTGTTGATACAGTGACTTTTAAACCAGTAGTAGATGATGTTGAACAAAAAGCTTTACGCCAAAAATTAGGATTGCCTCTGGATAAGATGATCTTTATATATCTTGGTCGATTTGTTCAAAGAAAACGAGCAGATTTTCTTTTGGATGTTTGGAGCCAACTTCCGGATGATATTCACCGGAAAGCAGTGTTGGTCTTCGCTGGAGGTAGTGCTGGTGAGGGTCAACCAGATTCCATCTATGAAGAAATGATGAGGATCCTTCCAGGGGTTAGGTCAACAAAAGTATTGGATTATGTTCCCCACGAACAAGTAGCTTCACTTTTAAAAGCTTGTGATGTGATGATATCCCCCACTATTAGGGAGGGGTGGCCGTTGGCATTGCTTGAGGCTATGTCTTGCGGTGTACCTGTTATTTCTTCACGAATTGATGGTGTTAAAATGATTGTCCAGGATGGGATAAATGGTACCTTGATTACCCCAGATTCTGTAGAAGAGTTGTCCAAGGCGATTGTTGATGCTACTCAAAGCCCAAAACATTATCAAAAAATGAGTTTGACTGCAAGAGCTTCTGTCGAATCAACTTACGGATGGGATAAAATTTCATTAATATACCGACAGTTTTATTGTCGCGAGTTTTGAGTTTTAGTGGCAATAAAGATATCTTCACAGGTAGTATAAGTTTGAAGTACAAACGTATCTTTAAGGCCAAGTAGTGTCCTGGCTTTTGCTGAAAATTTTTCAACATATTTTATCCTCTTAACACTAAACCCTGCAGCACCAGTGACTTGGTCGAAGTCGTTACCGTAGATTCTCAAATGATCTTTTTGACCATAAACTCTTATCCTGTCTTCTTCGGTGATTACCAAAGGATCTTCATAAGTTGTTTCTCTGTCTATGTCGATTGGAACCTGAAGTAATGCAATTCCACCAGGCTTCAAGACTCTTTGAATTTCTGCTAACCCGGCTTGCGGATTGGGAAGATGTTCTAATACGTGGTATGCAACAATGAAATCGGCCGTGTCGTCCCTAAAAGGCATTCTGGTCATGTCGGCCTGAAGATTTGCTCTTGGGCGGTTCCAATCAATGTCTAAATCAAGACCGACATAATTAATATTGGGATAAGATTGAAGCAACTGTCGGAATTCCTTTCTTGGCCCTATCTCTATTAGGGTATTTGGTTCTTTGAACAGGTTCGTTTCTCTTCGTAAATATAGATAAAGTAGCCGGTATCTTTCCATTGACCCACAATTAGGGCACCAAGCATCGGGAGTTTCGGCCACTCCGTATGGTTTGAATTTGTCTGCGCCTTCTCGGCATATCGGACAAAATCTTTCTGGTCTCATGTTGATTTATTGTTTAATAGTACGTAATATGTGTTATTGTATAGGTATTATATCAATATAGCTCAAAAATTCAGATGACGATAGTTATTACTCCGTTTTCATAAATTTTGTAAAAAAACAGGATCTTTTCCACAGACCTGTCGCTCAGATGATCAGTTCAACCAATATTATGTATAGATTTAACTCATAATATGACCGACAGAGAAAGATTATTTAAAGAAGTAGAAAGAGCTAAATCGACAGTGATTTTTCAAGTGAGGGATATCGCTGTCCAGGAGGGTTCAAGAGACATATTGAAAGGTGTGAGTTTTGCAGTCAGTAGAAAAGACAGGTTAGCGATAGTGGGTCCGAATGGAGTTGGAAAAACAACCCTTATTAAAGTTCTTGCAGGAAATAAAACTCCGGACGGTGGATCAGTGACTCGCCAGGAAGGTGTCAGGGTTGGATATGTTCCTCAATATATGGGGGATATCCATTTGGACCCCGAAATGTCTATTGAGGATTATTTACTTCAATCAAGAGGCGTTTTAGGTCTTTCGACACAGATGCATTGTCTAGAGAGTCGCCTGGGGGAAGATCCAGACAATAACGAATTATTGCAACAATACGGTGATACCCAGGCCACGTTTGAAAGAATGAACGGATGGGCCGTTTGGAATGATGCAAGGGCTATATTGAATGGTATTGGATTAAGCAAACTTAATTTTGAAAGAAGAATCGCCACCCTAAGTGGGGGTCAAAAGACTAAACTATTTATTACCCAAGCGATTGTTGCTGCCCCGGATCTTTTAATTATGGATGAACCGACCAATCACTTAGACCATAAATCAGCCGCTTGGTTAGGTGAATATTTAAGTGATTACCCCGGAAGCATTATAATTGTTTCACACTTGCCTGAATTTTTGGATGGTTTTGTCAGCCGTGTTGTCGAACTTAGCTCTTCTCGTGAAGGTTGTAGAGAATACAAAGGGAACTACTCTGATTATATTAATCAAAGGACAGTAGTTGAGTCGGGAGAAAGAAGTCAGTATGAACGACGGTTAGATAAAATTGATCGTCAGCTAAAAATTGCTGACAAACTTGGGGCTGGTAATAGAGCAAGAAATGCGAGAGGCAGGAGAACTTTAGCAGAAAGAGAATTAAGAGAACTGACAACTATCCTGCCGGCAGTATCTGTCAGGGGTGAAAAAGATATGAAACTATCTTTTAGAGTGGAATCTCCTAGCGGACGACAAGTGCTAACTTTATCTAGGCCACAAAAATTATACGAAGATGCTTTGATAGATTTGTTTGATTTAGAGTTTGATTTGAGACGTGGAGAGAGATTGGCTTTGATCGGAACGACAGGGAGTGGTAAAAGCACTTTAATAAAGATGATTGCTCAACAAGTAGTTCCGGATGGCGGTGTCGTGAAATTGGGACATGGGGTGAGTGTGGGATTTTATCATCAAGAGCACGAGGGTCTTAATGGTGACAATACTCTGTTAGAAGAAATTGGTAGAGTAGGTTCGCGTATGTCCGAAACGCGTTTACGTGCTGTTTTGGGTCATTTTTTATTTAGTGGCGATGATGTTTTCAAAAGAGTAGAAGTGTTGAGTCAAGGAGAAAAAAGCCGTCTGGCTTTGGCCAAGTTGGTTATTGGTGGTTATAACCTTCTTCTGCTGGATGAACCGACGAATCACTTAGACACACAATCAAAAGACAGACTGCTACAGGCCTTAGTAGAATACGATGGGACATTGGTGATTGTATCTCACGATAATGATTTTTTAGATAGCTTAGGAATAACCCATCAGATAGCACTGCCAGAAGGAAGATTAGATGTTATTAAGAGTTTTCTCTGAGCTAAAACTCTTTGGTTGACTTAACTGGATCGAAATCTCCTTGGGTGTGCACCAATTGTGCTTGTGTCATTTGATTGTTTTCCTCAAAAATAGGCTCTAAGATCTTTAGTAGTTCTGATAACCTAGTGGTTGGAATGCCCTCCGATCTTAGCTGATCTTCTACTTTGGTATAGACTTCTTTGGCTGTAGGAAAACTCCGACCGGCTCTGCGATCTTGATAGACAGTTCGTAACTCTGGAAAACGTTCGTATATTTGAGAGAAACCTCTTCTGAACCGAGATTCTTGGGTAAGAAAATCGTTCCAATTTGATACGGGGGCATAGAAAACATTAGCACCATACAAGACCTCAACGGAGTTCCAGCCATGTCTACGAGCTACTTCTAATGTTAACCATGTATCGTCGGAATAAATATTGTCAGGAAAGCCGTCAAAGGCGCTTTTGCGATAACCCATAAGTCTAGCAAGAGGAATGACTCTAACCTTAACTTCACTTAATATTTGAGCTGCTCTTTGATATTGGTAAAGTAGTGTGGATGTGTCTCTGTTACTATAGTCCGGTATGTCTAAAGCCCCAACAAGTGCCAATGTCCCCTTTTCTTGAAGCCTTTTTTGTAAAACAGATAAGGCTTCAGGGTGAAGTTTAACGTCGGCATCTGCTTGCATGACAACCTCTGTTTCCACTATTTCTAGACCACGATTTAAGGCGTGAGTTTTTCCTGGGCGATCATTAACTTCGCAAATTTGCCATTTCCATCTATTGGGATCTACTCTTCTGAGTATGTCCTCAGCTAGATTTGCCGTATTGTCAGTGCACATATTGGCAAGCACTAATATGTTTGCTGGCTCACGCAAGGTTTGGCGAGAGGCGATGACGGAAGACAACATGCCCGGCAAGGACTTTTCTTCATTTCTAGCTGCAACCATTACAGTATATCGCAAAGATTCAGTCATATTTTTATCGTTTTATCCTATATGTTGGCTATATTAGCAGGAACAGGTCTTATTTACAAGAAAAGATGATAGTTTGCTTTGTTTAATAGGGCATATTATATGAGTGTATATCGGTGGTCTTTGATGAAGAAATTGATGCCCTTTTTGACGACGCGGGATATAGAGATTCAGCAATACCGTTTAACTTGTCTTTTCTGACTTTCTAATGACAGTTTACACATCAAATTCATTCCTCAACAAAATTGACTGGCACACTTTCAATTCGGAAGAGGAATTGGTTAGATTTTTAGATAAGTCTTTAAACCCTGATAACCCGAATTATGAAATGACAAAAAAATATAAAGACTGGGTGATGAGTATTTGAAAAAATGTCATTACTGCTCCCCGCCTTGGACCAAGTTAGGACCCTAGTGTGTGAAATTTAATTTGCTGAGGACAACGAAAAAAAATTAATTAGACATGACAACAACTTGACCCTTGTTAGGTAGTGTTTTTGAAAATTTTCCTTCTAGGGGTAGAAAGAATCTTCCTTCTGGTAAATTATAAACAAGAGATAATTCTGGAGCGTAGCAAACGAAATCTCCCTTACTGTTAAATCTTGTTATTTTTAACATTTCACCGTCTTTATCCTCAACTTCAACTTTTCCATATTCCATAAATCCAGAGGCAACAAATAACTGATGACTCTGTCCAATAAGTTGTGGTGTGTCTAGTTGCATCGCTTCCTTCAAGGTTTGCTTTCCCCAGTGTGCCAAAAAACTACCATCTCCAACGTTCCAGATACCATGAGCGCCGTAACAATAAGCATGTGCGCCCGCCATCATACTTGCCCAATAAGCATATAATTGATCGTTTGTTCCAAATTGTCCAGTTATACCTTCATACCATGGCTCTAAATTTATAAACGGTTTGTTTGGATGGTCGCGGGAATTTTCAAAAGGGAGCTTCCACAATATTTTCCTAGTATTAATATCGTGACCGGTCTGCACAGTTATGGCATCAAGCAGGTCGGGGTTGTTAACCGCCTCCTCGCTAGTCATACCAGGCAAGGTATGAACGAAGATGGGTTTTTTTGTCATAGTAGAGATAAAACTTAAGGTGTCGCTCCATTTTTCTCGTCGTTTTTTTCTTTTTTGTTCATTTAAGGGATTATCCAACATTTTAATTAACCTTTTCCCGATATAGGTTAATCTGGCAGGTAGAAATGATGTAGCATGAGCGGTTTTTAGTTCTCCAGTTGTTCTGTTTGGTAATAGTTTATTTTCACTTCCAATCCAAATATCACTCTCTCCTGTTATGCAATACATAACATCCAGATCGTCAACTTTATCAATAACTTTTTTCCACCAATCTTTCATCCTTTCAACACCTAACCATTCAATTTGTTGCCCCCATGCCCCATACACGATAGCAGTTAAGCCATGTTTGTTTAATTGCTGAATTCTTTCTCTACTATGATCTAGATATTTGTCATTAAATTCGCCATTTAAACTCCACGCCGGCCCACATTGACTTTTGGCGTTTGCGTTTTCTGGTCCAATTTCTGGCGGAATACCTACAACTAGCTGTACAGCATTAAACCCCTGTTCTGAGCGTAGTTTTGCGAGTTTCTCAAAGTCATCGGTACCCAATCTTCTTGTCAATCCGTACCACCAAGTATCACATAAGAAATTAGGGATGTTTTTTCGTTCTATTTGACTCATGTTTCTTGCCAAGCAACAAGAGCTTGACTTTCTGGAATTTCAATATCATCAAAGGATATCACTTCTCCTGGTTCTATGAAACGCTTCAAAACGACATCAAACACTAAACCTATGGGTACATGCCCAACATACTCTGACTTCCTAACAGCTTCACCCCTAACACAAAAACTTCCAATACCCCTCTTTATTACTTCTCCTGGAACCAGTCGTTTCTTGGCAATGGTTGCCACACTGATCTGGGGGTTTTCGCCATTGTTTAACAAGACACCTCCACCGCTGACTACCTGTTTTATTGTTTTTGCTATCTCTAAATGACAAACATGAAAAGGTCGGGGAAGAACATAATATGGACCCTCCCCCATTTTGTAATATCTTAAATATGGAATTTGGCTTTGATCGTGCTTAGCGACAATAAACACTCCCGCTGGGGATTTTGGTGAAAGCACATAGTCACTAATTTTCAACCCTAACATCTCAGCTCGTTTAGCCAGTTCCCTGGCTCCATCTTGGTAGTTAATACTCTCAACACCCAGAAGCCCTCTTTGCGCAATATCTACCCCTAATCCGTTAGCTACTAAGGTTTGTTCTATTTGAATTTTTGTTCCATCAGTAAACGAAGTTACCTGCTCTAGGCTTATTCCGTTTTTGCCTGCCCAATATTTCATTTCTTCCATGGTGGGAGTGTGATTCAAGAACCCTTTAATATTCCCTAGTACTATCGGCTCAAAACCCATGGCCACGACATCTTTGTAAAGAGCAGCGATACTTCCAGGTTGATCGCCTTCGGCTTCAGTTATTAATCCTTTTCTCGCTAACCATGTCCCGCTGGTTACTTGTAGTTCTGCGTCCATTGTAACTATTGGTATCCTAGCATCCATAATCTTAGCCAAGACTCCAGTGGCATATACCGGATTGCCACTACACTCAACTACAACATCTGATGTGTCAATTATTTCTTGTACCGAATTGGTGATCCGGTTATTATTAACGGCTAAGTCTTTGACTTCTTCGGGGTTACGACGAGTTAGGAACCTTGAAATTTCTAATGATGGATCGGCTTGTAAAGAGAAACTTAGACCTCTGGCAATAAACCCCGTACCAATCACTCCGACCTTTGTTTTCTTTTCTTCCCCTGCCATGTTATTTTTAGCTTAGGCTGTTAGATGAATAATATATCACATTGTATCATTTCTTTCATTCCACGATGAGATATTGGTTGGTCAGAACTTTTTTTGATGTAAAGATAGGTAATATATGACGACTGCTCCCTGCTCTGGAGGAAGTTAGGACCTCGGTGTGTAAAATGTAAACCTAGCTATTTAAAAGGATTGAGCATTGTTCCTCTTGTTGTTGCCATTGTTTGGCACTGAGATTTTTCCTAAGTGAACTATCGGCCATGATTTTGTAGGGTGAGTATTTTTCATCTTCAAAACGAAGGTAGAGATGAACATGAGCATGAGCAACTGTTTGACCAACTTTTTCTGATCCGTTGTTGCTGGATAAGTTATAGCCAACACATTTTTCTTGTTCTTTGTAGGCAGTAAATATTTTAGCAATGGCATTTTTGAGATCAATGGATTCTTTATTGGTTAAATCAGAAACAAGATGGACGTGCCTTTTGGGAAAGATTATAAAATGGCGAATAATAATTGGTTTTTGCGGGTAGATTCCAACGATAGAATCGTTTTTATAAATTCCTTGTTTTTCAATTACGGACGGGTCACAAAAAGCACAGTATTTCATGTATTAATTATATACAAAGGTTCTAGCGTCTATGGCGGGGTATGATTGACTAGGACTTATTTTAGCTTCAAAACTGGTTCTAGTCCACGTTGCTCTCCGCCTTGGACCAAGTTAGGACTGTGGTGTGTGGAATTTAGTTTTTAAAAATTGAAAATATTATTTAGATAGTGGCTTAATACCAATTGCAAATATTCCAAACTTAAGCACATTTTCTTTGTAGCCAGGAAAAGAATTATAGCTTTCAATGCCATGTTTAACCGTTTTTGGTTGACTAGATACAACATTTTTTACACCCTCAGCTTCCAACATGGAACGAATATCCGAGTAATGGTTTACAAACTTAATAAGAACTTCTAGATGTTCCTTGGTGGTTTCATTTTCAAAATCAATTGTGTCTCCTGATTTCATTTGGTGATAACGACTTTTTAATCTGTCAGGAACCCTTCCTTCTACTTTTTTGGAACCTTTCTTTATGGCAGTGAAAGGTCTGTCTCTAAGAGGTATAAAATATTTCATGGTGAATTATACAAAAGTTTCAGCGTTCACGACGGGGTACACAAAAATTGAAGCTAAAAAATGGTTATTCCCTGCTTTGGACCAAGTTAGGACTGCTGTGTGTGGAATTTGATTGTTGGAAGGGGTGGTCTCTTTGAATCTTGATATAATTTCTGTATGAAGACTTCTAAGAAAGTATACGAAGATGCAAAATCCTTACTCAAAGATACTGAAATAATTGATTTATATAGCAATTTAGGAACGGTATATATTGTCGGATCGTATGCAGCTGATTTAATGTGGGACCCAGATATTGATATTGTCGTAATAACAGAAACCCCACAAGAATCTGCTATAAAAGCTATTAACCTTCTTGCAAGAAAAGAGAAATTTCAAAAACTTGAATTTGGAGATTTTAAAAATCATCCTAAGAAAAACAGACCTAAATCTTTTATTGTAAACGCTCGTAAAGAGTGGAAGGGTGAAAAATGGGAAATAGAAA
>FLOH01001239.1_pt1 | contig 40955 bp, 60 predicted proteins | sample 756751 | NCBI WGS metagenome assembly FLOH01 (sample SAMEA4026879, study PRJEB14308) | marine metagenome | biome: coastal water; material: water | depth 74 m
TACTTATGGTGGAGATGTTGACGAGGGTATTTGGGTAACTGAGTGCTACTTCAGAGTCGACTATGACAACGATGGTATTGATGAATTAAGAAAAATAACGAAGGTCGGGGATGAGATTTTAGACAATGAGGCAGTGGACAGCGTTCCCTTCTCCTCCCTTACGCCTGTGCCAATGCCTCATAAGTTCTACGGTCTGAGTATTTATGACTTAATCTCCGACCTCCAACTAATAAAGACTACATTAATGCGTAACTTGTTAGACAATATGTATCTAACAAACAACGGGCGTTATCAAGTAGTAGAAGGTCAAGCTAATTTAGATGACCTAATGACAAGTAGACCTGGTGGTATTGTACGAGTACGTACACCAGGAGCTGTAACACCACTAGCTACACCACAACTAGACCAGAACTCATTTAATATGCTAGGCTACCTAGATAGTATTAGAGAGGAAAGGACAGGTGTGAGTAAGCAGTCGATGGGTATGTCTGAAGGTGGCTTAAAGTCACACCAGACAGCTACAGGTGTTGGTCAAGTAATGACAGCAGCACAACAAAAGATTGAACTAATTGCACGAGTATTCGCTGAGACAGGTATGAAGGACCTGGCTAATAGTGTGTACCAACTAGTTCAGAAGTTTGAAGCACCAGAGAAGATAGTACGTCTAAACAACAAGTGGACTACGTTGTATCCTTCTGAGTGGAAAGAAAAGATGGACTGTACTGCACAGGTAGGCTTAGGCTTTGGTAACAAAGATATGAACCTTATGCACCTAGGTAGACTAGCACAGTCAATTCAAATGGTTGCTCAACATCCTGCTGCAGGTATGATGATTAAACCTAAGAACGTATATAACTTAATTGCTGAACAAATCAGGGCTATGGGTATGAAGAATGTAGAAGACTTCATTACTGACCCAGGTGATGAGGACGTTCCACAGCGAGGACCAGGACCAGCAGAGCAAGCTAAGCAGGCAGAGATGCAGCTTAAAGCTAAAGAGCTGGAGCTTAAGATGCAGAAGATGCAGACTGAAAGTGCTCTTAAACAGAAGGAAATGGAACTTGAAGCATTACTAGCACAACAAGAACTAGAACTTAAGTCTCAAGCTGCACAGGTTAATATGCAAATCAAAGCACAAGAGTTAGAAATCAAGAAGGCAGAGTTAGCTCTCAAACAACAAGAGTTAATTTTAGAAAGGGAACAGGGAAGACCAGTAGCTATAGGTCCAACATAGGAGAAGTAGATGGGTAATAAAGGGAAGGATGTACAGTTGGGGAAGGACGCAGAAAGATTTGTTAATGACCCGTTGTATAAGACAGCTTTTGCGGAGACAAAAGAAGAACTGATTAAGATGTTACTACAAACTAAAATCAGTGAAGAAACAGAAAGAGATAGAATTTACATTACCATCAAAGCTTTAGGGCTGATTGATGAGCACATACAGAGTGTCATCAATACTGGTAAGCTGGCTGAAGGACAGCAAGAATTTTATTCAGACAATTATTAAAAACTAAGGGAGAAACCTAATGGACTCAGAAACGAATAACCAGATGGAAGTAGCGTTCGAAAGAGCACAAGAAGGTTCAGCCGAAGAGGCTGCCAATAAAATCCTAGGATTGTGGGAATCAGAAAATGACCAACCTACAGACGAGGAAACTGATACTACTACGGCAGAGGAAGTAGTTGAAGAAATAGAGTCAGATGAAGTTGAAAATGAGGAAGTCTCGGAAGAGGAAGCTGAATCAGAAGTAGAAGAAGAAGATAATAGTGAAGAGGGCGAAGAGGAAGAGGTTGAAGAAACCGAGACTGAAGATACAAGCTATCTAATTAAAGTAGATGGTGAGGAATATGAAGTTAACCTTGAAGAACTTAAAGCTGGATATCAAAGACAATCTGACTATACTCGCAAGTCTCAAGCACTAGCAGAAGTACGTAAGGAAAACGAAGCAATTCAAACCGAACGTCTTAGGCTAGAGCAAGAGAGACAAATGTACGCTAATGGTCTGCAAATGTTAAAAGACCAACAGCAAGACAAGCTTAATGAGTTTAGTAATGTGGACTGGGAAACCCTGAAAGAGGAAGACCCATATGCTTATATGCTCAAGAAAGATGAATACCGAGATGCACAGGATAGGGTACAAAATGCTGCACAACAACAACAGATTGTACAGCAACAGCAACAACAGCACGCAGCTAGTTTAAGAGCAAACTTTGTTCAGAACCAGTTCAGTGCTTTAGTTGAAGCCTTACCTGAATGGAACGACGATAGTTCTACTATCAAAGCAGACGTTAGAAAGTTTGCTATATCTTCAGGGTACGCACCAGAAGAAGTTGACCAACTAGCAGACCACCGTAGTGTTCTTATACTTAAGAAGGCTATGGAGTTTGACAAGTTAACTAGCAAGGTAGCTACCAAAAAGAAAGCAGTTAAGAAAGTTCCTAAGGTACAGAAGTCTGGAAGAGGTAAAGTTAAAGCTGAGTCAAAAGCTGCTGTAGATAAACAGAAGCGTGCAAGGTTAAGGAAGTCTGGTCATCAAGATGATGCAGCCTCCCTATTTTATGATATGCTCTAATGAGGAGCATACCGCTTTAATATAAGGAAATAATACAAATGGCAACTACTACACAATTTAAAACGTATGACGCACAAGCGATTCGTGAGCAAATCTCGGACGTTATTTATGACATCTCACCAACGGATACTCCGTTCCTATCTAGCGTAGCTAAGAAAGGTAAAGTATCTAACACGTTCTTTGAATGGCAGACTGATTCATTAACTGCAGCTTCAGGTTCTAACAAGCATATTGAAGGAGCAGCAGTTGGTGCAGCGTCTATGACTGACACTACTCGTTTGGGTAACTACACTCAAATCTCTAAGAAGGTTCTTGAAGTTACTGGTACACACGAAACTGTTGACCAAGCTGGTAAGAAGTCTGAGATGGCATATCAATTAGCTAAAGCTTCTAAAGAGCTTAAGCGTGATATGGAAACAACTTTGCTTTCTACTCAAGCTGCTGCTGCAGGTGACTCATCTACTGCTCGTGCTACTAAAGGTGCTGCTGCATTCATCACAACTAACGTAGTTAGTGCTGGTGTTACTGGTACTCACGCTGCTGTAACTGATGATGATATCGTTAATGCTGCTGAGCTGTGTTGGACTGCAGGTGGTTCTCCATCTACTATCATTCTTGGTGCTACTAACAAGAAGGTTGTCACTGCTTTATCTGGTCGTGCTTCTCAAACACAGTCAGTTGTTGATGACAACAAATCAATCTACAACGCTGTAGAAGTTTACGTTACTGACTTCGGTACTTTCAACATTCAGTTGGACCGTTACTGTGACCAAGACTTAATCTACGTATTGGATAATGATATGTGGTCTGTTGATTTCTTACGTGACTTCCAAACTGTTGACATCGCTAAAGTTGGTGACTCAGATAAGAAGATGCTTTTAGTTGAGTACGGTTTACGCTGTAACAACGAAGCTGGTAACGCTAAGATTCAGTACACTACTGGTTAATAGTTAGTTTAAATCTGCTCCCTGCTTCGGTGGGGAGTTTTCTTAAACTAATTAGGAGACAGTATGGCAATTCACACAAGACTAATCGAGAACTTAGATGGTTCTTTAACAAGCGTATCTTCACAGAACACACAAGAAATTAAAGATATTGTAGCTTCTAACCAACTTGATAAGCTAGATGGTGGACGTAATCAGTACCGAGGTGATACACAGTTCTCACACAAAGTAGCCAGCATTCCTATGATTGTTGTCGAACAGATGATGCGAGATGGTGTATGGAATGACCAAGAAAGGATGAGGGTGTGGTTGAATGACCCAGAGAATGCCCCATTCAGAACAACTAAAGGTAAACTATAAATGGCACTAAACACATATACAGGAATAACAGATGCAGTTGCTGACTGGCTAGATAGGTCAGACTTAACAGCTAGAATACCAGACTTCATTGCGTTAGCTGAAGCAAGAATCAACAGAGATTTACGCATCAGACCAATGGAAGTTCGTTCTACTATGAACACTACAGCAGGTAAGCGTTACTTCAATTTACCTGGTGGTTATATTCAAATGCGTAACATCCAAATCAATACTGATAGGATTCAACCACTTGAATACATTACACCTGAGATGTTAGATAGATTGTATGGTGGTAGTTCATCAGGTCTTCCTAGTGCCTATACGTTGATTGGAGACGAGATTCAACTAGCACCTATACCTGATGCAGTGTACTCACTAGAGATGGCGTTCTACGAGAAGTTTACGCCTCTTGGGGATGGTACTTCAGGTACTGTTACATCTAACTGGCTAACTAATAATGCTCCTGACGTATTACTATATGGTGCACTACTAGAAGCAGAGCCTTTCATTAAGAATGATGAGCGTCTACAATTATGGCTAGGTGCATACAGTTCAGCAATCAGTAAGATTCAATCAGCAGACGATAGAGACAGACACTCAGGCTCACAGATGAGAGTACGTAATATCTACTCTGGTGTTGAGGGTATGTACTAATGGCTCAAGCAGCGTGGGCTGATAAAGCAAGCACTTGGTCAGCAGACACCTTCCTATGGGCTAACACAACCTATGAAGACGTAGCTACTTTAGCATCAGATGTTTCTACAGTAAATACTGCCAACACAATCTATCCTTCTGGTATAATACTTGCATCAGATGTTAATATTATAAGTAGTGGTGGATTCAACTTAGTTGGTCACGCTAACTTTGATTTAGGTTCTGGTGTAACTAATACAGGTAACACTATATTTGTTAATGCTATTGAGCTTAATGGTGAAGCTGGTCTTGACAGTGTTGGTAATATGCCAATCACTGGTTCAATTACTCTTGCTTCTGGTGTGTACATACAGCAGTCAGACTTATCAGTTTGGTCCACTACTTCTGAAACTTGGGCAACTAACACAGACACTTGGAACTACAGTGCTTCTGTTTCTGTACCAGTATCAGCTAACCTCACACAAATTAACTTATCTGAACTACACGAAGAAGATGCTAAGAAACTAGCAAGTGCTGTGTATTCATTAGCAACAGGAGCAACAGCATCAGGTAATATAATTGTACCTGTTTCTGCAACACTAGCAAACAATCAGAACCTTAAGTTCAACATCAACTTTGAAGAAAGTATTACAATAACAGGAACAAGTAATATTACATCAAGTAACAACTTCTTATGGAATGACCAAGAAGAAGACACCTCAACTACCTGGACTAAGGTAGCAGACCCAGACGCATAATAATATAATAACAATACGGAGTAATACAATGGAACTAACAAGTAACCTAGGATTAAAGAACATTTGGAAAGTAACGTGCCTAGACGCAAACGGTAATGTAAAGTGGGCAGAAGAGAAGAAGAACCTAATCACAACTGAAGGTCTTAATCATATTCTTGACACACAATTTCACGCAGACACACAAGTAACTACTTGGTATATTGGTCTTAAAGGTGCGGGTACTCCTGCAGCTGGTGACACTATGGCATCACACGCAACTTGGTCAGAGATTACAGACTACTCTGGTTACAGAAAGGAATGGACAGAAGGTGCAGCATCAGCAGGTAGTATGACTAACGCTTCTAGTGTTGACTTTACTATTAATGGTACAGCAACTATTGCAGGTGCTTTCCTTAACACTGCTTCTACTGGTACAGCTGGTACACTATATGTTGTGGTTGACTTTGCTTCAGCACGTTCAGTAATTTCAGGTGACACACTACAGGTAACAGTAACAGTAACAGCTGCTTCAGCTTAACTAGGAGGTCTTAGATGGCTATTGAAACTTTTGGATTTATTGACGACCTTAATGCTGCTAATCCTACAGCAACGGACAACGTAAGTGAAGGGGATGACCATCTTAGAGGTTTAAAGACTACTCTTAAGAATACATTTCCTAATGTAACTGGTGCTATCACTGCAACAGAAACTGAACTAAACTACGTTGATGGTGTTACTTCTAATATTCAAACTCAGTTAGCTAATATTAATACTGATTTGGTTAATGATACTACCCCTCAGTTAGGTGGAAGTTTAGACTTAAATGGTAATGCTATTACAGGTACAGGTGCTATTCCGTCAGCTAACTTAACGGGTGCTTTACCTGCCATTAGTGGTGCTGCTTTGACAGGAGTACAACCATTCCCTAGTGGAACTAAGATGGTGTTTGCTCAAGCAGCAGCACCAACAGGTTGGACACAAGATATAACTAATAATGATAAAGCATTAAGAGTTGTTAGTGGAGCAGGTGGTGGCATAGGTGGTACTCACGGATTAAGTTCACCTCCGAGTACATCGCATACTCACACAGGTCCTTCGCATACTCACAGTACACCTAGTCACTCTCATACACATACGTTGAGTGCGGGTGCGCATACGTTGACTACAGCACAGATGCCTAGCCATACTCATACATATTATGGAAACGCTGGTGTTGGTAGCTACCTGGGAGAGGGCTACGCAACTGACCGAGGAACAACTAAAACAACATCCTCAACAGGTGGCGGTGGCTCTCACTCTCACACATTAGCAGGTAGTATTACTAGCGGTGGCTCAGGTACTTCAGGAGCAGATGGCACGGGTGCTACAAGTTCAGCAGGTCCTACAGCATTTGCACCTCAATATGTAGACGTAATTGTCTGTAGTAAAGACTAATGGCATTAGAAGTAGAGTTCTTTTGCCCTCTAGGTTCAACTTGTGAAGAGGCTGTAGATGGTGTTATCAAGCGTTGTGCTTGGTACACTAAGATGGTAGGACTAGACCCAAACACAGGTAAGGAAGTAGATGATTGGGCGTGTGCTATGGCTTGGATGCCTATGCTACAAGTTGAGATGTCTATCACCAATAGAGGGCAGACACAAGCGCTAGAGAGTTTTAGAAACGAGACTGTAAAAGGACAAGAAGAGTTTAACGAGATTGTTAAGAAAAGAAATAAATTATTAGGAGAACACTAATGAATGTTTGTATTGTAAAAGAAGATAAAATGGTAATGATTGATGGCGAAGGTATGAACTTCGACTTGGATTTACCTTCTAACGTGTGGGCGATTCAGTGGAATGGTACAACAGGTGAGATTGAATTTAATGATGGTACTCCTAATGAAGCTATTACAGACTTCTCAGCTTACCAAAGTATAGTTGATGCTTATAATGCAGAGAAACTTAGGCTACAGACTATAGAAGATAACAAGTTAGTTGGGTTTGCGGGATTAAGAAGGGTTAGAAATAGCTTATTAAAAGACAGTGATTACACTATGCTACCTGACTATACAGGAACTGATACATCAGAGTGGGTAACATATCGACAAGCATTAAGAGATTTGCCTGATGGATATGAACCTGTTAAAAATGCAACATACCCTGTTAAACCTGGTTCTTTATAATTAAGTACATATGATAAAGGCAAAGAACTTTACCTATGTTCACCCTTTAAAGTGTGGAGGAACATTTGTAAATGAAACGCTTTTAGATATTATTAACTGTAAAGAAGTGGCTTATCACCTACCTAGGAATAGGGTAGATTATGAGACTAACTTTGTTACCTCTGTAAGAAACCCTTTTGATTGGTATGTGTCTTTTTATTATCATTCGTTGAAATACAGGAGTTATTTCGTTAAATCATCAGGTGACTTTAAAAGTACACTTATGGATTTATTAGACATCAAGTCTTCTAGTAAGTATTCAGAACTTCTAAGTCACGATTGGTTAGCAGATACTGCACCGCTATTTACATCCAAAGACTTTGAGACTTACCCTAATGATATGGGGTTTTACTCTTGGTATTGGAATAGGATGAGTGCTAATAAAGATGGCAATACGGATGATGTTCACGTTATGCGTGTTGAGAATCTAAGAGAAGACTTGATTGCAACTCTTGATAAGTTTGGCGGTGTGTCACAATATCAGAAGGATGTTATCTTAAATAATCCTAAAGCTGGGGTTGAAGATAAGCGTACTGATTATCACGATTACTATGATGATGAAATGATAGCTATGGTTTACAAGCAAGACAAAGCTATCTTTGATAAGTTCGGCTATGAGTTTTAAGATACTCGTTATGGGTTTATCAGGCTCAGGCAAGACCACTCTAGCCAAGCAGTTGGTAAATAAATTAAAAGCAAAACATCTTAATGCTGATGCTATACGAGATGAATACAACGATTGGGATTTCAGCACGGAAGGTAGGATTAGACAGGCTGAAAGACTAAGTAAACTTGCAAGTGAATCAGATAGTGATTATGTTGTTATAGACTTTATTTGTCCACTTGAACAAGGAAGGAAAATAATCAACGCTGACTACACAATTTGGATGGACACAGTTGATTCAAGTAAGTATAAAGATACAGATAACATCTTTGAAAAGCCTGATGCTGAAGATGTACACAGTTTAGAAAGCCTGACGTATAATGTCAATAATATAATGTTACAAATAATAAGGATAATGTATGGAAATCTCAGATATCTTTCTAACACTAGTAGGGCTTATCATAGCTATGCTAGGTTGGTTTATGAGCAGGCTAGCTGACACAGTGAATAAACTAGGACAGAACATTACTAACTGTCAGACCAATATGCCCCTTAATTACGTACTTAAAACTGACTACAAGATAGAGATGTCAGAACTAAAAGGTATGATATCTTCACAGTCTAGTAAGATTGACCAGATATGGAAACATATGAGGATTGATAAGTAATGGGATTATTTGATAAGATAAAGAAGGTAGCTAAGGCTACTGTAGAAGTTGCACAAGCAGACGTTGTAGTTGTATCTACACCAGCAAGAATGGTTCAGAATACAATTATAGAAGGTAGTGTTGAGGGTGGCTTTGATAAGACTCGTGACGATACCTTTGAATCAATTGATAAAGCTAACGCTAGTTCTAAAGACGCTACTGGCTATAAAGACAAAGAATGATATGGGTAGAGCTTGCTGATAACACTGCACGGTTCTTCCTCTTCGACCCTTGGACATTACCGATAGGATGGATACTAATATGATACGATTAGTAATACTATTCATAGCACTATCACTTAGTAGCTGTAGTTCATTAGAGCTAAGAAACCTAGGTAAGTCTGGGGCTTCTGCTGGTATTGCTTATATGATTAATCCTATTGCAGGTGTAGCTACCTTAGCAACTGCTATGGCTTATGATGAGATAGTACCTGACAGTCCCAAGGTTGTCGATATAGAGACGAAAGAACAAGCAGTGGCATTCGTGGCTCAGTCTTGGGGTACTGACATACTGTATGCCTTTATAGCGTTCCTATTAGTTACTAATATAGTTGTACCTTGGATGACTAAGAGACGTGGATACAATCAAGCTAAAGGTAAATACAAAGAACAATAACCGTTAAGTCAGTAGGCTTTTATGGTATAATATAACACAACACATATAGGTATAAACGTATGGCATTAGAAAGCACAACATATATTGACGGTCTAGTCAGTACAAACCCAACAGGTACAGACCCTAGGTCACAAGGTGATGACCATATTAGACTGGTTAAGTCTTCAGTCAAAGCAACCTTTCCCTCACTAACAGGTGCTGTTACTTCAACACAAGTAGAATTAAATCTACTAGATGGTGTTACAGCTACTACTGCTGAGATTAACTACCTTGATATACCTACACTAGGAACTGCTGAAGCTTCAAAGGCTGTCACTTCTGATGCTGTAGGAACAACAAAGAATTTAAAGACACAGAAACAAACTGAGATTGTTAATGCTATTGGTACGGTAAGTACAGCAACAGCTATTGATTTTACTTTAGGTAACGTAGTCACTGCAGTAATTGCTAGTGGTGGTTCATTCACTATTACTAACGCACCTACTTCAGGTGTGTACGGTAAGTTTAAACTAATCTTAACTAACGGTGGTGCTGGTACTTCTATCTTCCCAGCTACAGTTAAGTGGGCTGGTGGTACAGCACCTACACTAACTACTAGTGGTATTGACATTATTACTCTTGAGACCCTTGATGCTGGTGCTAATTGGTACGCAGCTTCAAACGGTTTAAACTTCAGCTAATATGCCTGACCAAATAACAATCCTTAACCCTCACGGTATTAACAAAGATATCAGTGCTTATGAATTACCAGATGACAAATGGTCAGACGGTAATAACATACAGTTTGATAACGACAGAACATCTAAGGTAAAGGGACAGCAACAGGTGTTTGGTACACCATCTGTAACACCTTACTGGTTACTACCATACAATACTATTACAACAGACTACTGGATTTATCCTAGTCTTACTAAGATTTACAGGGTGTCTACGTCAGGTGCTACAACTACTCACGAAGATGTAACACGTACATCTGGTGGTGATTACTCTGCTACTGCTGATGGTGGTTGGAATGGTGGTGTACTAGGTGGTGTAGCTATTGTTAATAATGGAGTAGACGTACCACAAATGATGGGTACTTCTGCTACTGACTTTGCTGCATTAACTAACTGGTTAGCTTCTACTACTACTAAAGTAATTAGACCGTTCAAGAGATTCCTAGTTGCACTAGATACAACTGAGTCTGCTACTAGATATCCATTCAGAGTACGTTGGTCTCATCCTGCAGAGGGTGGTACAGTTCCTGTAACTTGGAGTGCTAGTGACGATACTAAGGACGCTGGTTATGTAGACCTATCACAGACTAATGGTTTTGTTATTGATGCATTACCATTAGGTGACTCTAATATTGTATATAAAGAAGATTCAGTTTGGTCTATGACATATGAAGGTGGTCAAAGCATCTTCGGTTTTAGGCAGATATTTAGTGATGCTGGTATCCTAGGCAGGGACTGTGTACAATCGTTTGATTCTCAGCACTTCGTGGTCTCTGAGGATGATGTATACACACACAATGGTCAACAGAAACAATCAGTTGTTGACACAGTAATCAGAGATGAGTTGTTTAACTCGATGCATCCTGACTACAAAACAAGAACATTTGTTACTACAGATAAAGAGAAGAATGAGATGTGGATTTGTTTTCCTTCTACTTCTTCAACTGGTGCAGCTGACAAAGCATTCATATGGAACTGGAGAAACAACTCGTGGTCCATAAGAGATTTACCACAAGCTAACTTTATTGCTTGGGGTGTTGTAGATACAGTATCAACTACTGACTGGTCAGAGACTGGTGAATGGAATACTGATACTGACTCTTGGGACTCACCTCTCAAACCTTCTTTACTAATTGCTTCAGCAGCCAACACTAAGTTATATACCTTAGGTGGTAGTGAAACATTCAGAGCTTGGGTACAGAAGTCTGATATGACGTTAGGTTATGGCGGTGTTAAATCAATTAGTAAGATTAAACCTAGAGTTACTGGTACTGGTTCTGTTGACTTTTATGTTGGTGCTGAGATGTTACCACATCAAGGTATGACTTGGAAAGGTCCTTATTCCTTTACCTCTGGTGTTCATTCTGAGATAGCTGTAAGAGGTACTGGTACTTATATTGGTGTACGTGTTGAGACTACTGACGATAAGGAATGGATACTTGAGAACCTTGAGATTCATTGGAAGCCACAAGGTACTAGAGGTAATGGTGTATGAGTAACATACGTTACACACCTTCTATTACTCCCAACACTTCTGAAGAACTACCTCAGTATGTAAAAAAAGAACTAGACAATATATCTGCTACTGTTAATAATATAGCAGATGGTAATGTAGAAAAGGTATATGTTGAACCACCTAAACCAAGAGCTGGTGATAAGAGGTATGCAGATGGTACTAATTGGAATCCAGGTCAAGGTGAAAACTTATATTATTATGATGGTACTAATTGGATAGCTTATGCAGGTGGTTCAGGTGCTGGTGATTTTGTACAGGTTGGTGATACTACTAGTCATACAGCAAGTGCAATAAATACACCTACTGCAATTACTTGGGATACATTGGCGTATTCACAGGGTATAAGTATTAATTCTACAGATACATCTAAGGTAGAATTTACACACAGTGGTACATACTACATACACTTCTCTTGTTTACTAGAAAGTTCTAGTGCTAATAGTAAAGATATATGGATATTCCCTAGAGTTAATGGTGTTGACATTCCTGGTTCTACTATTTTTCATACACTAGCAGATAACGGGCATAAACGTACTTTATCTAAAGGTGGTATATTTGAGATAACAGCAGGTGATTATTTACAAGCTGTGTTTGCTGTGAGTTCTTTAGCTTTAGCAATAGTGCCACAACCAGCCACATCTTTTGCACCTTCTGCACCTAGTGCATCTATAGAGATTATACAACTAAGCCAATGATACACGGAATACAATCTAAAGATGTTAATGATGCTTGGCAGTATGCTGAAGAGTTTATTGTAGATGCACTTAAGCACGGGATAGGTGAGTACCTACCAGAAGATATTAAACTGATGTGTCAAGACAGACGTATGCAGTTATGGATTAAATGGAATGACAAAGGACCAATAGGTGCATTTGTTACACAGATATTAAACTACCCACAGCTAAACGTACTACTTGTACTGCTACTGGGTGGTAAAACTTTTATAGAGTGGAGATATGAAGTAGATGAAATACTTATTGGATTTGGTAAAGAACACAATTGTAAGTACGTGGAGTTCTTTGGTCGCAAAGGCTGGAAGAATTACCTCAAAGATATTAATTATAATGAACAGGTAAGAATGTTCGCAAAGGAGATAGTATGAGTAAAGGTGGCGGTGGTGGTTCAGAGACAACAACAAGTGAACCGTGGGTAGGTATTCAACCATACCTGTCAAAAGGTTTTGAAGAAGCAGCTGGTATATACGACCAGTATAGTCCTCAATATTATAGTGGTCAAACACAATCAGGATTTAGTCCTGACCAATTAACTTCACAGGCTGGTGTTAGGGACTGGGCAACACAAGGTGCTCCTAACGTAATGAATCCTGCCTTATCAGCATATCAGTATGGTACAAGCAATCAAGCTATTGATGTTGCTAACAATCCTTACGTACAAGGTATGGCACAACAAGCAGCTAAGGATGCCTATGGTCAACTTAACCCTGCCTTATCTGGTATCCGTCAAGGTGCTATTCAGTCAGGTGGTTATGGTGGTGGTAGACAAGGTATAGCAGAAGGTTTAGCTATTTCTGGTGCAGCTGATGCTGCTAACAGTGCTGCTGCTGGTATCTACGGTCAGGCTTATGGTCAAGGACTACAACATCAACAGTCTACATTAGGACAGACGGGTGCTATTATGGACGCAGGCTTTAGTCCTTACTCTCAGTTAGGTCAATCAGGTGCACAACAATCTCAAAGAGAGCAGAGATTAATTGAAGATGCTAAGGCACAACACGAATTTCAACAGAGCTTACCGTACAATAGACTTAATCAATACACTTCATCTATTAGTGGTACTGGTGGTTTACTTGGTAACTCTGGTGTATCTACTGCCCCTGGTATGAGTACCTTAGGACAGGCTGGTCAGTTAGCCTCTATATATGCGATGTCACAGATGTCAGATGCTAGACTTAAGACTAATATTAAGAAGGTTGGTAAACTTCCTTCTGGTCTTAATATATATTCTTGGGATTGGGTTGATGGTGCTGTTAAGTTAGGTGCAGATGCTAAGCATACTGTAGGTGTACTAGCACAGGAAGTTAAGAAGATTATACCTGAAGCTGTTACTAAGTTTGCTGATGGATATTACAGAGTAGATTACTCTAAGGTTATTTAATGGCTATACCACCTACAATTAGTAAAGCAACTAATAGTATGCCAAGTTGGGTGTCAGCACCTGCTCCTGGTAGTATGAACACAATGGCTACCCAACAACTAACTAATCCTGTAACAGGTGAAACTTGGATGGCAAGCTCAGGTGGTTACACTATTAACACACAGCCTACTACTGAGCTAAATAATTTATTTCGTACAAATGGAGACCCAGCCAATAACTTCAATCAACCTGCTCCTCAGGCAACTGGTGGTATGGGTGCTATAACTAATCCAGGGGTTCTATTTCCTGCTATTGCCAACGGTTGGGGAAATGCACCAGCAGGCACTCAAGGTTCTGGTGGTAAGGGTGTAGGAAATGTAGTCGCTTCTAATCCAAATCTAGGTTATTCACAGCAACCAACACAAAACTTAATTAACTATCAGCCTGCATCTTCTTTACTGCAAGGTGCTGGTAATAGAGCAGGTCAACCTTATGTATATGGTAACTTAGGATTAACCTCAAGTGATTATAGTGTATGGGGAAGTAAAGGCAATCCTTATGCTTATGGTCCTGGCTACAACCCAGGCACTAGATATGCTCCACCTATTAACCCACAACCAATAGCACCAATTGCTCCTCCATCTAATGGTGGTGGTGATAGTGACTATCCTACTGCTCCTGGTACAGGTGGTGATAGTGGATTAGGTGACCAACCTTGGGCTAATCGTAAGGTATTAGGTGAATTATATCCTGGTCTTGGTCTTGCTTATGGCTTAGTAGACGGTAGAATAGATAACCCTTATGGTGAGGGTTATGCAAGACTACCGTGGTACGAAGGTTCAGCAGGTAATGGTTATGGTTATACTGAAAAAGGTTATGACCAGTTTGCACCTGGTGATTCAGACAGAGGAATCTACTCTAACTCATATGATGCCAATGGTAATTTAGTATCTGAGCGTAGTTGGGATGATTCATTTGATGACTATAATACTAATGACAGCTGGGCTGATACTGGGTTCTTTGAAGGTATGGGTAATATCTTTGGTGGTAGAACTTGGGATGGTGCAGAAGGACCTACAGTATTTGGTCAGGAAGCTCCTGTTGCTAGTACACCTACATTATTTGGTAACCCTAACAGTGCACTAGCTCAAGAAGCTAGGGCTGGTATTGCGAGTGAGAAGACAAGAGTAGCCACTAATATTGCTATTAATTCAGCCAAGGCTGCACAAGCTGCTATAGCTTCAGAGAATCCAGCACAGGCAGCTAGGGATGCTTCTTATGTTGGAACAGCTAGTGATGGTTATAAAGCCACAGCTGATAGGTATGGTACTACTCCTGGTTCTGAGCAGACAGCAATGTTAGCTGAACAAGATATGGGTATGTCAGCTCCTGCCACTGTTGCAGAAGCAGTAGCAGAAGGTAAGCCTTTCGGTAAAGAAGGTGATGACTCTTGGTCTCCAAATGGTAAGGATGTTTATCACGGTCCAGGACATAATTGGAATACTCCAGATTCTGAGAACAAAGCCCCTCCAGGTAAAGTAACACCTCCATCTTCTGGTGGCAGTAGTGGTTCTGATGGGGGTGCTCCTGTTAGTGATGGTACTTCAGCAGGTGCTGCAGATACTTACGGAACTACAGCAGGTTCTGAGCAGAGTAATATGTTATCTGAACAAGACAGAGACTTTAATGACGATACTGACGAGGGTGGCTGGGGTGACTGGGGTGATGATGATGGGGGTTATGAGTGATGGACTATTATAACTCTGATATTATGGAAGATGAGGATTATCTCCACGGATTCTCTAAACGCTTTAAAGCACCATTAGTAGATAGGACAGGAACACTTAATAGAGACCTTGCAGTCATTTCTAAAATACCATCAGACAAGGCAGAGAGAGACCTTAATTTTAATAAGATAACTAACAACAGAGCTAAGATTATTCTTAAGAAAGCTGAAGATGAGAACAAGGACATTAAAGTAAGTTACTCTGGTGGTATTGATTCTACAGCAGTTATGGTGGCTCTAATAAAGAATAGGGAGACTTTCCCTAAAGTTAAGATTACTGTAGTTTTATCTAAAGAGTCTGTTAAAGAGTACCCTAAATTCTATAATAAATATATTAAAGATAAGTTTCCTTTAATATGGGCAAACAAGAATAATCTGGATAAAGTATTAGCTAAGAAAGACAAGAAAGATTTTCTTATTGTTACTGGTGAATTAGGTGACCAGTTATTCGGTTCAGCTTTAATGTTTAAAGAGAACTTAAAAGATGACCTAGGTAAGGACTGGACAAAGATATTCACTCCTCGTTTCGTTAGATATTGGAAGCCTCTAGTAGAGCAGAACCCACAAAAGGACCGTAGCGTAGCTAATGTCTTATGGTGGTTGAACTTTACTCTTAAGTACCAGTGGATACAGTTAAGGATGTTTGCGATGCTGGGTGGTAAGGTTCCTCTAGACAACTTTATTCATTTCTTTGGTGGTCCTAGGTTCCAACGGTGGGCACTGGCTACACCTATGTCAGTTAAATTCCCTGACTTAAAGAACGAGAAGTCTTATAAAGACCCTGCTAAGCAGTACATTTACAACTATACTAAAGATAAGAATTACTTAAATAACAAGACAAAGAAAGGTTCTCTTAAGGATAACTTAGATGCTCCTATTAAGAGTACCATTCACAGAATAACAAGCAATAGGGAGCTAATTAAGAAGTAATGAAAACAGTCAAATACAACGAAAAACCACAGGTAATAAAAGGGAAAGGGCTATACGCACATACAATTTATACTGGTAAACAGTCAGTAGAGGTAGAGGAAGGGGATACAGCTTGGGTAGTTTATAGTAATACTGCTGTTGTTATCCCTGGTCCTACAACAGTAGACTCAGAAAGAATGTGTGTAGTAATTAGAGGATATGTATGCCCTAAAAGGAGTACAGATATTAATGGTTCTGATACTAACTTACCTTACATTAATGGTTGTAGTACAGACCAACTAATACACCCTATTAGACCTGGTGACCCTACACTACAGAAGCTAACTATACCACCTTATGCTTCAGAACAGAAGCACCATCTTCATTCTACACCTAGAGTTGTATATGTCTATGAAGGTATAGGTGAGAGCATAGTAGGAATGAAAGGTGAGGATAAGTACTTACTAGAAGTAGGAGATGTAATCATTTTAGATAAGATGGAACCACATCACTTTGAAACTAAAGAGAAGAGCTTAACTGTGATACCTCTTCACGTTTACAGCTCTACCCCACTAGAGCATCAACACGCAATGAAAGTAGGAACACACGAAATTTAAAATAAGGAGTAAAATGAACCCAGAATTAATTAAGATTGCACAACAACTAATGCAACAGAACCCTGGTATGACACCAGAACAAGCACTAAGACAAGCAGAACAGATAATACAAAGAATGTCTGAAGGAGAACGCTCTGAGGATTTTGTAGGTGGTCAAGCTAGAGAAGCAGGAAGACTAGGTCATATGGCTCAACAGCAGTATGAAGCTAGACAAGCACAGCAACAACAGCAGCCTGGTTTACTAGGTGGTAACCAACCACAGCAACAACAGATGCGTCCTCACCAACTACCAATACAACAGCCACAACAACACAAGCAACCTAAGAGTGCTGCTCAGTTATGTGCAGAGTCTAATGGTCAGATGGGTCAAGACGGTATGTGTCACTACACATTCAACTACTAAGAGGAGATAGATATGGGATATTGTACTTATGGCGGTAAGCTTGTACCAGGCAACACCCAAGCCAGTTGTATTGGCGGTGGTGGTAACTGGGTTGGTGGAGAAACAGGTCCTGACACACAGGTAAGTATGCCACCTATTGGCTCACCTATTCAGTTGCCTAATATTGGAAGACCTCCTATTAGACCTGAACCAGATAGAGGTATTCCTGGTTATAGAGCACCACAAATTAGTCAGAGTCCAGAGAGAATGTGGGATAACACAGATGACTTCGGTAATAGAATTAATACTAACTTTGCTGGGTACTCACGTAGGGATGCAGATAACCAAAGAGAAGATATACTAAATAATTTAGGAGCTAAGAGAGTTAATTTTGGTAGTAAGACTCCTACTAATACAAACCCAGGATTCTTTGAGAGTGCTAAGATGCGTACTAACGCATTAAACAATCCACCTAAAGATAGTATGGGATTGTTTGGTGATAAGCCTACTATTCCTTATACTGAAGGTGATAGTATATTTGGTGCTGGTTCTATAACTGACCCAGTAACAGGTGAAGATATTAAGATGACAGGTACTACTGAAGAACCTCTTGAAGATAAGACTATGGACTTAATAATGGTAGGTTATTACCCTGCTAAAGTAGGTAGTAAAATTGTACAGACAGCATACAAGATGTTAGCTACACCTAAGGGTATTCTTCTTAGTGGTTATGGTGTTGATAAATACTTTGATAATAAAGAAAAGGCTGATGCTTGGATTGCTAAGCAAACTGATATGGTTTCAGCTAAGGCTTCTAGTATGGTTAAACCAGACAAAGGGAAAACTCCAGAAGTACCTCCAACTGATACAGGTACTACTACAACAGCAACTCCTACCAACACTACGACTACTAATGCAGGTAAGAATAATATCTTTGGTGCAGGTACACCTAGTGGTCCTTCGGTTATAAATGCTGCTAAGACAGGTAATATATCTACAGGTCTATTAGCTAAGATGGGTACTAAAGATTTCTGGATGACAGGTATTGAAGGTGGTTCTGGTGATTGGGACAATCGTTTGTTCCGTTTAGGTGAGATGATGACACATATGGGTACTCCATTATCTAAGCAAGGTGATAGTCCTGCTAAGAGATGGACCAGTGCTGCTACTGCAGCTAATACACTTAATGCTTCTAAAATAAAGGCTGATGGTAAAGTAAGTAAGGACCAAGCAGATAGATGGTCTAAGATGATTCCAGCTGATGCTACTTTAATTAAACAATTCTTAACCCCAGGTTCTAATTTCTTTGGTGGTGATGTTGACCCTAAGACTCCAGAGTATGCTGCTGCAGCTAAGCAAGCTACATACTACAAGTGGATTGCTAATCAATTAATTGATGATAATATTGAACCATCACCAGCTAATATTAATAAACGTCTAGCTAAACTTAAGAAGGATGAGGAGAAGAAATAGATGGCATACTTCTGGGAAGAGGAAGAAGATAAGGAAGCTCCCGTTGCTCCTGGTGAGTTTAGTGATGTTGATTTCGGTGACTTATCAAATGTAGATTTTGGTAGCTTAGATGGTATTGACTTTGGTGGACTGTCTGATGGAGGATATGATTCTGACCTACGTTTCTCAAAAGCAAACTTTGAAGAGAGACAAGGCAGGGGTGGACAGGAAACACTACAAACTTTACAACAAGGGCTAGGCTTTGGTGTTTCTGATACTATCAGTAACTTCTTAACTGAGCTAGAGTCAGAGGGTGCAGCTGGTGCTGCTGGATATAGACCAGACTACCCTGGATATGTAACAGATAATCCTGTTATGCCTTGGATGGGTGAACAGGTAGGACAACAAGCTTATGAGAATGCTGTGCTATATGGTGGTGGTATTTTATCGTCTATCTTTAAGAAGGCAAACCTCCCAATCCTAGCTGGTACAAGTATTGTTACCTTCAACTCTATACACGATGAAGCTTTAAATGAGCTTGCTGAATTAAACAACACTACTATTGCTGATATGGGTGGTGAAGCTAGATGGGATGCCTTTGTCCTAGCTATTGAGAATACAGCACTTGAAATTCTTAATCCTTTCTACAATAAGAAGACTAAAGGGTTTATGAAGGGTGGTAAAGATAAGGATGTACTTAGACAAGTAGAAGAGTATGTTAATAAGACTAAGAAAGAAGGATTCAAGAAGGTAGCAGCTAGAACAGGTAAGTCTGTTGTACGTGTAGGTGGTGGTGAGGCTGGTACAGAGCTTGCTGAACAGTTGAACACGATGAGAGTATCTGACCCAGGACTTGGCGGTGCATTCACAGAGGAAGGTGGTAAGAAATTATTATCTTCTGCTGCTGGTGGCTTTGCTGGTGGTACTGTATTTGGTGGAGGTACTATCTACAAAGAAGGTACCGATGTTAATAGAACTATACGTGAAGGTTCAAAGGTACTTGAAAAAGCAAATGAACAGAACCTATTAAAGGCTGGTTCTGAATATGCAAAAGAAACTAATATGGGACCTAGCTTACCTGGCTTTGATGTTATCCCTGAATCATATGAAGTACCAGAACAAGAGAAGGGTACTATAAAGAACCTTGGTAGTCTTGCTTATGAGAAGCTTCTTGGTCGTTCAACAAATGTATTTAAAGAAGCACTGAAGAATGCTAAGACAGGTAAGGATGTCAACCTAATTCACAATCAAGCATACAGTATGTTTGGTGAAGTTGAATCGGGTACTGGTATCAATCAAGAAGGTTCATCTTTCAATACAATTAAGCACACAAAGCTTGGACTATATGCTACTGACTTTGCTAAGATACAACAGAAGTGGGCTAGTATGTTCTTCCCTGGTTTTGGTGAGTTAGGTGGCAAGATTAATCCACTGATTGACCAGTACGTAAGAGCACGTATGGAAGATAAGAGTACATCTAATATTAATATCACTCGTATATTGAATAAGAATAAGCTTGCTGATTTAGATAAGGATATTGTTAAACTTAGAGGTATATACAACAAGGTACACAAAGATTTATCCTCTGTCTTAGGTGAGTCAGACTTGAAGTTTGGTTTCACTAAGAATTATCTAACCCGTGGTCTTGACATACAAGCTATTGAGAAAGATAAGCAAGGGTTCTTAGATGAACTTGTTAATAAGATAGGTGTACTCCCTAAAGGTATGAAGGAAGCTGATGTTACTACAGCCGATAGATACTTTGAAGCAGAAAGAATTTATAATGATATCCTGAATGGTAAAGACCCAGCAGTGATGTCATCAGAACAGATTAGACAGTCAGTAAATAAGAAAGGTGAAGGACGTAAAGGATTTGAGAAACACAGAGACTTACGTTGGGATGTACTGGATGATAAGTATCGTAAGACAAGTGCATTTGATAGTATGCAAGACTACCTTGGTCGTGCTGCTACAAGAGCTGCATCTGCCCAGGTGTTTGGTGGTAATCGTGCAGAGAAATTATCTAGTACAGTTAACCAGATGCTTAAGAGAAAGCTAATTGATAGTGACCAAGCCAGTCAGATTTGGGATATGTATGATGCTGAACATAACATCTACAAGAGACCTAGGAATGAGAGAGAAAGAGCAGGACAGAAAGCATCAAGAGCTTTGTCTGCTGTTACAGCTGTTAGCTTACTAGGACTGGCTACCATATCTTCGATTACAGAGCCTGCTTGGATATCAGGCAGGGTTGGTGTTGCTAATATGTTAAAGGCTACTCCTACCGTAGCTGCTCACGTTGTGAAGGGTATCATTCGTACACTATATAGTAGACAAGGTAAGCAAGCTAACGCATCATTTGGTAGAGACCTACTTAATGTTATGGGTATGGCTATCAACCCTAAGATTAATGAGAAGGTTGAGATGCTTATGGTAGGTGATGTTACACCTTATATGACTAATTGGTTTAGAGCACCAGGTGGTATGTTCCTTACTCAGTACACTAATTTCGTTAGGATATGGGCAGGTGTTGCTGGTCTTAAAATGATTCAAGACCAAGCTAATAAAGTTAATAGATTGACTGGTCAAAAGTTATCTGCATTAAAGAATGAGCTTAAAGAAAATGGTATGACTCTTGATGATTTTAAAAAGATAGTTAGATTAGGTAATGGTAAAATAGATATAATGAATGATGCTTTCTTAGATACAAGATTTGTTAAATCTAATGGTAGTCAGGTAGCAGTAAGAGACTTACTTGTACCTTGGGTACGTAAGATTACAACTGATGTTGCACTAGAACCACACGTAGGTAATCGTCCTTTGTGGATGTCTAACCCTAACCTACAATTGATTGCACAACTAAAGTCATTCCCTATTCTATTTGGTAATACTATTATGCTTAGGACTATGAGACAAATTAATCCTAAGATATGTACGCCAAGTATCGTTAGTGGTGTAGGTGCTATTGGTGCAGCTGCTACTGCTATTGCATTAGCTGCGTTAGCCCTTGAGTTAAAGGATGCTATCAGAGGTGTTGATGAGGAGAGAGGGGCTATGGATTGGGTTGCTGGTATGGGTCTCCCATATGCAGGCACAGTATCAGGACAACAGTTAGTAACACCTGCTGGTGTAACGATTGCTGATACGTGGTTACGTACTCCCTTCCAAGATGAGGGTTCAACAGCAGAGAACATACTTGATTTATTATTACGAACTACATTAGGTACAATAGCAGCGGAGCAATTGAAATGAGTAAGTGTATAAGAGGGATACCTTGGTATGATACCAAGATTAAAGATGCGGCTCAGACACACCAGATTAATAAGACACTGGATGAAGCAGAAGCAGCACCAGAACAGCGTGACTTTAATCAAGATACAATAGCTTCATTAAAGCCATCATTAAAAGCAGCCACTAATAATGTTAGTAGAGATTTTGCACTACCTAAAATAGGTACATTTGGAACTGTAACAGAAGCAACTAAGATGAAACATCCTGGTGTGTATGCTGCTTATAGTGGTGGTGAGCTACAGTTAGATGTTGCTAACATACAGAAGCTATTAGATAAGAGGGCAGATACCTTGAAGAAGGAAGCCGAAGATAAAGTATCTAATATATTCAGGTCCCTTAATGAGAGTGGTAAGATAACTACTATATATGGTTTGTATTCAGACCTATATAGTACACATAAGTTACAGCTACTGGCTCAGATGTACCACGAAATGGGACATCACTTATTAAAGACTAGGAAGCTAAGGTCTTTAATAGGTGAGTATCAAGGAACACTTAAAAAGCCTACCTCTTTAAACAGTACGTATTCAAGGAAGGATTCTGATGAGTGGTTTGCTGAAAACTTTTCATACTGGGCTATGAATAACTATCATCAGGAAGCACCAATAGGAAGACCTAGGGATGTTCTTGATAATGAATTTCAACTTGTCCTTGGCAGGATTAAAAGAAAGAATCTTTTATAATGGAACTGAGAGAAAAGAATCATTAACATCTAAGTACCCTACCTTCTTAGTCTTACGATGAGACTGACCGAAGGCTGATGTTGATGGTAGATATTTATTCTCCCAGTTAAAGTTATAACTCTTCTTACATAAGTCTGATACATTAAATACATACACACCTTTAGGTGTTGACACACAGTACAAGAAGTCTCTGTTTGTTTTATCAGCCTCTGTCTTAATGAAGTCTAACTTATCATACTCAATCATCTGAGTATTGTAGTGTGCTCGTCTACACTTAAGCTCTGCCATATAGGTGTCATTGTCTGCATCAAATCTACAGAAGGTCTCCTCACAGGTAGACTTCAACTCTAATTTAAACTCATCATTCAATACCTCTAATAGTTCTTTCTCGTTCATACATTCTCCACGTCAAATTTAATATGTCCTTCAATAGCCCAGAACTTTCTGGCTCTTATCATTACAATCTGATTATCATTATCATAGTAGTGTCCCTCTAATGAATCCAATGCAGCCTTAATATAGTTATCTATATCAGCATTATTGTCACAGTATTGTTTGTTGTATTCTTCTTTCTTTTCCTTTGACCAACCCTTAGCCATCTGAACGTGAAAGTCCAGACGTACAAATATATTACCTGTATGTATATCATCTTCGTGATGCTTCAGTAATTCTTTGAAGTCATCTCTAAATGTTTGGTACCGCTTAGGGAAGTAGGTTGCCCACCTAGTAACCCTTGCTCTACTTGCAACCTGTGGTGGTATATTAAATCTAATCATACTACCTTACCTCCGTGTGCACCACCAGAACAAGTCTTGAATGCTGGTGTTGACATAACTAATTTAGTGTCACTAGACGTACACTCAGGACAACGTCCTCCCTTCTTTCTTTGTAATATTGTATTACTTCTAACATATTTGTTATCACACTTGTTACACTGGTAGTCGTATATCACATACCCTCCTTGTCTTCATCTTCTTTTAGTATGTGCTGAACACCTACAGTAGTGCCATCATCGTTGGCAACATAATGTAGCTCTTCATTCTCATCCTTCTTTTTAGAGTTGAGTTTATGCCAAGAGTGTTGTTCATCATCCCAGTCCTCAGTTGAATCATTATCAATAAAGTCCTTAAGGTTCTTATAATATTCATCATCTTCTTTGATTGCATTAATACCCCTAGTAATTATAGACACTGCACCTATCTGTACCAGTGCATCCACATCTTCACTGCTAATTTCTACAGTAGATGTAGTACCTGCCTTGATGGTCTCAGGCGTGTAGTCATAAGGTAGTACAATATAATCACCTACCTTACCCTCTCTTGCTTCATTAACCAGTGTCTTAATACCCTCAAGAAACATAGCTTGATGTTCTTCTTCTGTGATATTCTCTAGTTGTAGGTCACATCTGTGTGTTTCACTTTCAGTTACGTTCATCTTTATTCTCCTATTGCATATAAGTTCTTCAAATCATTAACCCTGTAGAACTCTTCCCACTGAGCAGGTGTAGATACTAGACGTATCACATACTCCAGTGCTGTTGTATCTCTTAAGTCACAGCAGTCGTACATACTCAGTAGCTCCTGTCTTACAAACTCATCACCTGCATCACTATCAGGGTTAGGCATAGTTAGATTGACGTGTTCATCATACTCTTGTAGCTTCGCCACCTCAAGTGCCATCCTAGTAACTGTGTCATCTAAGCGTGCTACGTGTCTATCTATCATCTTAATCATAGCGTTATCATATTCAATCATCTTATTCTCCTATCTAATTATATCCAAATGACTCATATAGTAACCATTAACCTACTTATATAGGGTTAATGTATCGTATATTAGCCATTACAATACCATATGTACAGTATATTGTACACTTACGTATCAATTTATGTAATGAATTGTATCATTAATGATATCATTTCTTAGTACCTCTGAAACAACCGTGCTTCTGACAGTCACTACGACCACACCAGTATGAGAAACCTACCACAAGTATAGCCATCACCCATATAAATAAATCCATCATCTCATTACTCCTTTTAATCTTATAGTGTTACCGTTGCTACGTTGTATATACATCTTAGTAGCACAGTTGATTGACATATCTTTAGTCCTCTTGTGTAAGTACAAATCATAACAAGTCCGTACGTTCCTGCAAGTATATACTTCGTGACTATTCATACCATCATTCTTAACTATATGCAACTCAACTACCTCAGGTCCAAAGTTATAGTTAGATATATTAGCTTCAGCTTTATTCCATATCGCAATACACAATACAAAGATACCTGCTACTATCCACTGCCACTTCCAATCGTGTGACTCATTCCAATTTCTATCTTTCATTCCCATCCCCAGTCTCCAGTTAATCCAGCAGCAGAATAGTCTGTTACTGTTCCTTCAAAGAAGTTCTTAAAGCTATCACCAGCTATAATCCATTCAACCCACGGAAGTGGATTCTCTTTCACACCCCAGTTAGGTTTAAGTCCTAGCTGTATTAGCCTCCTGTCCGCCAGATGTCTAATGTAGCTCTTAACTTCAGCCTTATTGAGACCTTCCACACTGCCCAGTTCGTATGCCAAATCAATAACTTTATCCTCCAAGGACACTGCCACCCTGAACATTTCATATATTTCTTTCTTAAATTCATCATTAACTACCCTCGGATGTTCATTACAAAATGCTCTAAACAAACGTGACATCCCTTCAACGTGCATAGACTCGTCCCTAATGGACCACTCAACTACCTCACACATACCCTTCATCTTACCACGTCTCTGATAATTAAGTAGCATAGCAAATGCTGAGAACAAAGACATACCCTCATTCACACAGGTTTGTGCTAATGCTTTAGCTGTCCCGTGTAATGTAGATACATCATTGTCTTGCATAAACTCTACCTTATCTACCATCTGTTGGTAATCTAAGAAGGCTGTGTACTCACTGTCTGGAAACCCTAGGGTATCGTTAAGTAAAGCATAAGCTTGTTGATGTGTTACTTCTCTTGCTGCAAAACTTAACAGCATCATTCGTACTTCGTTGTTCTTGAACCTAGGTATGAACAAGTCGCTGTAGTTAGTAGCTACTTGACAATCAGACTGTGTAAATAATCTTAATATCTGTGTGATATGATTCTTCTCTACATCAGTAATCTTACCTTGCTTCCACTGGTCTACATCTTCTTGTAACTTAACTTCCCAAGTACCCCAGTGTACCTTCTCGTGTTCCTCACTTATCTCAACAGCCCACTCGTGAGAGAAAGGCTTATAAGCTTTATTGTAGTCTAGTAATCCCATATTATCCTTGACAAGATAAACACTCGTCATCCTCCTTAAAGTTCTCTAGTTTAATTCGTTCAACCTTCTTACCCACCTGCTCTGCAGTAGCACCACTATTGGTACGTAGATAGTACAAGCCCTTAAGCTTACTATTCCAAGCCTTCAAGTGTACGCTATTAACATACGCTTTATCACTACCACTAGGAAAGAATAGGTTGACACTCTGACCTTGACATATCTCAGGTTGTCTACCTGCTGCGTGTTCTACCACCCAGTGTTGGTCTAACTCAAATGCTGTCTTGAACACATCCTTCTCCCAAGTGTTCAGATATTCCATTTGTTGAACACTTCCCTCGTGATGGATGATGTTAGTCCATTGGTCATCTAACCACGCTTCCTCTTCACCCAGCCTAAGTCTATGTTCTTCAAGTACCTCTGATAGATGTTGGTTCTTAACCAAGTGTGCCCCAACCCTAGTCCTATGAGTATAAGCGTTAGACTTAATTGGCTCAATACTAGCACTAGTACCACAAATAATACTGGAGTTAGCATTAGGAGCAATAGCAAGTAAGTGGCTATTTCTTCTACCTGTTCCTTTACCATCTAGGTATTCCCCTCTTGTATCAGCTAAGGCTTTAGTAGTCTCAACTGCTTGTTCTTTAATTAACTTAAACATCTTAAGGTTCTGTCCTGTTGCCAGTGCAGATTCCCAAGGGATGTTCTTAGATTGTAGGTAACTGTGGAAACCCATCGCCCCTAAGCCTAAGCTACGCTCCATATAAGCAGAGTTAATAGCCTTACGCATCTCACTAACAGGTGCATCCTTAATGAAGCAAGTAAGTACATTATCTAGCATCACAATCAAGTCACCTACTAACGAGGTTTCCTTCCATTCCTCAAAGAGTTCAAGATTGACGGATGAAAGGCAACATACTGCCGTCCTATCTTCATTTGTGGGCAGATGAATTTCATTGCATAGATTGCTTCCTTTGATGTCAAGTCCCTTCTCCTTTAATGATTGTGGTAAATGTCTATTAGCTTCGTCAATGAAGTTGAGATACGGCTCACCAGTTCTAAAGCGTACTTCGATAAGTCTCTCCCATAACTCCCTAGCCTTGACTGTATCACGGATAGCACCATCATTAGGGTCAAGTAAGTTCCAGTCACTACCACTAAGAACAGCATCCATAAAGTCATCAGTAATATTAACAGCGTTGTTAATGTTAAAGCACTTACGGTTTGAATCACCCCCTGTCGGCATTCTGATATTAATAAATTCCATAATGTCTGGATGACTGATGTTTGTGTATGCTGCATAAGAACCCTTCCTTGTTTTACCTTGTTTATAAGCAGTCATTGCTGCATCTGCTACTTTAATGAATGGTATAGGACCAGGAGCTTTATCACTCACAGGTCTTACATCACCCCAATGTCCACCCACACCGCCACCTTTAACGGATAGCCAAGCAAGTTCAGACTGATGACTAATGAGACCGTCAAGAGAATCAGGGACGTAAGAAAGAAAGCAACTAATCGGTAGACCAGTAGCACTCTCCCCAGGAGCAGGAGCATTAGATAAAATAGGACTGCTGAACATAAACCAACCATTAGATACTGCATCATATAACCTCTGTGCTAATTCCATATCACCATCACTATAAGCAACACACGCTCTTGCATATGCTTCTTGTGGTGACTTCTCTTTCCCTCTAAGATAGTAACCTGTCACCAGCTCATTAGCTTGGTCGGACAGTTTCTTGTCTCTGGTTCTATCTATTGTTATGCCTAGGTAATCAGTCTTCACTTGGTTTAACCTCCAGCTTGATGATAGCTTCACCATCTTCGTTATCATATGTTGTGTATGTTAACTGACCTCTGTTGTGCATTACAATAGCGTCAACCATACCATCATTGTATGAACGCTTGTCTATGTAGTACGTCCAAGCAGCACCAACTAACAACCACACTCCACTTATTAATAGTAAATCATTCATTGTAAAACTCCTCAAACCTTTCACGTTTATCCCATAACTTCTTCTCAAATGCATCAAGAATATCTTCGGGTTCTAATTCTAACTCATCACATATCAGACACACATCGTAGTTCTGTGACACCCTCTCTTTAAGTTCTTCGATTGTTACCATTAGAAACTCCCAGCTACTGAGTCAACATAATAAGATGTAAACTTTCCTTTAGTTATTTCTGTTACAGCACCAAAGCAATTCTCTTTATGACCACAGAATGCACAGTTCATATTCAATCTTTCTCTGCCATCCTTATCCAGTGTAGTAGCCTTAGCTAATCTCATAGGTGGCGTATCTAATTTCATCTTATCTTTAAGTTGAATGATGTGCTTGTCTATATCTGTTTCTAGTTCCTGCTTACATAACTTAAGTGTAGAGTTATTCTTATTGAATGCAAGGAAGTATGCTTCGTCTCTACCCTTTGTCTTACCATAAGCTGACAGTTGTTTGATGTACCCAAAGGCATCATCTTTAATACCAGTCTCAGTAAACTTATTATCATACGACCAAGCACTGGCTGTCTTAACATCCACTAACTCACCATCAATCTCACAATCCTGTGAACCAGTAACACCTTCAACTGTATGCTTACCTTGTTGTCCTGTTACTGTATGACCTGACAATTCAATCAAGCCTAGTAGTACAGCTTCAAGTATGTGTCCTTGTAAGAAGGTTAGGTACACACTACCACTAATAGGTAGTTGTTCATACCCTTTGATGTTGTACCACTGTGCTCTCTCACACCTGCCAATGCCTGACATACGTAACACATCTGTCTTCTGTCTTTCTTTAAAAGATTCAACAAGAGCATCACTGATTTCACTACCTACCTTATCAGCAACAGCTTTCAAATCTCCCTTGTAGTTTTTCTTTTCCATTAATGTATATACATCTTGTACTACTGTGTCAATTGTTTTCATTTTCATATCCTTCTGTTAATCTATTTAAGTACCAACTAGCTTTCTTTAAATCTTCAAGACCGTTCTTGAATTTATATCTTGATAAATATTTTATCACATTACCTTCTAGGTAGTTTAGTTTTTGGTCCAATATAAAATCAATTACCTCTATGTTACCCTGCTTGTAGTGGTCAGGGTTGATGTTGTCTTTAGTGTGTGTCATTCCAACTACCTCCTATTGAATACTCACCATCCATTGGACAGTTTAAATTGTAATACTCTGTTGTATCTTTCATCGCCTGTACTACCTGCTTACCTATAGCATCAGCGTGTTCAGCATCACATTCAATCTGTATCTCATCGTGTATCACACCAAGCTGTCGGTATGGTAGCTTACAGTTGTCGTGAAAGATAACCCAAGCACGCTTAGCTATGATGGCACCAGCTGATTGCAGTAAGAAGTTAAGTGCTGAATGAGATGAACGGATACCTATATGCCTATGGTCTAGTGCTTTAATGTATCCTCTCTCTGATGCTGCTTCAACTAACTTACGTAGCTTCTTGAGTGCAGGTGTATTGTCTAAGAATTTCTTCTTAATCTTTCTGCCTTCTTTCTTACCACCACCTACAATCTTACCAATTAACTCATCACCACCACCATATAGGTAGGCGTATATGAAAGTCTTTGCTTCATCTCTAGTACGTAGCCCAGCTGACTCTTGATTCTTGGTATGAATATCACCAGTCAATATCTCTTTAGTGTATGCATCACTATTCATATAGTGTGCAAGACATCTAAGCTCAAGACCTGCAAGGTCAGCACCTACCAGTACCTTACCTGGTGGTACAATAAATAAAGAACGCATCTCTTTACCATACTCTTTATTACTTGCAACTACCTGTTGCAGATTAGGATTGCTACTACTCATACGGTTGGTTACTGTACCTAATGTGTGTACCCTACTGTGTATTGAATGGGTGTCTTCATTAAGTGCATCCAACCAAGAGGTAAGCATACTACTACGCTTCTGTAACATCAGGTATCTAGCAATCAACTTAGCTTCAGGTATATCTACACCCTCAAGCACAGTCTCATCAACCTTAATGTTACCCTTCTCTGTCAGTACAGTAGGCTTCCAACCAAAGTTCATTAGGTATTTAGCTATCTGTTTTCTACTGCCTAGGTTGAAGGCATCATAAGTATTGTATCCCCACTTGCCACTAGGGTGCCAACAACATCCTTTGTTTAATTGTTTCTGGTACCTAATACTCTTAGTACCTGATGCATTAAACTTGTCTGCTTTCTTTACCTCATTAAACACAGCCAAAGGTTTGAACACCTCACGTACTGTTGACTCAGCTTCTGTAATATCAATAGATATCTGTTGTAACAATTTCATAGCCTTGTCTTCATCGAAGTACCATCCGTTTTCTTCTTGCTGGACACAGTGTTGCTTAGTTCTATATTCTAAATCAACAGCATCACTAGGTAGGTTACGTTCTAACATCTTCTTATATAACTTAGTTGTAATCTCTACATCTCTAACACAATACTCTAACATCTCATCAGTGTAGTGTGTCCAATCAGTGTAGTCTCCCTTAGGGAATCCAAACCTCTCACCCCAAGACTTAAGACCGTTGCCACCTTCTCTTCTTGGTGAGTCTAACTGGCTAAGGATTAAGGTATCTTCTACTACTATCTTACTGAAGTCTGTACCTAATAGCTTCTTCATTACAGGCACATCATATCCTAATCCATTATGGAATACTAAGGTAGTACCATCTTGTAACCAATCATTAAACAAGTCAACTCTCTCAGGTGTAAAGGTATGCACAGCACCAGTGTCTACATTCTGTAATGCAATACACCATACAACAGTAGGGTCTAGCCCATCTGTCTCTATATCACAGCTAAAAGTTTCCATAGTCATCAACCTCCTTAAGCTTAGGACTTATACCCTTCTCTAATCTACCAGTGATAGGGTTATAGATAGTCCAACCAGCTTCACCTGTCTGTCCAGTACGTCTTAGCTTAGGTACTCTTATACGTGTAGCGTTTCTTTCATACTCATCCTCAGCTAACTTATCCCTACTGAATAGGATGTTATTATGACACGACTGTGGTATAGCACCTGAACCTTTAACATCATACTCACTAATCTTATGTGGACTACTGCCATCATCAGGCTTACGTGTATGTGTACTCAGTACAACACAGGCTTTTGTTTCTTTACATAACTTAATGAACCTATCCATCACATCCTCAATATTCTCGTTGCTTAAGTTCTTAATTGCTGTATGTAATGGGTCAACTAAAATAACTGAACACCCTAAGCCCTTAACAAAGTATCTAATCTTAGCAAACATCTCATCAATATCAATTGAACCACCACCATCATCGTGTAACTGTACCTTACTACCAAGTCCAACAGTCTTAGCATCAGCCATAATGTCATCAACGTCTAACTCTTTTGGATTAATTAACGACAGGTTAACACCCTTATGTACTGATACAATCTTACGTACTGTCTCATCAAGACTATCCTCTACCATAAAGCAACCAACCTTTTCCTCTGTATTCATAGCGAAGTGATAGATTAATTCATTAAGTATTGTTGTCTTACCAATAGATGTGTGTGCAATTATAGATGTTAACTCACCTCTTGCTAGTCCACCTCGTGTCATCTCATTTAGATTACCAAAGCTTTCGGGCAAAGGTATAAGCTCAGTGTCTCGATAGTTCATCATAGCTGTGTACATATCAGCAACAGATGCTACACCTGATACTGTGTATGGCTTAGCATCCCACCAAGCTTCAGTAAATAACTTTGATTGCTTATTAGATAGATAGTCTGATGCATCCTTATAGTCAGGCAGTGTTACAACTTGTACCTTATTAGGACCTAACAGTGGGGACACAGCTTCAGCTGCTTTCCTACCTGCTTCATCATTATCAAAGCACAGTACCACAGTTTCAAATGAGTCCAACCATTCAAGATTAGCCTTGATATTTTCTACACAATTAGCACCGTTGTTTACTGATACTACTGGGTACCTACTACCTAACATCTCATAAGCAGCCAGTGCGTCAAGCTCACCCTCTGTTATGGTTACAAATCTCCTACCTTTTTTGAATAGGTGCTGACCAAACAGTGGGTTGTGTGCACTCGTATCACCTACACCAAAGAACTTCTTATCCTTTACGATGCGTGTCTTCAAGCCTACTAACCTGCTCTTATCATTATAGTATGGGTAGTGATGCTTGGTTACTTCACCATCACTATTAACTTCAACCTTAACACCATACCTCTCAAGTGTTTCAGCTCTCAGGTTTCTATCTACTAAGAAGATAGCTTCACCTTTATATTTATCACCAACCTCTCCATTGGCTTGACTCTTAACTGTGGTAGTACCATCACCTCTTACATTATACCCACAAGAGAAACAATTCTGTCCCCCATTATCATACAACACTAGGTTGTCTTGTGCCTTATCGTTGCCATTCTTTGCACACTCAGGGCACTGGGTGTTGCCTACCTTTTTGCTTTGTTCACTGTTATCCATTGGAATAACCTCCATATCTCATAAATTAAAAGAGCCACTCAAAATGAGTAGCTCTGGTACATCTATTTAAGTAGCTGGATTAGAAAGCACCGCCTTCAATCATCTCACTAACTGCTTCTTCATTCTTCTGTAACAGTTTAATCTTATCTACATATGCATACTGTGAGTAGTCTCCCTTACCTGCCTTAGCTACTACACGTACCAAATCTCCATATCGGGACAGCTCATCAGCAGAGATACGCTCACCATCAGCATCATACACAGGTGGTTGACCAAAGTCTACCTTACGACTCATACTTACTTGTGGCTCACCATTATACTCCTTCAGTTTAATACCTGCCTTAGTAAATAACTCTGCGTTCTTCTTATCCAAGGTCAAAGTAATCTTATACTTTTCTGTACCTTTAAAAAAGTCAGGGGTTGCAACGTGTACAAATCCTGATATACCTTCTGCTACTATCTCATTATTAATTGTTGTCATCTTATAACTCCATATCTCACCAGTTAAAAATATATACACCAGTTATACTGGTATTCCCTAGTGTATATCTTACTATACTTTTGATTTGATTAATCAATTCATCAGTACATCTTGTCTTACTTAGTTCTATTATAGCATACGATTTAGTAGAGTACCTAGTTAATCTCATACCCATAATTAATCTCATCTCTTAGTGTACTCCAGTGTTTCTGTGCTACATCTAGTTCAAACTCAGCCCTCTCAAATCTTTCAAAGATGTCTTCACTGTGTACTTGCTCTGATGCAATCACATATTGTGTACCGTTGTGTACAATCTTACCCTCGTGTTCTAATTCCAACACCCAATCAGTTGTTCTGCTCATCTGTTACCTCCTTATTTAATATTATATCCGTAATATCTTCTCTTGCTACATATAAATCCTTTAATAAATCAAGGGACTCTTGTGTTTTCTTGTGCTGAATATTAATTTTATAATTAATTTCCTTCAGTCTTGACTCTAGTTCTTGCATCCACATACTATTTACTCCCTATAATTACAATCTTGCTCATCATATCAGCTAATTCCTTAGCTTGTTCAGCTTTTCTTAGGTCATCTCTGACTTTTCTTTCAGCTCTCTTCCTGGTGTTGTACTTTTTAGCATACACCTTACGCATCTCAGCTCTCTCTTCATCATTATATTTAATTGGTCTGCCAATAGCCTTAGCAAAGTGTTGCTTCTCCCACTTATGATAGGGTATTGTATCACCATTCTTATCTTTAACTCTTGGTGATTTAACACCAGGATTTCTTACTAGAATACCATCTTCATAGGGTGCATTAATAGGAATACCAAAGTAAACCTCCCCATAAATTTTATTTTCTGACATACTTACCTCTCTTTAGTTGTTTGTTTTGTTCTACTAACTTCATTATCTCTACCATATCACCCAGTATTGTACTCCTAGGGTTACGAGGATTAGATTGTAGGGTACTTTTATATCTACCCTTACTGTTGGTCTCACTCTCCTTGTGTCGTGCCTTTAAGCTCATAAGTTCCTTCCTTTGTTTGTATATATTCCTTACCATATTTTCTATATAGTTCAGTACCTGTTACACCCTCACTCTGTTTATACATACTGTGATACATAGTGTCATCAACACAGAACCATTTCTCTTTATCTTTTACACAGTACATTAGTAGTCCTCCGTTAGATAGCTTATATCAACACCTCTATCTTTTAATTCCTTCACCACTTCAGCAGGTAATTCATACACACCATCATAGTCATATATAGCACCATCTTTAAACCAAAGACCACCACCAAGTTCTTCACCTAGTTCGTTGTGTTCAAAGTATCCATAAGTTCCATTGGTAGCAAGTGCCACCTCGTAGTTACCTGTGTTTGTTACCTTATAAGTTCTAGTGTCCATCTTAATTCTCCGTCTCTTGTATAAAATTAATTTCAATAAACTCTTTACTATCTTCTGTCTGAAATACCCAAGTAAATGTTTCACCATTATATACCAGTTTTTTAAACATCTCAAGGTCTGACTCTGTTATAGGTATATTCATTTGGTCTATCACTTTCATATTAATCCTCCTCATTTGCATAAGGTGACAACTCAGAAAAGTGTACCTCGGCTGTAACAAACGCACCACAACCCTCAGTCCTCTCTTCTACCTCCTTTAATGCTAATTCTTTTGCTTGTTCCTCGTTCTCAGCATCTATAAAAGTATAGACTGAACGTGTTATATCTATTCCTACGTGATATTCTTTCATCTTATTTCCTCCATTCCTAACTCAATAATATTTTCAAACCCTTTCATATCAGGTTTAAGCACCCACATATTAGCGTCCCAATTATCATCATCTCGGCTAATGTAAGGGTGTATCTCTGTAACACCGTTGTCAGCGTGGTACTGTAACTCAGCAATAAATTTCTCTAGTTCAGTCATATTATTTCTCCTTTGCTCTGTCTATTTGTGTTACTACTTCATCAATCCATACATCTGTTTCATCGTATCCTTTGTCTAAGTAGTCCATTAATATTTCATCAGCTGTATCTCTGTCTACGAGGTAATCTGTAACTTCAGTACCACCTACCCATACTGTATATTTCATATTATTTCTCCTTTATAAGTTTAATTAATTCAGCATTAATTGCTGTCTGCATTTCCTGGTCTCTAAGAAGCATCTCTACTAACTCCTCAAGCTTAAATATTCTTGCCCATACTAAGTCGCTCATATTATTTCTCCTTAAATTGTATTTTTAAAATCAGACCCTAGTTCTTCTATAACAACATCTTCTATATTGTCGTTGTAGCAATCCCATAAAATCTTTATCATATTTTCTCGTACCTGTCCAACATCATCATTAAACTCTTGCTCTCCGATGTCATCATCAAGGTACATACCTGACCCTCCAAGGTCATATCCTATTTTCTCATCTAATAAATCAGTCAATACTAATTCAAACTGCTCATATTCTTCTTTCTTATTCATAATATCTCCAAAAATTTAATCTTATCTGCTAAATACCACAGTCCACCTTGTGATACTGGTCTTTTTATTGTTTCATAATCCAAAATCTCTACCTTTATCCATACTCTATCACGTTCTGATAGGTGTGGTGCATTAGGTGAAGAGGTACAGTGCCAACCTTGCCTTACTTTAAATCCTTTTGTTGGGTGGCATTCTGATTTGTACCATTCATTCAGCTGTATTCCTACTGATTTGTTTATAAATAGAGGCGTTAATTTGCCCGATTTTAGTTTTCTTACTAACTTATATGCAATCATTGCACTCTCCAGTAAATTAAAAACATTATTATAAAGACAATAAACTCTTGGCTCATTAGTCTAATAATACCATATACTCAGTTGGATAGTTTATTCTAAACCATTCCAATCCCTTTGAATGTATATCCCAATTCTCGGTAATCTCTGCACCCATAATTACATCATATACTGCCACAGCTTCGGGGCTAAGCATAACACTATCACCTCCAAATCTATTTGTTACTTTGACAGGTTCCTTATCATAAATTATTACATCAAACGGTAATTTAGTTTTCATATTACACTCCCACTACTGTATATTCAGTCTTATTTGCTCTGACAGATACAATTGTATGTAGATTAATAGTTCTATATCCCATAACTTGCACATCAAAGGTTGTATCATAGGTATTATCATATCTTGTTACTTTATTAATACCACCATTAAGATATTTAACAACACCAAATCTACCATTACTCATTCTTAGGGTACCATCTTTCTTAACAAACTTAACTGAGAAGAATTTTCCTCTTTGGTCTGTTAATAGTTTATCTAGTTTCTCTCTAGTTACATTTTCTTTTCTCATACATTACTCCGTTATTAAAATTAATTATCAAGACAGTGTCTTGCTTTTGTTTACTCTCCAGGTTTCCCAGGTTATTGCTTGTAATAGTTGTGGTGTTACTCCCAACATCTTAGCAGTATATTTATAGGTATCCTCAAAGAATTTATATTGTTTATCCGTTAAAGATAATTCCTCATTCGTTGCAGTCCTACCAATAGCCACTGCAATAGCGTGTCTATCTATCGTAACAGTACCTATTCTATCAGGATATCTTATATTTAGATAGAATGATGAGATTTTCTTACCATTCAGTACCTTTAAGATTTGTTTATCCGTATTAGAAGTTAAACAGTCCCTGGCTTTTTGTACAAATACTTTCATATGACCACAGTCATTAGTTTTTATCAATTCAACTGCTATTTTCTTATTCATTATCCAATTCTTTCTGGGACTTAAAGCAGAAACCACTCCTACAACACTACCAATTGATTGGTTGTTATCTTTTGCAACATTAGTACAAAATTCTAGTGCTTCAGCGTACCAATTACTAGTATCCTTACTCATAAGATATATCTTTGTGATATTATTCTTAACAGTAGTCCTGGATAGTTTATTGGATTTAAAAATAATTTGTTTATCCATATTTGTTTATCCTTATTTTAACAAGACAGTGTCCTGCTTTCTATAAAAATTGTTTATCCGTATTAATTAATTAATAAATAAAAATAAAAATCTTTATTTTATTTCACCTCAAAAAAAGTAAAATAAGATAAAAATCAGGGGATTTCTCCCCTTCATTTTAGCTAGCTAATCTCTCCATTTCTTTATAAGCTTTTTCTAAATCATTATTTAAAGCAATTAACCTTTGTACAAAATCTTTTCGAACTTTTAAATCTTTCTCACTTGCTTGATTATCGAACCATTTTTCAAAAGTGGCATATTTATCGGTGCCTCCTGATGCTTTTTTCGGCTCTCCAATCTTGCAAGGATCGTTTTTCTTGCCTTTATGGAGTGTTACTTTTAAATTTAGCGTCTTGCCTGCTCTCTCAATTTGCTTTTTTAAGCTACTTAAATCTACACTTTGAGATTTTAAATTCGTTGCAATCTTTTCTAAATCAGTATACCCAACGGCTAATCTTTTTGTTACTTCCGATTGACGTGAAATACCTGTATTGCTCTCATTTAAAAAACTTAAATATAATTCTTGATTTGTCATTTTATAACCTCTTATTTTATTGAAAAGAAACAAGACACTGTCTTGCTTTTAATAAGACCAAGAAACACTAGACTGATGTTTCTCAATCCATAGTAGGATTATACCTCTTTTCTGGCACCTTGTCAAATACCCAATACCAAGACACTGTCTTGCTTTTTCACTCACAGTTTTATTACTTTGTCAAGCCTGAATAAAACATAAGCAAATAATACTATTATAATATAATGAAAGTTTAATATAACAAAACTCTAATATTGCGACCAATTAAAAACAATATAATAATATAGTAATACAACGGCTCCCTAATATAACCAATACCTAATATAAGTATAATCTAATACAACGATTACCTAATATAACGGCTCCCTAATATAAGTGTTACCTAATATAACGATATCATAATATAATAATATCCAGGAAAGACCCCCACCCCACCTCTTTTTTTCCTACGTTTTTTTTTCTAAACCCACCTATATATAAAATTCAGTAATTTCCATACTATATTATGGTTTCCTAATATTGGGGTCAAGTAATACTACGAGCAACAGGGGTAGTAATAGATTTAATCGAGGCATCAACTAGTTCATATGGTATAATATACAACATTACTTAGACATAATAAGTAACACACACCTTATATACTTAGTCTCAACTAGAGATTAACTAATGTCAACATTCTTGAATGGTTAGAAAATAAGTCTAGGCACACTAGGTCTTACTAAGTATATATCCAACAGTAGTAGATTTAATAGTACCTACTAAAGAGCTTTACGGTATAATTAGAACCTATAATATTTTTTTTATAAAAAATTACATAATGAATAATAAAATGAAAGATAATCAGGAAGAAAAGAATATCATTCAGGATGCAGTCTTGGATGCTAAGCTAATGGTTGCTTCTCAGACAGGAAAGGTACCATCAGATGTTACGGTTACTGTTAAGAAGGAGAGAGTACCCTCAGGTATGCGAGTTGCATCTGGAGCTGCTGGTGGTAAGAAAGCCAGAAGACCTAGAGGTAAAGCTTATACACCTACTGATGATGATTATGGTAAGGTTGAAGAGATGGTTACTATTGGTTTAGACCAACATACTATTGCTAAGATTATGGGTATCTCTAATGCTACATTAACAAAGTATTATAAACATACACTTGAGGTAGCTAGAGAGAAACGTACAGCATCAGTTGCTGGTGTAGCTTATAAGATGGCTATGAGTGGTGAGTCAGCTAGTATGACTACCTTCTGGCTTAAGACTCAAGGTGGTTGGACTCCTAAGCAGCACGTTATTCACGAAGATAGAAACTTTGATATTAGTTGGTCTGAGGATGAAGAAGATATTGCTGATGCTAATCGTAGGGACGATACAGTAGTACACTAAATACAGGAGAAGGGATGGAGACTCAAGTGGGTAACATCAAGGGAGGAGATAAGCGTAGAGGTATTGTAATACCTTATACGCCTAGAGTATTACAAGCTAAGTTACACAACGAACTAGGTAGATTTAATGTTGTTGTGTGTCACAGAAGATTTGGTAAGACTGTATTTGCTATTAATCAAATGATTAAGTCAGCTATACAGGACTTACAGACAGGTAAGAAAGCCCCAAGATATGCATACTTAGCCCCCTTATTTAAGCAGGCTAAGACAGTAGCTTGGGACGAATTAAAGCGTTTACTTAGAGATTTCCCTGACGTTAAGTTTAATGAAGCAGAATTAAGAGCTGACTTTATGGGTGCTAGGATACAGTTATATGGTGCAGATAATCCAGATACATTACGAGGTATTTACCTTGACGGTGTTATCTTGGACGAATATGCACAGATGAATCCTAAGATGTACTCAGAAGTTATACGTCCTGCTTTGTCAGATAGAAAGGGTTGGGGTATCTTCATTGGTACTCCTAAGGGTAAGAATGAGTTCTACGATATATATCATTCAGCTAAGGAAAAGAAAGGTTGGAAGAGATTCTTATTCAAAGCCTCTGAGACTGGTATCCTAGATGATGAAGAGTTAGAAATGGCACAGCAAGATATGGCTGAGACTGAGTATGCACAGGAGTATGAGTGTAGTTGGTCAGCGGCTCTAAGAGGTGCTTATTATGCTAAGGAACTAGAACAAGCACACGATGATGAGCGTATAGGTAAAGTACCGTATGACCCATCTAAGCAAGTGGTAACGTCTTGGGACTTAGGTGTAGCAGATAGTACAGCTATATGGTTTGCACAGTATGACGGTAAAGCAATTAATGTTATTGATTACTATGAGAACAGTGGTGAAGGATTGCCACACTATATTGATGTATTAGCTCAGAAAGGTTATAGATATGGTGCACATATAGCACCTCACGATATAGTAGTTAGAGAGTTTTCAACAGGTAATTCACGTAAAGAACTAGCATATTCATTAGGTATTGACTTCCAAGTAGCACCTAAGCTACGTATTATGGATGGTATTGATACTGTACGTACTACGTTGAATAGATGTTGGTTTGATGAGCTGAAGACTAAGAAGGGCTATGATTCACTGTTACAGTACCGTAGTTCGTATGATGATAAGAAGAAGATATGGTCACAGAAGCCAGTACACGACTGGACTTCACACGCAGCTGACTCGTTCAGATACCTATGTGTGACCGATGTAGTATTTACAGGGAGTGATTCTGCTTGGAATAAGGAGTTACCTAAGCAGGATTTAAGTTGGGTAGTATAACAAAGGAGAAGGGATGAATCCAAAGTGGCTAGAAAATAATATACTTGAAATGAAAGCAAGTATTGAAGAACTTAGAGAATTAATTAAGGTTGTTGTTAAGACACCTCCTACTAATAAGAAGAAATAATTTATGGCTAATAAGAAAATGACTAAGGAAGAACTATCGGCATACGTTGAACAAGAGATTCAAGGGTCTCTTGGGTACGGTGACGGTAAGTTAACACAACAACGTACTGATGCGATGGACCGTTACTACGGTAAGAAGTATGGTAACGAACAAGAAGGTCGTTCTCAAATTGTCACACGAGATGTTGCTGATGTAATCGAATGGATTATGCCCAGCCTAATGAAGATATTCACAGGTGGTGATAAGGTAGTACAGTTCGAACCACAAGGTCCTGAAGATGTAGAGATGGCTAAACAAGCTACTGACTACACTAACTACGTGATAATGAAACAAAACCCAGGCTTTAGTATTATCTATAGCTGGTTCAAAGATGCACTACTACAGAAGAATGGTATTGTCAAACACTACTGGGATGATACTACTGAAGTCACTAGAGAAGAATACAAGAATTTAACTGAAGAAGAATTTAATGCACTACTTGTTGACGATAACGTAGAAGTAGTACAACACACAGC
>FLOH01001240.1_pt1 | contig 40877 bp, 32 predicted proteins | sample 756751 | NCBI WGS metagenome assembly FLOH01 (sample SAMEA4026879, study PRJEB14308) | marine metagenome | biome: coastal water; material: water | depth 74 m
AGTACGCTTGCATCTGGCCGCTGTGGAAATGGCGTTGGCGCGAAAGGCGTGAATCCGTGACGCATCACAAGCGTGTATATACCAGCATGACACACCAGAGCAATCTTTCATATATCAGGAGGCGGGTATGACGGCTATATACCTCGACAATGCCGCGGGTACACGGGTACACGAGGACGTTTTTGCGGCGATGAAGCCGTGGCTCACCACACGGTATGGAAATCCATCGAGTATCCACACCTTTGGCATCGAGGCACGGCGGGCGGTGGAGGAGGCGCGGGAGAAGACTGCGGCTCTCATCGGGGCCAAACCGGAGGAAATCGTGTTCACATCCTGCGGATCAGAGGCAAACACGCTGGCTGTTCAGGGTGCGGTACTGTCGTCCTCTGCACGGGGACGTCATATCGTGATATCGGCTGTCGAACATCTGTCGGTGGTTAAGGCGGCCCGGACGCTGGAGCGTGCAGGTGCGGAGGTCACCGTCATAGGGGCAGACTCCCGTGGCTTCGTTGACCCGGACGCAGTCGCGGATGCCGTGCGCGATGATACCGCTCTTGTGTCGATCATCCATGCCTCCAACGAGATCGGGACCATCGAGCCGGTCGCGGAGATCGCGGCGGTCATACGTGATCGCGGAGTGCCACTGCATACGGACGCCATCCAGACCGCGGGGACAATACCGCTCACGGTGAATGAACTCGGCGTTGACCTGCTTTCCCTTGCCGGGAATATGTTTTACGGGCCGATGGGCAGCGCGGCGCTGTATGTCAGGAAGGGTACGAAGCTTGCGTCGCTTGTACAGGGTGGCGTGCAGGAGCGTGGCAGACGGGCGGGTACGGAGAATGTCCCGGCCATCGTGGGGCTCGGTGTCGCGGCGGAACTTGCGGCGCGGGATATGGTGGAGCGTGCCGAGCGGATGACACCCTTGCGCGACCGGCTCATGACCGGCATCGAGGAGCGCATCCCACATGTCATCATCAGCGGTGACCGCACACGGCGTCTCCCGGGGAATGTCCATACCGCGGTACATGCTGTGGAGGGGGAGTCCATGGTATACCGGCTCGCGGGGCGCGGCATCATGGCGGCGTCGGGATCATCATGCGCGGACAAGACGCTCAAGGGCTCGCAGGTACTGGCGGCGATCGGTGTGGAACCGGCACTCATCAACGCTTCCGTACTCTTCACGCTCGGCATCGACACCACCACGGAGGATATCGACACGGTGCTTGACGAGCTTCCGCCGATCGTGGAGAAGCTCCGGGCAATGTCGCCTCTGTGGGATGGATGATACGTGCTCCTGAAATAGTATAAGAAAAGCCCACTCTGTTTCGAGAGCGGGTTTTTTTCTTGCGGTCAGTGTGTGATCCCATGATCGCATTCACCCGGAAGATACAGCCCCGGCTCTCATTGTTCCGGCCCAGCTGTCATGACTCACGTTTGTGAATCAGCTCGAAATTGCAGATGCGCGCTTCCGGCAGATTTTCATTGTCTTTCATGATGTTCCCGGACGGATCGATAGAGATGATGATATCGTTCAATTTTAGCAGTGATCCGTCGTATCCCACGTTCAGCAGGCGCGCCCGTGTCGTTTCGAGAAGTTTCAGGCAGTCATGCCGGGTGAGTATCATGTTGTTTCCCGCCTGCAGTAGATTGTACGGCGAGCAGAGTTGCCCTTCATGTGATGCCACCCATGAGTCTGCCCCGTTGTAGTATCCACGAATGGTGATGTATTCGTGGTCTCCCCGGAGAACCGGCAGACCGTCGAATCCCACAATGCCCGCATGAGAAACATAGGGGCGCTTGTCGAGTATGGGCTCTGTTTTAGTGGAACCGGTCATGTAGATAGCCCGTACATATACAGTCGGAATGCCAAGCGAGGTGAGACGATGGGCGATGGCGAATTCCTCGAAGGGGCTGTTTATGCCATATTCCCGGATAAGATCATATTCTTTGCCGCCTTCTCCCGGCTGGGGTTCCTCGCCGATGCGCGACGTTTTCCAGACAACGTGGATATTGTCTTTCGACACTGTGTAAAAGACCTCATGGGTGTCGGAAAATGACTGACAGGGTGTCTTCCGCCATCGTTCTGGAAGAAAATAATCGAACAAGCGGGGATTCCGTCCGACCACCCACAGTAATCCGCCGGTGCTTTCGACATGTCCATGGACATAAGGCACTCCCATAATCTCATTATGAACAAGAAACGGAGGAAGCTGTGACGCATGAAAGCGGTCGCGTTGGTCATCGAGATAGATGTGGCGACGCTTGTGCTTGACTTCTTCCTCGTGTTTGGGCGTGCGTATCAGCAGTTCGTAGTCAATCAGTGAATAATCGCCCCGTTCTACGAGCGTTTTCAAATAATCCACCTGAGCATGTTTACCCTCTATCGCGCCACTGATGCATTCCCTCCGCATCCGTTGAAGAAGTTTTTCGCTGATGATGATGTGTGACGGCTTCATGTCGGCTACGATGAATCCGTTGGCCTCGAGATCACTAATAGTTTTATCCGTAAAAAAGTTCAATAGCTGAGTAAGTTCATTGGAGGATACACCGACCTCAGTGAGCGCTTCAACAATGTTGAGACCTTCTATCCACTGATACACCATCTTGTACTGGCGGAGAATGTCAAGATTGATGGTGGGGTGTCGTCGCACGATCTTGTTTATCTTTTCCCGTGATCTGCCGGTCTGCCAGAGTTGCAGTTTCTCGGAGGGAACATAGATGGCAAGCGGTTGTTGTGTCTTGATTCCTGTAACAGTGGGGGCTGCCCTGTTTTCCCGCAATTCCAGGGTCAGGGCAAACTCCTCCCAGGGACTGTTGAACTCCGCATTCATAAACTCGGTAAGCGTGTGTGTATCGCACGGGACGTCCTCTCCGACACGGTTGTTCTTCACCACGAGGTGCAACCGGCGACCGTTCACCTCTTTTGTGGGGACACGGTACACGGAACTGGTGCCGGAAAGACGTTCCCGCTGAGAAATAAACCAGTCCCGTTCAAACCAGTTGCGGATATCAAGCATGTCCGCATAGCGCAGGCCGAACTCGGTGAGGTAAAGATCCCCCTCGTCGCCCATCCGGGTGTGTGCATACACAACGCCGAGTAGATTAATGATTGATCGAGTCGTGATCGAAATGCGTTTCTGAGGGTGTTGTGTGGATTCGTCCATATTCATCAACCATTACATGCGCGGTTAAAAAACGAACCATGTGACGCATTCACTGAACACGTCAACATGGTTCATACCATTCCAACTTAGTACTGAACGAATCAGCCGAGCCGTTTTTCAAGCTCCGCCAACTGCTGTTTGATCCGTTCGGGAAGACGGTCTCCCAGGTTGTTGAGGTGGTTCGCGAGATCGGGAATCTCAGCTTCCCATGCGGCGGCATCAACATCCAGCAGCGCACTGAGATCCTCGGCCGTGATACCGAGATCCTGCACGTCGAGATCATCCGCTTCGGGGAGCAGTCCGATCGGTGTTTCCCGGGCACCAACAACTCCTTCGACACGCTGGCACATCCACTTGAGTACGCGGCTGTTGTCACCGTAGCCGGGCCAGAGCCATTTGCCGTCATCGCTCTTGCGGAACCAGTTGACGTAGAAAATCCGCGGTGCGTGCTCTCCGAGTTTATCTCCCATGTCCAGCCAATGCTGGATATAGTCTCCCATATTGTATCCGCAGAACGGGATCATCGCAAACGGGTCCCGTCGCAGATTGCCCACTGAGCCGATGTTGGCTGCCGTGGTTTCCGATGCGGCGGTGGCTCCGAGGAATACTCCGTGGTCCCAGTCGAACGCCTCGCTCACCAACGGAACGACACCGGCTCTTCTTCCGCCGAATATGAAGATGTCGATGGGGAAGCCCTCGGGATCCTCCCAGTCCGCGCAGATGACCGGGCACTGGGCCGCGGGCGTTGTGAAGCGGGCGTTGGGGTGCGCAGCCGGTTCGGTGCTATCAGGAGTCCAGTCACGGTTTTTCCAGTCGATCGCGTGCTCCGGCATGTCTCCGTCCATACCCTCCCACCAGATATCGCCGTCATCGGTGAGTGCGCAGTTTGTGAAGATGGAGTTCTTTTTTATCGTCTCCATTGCCATGGGATTTGAGTCATAGGATGTGCCGGGAGCCACGCCGAAAAAGCCCTTCTCCGGGTTGATTGCACGCAGACGGCCTTCCGGATCGATCTTCAACCATGCAATATCATCACCGATGCACTCGCATGTCCAGCCCTCAATGGTGGGTTTCATCATGGCCAGATTGGTTTTTCCGCATGCCGACGGGAACGCCGCGGCGATATGGAACTGACGACCCTGGGGATTGGTGAGCCGGAGAATGAGCATATGCTCGGCCATCCAGCCCTCTTTCCGTGCCATATTCGAGGCAATCCGCAGCGACAGGCATTTCTTGCCAAGCAGGGCGTTGCCGCCGTATCCCGAGCCGAATGACCAGATCAGGTTCTCTTCGGTGAAATGACTGATGTACTTCTTGTTCATTTCAGCGCAGGGCCATGTCGTGTCTTCCTGACCCTCCTCCAACGGTGCTCCGATGGAGTGCAGGCAGGGGATGAACTCACCATCGGTGCCGAGTTTTTCAATGACGGCTGTTCCGACCCTGGTCATGATATGCATGTTGCACACCACGTACGGGCTGTCGGTAAGTTCGATACCGGTCTTGGCAATCGGTGAATCGAGAGGGCCCATGGAAAATGGGATGACATACATCGTTCTGCCACGCATGCATCCACGGTACAATTCCCGCATTTCGGCCTTAAGCTCATCGGGATCGATCCAGTTGTTCGTTGGACCGGCCTCGTCTTTATCACGGGTGCTGATATACGTTCTCTTTTCAACTCGTGCGACATCGCTCGGGTCAGACCTGAAGAGGAAGCTGTTCGGCCTTTTGTCCAGGAGGGTGGCGCTTCCGCTTTCAATCATGAGCGACATCATGCGATCATACTCTTCGCTGGTCCCGTCGCACCAGTGAATGGTATCAGGAGTGCACATTTCCGCTATTTCCTGTACCCACTCGTTTAACTTGACATTCTTTGAGATGGTTTCCTGCATCAAGTGCCTCCTTGATTAAACATGTGTATATTTTGAGCCAAAGATTTCCAAAATAATAAGGATTTCGGCAACTGAGATTTGACTGGCGCCCACACAATTTTCCCACTCCCGCTTTTTCAGTGTTTCGGGAGCTTTGACCTGCTCTTATACCTGTCCGAATGGTATGACCGGAAGAGGAGATCATATGTTTGTTGAGGCGGGTATTTTCGCAACTGATGCGAAAACAGAAGCTAATCTCAATTACAATCGAAATACTAATATACAGCGGATATCTATATTACGCAAGTTTCAATTGCCAGGACGTCTGTTTGCACCGTATTTTCCTTTTTCACGATTGTACGTTCACCCGGATGAAAGGACATACTGTGCGCGTTTTTTCAAAGAATGATATCACGAAACAACCCGAGGATAACGCCCTTCTGTCGTACCGCAAGCGGGAACCCGATTTCACCGACACCGACCCCTGGCGGGTGCTCCGCATACAGGCGGAATTCATCGAGGGATTCGATGCTTTGTCAAAGATCGGGCCGGCGGTGACACTCTTCGGTTCGGCGCGACTGGGCGAAGACAGCCCTTATTATGCGGCTGCCCGGCGAACTGCCGAAGTGCTGGTCAAGAACGGTCTGGTTGTGTTCACCGGTGGCGGCCCCGGTATCATGGAGGCGGGCAATCGGGGAGCACACGAAGGCGGTGGCCTGTCCGTGGGGCTCAATATAGAACTGCCGATGGAGCAGACTCCAAATCCCTATCAGAATATGTCGCTCAATTTCCATTATTTCTTTGTCAGAAAGCTGATGTTCGTCAAATACTCCATCGGATACGTCATCTATCCGGGCGGATTCGGGACTCTGGACGAGCTGTTCGAGGCGTTGACACTTTCCCAGACGGAAAAGATACGACACTTTCCCCTGGTGCTCTATGGCTGGGATTACTGGGGCGGATTGCTCGACTGGCTCAAGGAAACCGTGCAGAAAACAGGCGCTATCGACGAATTCGACATGAATCTCATCAAGGTGACGGACGATCCCGACGAGGCGGCGAACCTTATCATCTACGAGGCAAGGGGAAAGGGCTTTATTGACTGATTTCGGTGGTTACGGGGGCTGGTTTTCGTCTCCAGGGCTGAAGCGTCAGTCCCTTGTCATCGAACGCTATTCCCAGCACGATATGACTCTCGCGGTTGTCGGCGGTGATGTTGTGGGAGATGCGGAACATCAGCCGTCGGGAGTGTGTAATAGTCCGCTCGATCCGTAAGGTCACGATTCCTTCGACGGCTTTTTCCGAGCGCTCCCGTGTGCCGGGAATCCCATCGCGAATGTACCGGCCTGTTAGCTCCCGGAAGAAATATCCGGCCGATGCGCCCCAAAGTATCCGCCAGTCATCGAATATGCGTGACGCATGGCCGAGAAAGAGCCCACCGCCGAGAACGAGGACATCGGTGGTATCTGTCGATGCGCCCCACATGTTAAGCTCGGGGGAGAGGATAATCGCTTTGTGCAGGAACCGTCTGTCGGAGTGAACGCCGAAACCGAATCCCGGATCGTACTCGTCGGAGAGAACTAAATCACCATACAGCCCAAGCGACCGATGGCTGTGTGCCGTAGAGTCGGGCAGGGTTTCCCCGGACACGCCGCTATCACTCGTATGCGCCGCCGCCTGGGTGTGTGCTGAAAGCGGGACGAGCAGTATCCACATAAAAGCCATCGCCAGACAGACAAACCGGGGTACTTCATTGCGTATTCGCCCTGGCACCAGATACCTCCCGTTTCTCCCGTGCGGATAGTTCACTTCTCTTCCACTATATAATAGATCAGAGGGGAGAGAACAACGGGAACCATGTCAGGTGTTTCGCCACATTTGGCTTGAATACTCACCACTCCAGCAGTATATTACGAGCCGTCAATACATGAAACAAGCAGTTCCGATAACCTTCCAATACATTGATTCGGAGGACAGCACGTATGGGCTGGAATCACGCGCGCACCGTTCTCGTGGCCATGGCGACCGTCGGAGCTTTGGGGATTTGTTCCTGTTCCGGAGATCGTGACACTGGCTCCAAGACCGGTAACTCCATACCGTTAACCGAACCGGGATTTTTCGGTTGGGATTCGGCGACACTCATGAACCGGTATATTCGCATGGATGTCGTGCCTGAACTGGGCGGCAAGATCATGGGTTACGAGTTTCTCGGGAACCAGATACTATGGCACACGCCCACGCAGGAGGGGCATGTGGATACCGGGCAGGGGTACGGTTTCGGCGATAGGTTCTTCAACCCCGGCGGAGCAAAAGTGTGGCCCTCGCCACAGGGATGGGACGGCGAAGGACAGTGGCCCGGCCCCCCCGACAATGTCATCGACAGTTCGGTGTATGACCTTGAGTTCGGGGAGTCGCAAATCACTGTTACCAGTCCCCGCGATGATGCTCCAGACCGCTCGGGCCTTCAGTTTACCAACACATACTCGCTGGTTCCCTCCACAACATATGCCGATCTGCACCTGAGTATGACAAACGTGGTTGACCGGCCTGTACGTTGGGGATTGTGGCATATCGCAACGGTCCCGGTGGACCGCCCATGCACCGTGTATGCGCCGGTTGCGGACGACGATGACTGGCATGTCATGTTCGGTGCGGAGGACAATCCACAGTGGCACGGTGTCGAGAATGGTATGTTCACGGCATCGTACGACACTCGTGTCGGAAAAGTCGGACTTCGCACCTCAGAGGGCTGGGTCGCATGGTACGATGAGGAGAAGAGTCTTGCATTCGTACTTCAGTTCCCAATGGACTCGAATGCGGAATATCCCGACGGCGGCAGCACGGTGGAGATCTGGACCGCAGGCGCAGGGTCCATACACGTTCGTGGCGAGGAGATTTCCTTCGAGTATGATCCAGACACCGCGCTCATGGAACTCGAGATCATGGGGCCTCTTGCCGATCTCGGACCCCGTGAGACAGAAACACTGGATATAAAGTGGGGTGTCTGTAAGAGTTCCGGTGTCGTTGATATCACTCCCGCAGGTGTGATAGCCCAACGGCTGCACATCGAAAACGGTAATATCCGCGGTAGTTTCGGGACATTCCATGTCGGTGAACTCCATATCGCGTGCTATGCCGCCGATGGCTCGCTTCTCTATGATATGCTTTACGGGGATGTATCCCCCATGCAGCCGATTGAGATCGATATGAACATCGATACTACGGTGGCAAGGACGGCTCATGTCCGCATTTTCATCACTGATCTGAATCGAAGGACCGTACTCGGTGAATTCGACGATTTTAGATTGCCTTGATGTGCGGAATTTGAAACCGACGGTCCAATATTGACGGGGAACAACATGAAACGCTTACTGCATGTATTGCTCATACCTGCGCTTCTTATGACCGGCTCGTGTTCAAGGGACAGTGGTGAGACCGGCGATGCAACCGGGACAACACCAGGTGCGCGGCGCGATCTCTATATCATGGTGTCAGCACTCGGCGCAAACGCCTATTTCACGGACCACAAGCTCGGATTCAAACTTGCCGGTGAGCATCTGGGTGTTCAAACTGAATACAAAGGGCCGTCCGACCTGAATATGCAGGCCATGATCCAGGCAATCGAACTCGCTGTGGCGCGCAAACCGGGCGGCATCCTGGTCATCGGTTTCGAGGAATCGCTGAATGATGCTGTCAACAATGCGGTGGAGGCGGGTATCCCCGTGGTCGCTCTCGATTCCGATCTGCCGAATTCCGACAGGATCGCGTTTGTGGGAACCGGGAATTACAGCGCCGGATACACCGGAGGAAAGAAGCTGGGAGAACTCGTGGGAGGTCGCGGCAAGGTCGCCTTGCTCACCAGGGTCGGTCAGTCGAACCTCAAGGAACGTATCCGCGGATACCGTGAGGCCCTCGCCGAATTCCCCGGGATCGAAATCGTCCGCGTCGCCGACACCAAGTCAGAGGTGCCCCTGGCGGCCCAGGTGGCCAGTGCGGTGCTTGCGGCAATACCCGACCTCGCCGGGTTCGGCAGTGTCGAGTCTGCTGGCGGCGTGGGATGTGCCACAGCGCTCAAGGAGTCCGGGAATGCCGGAAAAGTCAAGGTGGTGGCCATGGACCGCGACAACGACATCCTTGCCTATATCAATGAGGGTGTCATTGATGCCACGGTGGTGCAGCAGACGGCACTCATGCCTTACTATGGGCTCTATATCCTCCATCAACTCAACCACCATGAGATACCGGTATCCAACGATAATGCCATGGCTGGCGTGACCGGTGTGCCGCGCGTCATCGACACCGGGACCGTCTTGGTCGATGCCTCGAATTGCCAGCTCTTCATGAGGTGAGAATTGTGGTAACCTCCGCTGAGATCGTTCTCGGGGTCGAGAATATCAGCAAATCCTTCCCCGGCGTCCAAGCCCTCGACAGGGTCTCGTTTGATGTCCGGCGGGGAGAGGTCCACGCTCTCGTCGGCGAGAACGGTGCCGGTAAGTCCACACTCATGCACATCCTCGGCGGTGCGCTCAGGCCTGATTCCGGGCATATTCTGCTCAATGGCCGGCAGGTGCATTTCGCCAATCCCCACCAAGCCCATCTCGCTGGAATCCGGGTAGTGTACCAGGAACTGACCGTGGTGCCAAACCTGAGCGTTGCCGAAAACATCTTCGCCAACACCCAGCCGGTGAACGCGCTCGGGCTTGTCCGGCGACGTGAACTGAACCGCCAGGCAGCCGAGATGATCGCCCTCTTCGGCGAGGACATCGATCCGGATGCCCCCGCTTCGGACCTCTCTATCGGCAAGCGTCAGGTGTTGGAGATTCTCAAGGCGCTGACCTTTTCGCCGAGTGTGGTGCTTCTCGACGAACCGACATCCTCACTTTCCGGGCCGGAGACGGAGACGCTCTTTGCGACAATCCGTCGATTGAAGGAGCAGGGAATCTCGTTTATCTTCATCTCACACCATCTGCCGGAAGTATTCGATGTCGCTGACCGGGTAACCGTGCTCAGGGACGGCGTTGTGCAGGATACATTCGATATCGGAGACATCACCGAGGATGACTTGATACGGAGTATGGTCGGGCGGAGTATCGACGATATATTCGGCGGTCGCAGCCGCTACACGGGCAAGAGCCGGGCTGTGCTCGACGTGCGCGGTCTTACCCGGAACGGGGAGTTCGAGGATGTGAATTTCACGGTGCACGCGGGTGAGATTGTCGGTTTTTCAGGGCTCGTGGGCGCGGGACGCACGGAACTCGCCCGGGCGGTGTTCGGCGCTTCGAAACCTGATACGGGTACGGTTTCCGTCACAGGCACTCCGGTGAGGCCGGGCTTGGTCAAGCACGCTATCGACCGGGGAATCGCCTACATGACCGAGGATCGAAAGGAGCACGGTCTGTGCCTGTCGTTGTCGATACGCGCAAACCTGGTCAGTCCGACATTGTCGCGGTTCGCAACCGGCGTGGGTCTGTTGGACGATGGTCGGATCGAGCGGTTCACCCGTGGCATGATCGACCGGTTCGGCATAGTCTCATCCTCATCGGCGCAGGCGGTATTCAATCTCTCGGGCGGCAATCAGCAGAAAGTACTCCTCGGGTCGTGGGTGGGGACTGACCCCGCAGTACTCGTGGTGGACGAACCCACACGAGGCGTTGATGTCGGTGCCAAACAGGAAATATACCGCCATATCTATTCCCTCGCAGAGAAAGGGACCGCAGTGGTACTGATATCGAGCGACCTGAATGAAATTCTGGGCATGTCGGACCGGGTGTTTGTAATGCGGCACGGACGGATTGTCACCGAACTGTCAGCGGACGATGCAACCGAGGAGGCGATCATTTCACATGCGCTCGGCGCGGGAGAGGCGGTACGATGAGACGTGCGCTCGATCTGTTCCGTTCCTTTCAGGAGCGACGCATTTTTCTGATATTGTTGTCGGTCTGGGTGATCATGAGCATATTTTACCCTGCGGAGTTCCTCAATACCGCGGTGCTCAAGGCCACCATCCTCGCGATGTCGGCCATAGCAGTCATTGCCGTGGGTATGACCATCCTGCTCATCTCCGGCGGATTCGATCTCTCCGTGGGATCTGTGGTCACCCTGTCCGGAGTGGTGGCCGCGCTCATGGTCAAGGCCGGAGCACCGTGGCCCCTCGCCATGCTTGCCGCGATCCTGTGCGGTATGCTCGTGGGATTCGGCAATGGTGTCATGATCGCCATACTCCGCATCAATCCGTTCATCACGACGCTGGGCATGATGATCTTCGCTCGCGGCATGGCGACAATCCTCGCGGGTGGCAACAACATCACCATCATGAGCGACGCCTACAAGTGGGTCGGGCAGGAGTCCATCGCCGGAGTTCAGATCCCCATATGGGTATGCCTCTTCTTTGTGATCGCGGGTGACTTCCTGCTCCGTAAATCGCGGTACTTCAGGCAGAACTATTACATAGGCGGCAACGAAAACGCCGCGATCCTGTCAGGCATCCCCGTGACCCGCATCAAGATACAGAACTACATGCTTTCCGGCGCCTTGGCCGCGGTGGCGGGTATCATGCTCAGCGCACGGCTCGGAACCGGCTCGCTCACCTCCGGGCTGAACATGGAGTTCAAGGCAATCACCGGTGCCATCATCGGCGGGTGTGCGCTCTCCGGCGGTAAAGGGACGGTCCTCGGAGCGTTTTTCGGCGCCATGCTCATGGCCTCCATCGACTCCGCTATCAACATCATGCCCGTGGACTCATACTGGCAGGAGTTCGTCACCGGATTTGTGCTCATCGTCGCCATCATCATCGACTCCATCGGTAAACGGGATTAGCACTCCGAACGTCAACAGTAATAGCGACCCGGACGCCAACAGTCATGGTGCCGGTTCATCTGCGGCGCATTCATTCAGCAACCGTATCGCGTATGATGCGTGTAACAGTCTGATGAAGCACCTTGAGAGTATATATTTACGCTGTCAACGGTCGGCGCTCGGCACTGATTCATTATGCCCAATACCGTGAGCGTGGAAACACAGCGCTCTCACGGGTGTGAGAAAACCACTCTCGGCATACTATCATACTTAATATCGGGGCTACGAAATGCAGCGAAGCATAGTAACCGTCATCGGGGCCGTGTGTGCCCTCACTCTCTCTTTTCCGGCCTACGGAGCAGACCTCTCTCCGGGTACATGGGTCCACACACAACGCCAGGCACCGCAAGATGATGTCTTATCAGTCGTCAACGGCAACGACGGTCTTATCTGGGCTGGCACCGACACACGTTTTCACTCTTGGGATGGCGAAAACTGGCGGTTGTTCGAATATCCTCGGGAGCAGCTCGATAACCATGGGCTGTTTTTCTGCGACAGCCGGGGACGTCAGTATTTCATCGACGATCACCAACTCGTGGTACGCAACGGCGACATGCTTACCCGATACGATGACATTGAGGTCGGTCACCCGACTGTAGCCGTGGAGATGGGGGACGGCACTGTTTATCTGGGATCATACCATATTTCCAAGGGCGGACTGTTCAAATTCGACGGGTCGACGGTTTCGAAAATTCGTGACGGCAGAGTCAAATCGGTAGCAGTTGACACCGATGATCGTGTCTGGGCGACCATCCATGAAAATGATCCCGACCGTAATATCCTCGTTTCCTTCGAGAACGGCGAGTGGTTGGACCGTTCGGCGGAAGTGGAATTCCTCTATCCCACACACGCATATAACATGACAGTCCAGGCGTTTGACGATGGGAGCATATGGGTTGCAAATGTGGGCAAATACGGTGTGCTGGTCGATGACGAGTGGACATTCAAAGATGGCGGCGGCTTCCCGATTTTCCTTCGAAAGGACAGTGCCGGACGAATGTGGGGATACGGAGACCAAAATCTGTACCTTCTCTCCGAAGCCGGAACATGGGAGGTGTCCCGGGCGTTCGTCAAAGGGCCGATAAACTCTCCCTGGTTCATGGTTGAATCAGCGGATGGCAGCGTAATCACAGTCGATGGCAATACCTTTTACCACTACGAGAGAGACCTGTGGAAGCCGATATGGTTCTCCGGCGAGCTTGGGTCGAATATTGTGACATGCATGTCTTACACGAGAGCTAATGACCTCCTGTGCGGTCACGGTGAATGGGGCATTCCGGTGGATGAGTATCGTGATGAGGGTGTCAGCGAGCGGATCGACAGCATGTGGCATAGCTACACGACATACAATGGTGACATTGTGCAGTTGGTTAATGTGTTCGATCTCGTGTACACTCCAGACAATGAAATCATGGCATTCACCCCGAGCGGATTCAGTTTGTATGATAACAGTAGATGGGAGATAGTCGATTCGTTGTTTGTAAGCGGCGATGTAGTAGATTCCTATGTTTACGAGGACAATCAGACACTGTGGATAGCCACGAGGAAGGCACTGGTGGAATATGAGTTCGATCCGATTTACAGCTGGGTCGTGCCGTTTCAAGACGATCTAACCAATCCGGTCGAAACTCCGGTCTGGAACCTGCTGTACGACGAGCGCGAAAGACTTCTCTACATGCAGATGAAGGGCGGCGCTATCGTTTCGTACGACTTCGATAAATGGGAGGTGGAGGTTGCCGATGCCATCTTGGTGAACGACTTTTTAGTCACCGAGGATAGGGTGTTCTGGAGCGCGCATGCAAAGGGACTCTGCTATTACGTTCCGCATCTTCAGAACTGGGAGATCGTTGTTGGCAACGGCCCGTTCCACTTCATCGAGATGGACGGTCAGGGACGTATGTGGGCCTCTGGATTCGACAATACCGGCTACCTCGAGAACGGTGTCTGGCACCGCATTCCCGAACTTTCCGGATACGCTTCCGATATCATCGCGTTTGCGGAGGATGGCCGGATCGCCTTTAATCTCTTCAACGAGGACAAGACCCGGTATTTCGGTATTATGGAATACATCCCTTCGACAGGTGTCTCCGACAGCCAGGATTCAGCCCCGCTGCAGTTCACGGCACCGCAGGCATTCCCCAATCCGTTCAACGCCGAAACGTCTATCTCATTCTCACTGCCCGAACCGTCTCCAGTCACCGTGACCGTGTTCGCCCTGAACGGCCAGAAGGTGGCGACGCTTGTCGATGACCGGTTGCCCGCCGGTCTGCACTCTGTGCGCTGGGATGCCCGTGGTGATAACGGTTTGCGGATGGCGACGGGAGTGTATCTCTGCCGGGTCGAAGCAGGCGGATTTTCCCGTACTGGCAAACTCCTGCTCCTAAAATAGGTTGAAATCACCTGCCGTGTCGTGGTAGCGCGAAGATACGCTGCGGCGTTGTGCTCGGGATAGCACAGCGACAGCAGTACTGTGCCGAGATCGTGAAGTAATCCGATTGTATAGGCGACTTCCGGGCGCTCAATGCCGCCCATCTGCAAGCGGCGCTTGGGGATAAGCGGGAAAGTACGGCTGCTCCGTCACTCGTATTCCTCAGTTCATGAGAAAATTCGATCTTGATTTTGAAGCAAAGAGAGCATGAAATGCAGTGTTGCGATCTGCCTGTCCGAAAGCGTTGAACTTCACCATACAATGAACGAAAAATACCGATGCGGGTTCAATAATATCTTGTTCGGAGCCAGAACCTAATGGATACATATGCTTGCTCATGATGCTATCGTGACGTATTTTGGGCTGGCACGAACATCAAGCGGACAGCGGGATGCTCAGTCCGCGATCGGTGGATGGAATGGAATTGAAAATGAATCTTCGAGTGCTCTTCGGAACGCTCATTATTGTGGTGGGTATCTGGATGACTGTTACTCAGATCGGCGGGCGTGGGACTCCATTCAAGTCCCGTCCGGCACATCATACGGATGACGGTTTCCGCAATCCCTGGCCGACATTCTCCCGACACGGTTTCGGGGACTTCCTATACTGGGTGCTCATCGACAGGAAACGGGAGAAGCTTGAGCCACGACCTTCATACGTGCCCACGGTCATGCAGAATGCGGCAGATTCACTTCGGGCGGCGCAGGACCACGCCACGATCACCTGGATTGGCCACTCGACCGTGCTCGTCCGCATGGGTGGCATTGCGATCCTGACCGATCCGATTTGGAGTGAGCGGGCATCGCCGGTTTCATGGGCGGGTCCGAAACGGTTCACACCTCCGGGGATCGCGTTCGAGGATCTTCCCGATGTGGACGTGGTGCTGATCTCCCACAATCACTATGACCATCTTGATGCCGGGACCATCCGCATGCTGGGAGACGGGCCGACCTATATCGTGCCGCTCGGAGTCGGCGATGCGGTGCGAAAATTCGGAGCGGAGACGGTTCATGAGCTTGACTGGTGGGAGGCCATGACCATCGGTGACGTGACCTTCACCTGTACGCCGGCCCAGCATTTCTCGAGCCGTAGCCCCTTCGACGGCAATAAGTCGCTGTGGTGCGGCTGGACGATGTGCGGAGCCGACGGTGCGGTATACTTTGCGGGTGATACCGGGCCGTTTCCGGAGTTCACCGCAATCAGTGAGCGGCTGGGCCCCTTCGATGTCGCCTGTCTACCCATCGGCGCGTACCTGCCTGCGTGGTTCATGGGGCCGGTACACACAGGTCCGCGCGATGTCATCGAGGCGCTTGAACAGCTTCGTGGCCAGACATTGCTCGCGATCCATCATGGCGCGTTCAAGCTTGCGGATGATCCTCCCGGTTTTGCCGCCAGTGAGCTTGAAAGGGAAGTGTCCGCCCGTGGCCTCAATCCCGACCGCTACCTGCTTCTGTCTCTTGGTGAAACACGGTATATACTTCCCCGGACCGATCCTGCTGCGGACACCGGCAGTTCGGACGTTGCGCAATGATCCATACACTCAGCCACGCAAAAACATCCGCCAACGGACTTCGATACTTGCGACATGTGTGTGTGATACTCGCGGTGAGTGTCGTGATTCCTATGCTCATGCCGTCAGCAGGATACGCGGAAGAGGATGTATCGCGGCGCGATCGTACGTGGATGGCTGTGCCGGCAGCAATGTATTCAACCGACACGGGCGTAGGGCTCGGCGCCGCGGCATTCGTGAGCTACAATCCTGATCGTCCCCGCATCTCGACCGTGCAGCTATTCGGGCTCTATACGCAAAAGAGGCAGGCAATCCTTGCAGGAAAGGTTGACCATTTCTTTGCTGACGAACGGACACGCCTGTTGGGCAAAGCCCAGTTCAAACATTTCCCCACCGATTTCTACGGTCTCGGCAACGAAACGGAAAACCTTGACCCGGAAACATACACACCGGAGAACGTGGAGCTGGAACTGTTGTTGGAACGCCGACTTACGGACGCAATTCTGATCCAGGGCGGTGTTTTCGGGTATCGGCAGGTGACACTCGGAATTGAACCGGGCGGCATGCTGGACGGCGGCGAGGTGCCATGGGCCGATGGACGGGCCGATGTCGGTACGGTTGCAGGCTTACTGTGGGACACCCGTGACAATATCCTTGCCACGGAGACCGGTGCGCTTGTCAAAGCGGAGTATCGCGGACTCTTTGTGCAGGATGATGGCGACGCTTTTCAGAAACTCTCGCTTGATGCCAGGAATTTCAAGCGCTACCGCCGGGGAATCATTATCGCCTCCATGATCCGTGTGGAGGATGTCCGTGGCGATGTGCCGTTTTATCATATGACATATCTTGGACAGGACGACCGACTGCGTGGGTATGAGAGCGATCGGTTCCGCGACCGGAGTAGCATTCTGGTGCAGTATGATTTCCGGTTCCCTGTATGGGGTCCGCTCGGCGGCGCGGTATTTGCCGCTGCGGGAAGGGTGGGGGAAACGGTGTCGGAATGCCTTTCCGATCCCTGGCATACATCAGTGGGCGCCGGTGCGCGCTACTATTTCAACCGGAAGGAAAATCTGATGCTTAGGCTCGATTATGCGCGTGGTAAGGATTCTTCCGGAGTGTATGTCACGTTCGGGGAAGCGTTCTGATGCGGAAAATTTTGTTTGAATGATTGTACTATTACGGTATCTTATTAAATCCCACAATCATGGAAATATGATTCACTATAACTCCTTAAGAGATAACCACACATGACAACACAATCTCGTTCCGGGCGTGATCCCGGTATCATTCAGACCCTTGGATCGTTGCAATTCGGGCTCGTGGTGCTCATCACCATGGTGCTGGTGGCGGTTGTCGGCACGATCATCCCACAGGGACGGCCCGCGGCCTTCTACAGCGCGCAATACGGCGAGCCGATACGGTCACTCATCATGATATTCCGGTTCGATGTCACGTACCGGTCTCCGATCTTCCTCGGGCTCGCGACCCTGTTCGGACTGAACCTCATACTGTGTTCCCTTGTGCGATTCCCCGCGCTTGTCAGGCGAGCATTTGCAGCAGCCCCACCACTAGGTGGGATCAGCGCACTTCCCGTGTCGGTCGAGCGGGCGGGCATCACACCGGAGGCCGCGGCAAAGGCATTCACCGACGCGGGTTTTCCGCTCAGTCCCTCCTCAGACGGCGGTTATGCGGGACGTCGCCGAACAATTGGATATCTGGGCGCGTCGATCGTGCATCTGAGTCTCCTCCTGTTTATTGTCGGCGGCATGGTGAGTCTCCTGACTGGTCTGCGCGGACAAATCGTCCTGGAACCGGGAGAACGTGCCACTGAGGTCGAATTAGCGGGCGACGAGACCATCCCCCTCGGATTCGAGGTGCAGCTTGAGAATTTCGACGTCGCGTTTTACGAGGATTTTCCCGGAAGGCCGCGCTCGTTTGTAAGCTCGGTGACCGTGTTCCCGCAGGACAGCGAACCATACGAGCGGGATATCAGTGTCAATCATCCTTTGATTCTCGACGGATTCACCGTGTTCCAGTCAAGCTATGGACAGCTGCCGGGGAATATAGCGTCTTTGGCTGCCGATTCGGCGCAGGTGATCATCCGGCTCGCGGGGACCCCGGCGGACCTGCCGCCCATCACCGAGATTACAATTGCGCCGTATGAGCGGTTTGTCGTACCGGGATTTGGCGACAGCATCTCTGTTGCCGCATCCGAAATGCATACTGATTACCGGAATGTGGGTGCGGACGGTGGTGAGACCAATCCGGCGATCAAGCTCGATGTCTTTGTGCATGACGAAATCCGGTGGAGTATCTTCGCCTTCAAGCGGTTTCCGGGGCTCAACATGCCGATGTACGATGATATACCCCTCGCATTCACACTCAGTGACCTCATCGTAACGGTGGGTGAGATGGATGCCAACGCCGGACAGGTGAAGTATTACACGGTGTTCGGGGTCAGTCGCGACCGGGGTGCCGGTGTCATGTGGATTGCGTCGGCGCTCATGATGGTGGGACTGTTCCTGTCCTTCTACGTGCGGCCGCGGCGGTTGTGGATTGCCGGGACCGATGATGGTGTAGTTGTCGGTGGCGACGGCAGGGGAGAATTGGGCGATTTAACACGGTTCATCTCACGGACGCTTGACAGTGTGGTGTCCGACGGACAATGAGAGGCGGGATTTTCATGCAGACAATTGATGTCAATTGCTTTTATCTGGCGTTTATCTGTTACGCAGCTGCGATGCTCTTGTATTTCCTGACGTTCGGCAAACGGACGGGTCGGCTCGTGACAATGGCTCGACTTCTGCTTGTGGTAGGGCTTACGGTACAGATCATCGGGCTTGTTATCCGTGCGGTCAACGCTCGGTTCATGCCGGTGACCAATATGTACGAGTCGATGAACTTCTTCAGTTGCTCGATAGTCATCGCCTATCTCATCGCCGAGAGGCGCTATGGCAACCGGACCCTCGGCGTGTTCGTGCTGCCGGTGGTGTTCCTGCTCATGGCGTACTCCTCGCGTCCCTCGACATCCAAGGAGATATTGCCGCTGATCCCAGCCCTTCAGAGCCAGTGGCTGGTGTGGCATGTCATCTTCGCTTTCCTCGGTGAGGCGGGCTTCACGATCGCCTTTGGCGCAAGCGTCATGTATCTCATCAGGCGTCGGGTGGCCGATGACTCGCCGATTGCGAAGGCGTTTCCCTCACTTGAAACCCTCGACATGGTGAGCTATCGCGCCATTGCCATCGGTTTCCCAATCTTCACAATCGGCGCTTTGATCTTCGGCGCGATCTGGGCGAAATATGCCTGGGGCGATTACTGGAGCTGGGATCCCAAGGAAACCTGGGCGCTCATCACCTGGATAGTCTATGCCCTGTACCTCCACGCCCGGATAGTGCGCGGATGGAAGGGACCTGTGGCCGCGTGGATATCCATCATCGGATTCCTTGCCACGGTGTTTACGCTGTTCGGGGTAAATTACCTGCTCGCAGGACTGCATTCATACGCATGAGCAGGGGTGCCGCTGCGACGGTTGCCAGTATTACTCCCATCCGCAAGAGTATTACGGCACGGTGTCAATATGCATCGTGCAACATCTTTCCGCGTACTGTCCTCAGCCGCCGGTCAGCTATGACGGTAATATTGCGCTATGATGCTGCCGAGTTTGTTGTTCCTGGCGGTCCCGGACAGGATCATCGCCGGGTGTTCCTCCGTCCAGAACCTGACGAGAACTTGTGAATATTTCTTTTCAAGCGCTGGAAGCAGCAGGGGATAGTTGGGGATGCGATTGAACGAGGGATGACAGTCGGATGCCACCACGCAGCGGGACGGGTACTGTGTGAGCAGATCGTTCGCGTTGGCGAATATGCTCTTTCCTCTGTCTGTGGGGGATGAGCCGGATGCTTGAGAAAGCTGATTGCCCGTATCATTTATATTACTGCTTACTGTCGATGGCTTTTCGACGGTCTCGGCAGAAAGTATCATCCTCAGTGCCAGGAAACACGCTCATCATCCCCATTTCCGCACACTTCAGTCCTGCCGAACAGTATCTGCATTCCGATGAATAGTAACAATATACCTGCGGACAACGACTCGCACCATATGCAAATCCTCGAACGTTCATTTCCACGAGTTGAAATCACCGTACGATGCAGGTGATAAAAATAATTGGGAATTCAGATGGCCATGTATCCATATACAGGGATGCTCTGATGCATGTAACATGAGAACGTATGACGCGATGACATGCAACGTGCATAGTGGAAATACCGCTTATAAGAACACAATCCTTTGCCGGATTTTCATACCTAACATTAAATTAATGATTGCACTATGCAAGAAACTACTTGCATTTCAATTATTGATATACTAAACTGAGTGTTGCATTGATCTTTTGATGTGATGTTCGATATGACACGTTCCTGATAGAGGATTTCCGGGAAGATGAAAAAAGAATATTCGACAGGTGAAGTTTCTGACCTTCTCAGCATCTCTCGTGTTACCGTGTCCCGGAAATTCGATTCGGGAGATTTCACCGGCAGGAAAAATCCAATTACCGGTGAACGGCATATCAGCCGTGACAGTCTCCTCGAATTCATGAGAAAGTTTAATATCACCCATCCCGAGATCACCGAAACGGCTCGTAAGCGGATTATTGTATGCAGCCCTGACGAGCATATTCAGGCTATCGTCGCAACTCTCATTGCGGGCAAGCCGATCGATCTCCTGTCAACCAGCTACGGTGCCGATACGCTGGTTGCGTGTTCCCGGGATCTGCCTGATATCATTGTCATCGACGAGGATGTCAGCGATGTTTCCTGCCTGGAGATTATCAAGTATCTCAAGCGTATGAACGGCATAGACTCCACAAAGATCATCAGTCTTACAAACTCCGAGATCATTGCGGATGACGATTATCGGCGGCGGGACACATTCGCTGATATTGCCAATTGCGATTTCATATCGAAGCAGAACTTGTCACCCGAGATCCTGCGCGACAGGCTCGACTTGTTGATCCAGGATATAAATGAACAGGATATTTCTCTCGGGAATTACGAACATCATCGCGCGCACCAGCGGATAGCGCTCCGCATGCCGGTCGATATCGAAGTCTATCGTGTCGAAAGTCCCGACAAACGGGAGCGTGGACGTGCCGTTCTCGGCAATATCAGTGCCACTGGATGCTATATTGATGAAATTACTCTCGAAAACAAGCAGCTGCCCGGCGAGCCTTTCCGCATGATTGTCAACATGCATACTCCTCCTCTCTCGGACTGGTCGGCGGATGCCATGGTTGTACGCCTCCGGTCCAACGGCAAACTTTCCGCCGGTCTCCAGTTCCACGGTCTGATAGACCGGAGCAGGCAACGGTTGGATGCCGTGATCGACAGCCACACACCCTGAACATAGTCAGCGTGATTCATACTCCATTGAAAAAAAACCGGTTATGCGAAAGCACAGCCGGTTTTTTCTTGTATATCTGTAGTGTCGGGAATGTCAGCACTGACCATCGGCACGCATCCTGCCGATGTACTCCATGCAGTATTCATCTACACCCATGATAGCCCGGGCAGAACAGAGCGTGGCCATCATGCCCGGCTCCGTGGGATCGACAATGACGCCATCACAACCGGAGGCCACCAGCATGGCGAGGAATGCACGGTTGAAATTGTTCCGCACAGGAATACCGAAGGAGATATTCGACAGCCCGAGAGCGATGTGGGCGTCCGGATATGTCTCTTTCGTGTACCTGACAGCGTCGAGAATGAACCGTGCCTGGCCGGGATTAGTCGCCGCTGGGCGTACCAGATGGTCGAAGTATACGCGATCGAGGGGTATCTCGTTGTCCGTGAGTGTTTTCACGACTGTGTCCGTGAGCCGAACGCGACCATCGAGGTCCTCGGGCATACCGGTATCGTCCATGGTCAGGCAGACCACGCCGGTGCCGTACTCGGCGACAATGGGCAGGATGCTTTCGACCCGTTCGCGCTCAAGCGTGATGGAGTTTACGATGGAGCCAGGACGGTTGCAGCATTCGAGGCCAGCCCTGATCGCATCGGGATTGGCGGAATCGAACGAGAGCGGAAGATCAACCGCGCCGGAGACGATTTCGGTACACCAGATCATATCCTCCACTTCGCGTGCCGGATCACCGCCGGCGTTGACATCGATATGAGTGGCTCCCGCCTCGGCCTGGCGGATGGCCTCACCGGATATGAACGCTTCGTCCCGTTCCCAGACTCTGGTTCGGATCGATTTCCGGGTCATGTTGATGCGTTCTGCGATGATGGTAAACATGTTCATCCCTTCTTTTTCTCTCTCTCCAGTACGAGCCGTGGCGCTTGAGCCGAATGGCATTTGCACCAATTAATCTTATTAATAAAAGATACTATATTGCGGGCAATACTGCCACATACTATTGTCATAATATTACCCGTGCCGCATGCGCGAACACTGCCTGATCGTGCCGCTAACCATCCTGTATGTCATGCCGCCGGTCTTTCCCCGTTGCGAGCAGGATGCCGCCCATGAAACCCAGCATGAGATTCTGGATATTCCAGAGGACGCAGATCGCCAGTGCCATCTCAGTTGTCATTCCCGCAGTTGCGAAAAGCGCCGCGAACGTGCCTTCGCGCACGCCGAGCCCGCCGATGGAAACGGGCAGCATCCCGGCAAACCAGATCACCGGCAGGAACACGAGAAAGGCGATTGCCGGTGTATCGCTCCCCGCTGCGCGAGCCAGGAGATATATCGCTGCGACGCCCCATGCCTGGAACAGCACTGAGACCGCAAATCCGTACCACAATGATCGCGGCGAACGGTTGAAGGTCACAATGTCGCGGATGAAGACTGCGGCGGTATGAAGCGAGCCGCGCAGGGAACGGGGGATCAACCGCTCAATGATACGTTCGGTGACGGGGATGAACAACAGGGCGATGCACAGCGCGGAGCCAGCGGCGGATATCCCGATAATCATTGTTGTCCGCCCGGAGAGAGCTGTCATCCCGGTGAGGACGTGCACGGCCGCAGCGGCAGCAGTCATGACCGCAAGCGCTCCGGTGCCGATAAGCCGCTCAACCACCACGGCGCTCACGGCGATGGACTTTTCCTCCGAGGATCTGTACAAATAATAGCCCCGTGCAAGATCGCGGCCGACCAGCGCGGGCATGAACAGGGAGAAGAAATTGCCGATAAAGTAGTACCGAGTGAGCGTACCGAGACCATGCCCGGTTATTCCGCGCGCCTTGAGCAGGATGACACTCCGCCATGCACCCGTCGACATCCGCACGCACAGCAGGATGAAGCCGACGGCGAATAATATGGGGCTGGTCTGCCGCAGGTGTGTGAGCACGGCCCCCCATTCGAGAGTCACCACGAAATATGTGATTATCGCAGAGGGCACCAAGAGCTTCATCAGCAGTTTCAAGCGTGCAGGCATACGTGTCCATTCCGATTATTCGTATAAGGGACAGTGTGAAAAAGGAACGGCAGGCCACCGTTCCTTTTCCCGTCCTGATCGCGTATCGTGCGCGTACAGTGCGTTTCAGCCGCGGCGGAAGATGAGATTGTCCTCCTCGTAGGTCCAGTTTCCCGGATCAGAGAGGTATGTAATCAGGTTGTCCACCAAGACGTAGTGTCGGTTTTCTTCACTCGCGAGATGCTGGAATATTGACCGCACCTCCATATCATCTATCAATTCCGCTGCTTTTGCATATGTGTCGTGGCTTTCCTTCTCATTGTCCCTGGCGTGGCCAAGCATGTCACGAACAGTGATGTCGGCGTCGGGGATCCGGTCGAGCATGGTATGCCCGAACTGGGATTCGAGCAGCGTACGGGCGCTACCCGACTCGAAGGTATCAATAGAGGCGGGCTTGTTGTCGCGCTTCGCCTCTTCAATTAATCGGGAAACAATCTCGTAGTGACGCTGTTCATCGGCAACGAGTTGCTCAAGTACCACACGGGTGCCGGATATGGTCGCGATGTCGAGGCAGGACCGGTAGTAGTCCCGTGACTCAACCTCTCGTTTCAGGGCAAACGTCAGAATGCCTACGGATTCCTCGCTTGAGAGTAACATTCCATCATTCCTTCTCCAAGAGGGTAATGTACGCCAGCGACACCACTCAGTATCAACATATAATATACACTGAACGACCGTATTAACAATGGGAATCCGCGAGACCGACCGTCTGTGTTTGCGTAGATGCCCTGTCAGACGCTATCTTATACTGTGGAGCGAAACCCGCTCCCGGACCAAACTTCACACTCGGAACCCCCATATGGATCGTCCGATCCTGTACATTCATACCGGCAACTGGCCATCGCCATCACCGAGCGTGGTGTTCGCCACCGGCACGGTATACGGACTTGCTCGGCTTCATCCCACAACGCTGATTGTCAAGAACAACAGTGCGGAGACAACACAAGATGTTTTTCGGGCCATCACCGGTGATGAACTTCCGGCGCAACTTGAGATAGTGCGGATCGGTTCCGGGCACAGGCCACCCGGCCATACCGCGTTCTATCGGGCCGCAGTGAGAGAGATCGGATGCCGGGCGCGTCGCGGCGATGTCGGTGCGGTTATCACGCGAAGTATCGGATTTCTGCCGTACCTGCTGTATTGCCGGAAACGGTGGGGTGTGCCGGTTTATTTCGAAACACACGACTTTTTTACCGATCTTTCGTTCAGGACCGATCTCAAGGCGACGCTCCGTGTGCGGAAAAACTCCCTGTACGAGCGGTTGTTCATTCCCCGGCTCGATGGTCTTATCTGTCTGACAGACTCACAGACATCCCTGTTCGGGCGCTGGTATCCGAACGTCCCCTCGGTGGTTGCGCGCACCGGTCTTTTCCGGGTGACCGCGACGGATGCGCCACGAGAGAGAAGCATCTGTTACGTTGGATCGCTGGACGGGCACAAGGGACTGGGCACCGTACTCGAAGCATTGGCTGTCACCGGTGACAGCGACCTGTCGCTCGTGGTGATCGGAGGCAAAAGCGAGAACGAGATGGAGTCATTCCGTAACCTCGCGCGGCTGATGGGAGTGGGGGAGCGTGTCCGCATAACCGGCTGGCTGTCGCATGCGGATGTCGGTTCAGTGATGGACCGTTGTATCGCTGGTGTGGTGCCGCTGCATGATACCCCGTTCAACAGGGTGATTACCTCTCCGCTGAAGATCCTTGACTGCTTTTCTCGCTGCCTGCCCGTGCTGGCATCCGATCTGCCGATGGTCCACGAGTTCATGGAGGACGGTGTTCACGGCTGTCTGTTCTCACCGGGTAATCCCGAGGCGCTTGCCACGGCGATAGACAGGTTCACGGTCGGTGGAATGTTCGATAGCTGTTCACGCGCGGTTGCGGAGCATGCTCCGAACTTCCTGTGGGAACGGCGTGCGGAATCGATCCTGTCGTTCCTCTCAGCGCAGAATTCTTCGCGATAGTTACCGTATCAAATAATGAGTCGGGGCGGTAGGATCAGCTGCGAACTGCTCCACAGGTGCTCGACGATTCCGTTGCACTGTGGATCAGGGTGCGAAGCGCATGCGCACATTTACCGCGTCTGGAGTCGGATGGGGAGTCGGCGGTGATACGGAGCCGTCTATTGGCATTGACGAGATACCGTTCACCGGAGGGTGTTGCGATCATGATGCTTGAGTCGTCCATGAGTGCGGGCGTAGTGTGGTCGGCGTCCACGAAACGGTGATTGCATCCTTGCCCGTCTCGTGCGCCGCGTCAGAATAGGGCTCGTAATAACATTGTATACGGTTCGTTGTCGGTATATGGTTCCGTGTTCCAATGCTCTCATTTTCGATAATTACGTCATGCCGGATTCAAACCACACGAGAACCGGAAAACTCATCATTTCAACAATCAGGGTTTAAGTTACCATTTTACCACAGGTTCCGGTACGCATGCCAATACGGCTAAACCCCTGTATATATTAAGTTAAATAAATTGTTAGGATTTGCCAAGGCATTAATCGCCAATACGCAAGATGGCGAGATGATTACCTGGGTAATTGTCCGGTATTCCACAATAAATGGTGTTGCATTGTACGAAATGCCCCACTATATTGGACTTGTGGGAAATGAGCCCCAATAACTGTTTGAATATTATCATTATGTGTATATACCCAATGAGTGGTTGCTATTAATGAGTGGTTGCTATTTATGAAACAGAAAAAGTATTACACCACTGGCGAAGTAGCTGAACTCCTGGGGATTTCGCGGGCCACGGTTTCCCGGAAATTCGAACAGGGCATTCTCAAGGGAAAGAAGAATCCCATCACGGGTGATCGGCGGGTTTCGTTTGAGAGCCTCAGGACCTTCATGCGGGAGTTCAATCTTTCAACGATATCACTGACCACCGATATACGGACGGTGCTGGTGATATCGGAGGATGAGGAGCTGGTCACCACCGTGTACTCACTGCTTGGTTCCGATGACCGCTACGAGGTAGTGACTGTATCTCGCGGCGCCGAAGCTCTGGTCACCTGCACCAAGGAGCCGGTTGCCTACCTCATTGTCGATCATGATCTCCCGGACATATCCGGTGCGGATGTTGTTGAAACACTTCGGCGGATGGATGTACTCGCAGGTGTTAAGTTACTCCATTACGCCGCCGGGAAAGACTGTAGCCACATCCGAGCTACGAAGAATGTACTCGTGGTGGCGAAGGACGAGAAGGATACCCATCAGGAACTTCTGAACCGTCTGCATGAGATGCTGGACATCGATACGGAAGCCATGTTGCCCCGTGACAGCTTCCAGCACGAACGAAAGAGTCCGCGGCTCAAGGTCGAACTTCCCGCGCATGTCTGGCTGTACGAATCAAAGAATCCTGAGAAAAGGGAAGGTGGCACCGCCACGATCAGGGATATCTCTTCGGGAGGCGCGTACCTGACGAATATCATGTTCGAGAATGGATTTCCCGTCCTCGATAATTTCAGGATTCACATATCTACCGATGTTGAGCCGCTGGAAAACTGGGAAGCGAAGTTGAAAGTACTCCGGTTGCAGGCGGACGGCACCATTTCTGCGGGAGTGCAGTTTGTAGATATTTCCGAAGATAACAGAAAGAAGATCATGTCTCTCATGTCATAAGCAACAGCCATGAAACAACAAAAAACCGCGCCATTGGTGCGGTTTTTTTATGGCGTCCCCTAGGAGAATCGAACTCCTGTTGCAAGGATGAAAACCTTGAGTCCTCGGCCACTAGACGAAGGGGACACACAACTTCCGTAAGAGATTACAAAAATAGCATAATCAGGCGGCAATGTCAATGGGGATTTTGCGTTTGCTCTACTCCTGGACATTCTCCGACAACTCAATATTACGGTCGAGCCATTCGCGTGCATCGGCATGTCCGGGCGCGAGCCGGATCACCGCTTCCATCTGCTCACGAGCGGCATCCGTATCGCCTGTTTCCGCAAGTGCTGTCCCGTAGGCATACCGGAAGGTGGCGTTGTCGGGATTGTCAATCATCGCCCGGCCAAGATGGGTGAGAGACTGTTCGGACGCACCGAGAGCACGGTAGGCAAGCCCAAGATTGTACATGGCGAGGATGTCGTCGGCATCAGTTTCCAGGAGCGTGGAGAAAACCTCCGCTGCTTCGCGGGGCTCACCTGATTTCAGGAGCGAGGTGCCGAAATTCAACTGTGCCGAGCGGTCGTCCGGACTGTACAGGATGTATTCCCGGAGCAGTGTTGCCGCGGTGTGGTGCTCGCCACGGTGAAGGTAGGCCTCACTCATATGATACAATGCATCCGTGTAATGGGGAGAATCGGTGGGGATATCATCGTACAGTGCAATCGCCTCAACGTAGCGGTTGGTGAGCAGAAGAATGTCTGCGGCGAACAGCCGCATATCCTCATCGCCGGGGGCAAGTTTAACCGCTGCCAGCGCCGGTTCGATGGCACCGGGGATGTCGCCGAGCTGTAAGCGGGTCCTTGCCAGATAGGCATGCACGGTGGCGTCGTTGAACAGCTGATTCGCTGCTGATTCAAGCTCCGGGAGCGCCGCGGCAAAGTCACCTGCGCGGTATGCGATGAGACCGAGATACTTGGCTGAGACATTCTGGTCATGCACCGTGCCAGCTTCTTCAAATGTCCGGCGGGCAGCCTCAAGGTTCCCTGTGTTATATTGGGCAATCCCCTTGGACACGATGTATTGCGGTGATGCCACAAATCCGAAACGCTCCGCCCGATCAAACATGGTGAGCGCATCATAATACTGTTGACGGTAGTAGTGTATCATTCCGATCAGATAGTGGGTTCGCGGTTCATTGGGATAGTGCTTGAGAATAAGCGTCAGTTCGTCGCGGGCGGTTTGGTAATCCTTTTGTTCGATCAATGACTGTGCGTGGTCCACGCGGATGATGTAGCCAGCACCTCCGCACCCGATGAAGATGAACGTACCGATGAGCAATGCAATAGTTAGCCAGCGCATAATTTGTCCCTCACGCGGTATGGGTTTTCACATCTTCGACAAAGAATTTTCGATAATTTGAGAAGTTGTCAAGCATTCGGCCCGCGCCTTCAACAGCGGCAGTTGTCGCATTCACAGCAATTCGGGTCCCGATACCTGTAGTATCGGTGATGAGTTTATCCATCCCCTTCAGGTAGGACCCTCCGCCGGTCAGGACCATGCCTCGGTCAACAAGGTCTGCGGACAATTCAGGTGGTACGTTCTCAAGCAGCCGCTGTATAACCGTCAGGATGTCATTGACCGGCTTGGTTATGGCCTCGCGGATTTCACGGGTGCTGATTGAGAGCGTCTTGGGAATACCCTGTGCGACGTCCTGGCCGCGTACGGTAAACTGATGGTCCCGATCAATCTTCGTCGCTTGAGCATAATTGATCTTGATCCATTCAGCAGTCTGGTTTCCCACTAAAAAGTTGTGCATATCGCGCAGATACCGGATGATGGCTTTGTCGATATCGTTGGATCCGATGCGCCGTACCGCATGGGTGACGATTCCGCTTATCGAGATAACCACTGTCGATATCGATCCGCCGCCGATATTGACCAGCATGCTTGCCTTTGGCACATCCACCGGCAGACCCGCGCCCACAGCCGCGGCAAAGGGTCCGTACACAAGGTGCGTCTCGCGGGCACCAAGTTCTGTGATGAACTCCTGCACCGCCTTCCGTTCCACGCTTGTCAGACCCATGGGTATGGTGAGGACCACGCCCGGCCGGATGAGTATGGTGGAGCGTTTTGCTCGCTTGATGAATTCCTGGACGAGCTTCTTGACGTCGGTGTAGTCAGTGATCGCACCGGATTCAAGGGGTGCGACGATCCTGATGCCGGAGTGAGCGCGGCCGAGCATGGCCTTGGCGTCGTATCCCAGGGCTACCACTTTGCCCGTGTTCTCCTCGATACTCATGAGCGTCGGCTCGTGGATGACTATTCCCCGGCCTTTGACATAGATACGGGTGGAGGTCGTACCGATATCTATAGCGATCTTCGACCAGGTGTTCGCCTTGAACGAGAAGAAGTGCGATGATTCTTTGGTTGCGGGAACTTCGGCGGATTTCACGCGGTCGGTTACGTAAATGGCGGGATCGACCTCAAGCTGTTCCGCTTCCACGACCCGATCACCGTATGATTTGCTCAGACGTATCACCTCGCGCTGGATGCGGTCTCTGATTGTCGCCTCTGACGAGTTTACTCCCATGATGCGCGGCGCCAACTCCACGAAATCCTTCGCGGGCTGTGAACGCGGTGAGTTGAGCAGGTAAGGGCGTTCCTCCTCAATGGCCTTGCGCACTTCCTTGTCGAAACTGATGCCGCCAACGTAGCGGATGTCCACGTCGAGATAGCGTTTGATGATAGCGGCGAGACCCGTGCCGAGCTTGATCTCATCCTTCTTCATCACCATGTTCATCACCAGCGTCGGACTGAATGTCTCAAGGAATTTCTTGTATTCCGCAATACTCTCGGGGGCCATCGGTTCGACACTCTCCAGGAGCGTCTGCATCTTCACGATACTGCCGTCGGTCGTGGGCGTCTTGGCGCTTTCCACGATATTCCAGGCCCGGTTGTTCTTATGGAGGATTGCGTACAGTTTCCGGAACAGGCAGATGCGCATGAAGTTATAGACGCTCTGGATGGATGGTGTCTCAGGCGTGGTAACCAGGATGTGATCGGTGGCCCCGAGGAAAAAATCGATGATGTTGTATGAGGTCCCGGCGCCGAGATCGAGCACGATATCGTCCACGCGGAGCTTTTCGAGGTAGCGGAGGAGCTTGAGTTTCTGGGCGTGCCAGGGATTCGCCGATCCGACGATACCGCCGGAACCGCTGATGAATTTCAGGTTGTATATGGATGTGTCGAGCAGTAATTCGTTGAGATCATTGCACTCGCCGCTGATGAAGTCCGAGAGTGTCCGCTTGGGATAGCGAATGCCGAAGCAGGTATGCATATTGGCGTTGCCGAGATCCAGGTCCACGGCGACGACATTTTTACCGAGACAGGCAAGGGAAATGGCGAAATTAGTGGCGATATGGCTTTTGCCAATGCCGCCTTTTCCGCCGCCGACAGCCCATATACGCTGTTTTGGTGCGGCCCCCTGTATTTCATGTCCAACCATGGCGTCCCTTCGCCGCTGCTCCCGATTCCCGGTATACACTCAGAACCATAGTATACAAACAACTGGTTACAAATCAATAGATTTTACGCATTTGGCCTTGATTTAGGCGTGTAAAGCGATAAATGTGCCTGATCAGATGCCTATTGCATGCGCTGATATGATGATACCCCCTCCACGCAGCAGGTCGCCATCATAGAAGACCGCGCTCTGGCCGGGAGAAACCGCCCGCTCAGGAGAATCGAACGTGACCTCAGCTCCGTCGGAGGTCGGTGTCACAAGCGCTGTGCTGCCCGTGTTCCGGTAACGGATGCGGACAGTACACCGGAACGCGCCGTCCGGCTTGACACCGCCGCTCCAGACCGTGTCCGCGACATGCATCGTGATGCTGAAGAGATCGTCAGCGGATCCGATTGTCACGGTGTTGGATTCGGTATCAATGGCTGTGACATAGGCCGGAACGCCGAGGGCGACACCGATACCCTTGCGTTGGCCGATGGTATAGAATGCCGTGCCGCGATGGCGACCGATGACCGTGCCGGAAGCACCGAGCACATCGCCTTCTCCGAGCGCCGCCGGACCACCGTCCGGGTATCGTGCACGCAGGAACGCTCCGTAATCGTCATCAGGTACGAAGCATATCTCCTGGCTTTCGGGTCGTGATGCGGAGGGCAGTCCGCGACTGTCTGCTTCGGTGCGGACACTGTTCTTGGTGCGGCTGCCGAGAGGGAAGATGGTGTGTTGCAGTGCTTCGGATGGGACAGCCCAAAGAAAATACGTTTGGTCCTTGGCCTGATCCGTGCCCCGGATAAGCGCATAACCACCGTCGGCAAGCCGGGCTATCCGGGCGTGATGACCAGTTGCAAGGAGATCGCATCCCTCAGCAAGCGCCGCCTCGCGGAGTGCTCCCCACTTGAGCCGGGGGTTACACCGTACGCAGGGATTGGGAGTCCTGCCCGCCAGGTATTCGGACACGAAGCCATTCACCACCTCGCACTCGAACCGGTCGCGCAGGTCCACAACATGGTGGGGAATGTCAAGGTACGCAGCCACACGTGCGGCATCTTCGATCGCAGGCCCGGAGCCGTCACCAAGCTCCATGGTAAAGCCCGTGACCGCATATCCCGCTTCGACGAGTTGCGCCGCGACGAGGGAGCTGTCAACACCGCCGCTCATGGCGACCGCCACCGTGCGGGACTGCTGTGATACCGTATCAATGCCGGAAACGATTTCGTATTCCGTGTGAGCGCTCATGGGTGGACTGATCTGTTCACATCATGAGTCTTGTGATTTAACGGCGGAGTCACGGTAGTCATTGATGGCATTCTGCAGGGCATCCGCAGCGAGGTTCGAGCAGTGCATCTTCGCCGGCGGCAGACCGTCGAGCGCCTCTGCTACTGCCTGCTTGGAAATTTTCTCCGCCTCCTCAATGGTTTTGCCGCGTACCATCTCAGTCACCATGGACGATGTCGCGATAGCGGCGCAACAACCGAATGTCCGGAAACGCGCATCGGTGATCGTATCGTTCTCGACCTTGATGGTTATCTCCATGACATCTCCGCAGACTGGGTTGCCCATCTTACCCAGGCCGTCCGGATTTTCGATGGTGCCCACATTGCGCGGGTTCTCGAAGTGGTCCATGACTTTATCGGTGTACATATTGCCGTTCCTTTCACGTGTATTGTGAGTGCTCTGTGACTGTATGTTGTTTCTTCGTCTTGTGCATTATTGTTATCCCTGTGCCTCGTTACACCCCGGCTGATACCGCGCGAAGCCGTTCGACTGTTTGTGGCAGCACGGTGAGTAAATGGTCGATGCCGCGTTCTTCCGTGCCGTGGCCGAGACTGAACCGGAGCGAACTCTGGGCCGTGCGCGGATCGACACCCATGGCGATGAGTACGTGGGAGGGAACGACCTCGTGGGTCGAGCATGCCGATCCGGAAGATACCGCGATTCCCGCTTTATCCAGCCCCATCACCAGCGCCTCACCGTCAATACCGGGGATGGAGATGTTCGCGGTGTTCGGTAGACGTGGTGCTCCACGGCCATTGAATCCCACATTTGCCACCGTCTCTTCGATACCAGTCTCGAGCCGGTCACGCATAGCTCCAAGGGTCGCGGCAGTCGCATCCCGATCACGGATCGCCAGCTCAAGTGCGGTCGCCATTGCCACCGCGCCGGGGACATTCTCCGTGCCGGGCCGAAGCCCACGCTCATGGCCGCCGCCTGTCATAAGAGGTGATATCGGCACGTCGCGTTGGACGTACATTGCGCCGATGCCTTTGACTGCGTTGAACTTATGTCCTGACATGGCGAGCATGTCGATGCCGAGTTCGTGCACGTCCAGCGGCAGTTTTCCCACTGCCTGCACGGCGTCCGTATGGAAGTATGCGCCCGCCGAATGAGCAATTTCCGCTGCACGGGCGATATCCTGCACCGTGCCGGTCTCGTTGTTGGCGTACATCATGCTCACCAGCGCGGTTCCGCCGGTGATCGCCGCCGCAAGCTCGTCCATCAACACGATACTGCGATTGTCCACGCCGACAATGGTGGCCTCGTATCCGTTTTGAGCAAGCCGTTCCACGGTCTTCAGTACGGCGCTGTGTTCAACTGTGGTGGTGACCAGTCCGCGACGGTTGTCTGTCCGCGCGCGCAAATGCCCTTCGATGGCGATGTTGTCGGATTCCGTGCCGCCTGCGGTGAAATAGATTTCATCCGGGTCTGCGCCGATGAGCGCGGCGATGCGTTCACGGCTCTCCTCAAGTGCCTTTTTCGCCTCACGGCCGAAACCGTGGACGCTCGAAGCGTTGCCATAGTGCGTCGAAAGGTATGGAAGCATGGCCTCAATCACTTCGGGGCGGACCGGTGTCGTGGCATTATTGTCGAAGTAGTATCGTTCCATCAGGATTCTCCTCTATAAACAAGCGTGCCCGGAATCGAGAATTTCTTCACCCTCGGCCAAATCCTTGAGGGTGACCGCATCGAATGCAGATTCGAGAGTATCGCCGATCCGCCTGAATACCGGTGCGGTGATGCAGTGGGATGAACGGTCTTGAAACGACACTGATTCCTGGTGCTGGAGGCATGTGCAGAGCCCGAATGGACCTTCAAGTACCCGGACGACGTCCCCGAGTGTGATCTCCCCGGGATCGCGTGCCAGCAGGTATCCGCCTGTTGCGCCTCGACGGCTCTCGACGATGCCCCCGTTCTTCAGACGGTTGAGCACTTGGACCAGAAACGGCATGGGAAGCCCGTGGCGGTCAGCTATCGCGCGCATTGTCACCGGACCGGTATCGTAGCACCGTGCAAGCTCGTAGAGAGCCTTGATGCCGTAGCGGTCTTTTGTCGATAGTTTCAGCACGTGTTCCGTTCCCCGATTGCCATAGGTTTCACACAATATACCATACATGACAGAAATGATCAAGTTTAATCTTAACTAAAAAGATCAAGTATCGTCACGCGGTGTGTTTGTTGATGGCTTGTTGTTGCGGAAACATCCCGCATTACAGGGAAGGAGTGCCGTTTGTTCTATTTCTCTGCGAGGTGGCGCCGGAAGTAGTCGATGGTGGCGGTGAGTCCTTCTTTCAGCGGAGTCGTGGGCTGCCAGTCGAGCCGTTCACGGGCAAGGGTGATGTCCGGACGGCGGCGCACGGGATCGTTTTCGGGAAGGGGATGGGTCGTGATGGATGAGGATGAACCGGTCATGTCGATGATGGTTTCGGCGAGTTCACGGATTGTGTATTCCTCGGGATTGCCGATATTGACCGGTCCGGTGAAATCGTCGGGAGCGTTCATCATGCGCCACATGCCATCAATGAGATCGTCCACGAAGCAGAATGAGCGGGTCTGGGAACCGTCGCCGTAGATCGTGATATTCTCGCCGCGAAGGGCCTGGACAATGAAGTTGGAAACCACACGACCGTCGTTCTCGCTCATCCGGGGACCGTAGGTGTTGAATATGCGGATCACACGGATGTTGACCTGGTTCTGGTGGTAATAATCGAAGAAGAGGGTCTCGGCGCATCGTTTGCCCTCGTCGTAACAGGAGCGTGGGCCGATGGGATTCACCCGTCCCCAGTAACTCTCCGTCTGGGGATGGACCTCGGGGTCGCCGTAGACCTCGCTGGTGGATGCCTGGAGTATTTTTGCGCCCACTCGCTTGGACAGTCCCAGCATGTTGATGGCGCCAAGGACGTTCACCTTGGTTGTCTGGATCGGGTCCTTCTGATAGTAGATGGGCGATGCGGGACAGGCGAGATTGTATATCTCGTCAACCTCCAGGTAGATCGGGAGGGTGACATCGTGGCGGATAAGCTCAAAATTCGGCTCCTCCAGAAGAGGATAGATATTCGATTTATCGCCGGTAAAGAAATTGTCAAGGCAGATGACGTCTGAGCCCTGGCGGACAAGACGGTTACAGAGGTGGGAACCAAGAAAGCCCGCTCCGCCAGTCACAAGAATTCTTTTCTGTCGCATGTACGTTCCTCTGTGTCGCCCGAGTCCGTGCAGCGCCGGGCAGGTGGTGCCGAAACGCTTCGGACCTGCACGCCGCGGATATGCATCGAACATACGCAATGTTTCCGAGATCTGCAACCGGAACATGCCCATATGGCCGTGGCAAGACCATTTACTTCCAACGCGCACACTGTGACACAGGGGTTTCACCGACGTCGGATCGTGCGTATATTATTACAGGTATGGAACGCACCACACTCTTGGCATCACACGAAAAGGCCCGTCTCATGAACCTCGGAAAGTTCAATATCAACGAATTGCCGGTCGGCCAGTCGTCACGGCTCGAAGGGAAGCAGGTGGGTGGCGGATCGCCGATGAACGATCTTCCTCTGCTCCTTATGCTCTTTTTGATGTTCGCGGCGTTCATCGGTGGCTTGATGTATAATTCCTGGCATAACGAACCCGAACGGATGGTCGGGAGTACCGCGGAGCGTGCAGTGGACCGGTCGTTTCGGGCGAGTGTCGAAGGCACCGTATCGCTCAGGAATACCACTCTTTCAACGTTCCGAAGCCGCCAGATTATCGATCCCGGCGAACCGGTCGCGTATGAGTTTGAACCAGTTATCACCGGGGAGCATCGACCGTTGTTCGACGCGCGCACTGCTCTCGACGCGCTCACCTCTGTCGCCGAAGCCATTGAGCACCTCCCCGAGGACATGTATGCCCACGGTACCAAGCATTTCAGCGGCACCCTTGCGTTGCCGGACACCGGTCCAATGATCGATGATTCCTTCGAGTACTGGATCGATTTCAAGACCCGTGAGCCGGTCCGTCTAGTGATGACCCGCGAGGAACGGAATGGCGGTTTCGATGTTGAGGGAACCTCCGTTTCCCGCATTACCACGATGAACATCAGGTTCCACCGCTGGCGCTGATCCGTGTGTGCGTGCCAGGACTCCGCGAATCATCCGAGCCGTAACATCCCTCCCGTCGTGGATATCAGCGAATGTCCGGTTCTCCGGGCGCGACCCGTACCGCTTCGATACGGCCGTCACGACGTTCCGCACGCAGGGTGAAGGGGAATATGTCCCGCTGGAGACAGATTACCGGATCGGCGGCGGGAAGGTGCGGTTTGTCCCCGCGAAGGAATTTGCGGGTGGTTTCGTGGCTGAGAATGGTGTCGAGAGCGGCGAGATGGTCATATGGTACGCCGGTAAGAAGGTGCTCGATATAATCCCCGCAACTCTCATCCTCAGGCGCTGATTCCCGTGAACGGATACCCATTGCAACGATGCTGACTTGCGGCGGATCGAGAGCGCGGATGAACGTGGCGGTCATGTGCGCCGTGGCGTAGGATGCCAGAAGTACGGTGTCACTCCGGTCAAGGGCCGCAACCGCTCCGGTGACACCGGATGTTGTGCGGTGAATGACATCGTGTCCGCCAAAAACCGGGCTGCCCGCACGCATGATGTGAGAGGGCGAGTTCGTAAAGTCGAAACCATCAATGGGCAACTCGTTGTGTTCGCCGACAAGAATGGCATCACCACGGGTTTCCAGGCACTTGTCGATATCGGCCTCCAAAAACACTCTTCGGGCACCGAAGTGGTACATCAGAGGTTCACAGGTGAAGGCTCGGAAAACGTCGATAACCACTATAACACCAGTGGCTTTGGAAATACCGGCCTTGAGGGATAACCGTTCGATGTTCATATGGACTCCGTATTGAGGATACCCTTGGGTTGTGTACCGATCATCAAGATAATGAATCACAACGGGCAGCCGCAAGAACGACTCAGGCATTACGTACTTATTTGCGCGATGACAAAGCCGTCAATTGCTCGGATCGAGAGTGAATCATTTAAGTTCTGAAAAGACAATTTGATATTGTGTTGAGACGGGAACATAATTATATTGACAAATATGATGATTTTCTTATATTGCCGAGTGAGTAACTTGCGTTCTGAAAATCACTTATTCATCGATATCAGGAGTAACTACCATGGCCGAAGAGAAACACGAAGATCAGAACGGCGCGCAGGATGATGGCGTGTTCGATTATGATGACCTGATCAAAGGGCTCTCCGGGGATGAGGAATCGGGGGATGAGGGCGGTGGCACCGAAGAGGAAATCAAAATCGACGACATTGCTATCGACGAGATCATAGGTGACGATGTCGAGGAGACCAGAGCTGAGACGACTGCCGGAGTACCGGGATTAGAGGTCGATGGGAATGTCGATCTGTCAAGCATGTTCGACGAGCTTGACGATAAGGCACGCGGCAATGTGGTCGAAGAGGTTGAACCGGAGCCGCAGCCTATGGCGCAGGTGCTTGAAGATGTACTGCCTGAGGAAGATGATGAGCTGCCGGTGTTCGACAAGAGCATTGAGATCGACGAAGAGGACATCGGCGGAGCCGACTACGCGGCCATGCTGAGCCAATTCGGTGGCGCTCCTGAAATCAAGAAGGAGGTGGCGGTTCCTCAAGCGGTAGACCTCGGAGTCATTGAGCTTGCCGATGACGAGGAAAGCGCCTATGCCACAGTCGATAATGCAAGAAATGCCTATACTTTGGACGAAGAAGAAGACACTGTCTTTGCTCTGGATGAAGAGGAAGACGCTGCCATTACCGTTGATACCGCAGGCGATGATACCGGTGAGGAAGATGAACCGGAACCGGTGTCGGTAGTGGATGAAGGCCTGAGTATTGATGATTCTGAGGCAGAAGTTCCGGAGGAACCGGAGCCAGTGTCGGTACTGGATGAAGGCCAGAATATTGATGAGTTGGAGGCAGAGGTTCTGGAGGAACCGGAACCAGTGTCGGTACTGGATGAAGGCCTGAATATTGATGATCCTGAGGCGGAAGTTCCGAAGGAATTGGAGCCGGTCCTTGATGTGGAAGATCTGTCGTTGGATGCCGAGACTGATGACTTGGATCTCGACATTGAGGGCGAGGAAGAGCTTGCCATCGAAACGGTAGAAAACACCGGCACGTTCGATGCGATTAAGGATGAGGAACCGGAGGGTGCCGGGGACGATTATACCCTTGAGTCCTCGGAAGATGATGCCGAGGTAACGGACGAGGGCGGTCAGACAGGCGAGATATTACTTGAGGAAGAGTCCGAGACCGATGAGCAGGAGGGATTTTCCTTTGACGCGGATGACGCGGGTGACGAGGATAAGACACCCTCCCTGGATGATCTCTTCGGCGACGATGAGGAAGAGTCCTCTGGCATGTCCCTGGAAGGTTTTGGCGGTCATGATGAAGAAGAGGTCGAGGAGGTGTCCGTCGCTTCGGCCCAGACAGATGATGACGAGGTTGGCGGGGATTTCCTCGGTCTCGGTGATCTCTCGGGTGGGCAATCATCCACCGACAAGTTTGCCGGCACAACCGAGGTGTATTACGACGGGGTCGAGATGGAATTCGATGATCAGATATCGGCGGTGACACTCGCTGAAGTCTATCTCGCACAGGGCAAGCCTGAGAATGCCACTGAAATATACACAACAGTGGCCGAGAATAAGGGAATTACCGGCTGGGTCGCTCGTAGACTGCGAGAGCTCGGTCTTATCTCTTCCGCACAGCCCGAGGCCCCCGCGGTCGAGGAGGAGCAACAACCGGAACAGACAGAGTGACGCCGGGGTACGTAACGGCATTGTTGCCGGTTGTGTGAGATATATTCGTATTTGAGAAAAACCAGTCCGGACAGAATCGACGTTCGGGTATATGAACCCGGACGGGACCACCGCCCGGGTTCTCTGTGGAGGTATCGGTGTTCGAGTCCATCGTGGGCCAGGAAACGGTCACGCGGACCCTGGAGGATATGTTCCGGAGCGGCCGGGTGCCCCATGCGCTCCTGTTCGCGGGGCCGTACGGCGTAGGAAAAGTGGAAACGGCTTTTGATTTCGCCCGTGCCCTGCTTTGCGAGCATCCCGAAACGGCGCCATGTGGATCGTGTGGCCCGTGCAGACGTGTCGAGCGGTTCGAACACCCGGATTTGCACGTTCTCTTCCCGTTTCGTGCGCCGCCACAGAAAGCTGACGCATACGGTAAATGGGTCGATGAACTCAACGAGCACAGAAACCGTATCGCGACATCGCCATATGTGCCGGTCTCATTTGACAAGGGACGTGATATTGTCGTGAAACTGGCCGATGAGGTGCGTGACCGGCTCATGGAACATTCCTTTGAGGGCGGTCGGCGGATCTGCATTATCGTCAATTCGGAGCGCCTGAATAAAAAGACCGGCAACATGTTCCTCAAGATCATCGAAGAACCACCGCCGGGAGTGCATTTTATCCTCACTGCCGAACGTCCCATGTCGGTGTTGCCCACGATCCGGTCACGGTCCTCGGTCCTGCGGTTCCGTCGGCTGACCACGACCGAGATCGCAGGTGCGCTTGAGCGTGTCGGAGTTGATGATCCGGCGCTCCGGGACGAGGCCGCGACGCTTGGAGAAGGCAGTCTGAAGGCTGCACGGGAATTTGTGCTTACCGAGTCGGCCGAGCAGCGTGCGCAGGCGTTCGAACTGTATGCGCAGGTGGCACTCGGAGACGAGGGTGTTGTTGTTGCAGGCACGATGCCCTATGTGCGTTCTTGGGATTTTGCCCTCGCGGAAGAACTTATCTACGGCTTTATCCAGTATACACGGCTGGTGTTTGAAACCGTTGTCGGCATCGAACCGGCGGCGGGACGCTTTACTGAAACCGTCCGCACGCTTGCGCGTCATACTGAGCGATCAGCCCTTGACCGGCTGGCCTCCAGACTCGAGGAATGTCTCGATATGGCCGGACGCAACGTGGCGGTACCATTCGTCATTTCAACGGCATTGTACGACATACATGACACATACCGAACAGTATCTGAGTAGTGACGACATCGTCGTCCATGAAATCGAGTTCAAAGGTGGTAGAAGAGAGTATTTTGTCAGCCCCGACAAGCTCTCACTGTCGCCCGAAGACTACGTAATCGTCCAGGCGGATCGCGGCGAGCATATAGGCAAGATCAACCGCATCGGCCCCCGGACCCTCTTTCCCCAGGCCAAGGATATCAAGAGCATCATCCGGCATGCCTCCTACACCGACATGCAGGTGGTCATGGACAACAAGTCCAAGGAGGAGGAGTCCTTCAAAATCTGCCAGGAAAAGATCGCAACGCACGGGCTCAAGATGAAGCTCGTGGACGTCGAATTCCAGTTCGACGGTAACAAGATCTGCTTCTTTTTCACCGCGGACAAACGCATTGATTTCCGGGCGCTGGTCAAGGATCTTGCGGCGGAATACCGTACCCGTATCGAGCTTCGGCAGATCGGAGTCCGTGACGAGGCACGCAGGATCGGAGGGCTCAGCGTCTGCGGCAGGTCACTCTGCTGCAAGACATTCCTCACCCACTTCGGGCCGATCACCAGCCAGATGGCCCGAGACCAGAACCTGAGCTTGAGCCCGTCAAAGATCAGCGGACTCTGCGGTCGGCTCATGTGCTGCCTTGCCTACGAAGAAGACTTCTACAAGCACCAGACGGATGTACTGCCGGAAATTGGCGTGGAGCTTGTCCGCGAAGGTGTCAGGTACAAGGTCGTCAAGGTGGACATCTTTATCGAAACCTTCCACATCCGCGACGAGCAGGGCGCCGATCTCGAAATCGCAATGAAAGACCTTACCACGTTCACCGCAGTGGTGGATGAACGCCGGCGATCTGGAAAAATACCTCGGCACTGCAATAAACAATGCCAGTCCGAAGGAGATGACGACACACCGACGCATTGCAACGATTACAACGTGGATGATGACACACCGACGCATTGCAACGATTACAACGGGGATGATGACACACCGACGCAGTTCATCGACGACAACGGGGATGATGACACACCGACGCATAGCACCGACGACAACGGGGATGATGACACACCGACGCATAGCACCGACGACAACGGGGATGATGACACACCGACGCATAGCACCGACGACAACGGGGATGATGACACACCGACGCATAGCACCGACGACA
>FLOH01001241.1_pt1 | contig 40875 bp, 34 predicted proteins | sample 756751 | NCBI WGS metagenome assembly FLOH01 (sample SAMEA4026879, study PRJEB14308) | marine metagenome | biome: coastal water; material: water | depth 74 m
TATTTATCATCAACCTTACAGTTAGATTTGTTTGAGACAGCAAATATAAAGTTGGAAACTCCTATGAGGACAAATCAAATAGGATATAAAAAACAACCTTATATTTTTAGAAAATCAAGAAAAAGGATAGAAACATTATTCTCTCAATTGTGTGACCAATTTATGATAAGACGGAATTATGCCAAATCTTTTCAAGGTTTTAAAACAAGGATTTTAGCTAAAATAACAGCATTAACTTTGGTACAATTTATTAATAAATTTATCTTTGAAAGACCAATAAATAATATTAAAACACAAATAATTTAATTGCACCCAACGGGTTATAAGTAACTAATTTATATGTTGTTAGCTCAAAACTTGTCTAGCCTAATATACCATACATATTAAAAAATTTAGGTTCAAGAATAATTTTGTAACTAATGTAACAATTTATAAGAATTATTTCAGTATTTTCGTTTCCAATTAATTCAAATAATTAAGAAATGAAAACAAAGTTTAATGGAATTTTAACGCTCTTGTTAGCGTTCGTGGTGCAAATATCCTTTGCACAGGAAAAAACAATTTCAGGTATTGTGACGGACGGTAGTGGTCCATTGCCTGGAGTTACTGTACTTGTTAAAGGGACAGATAAAGGAACACAAACAACTTTTGATGGAGTTTATCAAATAGTTGTAAAAACAGGAGACGTATTAACATTTTCATACGTTGGTATGAAAACAATTAGTCTTACTGTTGGGAGTGGTGATACTCTTAATGCGGTTATGCAGGAAGACGCTAATGTATTAGATGAAGTTATTGTAGTAGCTTACGGTACAGCAAAAAAAGGAGACTTTACAGGTGCTGCAACACAAATTAATAGCGACGATTTAGAAGCAAGAACTTTATCAAATGTTTCTACCGCTCTTGAAGGTGCAGCAGCAGGTGTATCAGTTAGCATGGCTAGTGGGCAACCAGGAGAAGGACAAGATATTCGTATTAGAGGTTTTGGATCTTTTAGTGCAGGTAGTTCACCGTTGTATGTGGTTGATGGTATTCCTTTTAATGGATACATTAACTCTATTAATCCTTCAGATATTGAAAGTCTTACAGTTTTAAAAGACGCTTCTTCAACTGCTTTATATGGAAACAAAGCAGCAAATGGTGTTGTATTAATTACAACTAAACAGGGAAAAAATAAGGCTGGTCAATTCTCTTTAAATGTATCGTCTAGTATAGTAGATCGGTCAATTCCAGAATATGATAGAATAAATGCAGATCAGTATTATCCAATAATGTGGGAGGCTTTACGTAATTCTGATGCAATTCCTGGTATTGATAGCGCTGTTGATGTTACTGCCGCTAATGAAATGGCTTCTAGCAAAATATTTGATCAATTGTTAAACAATCCATACAATGTACCTAACAATCAAATAGTTTTAACAGATGGTACTTTAAATCCTAGTGCAAGTTTATTATATCCAGATGATTTAGATTGGGTTGATGCTGTTACAAGAGTAGGATATCGTCAAAATTATGATATGAGCTTTCAAGGTGGAACAGAAAAATCAGATTTTTATGTTTCTTTAGGATATTTAAATGAAGAAGGCTATTTATTAAGCTCAGATTTTGAAAGAATTTCTGGTCGTATGAATGTAAATTACCAAGCAAATAAGTGGTTAAAAACGGGGTTAAACATTGGAGCTACAACTTCAAAGGGAAATCAATCTCAGGCTACTTCTGCAGGATCTAATAATTTTGTAAACCCAATCCGTTTTTCAAGAAGTATGGGGCCTATTTACAATATTTATGAACACGATGCAACTGGAGCTTATGTTTTAGATGAGAATGGAGAAAAAATATTTGATTTAGGTGCTTCTAGAGCAACAGGAGCTAGTCCAGGAAGGCATATTGCTGCAGAATTGGCTTGGAATGAAGATTTAGATGAAATAACATCTCTTAGCGGAAAATCGTATATTGATATTACACTAATGGAAGGTCTTGTTTTTACAACCAATGTTAGTCTTGATACGCGTAATTTTTACAATATAGATTTTAGAAATAAATTTGTAGGAGATGGTGCACCAGCAGGTGCAGCTTCAAGAACTTCAACCAAAAGAACAACAGTTGGTTTTAACCAATTATTAAATTATACGAAATCTTTTGATAAGCACAACTTTAAATTTTTAGTTGCACACGAGTCATTAGAAATGAGATATAATTATTTTTATGGTCGCCGAACAGAAATAATTGCTGATGGGAATACAGAATTAATAAATTTTGTAACTGCGACTGATGTTTATACCTACGAAGATAATGAAAATGATGAAAGTTATTTTGGACGTATAAATTATGATTACGATGGAAAATACTTTTTAAGTGCATCTTACAGACAAGATGGAACCTCAAAATTTGCAAGTGATAAACGATGGGGAGATTTCTTTTCAATAGGTGGAGCTTGGCGTTTAGATAAAGAATCTTTTATTGAAAATAAAGATTGGATTGATATGTTAAAATTAAGAGCCTCTTATGGTGAAATTGGAAATAATTCTGGAATTAGCTATTATGCATACCAAGGATTGTATGATTTAGATTATAACAACCAATCAGAATCAGGATTTTTACAAGGTTCTCTTGAAGCGCCAAACCTTTTATGGGAACAAAGTGCTAGTTCAGATGTAGCTATTGAATTTAGATTATTTAATAAGTTAAATGGTGTTATAGAATATTACAATAGAGAATCTGATAATTTATTATTTGATGTTCCTTTACCGCTTTCAAGTGGTAGTTCAAGTATCTCTCAAAACATTGGGACTATGTACAATAGAGGTTTTGAAATTGCTTTAGACTATGATGTTGTTAATACAAATGATTTTACATGGAATTTTGGGATAAATGCAGCAACAATTAAAAATGAATTCACCAAATTACCACAAGAAGAAATTATTAACGGTTCTAAAAAATTAATGGTTGGTAAGTCAATCTATGACTTTTGGTTAAAAGATTGGTATGGTGTAGATCCAGCTGATGGTGCAGCACTATATACTCCAACAGAAGATGCAGTTACGAATGCAGGATCAGACATAAGAACTGTTGATGGTAATATTTTAACTACTAGTTCTGGAAATGCTGAGTACCACTATGCTGGGACAGCCATTCCTGATTTAACAGGAGCTATTACAAGCAGCTTTACCTACAAAGATTTTAATTTAGGCTTTTTATTCACGTACCAAATAGGTGGGGAAAATATAGATTATAACTATAAAAGTATCATGAGTACAGGTAGTTATGGAGCTGCTTTAAGTACTGATATTTTAGACCGTTGGCAACAACCTGGTGACATTACTGATGTACCAAGAATGGACGTTAGTAAAACAGTAGATTTTAATGCTACTTCAGACAGATGGTTGGTAGATGCTTCATACTTTAATCTAAAACAAATTAGTTTAGGATATAATTTACCAAAAGATCTTCTTGATAACATTGGGGTTTCTACAGCTAAGTTTTATGTAAGTGCAGAAAATGTATTTTCTATAAACGCTAGAAAAGGGCTAAATGTTCAACAAGAATTTAGTGGAACTACAGCAAATGTGTATACGCCTTCAAGAATTGTTACTCTTGGGTTAAATGTTAAATTTTAAAAACAAATAAAATGAAAAAAATATTAATTATTTTCATCGGAATATTTGCTGTGAGTACGATATTTACAGCATGTGAAAAAGAATTTTTAGACACGTACCCAACCGATCAAGTTTCGTCTAATGCAGCAGTTTTAACAACTGACAATGCAATGACTGCCTTAAATGGGATACACAGGGCCTTGTATGTTCGTTATGGAAGTCAAGGAAGAGGTGGAATTGGTGCCTTTTATATACATATAGATGAAGCAGGTGAAGACTTTGTATCTCCAGTTTCTAACTGGACAACTTCTTACAAATGGATTCCAAATTATGATCCAACGGATGCTTATAATACAGCTAACTGGGCAATGTTTTATCAATGGATAGCCAATGCCAATGTATTAATAAATGGAATAGATGGTGCAACAGGAGAACAAGCAGATAAAGATGTCATTAAAGGTGAAGCTTTATTATACCGAGCTTGGAGTCACTATCAATTGGTTCAATTATATGGAGATCGCTATAATGCAGGAGGAGGAAACAGTCAATTAGGAATTCCTATTAAAATTGACAATGCTTCTGACCCAATTGCCCGTTCAACGGTTGAAGAAGTATATACTCAAATTAATTTAGATATTGATGATGCCATTGTTTTATTAGATGGATATTCAAGAGCAAATAAATCTCATTTTGACGCAAGTGTAGCTAAAGGATTAAAAGCGCGTATTGCATTAACACAAGGAAATTGGGCTACTGCAGCAACATTTGCAGCACAAGCAAGAAGTGGTTATTCATTAATGAGCCAAGAAACTTATGCTCAGGGATTTCAAATTTACTCTGAAAATAATGATGAGTTTATGTGGGCAAGCCAAATTGTAGCTGATCAATCTGATTTGTGGGCGAATTATGGAGCTTACATATCTAGAAACTTTAGTTCATCGGCAATTAGAGGGAATCCAAGAGCAATTAGTAGCTTGTTATATCCGATGATTTCAGATACTGATGTTCGTAAAACATTATGGGATCCAACAGGGAAGCATTTAAATTTGCCAGCAGGTGTTTCATTGTTATCTTCACACAAATTAAAGCCTTATACAAGTCAAAAATTTATTGCAGTTAGTAATGCAGATAGCCGTATAGATGTTCCTCATATGCGTGCTGCAGAAATGTATTTAATTGAAGCAGAAGCATTGGCAAGAAGTAACCAAGGTGGCGCTGCACAAGCATTGTACAATATGGTAAGTACAAGAGATAATGCGTATACTTTATCTTCTAACACAGGAGCTGCTTTAATTAATGAAATTATGGTACAACGCCGTATTGAATTATGGGGTGAAGGTTTCCGTTGGTACGATTTAAAACGTTTAAACTTACCTTTAGATAGAACAGGATCTAACCAAACGGTTGCTGTTGCAGCTTTTATGGAAGTAGCTATTGGTGATAATAAATGGACTTGGCCAATTCCACAAGGTGAAATGGATGCTAACAATTTAATGGTACAAAATCCAATATAATTATTTTAAATTAATTTTTATATAACGATTTAGGAGTCGTCCTAAAATAGGTTGACAGTTTATAAAAGTATAAATTAAACCAGAGAAGTTAAATTCTCTGGTTTTTTTGTTGTACCTAAAGATAGATTTATTACTCTTTGTTAAATCTCTATTTTTTATACGTGAACTATATTCTTGATACCATATGATCACTAAATTTATATTTTTTTATTTTTCTGCTATGTGTCTTTACCAAAAAAAGTGAGTGCGTTTGGTTTCGAGCCATTCAATAAATTAGAGTGTTATCTTAGCTAAGTTCTTGAACGAATTGTTTAGTTAATATTTTTAATATGTTCTAATCTGTTGTTTGTCATTCCTGCGAAGGCAGGAATGACAATATTAAGTAAGTAAATTACAAATTATACGTATTCCAGCGTCTTTTTTCACGTACAAGCATGGAATTAAATTTTTGAGGAATTTCAATTTTTAATTCTATAATTCCAAAAGTTTTTGGGTGTAAGAATTTTAATTCAGCAGCGCATAAAAAAAGCCCTTTACCTTTGTGAAGGGTTTCTTTATTTCCATACAATTTATCGCCTAAAATTGGATGATCAATGGATGCTAAGTGAATACGAATTTGATGTGTTCTACCTGTTTTTGGTGTAACTTTTAAGCAACTTAATTCTTCATATTTTAAAGAGTTTATTACTTTAATAATTTCAAAACTTGTTTCAGCTTCTTTAGCTTCAATAGGCAAATTTATGGTTTGATTGATATGTACTTTTCCAATTACAATAGCACAGTATTTTTTTTGAATTGTATGATTACTAAATTGATTTCCTAATTCAATTTGAGCAGTTTTAGTTTTGGCAATCAACAACAATCCAGAAGTTTGATTGTCTAATCTATGAACAGGAGTTGGCCACGGTAAACTATCTTTTGAGTTACTTTTTTTTAAATTAAAAGGCAATGCATTATAGATAGTTTTGTAAGCATTCCCGCTTACCGACAATCCAGCAGGTTTATTGATGACAGCTATTTCCTCATCTTCATAAATTACTTCTAAAGAACATTCAAAAATTTTTGGTTGTGTTTGTGGTATTTCAAGAAGCTCTAACACAAAACCATCTTGTACCCAAGTTCCGGTTTGTGCAACTTTTCCATTTGCAATAATTTGTCCTCTTTTAATTGCTTTTTTTATCCCGGCATTTGATGGAATAAATGAGTTGAAAATTGTTGTAGCATATTCTTGTAATCGAATATTTTCTATTCCTTTTGGAACAATATGAGAATGGATAGTTTTAATAATCTTGCTTTTTGGTTAATTATAGTTTTAAGAAAAGACGGCACTAAAACTTTAAAGTTACATTTACACTAGTATTAAATTGCTAATAAACTGTTAAAATGTAAATAATTGATAGTTATGCGGTTATATTATAATAACTGATTTTTATAAAGTAATTGAATGACTTCTTTATAATCGAAAGATAATTTTAGTTTTATAGCATCGCTATAAGAAAACCAATTATAATCTAACACTTCTAATTCTTGCACTTTTATTTCTCCATCCCAGTTTCCTAAAAAACGATAATAGCTTCTATTTTGCCAAACACCAGTTTTTAAAATTGAAGTAGGCGAGAAGTTTAAATTACATTCTTCTTTTACTTCTCTTATTACATTTTGCTCAGCGGTTTCATCTTTTTCGGCTCTTCCTCCAGGGCAACCCCAAAATTGAGGATAGTTTTCAGTGTAATTAGAACGTTGAAGTAATAATATTTTTTTGTCTTGAAGTATAATTCCAGATGCAGCTAAAATCATAAAAATTAATTATTGTTTAATAATTCCTAAAGTTGCTGTTTCGGCTGTTGCAAGATTCCATTCTTTGCTTGATAATAAATTACCATTCGCATCATAAACACTAAATTCAGCAGTATTTGGCCCAGAAAATCCTTGGTTTAAAGCTTGAAAATCAATTCTATTATAACCTTGTTTCAAATCAACATACAAAACATAGTAATTTCCTTTTAAACCAATATCATCACTTACAACTTGTTCATTTAAATAAATTTTAATTCTATCACCATCCACATAACTATAATCTCTACATTCAATTTTTATAGTTTTAGTAGCACTATTAATAGTACCTAAACTAAAAGTACTCGCCAATTTTTTATTGGTTACGTCTTTACCTTTCCAGTATTTTTTTCCAATAATATCGCTATCTTCAGGTAATTCTTCCAATAAGAAATTTTGAGTTTGTGCTGTTGGTTTGTGTTCGTTTAAATTTTTATTAATAGCATCAGTATTTAATTTATTTTCAATTTTTAAATTAAAATCTGAAATGGGTTGTACTTTAGTTTCTGAAGAAGCAGCTTTTAATTGATAATTTCCTTTAGTAGTATTAATTTCATTATTAGTTTTTGTAGTGTCATTTTGTGAAAACAAGCTAGCAGAACTAAAGCTAATTAGTAAAATTAAAAAAAGCGATTTTAAAGTGTTGTTCATTTTTAATATTTAGATCTTAGTACCAACAAAAAAAGTGCCACTTATTTTGAGTAAGTATTATAAAAAGTAAAAATAATAAAAAAAGCCTCAATTAGTATTGAGGCTTTCTATTAATTGTTTGTTAAACTATTAAAATTTAAAAATATTTGAGCGATGTACCATTAATTAGTTGTTTCAATCCAATTATCTATTTTCTCTTCTAATAATTTTAGAGGAACGCAGCCAGTTTCTAATATTTGATTATGAAATTCTTTAATATTAAATTTATCTCCAAGCTCATTTTCTGCTTTTGAACGCAGTTCTCTAATTTTTAATTGCCCAATTTTATAGGACAATGCTTGCCCTGGAATTGCCATATAACGTTCAATTTCTGAAATGATACTAGCTTCAGATTCAGCTTCATTATCCATAGAATATTGAATTGCTTTTTCTCTACTCCAATTTTTTGTATGCATTCCTGTATCAACAACCAATCGAATTGCTCTATGCATTTCCGCACTTAGCATTCCAAAATACTGATAGGAGTCTGTATACAATCCAAGTTCTTTTCCCAGTGATTCTGAGTATAAAGCCCAACCTTCACCATATGAGCTGTACCATAATGTTTTTCTAAACTTTGGTAGTACAGTACTTTCTTGTGTTAAAGAAATTTGATAATGATGTCCAGGAATTGCTTCATGCAAAAACAAGTCTTCATCTGAAAACATATTATAGCTCGTAACATTTGGTATAGGAACATAAAAAACACCAGGGCGAGTACCGTCTAATGAGCCTTGATTGTATTCAGCGCTTGCAGATGCTTCCCTAAAGGCCTCAGTTCTTCTAACTTTGAAATGGGTTTTAGGTTTTATTTCGAATAATTTTTCAATTTGAGGCTTCATTTTATCATGAATGGCGTTGAAATTATCAATTACTTGTTGAGGTTTGGTAAAAGGCATTAACTCTTTACGATTTCGAACATGATTAAAGAACGATTTTAAATCACCTTTAAACCCAACTTGGGTTTTAATTTTTTCCATTTCAGTTTTAATTTTTTCCACTTCACTTAATCCTAAATTGTGAATTTCTTCAGCAGTCATATTGGTTGTAGTGTAATATTTGATCAGGAAATTATAATACTCATTTCCGTTTGGAATATCAGAAATTCCACTTGATTCTCTTCCAGCTTTTAAATATTCATTTTTAAAGAAGTTGGCTAATTTTTGGTGAGCTGGCACAATTTTTTCTTCAATAATTTTAAAATAAGCATCACTAATATTTTTCTTTTCATCTGTTGAGAATAAATCAGGCATGTTTTTCACAGGGCTGTAAAACAGATGATTTTCAATATTGTTAATTGCTAAATTTTCCAATTGAGGAATTATTTTTACGATTAGAGATTTTGGAAGTACATATCCCTTTTGTATTCCCTCTCTCATTTTAACTTCTGCCGTATCTAATATGTTGACATATAAATTTAAACGTTTTAGCCAGTTATTATAATCTTTTACAGTCATAAAAGGCTGTGCACTTGTTCCACCAGCAAATTGTCCAATAGTAAGTGTAATAGAATAAAACTGATTGATAGGCATTAAATCTTCTTTGAAATTTAAGCGTTCAAGATTTACATCACATTCCCAAATTAAAATTCCCTTACTAAGTATTTCATTTTCAGACAATTCATTTTCATTAAACTTAGATAAATCAGCTTTTGTTTTGGTATAAAATAAATTAAGTTTTTCTGAGAATTCATTCGTTAAATTGTTTGGTAATTGGTCATTAAATTTTGTTTCACCTGCATAAGTTGCATTTAATGGAAATAATTTATAATTCTCTTCATTATAAGTATCAAGCACATCGTTAAATGCTTTGTTTACCATCTTTGCTTCAACTTTTTTGATTTCATTTTTACAAGATGTAAATGTAACGAGAGTAAGCAAAGCACCTAAAAATAATTTTTTCATAAATTTCATGTTTTTGATTTTTATCAAATATACATAATTATTGGTTTTTCTTTTTTGAAGAAATCAAAAAAGGCTGAATTATGTTAAAACATGAATTCAGCCCCTCCAAAAAGTAAAAAAAATTATTTTATCAACTCAAAACTACGTTTTATAAATTTGGTTAGCTCTTCACCGTGTAATAGGTTTTGAGAAAGTTTAGCCAAATCAAAAGCTTGTTTTATTAACGCTTCTTGTTTCTTTTTGGTTTTAGTAGCCAAAATTTTACCAACCAATTCATTATTTGTGTTAACCACTAAATTATACATATCAGGGAAATTACCCATTCCCATCATTACTCCGCCACCTGAAGCTTGCATTTCTTTCATTCTACGCATAAATTCAGGTTGCGTAATAATAAATGGATTTGCATTTGAATCCATCGCTTCTAATTGAACAGTGTATGTTTGTTTTGGAATTGCTTCTTCAATTAATGGTTTTAAAGTTTCTTTTTCTTCATCAGAAAGTTTACTGATTGAAGTTTCGTCTTTTTTAATCAAGTTTTCAATATGATCAGCATCAACTCTAACAAATTGTACATTCTCTTTTGATCCTTCTAATTTCTGAATGAAGTGAGAAACAATAGGAGAATCTAACAATAATACCTCATATCCTTTTTCTTTTGCAGCTTCAATATAACTGTGTTGTGCTTTTTCGTTTGAAGCATACAACACAATTAATTTACCGTCTTTATCAGTTTGAGCTGATTTTATTTTTTCTTCAAATTCTGAAAAAGTAAAATACTCTTTGTCAACAGTTGGATACAATGCAAATTTGTCAGATTTTTCGAAGAATTTCTCTTCTGAAAGCATTCCGTATTCAATAATAATTTTAATATCATCCCACTTTTCTTCAAAAGCTTTACGATCATTCTTGAATAAACTAACCAATTTATCAGCAACTTTTCTTGTAATATAACTGGCTATTTTTTTTACAGCACCATCAGCTTGTAAATACGAACGAGAAACATTTAATGGAATGTCTGGTGAATCTATAACTCCACGTAGCATTTGTAAAAAGTCGGGCACAATTCCTTCCACATTATCAGTTACAAAAACCTGATTTTGATATAGTTGTATTTTGTCTTTTGTTGGGTCTAAGTTTTTATTTAACTTAGGAAAATATAAAATTCCTGTTAAATTAAACGGATAATCTACATTTAAATGAATATGGAATAAAGGTTCTTCAAATTGCATTGGATACAATTCTCTGTAGAACGAATTATAATCTTCATCTTTTAAATCGGCTGGAAGTTTTGTCCAAGCAGGATTAGGATTGTTTACAATATTAGCAACCTTAATTGTTTCTGGTTTTGCATCTTCAGGTGCATCTTCAGCTAAAGGCAAGGTTTGTTCGCGTGTTCCAAATTTAATTGGAATAGGCATAAACTTATTGTATTTATTTAAAAGTTCAGTAATTCTTCTTTCTTCTAAAAATTCAGTAGAATCGTCATCAATATGTAAAACAATTTCGGTTCCTCTTTCCTTTCTTTTAGTTTCTTCCAAAGTATATTCCGGACTTCCATCACATTCCCAACGAACAGCTTTTGAACCTTTTTGAAAAGATTTGGTAAAAATTTCAACACTGCTTGCAACCATAAAAGAAGAGTAGAAACCTAAACCAAAATGACCAATAATTCCTGTATCTTCAACTTTATCTTTGTATTTTTCAACAAATTCTTCAGCACCAGAAAAAGCAACTTGATTAATATATTTTTCAACCTCTTCAGCAGTCATTCCAACTCCTTGGTCAATAATTCTAATTTCTTTTTTTTCTTTATCAACTATTACTTCAATAATTGGACTTCCAATATCTCCTTTAATTTCACCTAAAGTTGATAAGTGTTTTAATTTTAAAGTTGCATCTGTTGCATTTGAAATTAATTCACGTAAAAATATTTCGTGATCTGAATACAAGAATTTTTTTATAATGGGAAAAATATTTTCAGCCGTTACATTAATACTTCCTTTTGTCATATCTTAAGTTTTTAATTTTAATATTTATGTTATTTGTTAGTCAAAAAAAATACCAAACTTATTTCTGTGACAAACTGACACTTTTAAAAATAATTACATAAATTGTGAACTATAAATAAAAATAGCATGACTCAATATGATTATGTAATTATTGGAAGTGGATTTGGAGGTTCAGTGAGCGCATTACGATTGTCTGAAAAAGGATATAAAGTGCTGGTTATTGAAAAAGGTAAATGGTTTAAAAGTGAAGATTTTCCGAAGACAAATTGGGAATTAAAAAAATGAATTTGGGAACCAAAATTTAAGTTAAGAGGTTTTTTTAAAATGACTTTTTTAAACCATGTAACTGTGCTATCAGGTGTTGGTGTTGGTGGAGGTTCTTTAACGTATGCTAATACATTGCCTATTCCTAAACAACATTTTTTCACATCGGGAAGTTGGTCAACTTTAAATAATTGGGAAGAAAAATTAAAACCACATTACCAAACGGCCTATAAAATGTTAGGAGCTGCTATAAATCCTAAATTACTTGCTTCAGATTTAACAGTTCAAGAAATAGCAAAAGATATTGGAAAAGAAAATCATTTTGAGGCTGCTAAAGTTGCCGTTTATTTTGGTGAAGCTGGGCGAAAAGTTGAAGATCCTTATTTTAATGGAAAAGGACCTGATAGAACTGGATGTACACATTGTGGAGCTTGTATGACAGGTTGTAGATATAATGCCAAAAATACATTAGATAAAAATTATTTGTATTTAGCGCAACAACTGGGAGCTGAAATTTTAGCCGAAATGGAAGTTTTTAATGTGACTGTTTTAGGTGCAGAAGATGGTTCTGATGGCTATAAAATTGAATTTAAATCTAGTATTGTTAAAAAGAAAAAAGAAAGTATAACTTCAAAAGGTGTAATTTTTTCAGGTGGAGTTGTTGGAACAGTTCCATTATTATTAAAACTGAAGGAAAATTCTTTACCTAATTTGTCAGCATATGTGGGAAAAAATATTCGTACAAATAACGAATCTTTATTAGTTGTTACTTCAACCGATAAAAACCCAAAAGATTATTCAAAAGGACTGGCAATTGGCTCAATTTTACATACCGATGAAAATAGTCATTTAGAACCTGTGCGTTATGGTGAAGGTTCTAGTTTTTTTAGACTGCTAACAATGCCGCTGGTTTATCATAAATATACACTATTTAGGTTTTTAGGGATTTTAGGTTTGGCTTTAAAAAAACCTGTAAAACTATTCAAAACTATTTTCGCTAATAATTATGCAAAGCGAACAACCGTTTTATTATTTATGCAAACTTTGGATAGTTCGCTTAGGTTAAAACTAGGAAAGATTACAAAAATGAAAACAGAACAGGAAGATGGTCCCAAACCAAATGCATTTATCCCTGAAGCGCTCACTTTAGGTAAAATATTTGGAAAAAAAGTAAAAGGAATTCCATATGCTAATTTCACAGATGTATTGCTTGGAACACCTACTACAGCTCATATTTTGGGTGGGTCAGTAATGGGTGAAAATGCTTCAAAAGGAGTAATTGATAAACATTGTAAAGTTTTTGGATACAAAAATATGCTGGTTTGTGATGGTTCAATGATTTCTGCAAATCCAGGTGTGAATCCATCATTAACTATTACGGCTATTTCAGAATATGGAATGAGTAAAATTCCTAATAAAGAATCTTAAATTATTTTAAAATGAAGCAAGCAGAAGATTATATAATTGTAGATGGATTTAAGCATATTAGCTATAAAAGCGAAACATTTTCTGAAGCTAAAATGATTCTTAGATCGAAAGAATATTATGAGGGGTTAGATAAGCGAAGATCCGTGCGTCATTTTTCCGATAAACCAGTCCCAATTGAAGTTATAGAAAATATGATTAAATCTGCTTCTACAGCACCTTCAGGCGCGAATAAACAACCTTGGACTTTTTGTGTTGTTAAAAATGCTGAAATAAAGAAAAAAATTAGAGAAGCTGCTGAAGAAGAAGAACGAAAAAGTTATAATGAACGAATGAGCGATGAATGGCTGGAAGATTTAAAACATTTAGGAACTGATGCTAATAAACCTTTTTTAGAAATTGCTCCATACTTAATAGCCGTGTTTAAACGACCTTTTGAATATAATGCTAAAGGTGAAAAGCATCAAAACTATTATGTAAATGAATCTATTGGTTTGGCTTGTGGTTTTTTAATTTCAGCGATACACAATGCGGGTTTAGTTACTTTAACACATACGCCAAGTCCAATGCGTTTTTTAGAAAAAATATTGGAAAGACCAGCTAATGAACGTGCCTTTTTATTGTTGCCTGTTGGATATGCAGCTGAAAATGCATTTGTGCCAGATATTCAGAGAAAACCACTTGGAATAATTATGGATTTGTATTAATAAAAAAGCAGCTCTAAAGCTGCTTTTTTATCGTATCCTAAATTATTTTCGGTTCTTAACATGTTCTTCTAGCCATTGATCTTGTTCCCAAAGTAAGTGCAATACAGATTCTTTTGCGCTGTAACCGTGACTTTCTTTAGGTAACAATACCAAACGAACAGGAGCTCCAAGTCCTTTTAAAGCATTAAAATATCGTTCACTTTGCAAAGGATAAGTACCTGAGTTATTATCTGCTTCACCATGAACTAGCAATAATGGAGTTTTCATAGTATCAGCATGCATAAATGGGGACATTGCATTGTAAATTTCTGGCGCTTCCCAATAATTTCGTTCTTCACCTTGAAAACCAAAAGGAGTTAACGTTCTATTGTACGCTCCACTTCTTGCAATGCCAGCAGCAAATAAATTTGAATGTGATAATAGGTTTGCAGTCATAAATGCCCCATATGAATGTCCACCAACAGCGACCTTATTTCTATCAATGTATCCTAATTTATCAACAGCATCAATAGCGGCTTTACCATTTGCAACTAATTGTTTTATAAAAGTATCATTTGGTTCTTCATCTCCTTCTCCAACTATAGGGAATGCTGCTTTTTCTAAAATAACATAACCTCTAGTTACCCAAAATACTGGAGAACCATAATTAGGATATGTAAAATTATTTGAATTAGAAGTGCTTTGTCCGGCACTATTTTTATCTTTATATTCTACAGGATATGCCCAAACAATCATTGGGTATTTTTTTCCTTCTTCATAATTTGTAGGTAAATACAAAATTCCTGATAAATCTAATCCATCTTCACGTTTGTATTTAATTACTTTTTTATGAACATTTTCAATGCTTTTAAAAGGGTTTTCAAATTGAGTAAGAGGAGTAAGACTATTGCTTTTTTTAATGTTTCTTACATAATAGTTAGGATATTCATTTTTAGATTCTATTCTAACAATGATTTCTCCTTTTTTAATATCTAAAACCGAAGAAATATCTTCAACTTTATCAGATAAATTTGATTGGTATAGCCTTTTTGTTTTTAAAGTTTTTAAGTTTACTTCATCAATAAAAGGAAATTTTCCTTTTTCACTATATCCATCACCAATTAAGTAAGCATTGTTATTGACTAAATCTAAAACTTCACGATTAAAATTATTTCTTTTGGTAACAAAATTTCCTGGGTCGCTATAATTATCTTGATAGTTTCTATTGAAAACAATTACAGGTTTTAAATTATTGTTAGAAGGGTTAAATAGATAAGATCTTGTATTTCTATTATTTCTCCAATAATCATTGGCAATTGCTGTTTGGTCATTTCCCCATTCAATACCATAAAAACGATCAATAGTTTTAATTAAAGAAGTTTTTTCGCCAATAAAAGGCGCTTCTAATTGAAATACTTCATCTCTAAAATCAACTTCAATGCTTGGGTCACCTTCATCTAATGCCTCACACCAAAAAAGTGTAGCTGGTTTGTCATCTCTCCACGAAAGGTCTCTTTTACCTTTTCTTTCTGCCATAAATCCTTGAGGTAAATCTTCAATTAATGGAACTTCTAAAATTGTTTTTACAAAAACGCCATCTGAATTGTAAATAGTAGTTTCAGAGGCAAATCTGTTATAAGGAACCAAGTAAGAAAAAGGTTTTTTAATTGTTGAAACTAAAACGTAATCGCCATTAGGTGAAAATGATACATTTGTAAATAGATCACTTTCTTTCCATAATTTTACTTCACCATTTAAGTTTACTTTATACAATTCTGAAAGTACTAATTGTTCAAAATTATGTTCGTCAGCTGGGTTTTTTAGAAGATCTTGATACGTTCTATTTTGAGCTTTTACACCTTCTTCACTTAGAGATACAGTTGGTCCCGTTGGAACAGCGGTTTTAGTATTAATAAGCGCTAATTTTTCTTTAGAAATTACTTTTAAAAGTAAAGAATTATTGTCTTTAAACCAAGAATACGGACTGCGAGTATTTGCATTTAGATTTGCGTTTGTTATTTTTTTTACAGATTTTGTTTGTATATCTAAAACCCATAACTCAACACCAGTAGTAACGGTGTTAGTAAAAGCCATTTTTTCTTGATTAGGAGACCAAGAGAAATTTGCAAATCTTCCATTTTCGGGTAATCCAAGCACTTTTTCATCTGTATTATTTCTTCCAACTCGTATTTTTATATTAGTATAATAATTTTCTCTACTGCCAATATTTGTTACTGGATTAATTCTTAGTCCACCGAGTCTCATTTCAGTTTCAGAAAGTTCATCAATGCTTTTAAAATTGCTTCGATAAAGAAAAACAATATTTTCTCCTTTGTCATCCATTCTAATAGATGGAGCTAAAGGAGCTTCTGCTAGTTCAAGGATTTCTTTTGGAGGTTTTTGGTAAGTTAAATTTTCTTGGGAATAAACAAATGTACCCAAAAATAGAGCTAACAATAATAGAATATTTTTCATTTTTATTTAGTTGATTTTATTTGAAGTTCTTTTCAAATTTACCAAAACAAAAAGATTTAATTTCCTAATATAATGTTAAATGGCAGCTATTTATAATAGGTATAAATAAAATTCTTAATAAATTGTTTACCTTTCTAAAATGATAAGTAAGTATATTACTCAAATTTCGGGTAAGTTTGATAAAATAATTTTAGTAAATTGCTAGATTAAAATATGGAATTGCAATTATTATTGTTGTGAATACTTAAAGATTTTAGTATGTTTGAAACCAATAAATAAAAATATTAATATATGTATAATTCGAAGATAACTGGACTTGGTTATTATGTCCCTGATAATATAGTGACAAATGATGATTTATCCAAAATGATGGATACTAATGATGAGTGGATTCAGGAAAGAACAGGAATCAAAGAGCGAAGATGGATTAAAGAAGGAAGTGAAGATACATCTGCAGTTATGGGAGCTAAAGCATCTAGAATTGCAATTGAAAGAGCCGGATTAACAAAAGATGATATAGATTTTATAGTATTTGCTACTTTAAGTCCAGATTATTATTTTCCTGGTTGTGGAGTTCAATTACAAGAAATGCTTGATATGAGAACTGTAGGAGCTGTAGATATTAGAAATCAATGTTCTGGTTTTATTTATGCCATGTCTGTTGCAGATCAGTTTATTAAAACTGGAATGTATAAAAATATATTAGTGGTTGGATCTGAGTTCCATTCTGGAGGTTTAGATAAATCAACTCGCGGTAGAGGTGTTACAGTAATTTTTGGAGATGGGGCTGGAGCAGCAGTTTTATCAAGAACGGAAAACAATTCAAAGGGTATTTTATCTACTCATTTACATTCAGAAGGGAAACATGCTAAAGAATTAATAGTAGAATCTCCAAGTATAAAACATTGGGTGCCTGCATTAATTGCTGAGAGCGATGAGAATGATGAATCTTATTATCCTTATATGAATGGTACTTTTGTATTTAAGCATGCGGTAGTACGTTTTTCTGAAGCTATTATTGAAGGTTTACAAGCTAATAATTTAGAAGCCTCAGATATAAATATGTTAATTCCGCATCAAGCAAATTTACGTATTTCTCAGTTTGTTCAGAAAAAATTTAAGTTAAGTGATGATCAGGTTTATAATAACATTATGAAGTATGGTAATACAACTGCGGCTTCAGTAATAATTGCATTAACAGAGGCTTGGGAACTAGGTAAAATAAAAGACAATGATTTAGTTGTTTTAGCAGCTTTTGGTAGTGGATTTACTTGGAGAAGTGTTATTATGAGATGGTAATTTTAATGTAATAAGATAAAATAATAAAAGCCTCAATAACGCAAGTTTTGAGGCTTTTTTAAAAAGATTTTAACTAATTCAAATAATTATATCTTTTATGTTTAATGGTTTTTTTTTCAGACTGCAATTTTACAATTATAATACTCGTATCATGTTAATAATTGGTTAATTAAATGTGAATAATTACATAAATATTTTTATATAAATCCACCACCGCCTTGAGTTTCATTGTTATCTCTTGATTTTCTACTTTTAGCTTTATTTTTTCCTCCACCAAAATTGTACATAAAACCTAAATAAGCTGTTCTGCTTTCCCAATTAAATTGTCCGTTAAATGGATACGGGTTTTCAGATTCAAATTTAAATTTCATTCCTTCAAAAATGTCATTCACTCGCAAGCTTATGGTGCCTTTTCCATCTAAAACATTTAAACTTGCTCCAGTATTTATCATCCACATTGGATCTACTTTAAATTGAATAGATTCTCCACCGCCTCTAAACATTCCAAATAATTGAAAACGTAAGTTTTTAGTTGCTTTAAAATTATTGTTTACTCTAAAGTTTAAAGAACTGTTGGTTATTTCAAGCTCTTCACCATTTGCAATTCCACTTTCTTTTTGAGTGTATAAATCAAAACTTGCATTAACTCTCCACCAATCTGCAAACTTATGATTGCTTGATAATTCTACGCCATAACGGTTGTTGCTTTCTGTGTTGAAGTATGATATTTCAACATTATTTTCATCAAAAGGATCTTTATTTAAAACTCTTGTAATATTGTCATTCACTCTTCTGTAAAATGTGCCAAAAGTGAAAGAACCTTTTTCGTATTGACGTGTATAGTTTAATTCAAATGAATTTGTAAACTGAGGTTTTAAATTTGGATTTCCAACTGATGTGATTTGCGGTGTACTCCATTCTCTAATAGGGTTTACTTGTCCAATTGAAGGGCGATCTACTCTTCGACTATAGCTTAATTGATATTGATTTTTTTCTGAAGGATTAAAAGTGAAAAATGCCGAAGGGTATACTGAAAATATCTCATCACTATAGTTTGCTGTTTCTGTTCCTTTTATAAAAGTTCCATCTACTTCATATTGTTCTAAACGAGCGCCTAGTTGCATAGATAATTTATCAAATTGATGGTTGAAGTTAACATATCCTGAATAAATATTCCTGTCGTATTTAAAGGAAGAATTATTCACATCTAGCTGTGTTGTTACTCTATTATTTTTTGTATCATTTACTCTAACTTCAGCTCCTAATTCCAATTTTGATTTTTCTGAAAGAGGGTTTGTATAATCTATGTTAAATAAGGTGTTACTTTTATCATTTTCAATAAGATCGGTGTAATTTAAATTTAAATCGTTAGGATTAATGAGTTCATTGTATGCTGTGTTTTCTGGTTCATCAGAATTTGAAAAGTTAGCTTCAAATTCTAGGTTATGTCCTTTCTTCTCAAAATCTAATGTATAATTTAAATTGTAAGTTGCTGAATTTGTTTCTCCGTTCACTAACATTGGACTTTCAGCATCTAAAATAGCATTAAAAGACACACGTGTATTCCCTTTAAATGTATTATCTGATTTATTTTGAATAGTGTAAAATGATACGGTATTTTTATCGTTTAAATAAACGTCAGCACCCAATTTTAATAAGTGAGAAGTTCTATCATCTAAAAAGAAGAAATCTTGAACGGAATTATTATCAGTTCTAATAACCTTTCCATAATTTTCGTTTTCCCCATCATTTAAGCCGTAATTAGCAAAGAAATTTACTTTCCCAGTTTTCAAATTCATATCTAAGGAACCATTAAACCGTGTGTTTTCACCAACTGTTAATCCTGTATTTACCGAACCGTTGAATCCTAAATTTGCATTTTTATGTAAAACAATATTTATGATTCCACTCATTCCTTCAGGATTATATTTTGCTGAAGGATTGGTAATTAATTCAATACTTTTAATAGATGTAGAGGGTATTTGTTTTAGTAATTGGGCAGCATCAATATTTGTTGGCTTGCCATCAACTAACACACGTACATTTTCATTTCCACGAAGGCTAATATTACCAGTTTGGCTATCAACAGAAACAGATTGTACATTATTTAATAATTCTGAAGCTGTTGCACCAGCCGAAGTTAAATCTTTTCCTACGTTAATTACTTTTCTATCAATTTTTTGAGTTACAGTTGAGGTTTCTGCAATAATAGTTACTTCATTTAATTTTGAAGCTTCTTCTTTTAAAGCTATAGTTTCTAAATTTATTGAAGAGTTTGCTCTGGAAATTGTAATTTTTTTTACTACAGTTTTATAACCAATAAATTGTATTTCAACTGTGTTTTCGCCTTCAGGAACTTCTTTAATGCTAAAATTACCCATATCGTCTGTTATCCCACCAGTAATTGTCTTTTTTGATGCATCTTTTATTATAATAGTAACATATGGCAAAGCCTCATTAGATGTGGCGTCTATAACTTTTCCTGAAATAGTTCCAGTTTTAACATTGCTATTTGAAGGAAGTTGGGCAGAAACAGTCATGGAAATTATAAGACTGAATAGGAATAATATTTTTTTCATTTGAGTTAAGTTTTTTAGTAATAATTGAATAATTTAAATAAATCTTAATTGTGAAGAAGAAGAATATCGTCTTCTATTATTCCAATTTGTTCTTTTCAAGTTTGAGATTAATTCAAATGGTGATTGACTTGTTTTACTGTTTTGTGTGTTTATTGATTTCATAATTGTTAGTTTTAAAATTTTATAAGGCAAATATATATTATATTTATAGTACTATGCAAAACAAAGTACTATATTAAGAAATATTTAACTTTTAATTAATGTTTATATTCACAAATAATAGTGTAAGCTTTGTTGTTTATAATAGACTACATTAAAATATATATGTTACTTTGTTTAACATATTTTAACAGACTTTAACAAATGAAAAAGAAGACTTTAGTATTGGGAGCATCAATAAATCCAAGCAGATATTCATATTTGGCAATTCAGCGATTAATTTCTAATAAGCAAGAAGTTGAAGCTATTGGAAGAAAAGAAGGAGAAGTAAGTGGTATAAAAATTTGTACAACTAAAAAAATATTTAAAGATATTCATACCATTACTTTGTATTTAAATAAAGGAAATCAAGTAAAATTTTATGATTATATAGTAGCGTTAAATCCAAAAAGAGTTTTATTTAATCCAGGAACTGAAAATATTGAATTGGAAAAATTATTATCTAAAAATAATATTGCTTTTGAAAAAGCTTGTACTTTAGTTTTGTTAGGATTAGGGGAATATTAATAAATATGTAGAAATTAGGTAGCTAATATTATAATAATTTATTTTTAGTGATGATTAATTCATTTTGTAATTCTTCTATTTTTTCAAGTAAATTTAGTACAACATCAATTCCTTCAATATTGACATTTAATTCTTGATGTATTCGAATCATTTTTTCAACATCAGAAATTTTATCATGATGAATATATTGAGTCTCCTCAACTGAAATAATTTCAATTAACCCAAATTCATTTAAGCTGTTAAAAAATGACATTTCAACATCATAATGCGTGCATAAGTTATTTAGGAGAATAAAGTTTTTTGTGCTCATAACATTCTTAATTTAGAAAGCTCTGTGAATAGTTCTTTTTCTTTTTCTGTGAGTTTTGTGGGTGTAACTATTTGATAAGTAATGTATAAATCGCCAAAGGATCCTTCTTTTTTATAAATAGGAAAACCTTTTCCTTTTAGTTTTACTTTTGTTCCATTTGGAGTTTCAGGTTTTATTTTTAGTTTCACTTTACCATCAAAAGTATCTACGGTAATATCCCCGCCTAATAATGCCTTGTACAAATCTAAATCTACATTGGTATATAAATTATCATTTTCTAGTTTAAACTTTGTATTATTAGTTATAGAGAATTTAATATGCAAGTCACCTTTTGGTCCTCCATTAACTCCTTCGCCACCGTGACCTTTAATTTTTATAATTTGCCCATTTTTTACTCCTGCTGGTATTGTAAGTCTAATGTTTTTGCCATTTACAGTTAATGTGCGCTTGTGAGTTTTATAAACATCTGTTAAATTAAGTTGTAACTCGGCATTGAAATCTTGGCCTCTATATTTTACGGAACTCCTGCTGCTTCTTGATGAGCTACCTCCAAACATAGATTCAAAAAAGTCAGAGTAATCACTTTCATTAAAACTGCCTCTTGATCCTTGTTGTGAACTTCGCTGATATTGCTGTTGTTTTTCTGCTTTCTCAAAATGTTCAGCATGTTCCCAGTCTTTTCCATACTTATCGTATTTTTTACGATTCTCTTGATGACTTAAAACTTCGTTAGCTTCATTAATTTCTTTGAATTTTTTTTCAGCTTCTTTATTATTTGGATTTAAGTCTGGGTGGTATTTTCTGGCTAATTTTCGATAAGCTTTTTTTATTTCACTTTCTGTTGCATTTTTTTTAATGCCTAATATTTTATAATAGTCTATAAAAGCCATCTTTATATTTTTTTTGAATGTAAAACTTTACTTAAAGTTACGCATTAATTTTTATTAATTATTGTGTTTATATTCATAATAATTTTAATTTTGAATCAATCTTGAAAAAGAAGATTTTAGTTAATTTGCATCAAATTAACTACTGCCTAATTGTCAATTGTACTATTTTGGCTTAATATTCGACTATAATAAATCTATGAGTAAAAATAAAGTATCATTTTATTGGGCATTTAAAGAATTTATTTGGCCAAGAAAGAAAATCGTTTTAGCAGGAATCATTTTAATAATTGTAAAAAGTTTAGCGGGATTGGTATTGCCTTATGCAAGCAAAAATTTAATAGATGAGGTTATCCCAGCAAAAGATATGCATGCATTAACAACGTTGCTAATTGTAGTTTGTTTATCTATCTTAATTCAAGCTGTAACTTCCTTTTCATTAACTCGTTTATTAAGTGTTGAAGCTCAACATTTAATATCATTGTTAAGAGCAAAAGTTCAAAAGAAACTGCTCACTTTGCCAATAAGTTTTTTCGATAATAATAAATCTGGAGCACTTGTTTCTCGTGTAATGAATGATGTTGAAGGTGTTCGAAATTTAGTAGGAACAGGTTTAGTACAATTAGTAGGAGGTACGTTTACGGCTGTTATTTCATTGGTTATTTTAATAAAAATTAACGCTTTAATGACATTTTTTGTATTAGTTCCAGTTTCAATTTTCGCAATTGTTGCCATGAAAGCATTTGGATATATTCGTCCTATTTTTAGAGCCCGAGGTAAAATAAATGCTGAAGTTACAGGTCGTTTAACAGAAACTTTAAATGGTGTTCGGGTAATTAAAGGATTTAATGCCGAAGATCAAGAAAATAAAACTTTTGAAAAAGGAGTAGAACAATTGTATTTGAATGTAAAAAAGAGTTTAACAGCTACTGCTTTAATTACAAGTTCTTCAACATTTTTATTAGGATTGGCATCTGCTGGAATTATGGGAATTGGAGGGTATTTTATTATGAAAAATACAATGACATATGGTGAATTTATTTCCTTCACCTTGTTTTTAGGTTTTATGATTGCGCCAATTGTGCAAATGAGTAATATTGGAAGTCAGTTAACTGAAGCAATGGCAGGATTGGATCGTACCCAAGAATTAATGAATATGACGGAAGAAGACAATCCAGAAGTTAGAACTGTTAATTTAGACACTATTAAAGGTGATATGCTTTTTAAAAATGTTTCTTTTTCTTATGAAGAAAATAAAGAAGTACTTCACAATATTTCTTTTGAAGCTCCTTCTGGGAGTGTAACAGCATTGGTGGGTTCATCAGGTTCTGGAAAATCTACCATTGCAGGTTTGGCAGCAACTTTTTTAAACCCTTCGGAAGGAATTGTTTCTTTAGATGGTATAGATTTAGCCACTGTTAATTTAAGCAGTTTTAGAAGTCATCTGGGAGTTGTGCTTCAAGATGATTTTTTATATGAAGGCACAATTCGTGAAAATATATTATTTCCAAGACCAAACGCCACTGAAAATGAATTACTAAAAGCGGTAAAAGGCGCATATGTTAATGAGTTTACAGATAGATTTGAGGAAGGTTTAGATACTGTAATTGGAGAGCGTGGTGTTAAATTATCAGGTGGTCAACGTCAACGTATTTCTATTGCTAGAGCATTGTTGGCAAACCCTAAAATTATTATTTTAGATGAAGCTACTTCAAACTTAGATACTGAAAGTGAGTCTTATATTCAGAAAAGTTTACAGGAATTAATGAAGGACAGAACAACTTTTGTAATTGCGCATAGATTGAGTACCATTCAAAAAGCAGATCAAATATTAGTTATTGAAGAGGGAAATATTGTAGAACGTGGAAAACATGATGAACTGATAGGTAAAAAAGGTAGGTATTTTGATTTATACACGTACCAGAGTAGGATTTAGAATATTTTTTATAATTTAATGATGACCCAAAATAGTATTTCAGTTTCAAACGATAATGAGAAAGAACAATTATTGTTGAAAGCTCAAATAAGCATTTTAAAACAAGAGTTAAATGAGATTGAACAAAAGATAAGTTCTTTTGAAGCGATACTTCGGTCCCATCTAACAAATTTATTGATTGAAGAACAAGAGTTAACGGTACTTTATAAAAAACTACAAAAGGCAAAAAAAGAAAAACGGCTAGCTCAAAAAAAGAAGGGTAAAAAGTTTAAAGAAGTTATAGGCTTAAAAGTAATTATTGATAAAAATAAGGCTACTTATAATACTGAAGAACAAAAAAATAAAAAGCGATTGTACAGAGAAGCAATGTTATATGTTCATCCAGATAAATTTTCAATGAATGAAGGGAAAATTGACATTGCTACAGAAATAACAACCAAACTAATTGAAATATACCAAACGGGCAGTTTAGAGGAACTTCAAACTTACCACACTCATATTTTTAGCGGCAATGCACTCTTGCAGTTTGCAGAATCAGCGTCGGTTCATTTAGACATAACAGTTAAAGATACTTATTTACAAAAGGAATTAGAGCAACTTATAAGTCAGTTAAAAAATGCTAAAACGAAACATACTTACAGAGTTTTAACTGAATATGAAAATCCGATGCTATTTATTGATGAGCTTAAAGAATATTATATGGATCGAATTTTTAAACTAAAAAAACGTACAAGAAAGGCAAACTTGTTTGATTTATAATTTGTTAAAGTGAGTTTCGTCAATAAAGCATAAGATTTGAATATTTAAAATTGTAATCCAAAATAGATTTTAATTTTTCAGAACTTATAATTTTATATTCATTCATTGAATTTTCATTAAATAAGGTATTTTTATTTCCTAATTTAATATTTTCTTTAGTATAAAAATCTCTCCTTTTAGGGTGCGAATCAGCACAAGCATTAAGTGTTGTATCCCAAACATTTTTTAAAATTAGTTGTTCAATAATCCTTATGCAGTCATCTCTATGTATTAGATTTACAAACCCTTCAGGGTTTTCCATTTTTTTATTTAGTGGAATAAAATTCCCAGGAATTCTGTTGTAGCCAAATAATCCACCAAATCGAATAATGGTAGTTTTAATTTTTTTATTTTCTATAAATAATTTTTCAATATGAAGTAATTGGGTGTTTTTAGTACTGGATTCTTCTGTTATAATTTGGTTTGAATTTTCATAAACTGAAGTAGAACTAACAAATATTACTTTTTTTATTTGAGATCTTTCAATGAGTTGCAATAACTTTTTATAGTCATTAATTTTTTTTGATGTTATAGCAATAATTAAAATTTCTGAATTTAAAAAGCCAGATATATTGTCGTCTAAATTACTAATATCAATTAAAAAGGGAGTGACATCTTCTGATTTTAGCTTGTCTAATTTGCTAATAGAAGTAGTAGAACCACTAACAATATAACCGTCACTTGCTAGTTTTGAAGCTAACGGGAGACCTAACCACCCACAACCTAGTATGCTAATTTTTGGTTTCATATTTTATGTTATATACATTGTAAGTTCTAGTCCATTCAATAGATTGATTAGGCTCAATAGCTATATTAAAAAATAATTCGGGACAAATCACATGCTTACAACCCCAAAGATTCACTTTTGAAGTTTTAAAACTCCCAGATTCACTAATTCCAATGTTGTTTTTAAGATTAATTAATTCCCAACTTGCTTCTACATTTTCACTTCCTGTAAGATTGCTGAAAAAAAATTCATCATTTATTATCCCATTAAATTTAATTTCATTTTCCCCAATGTTAATTTTTTCTTCGGGGTTTACAGTTTCCTTAAATAGTTTTGGTTTTAGCGAAAATGGGAATCTTAATATATAATTGCTACCAATTAAATCTTTATTTATAGCCAAAAAATTATGGTTGTATTCAGTAGTAATTATCGCTTTTCTACCCGTATTCTGCATATTGTATTTAACTCTAAAGCTACTTTCAAATAATTCAATTTCTTTTTTTAAGATATATGAATAGCCATTTGCAACTTTTGTATTACACTGAATTACAATTTTATTAGATTGAGTATTAATTATAAATTCAGAGGGTATAATCTCGTGTTTCTTGTGAAAGAAATAGTTAAGTTCTTCTTTTTTTAACAATCCAATTCCAATTTTATGAAACCAACTACCAATGCTTGTTTCTTCAAAACCAAGTGCGGTGTCAATTCCAAATTCATTATAAAATCCTTTTCCATAATTCTGTTCATCCTTGCAATCAGTTTTTTCAACTCCCGAGACTAACATATTTTGAAATTTTACTGTTTCAATTTTTCCAGTCCAATCAAATCTAGAAAAATTATAATTTTCTTTAGGTAGACCGATGTGAATTTCTAAATTATCGTTCTTAAGGATGTGCGGCATATGAATAAAAGTTTAATGAATTAAAGCCAAAAATAAAATAATTCAAGAATTTAATAGTGAAAAAAGCAACATTAAATATCATTTTTCTAGGCTGATTTTAGTGTTTTTAAATACTTTTTAAAAATAATAAGTTCTAAATTATTTTATGTTCTGCATCTAAAATTTCTTTCACGGCTATTTGATAATTCCTTATGTTGCTTGCCTTTTTAATCTTCTTTAAAGTCTTTTTAGGATTTGAAAATAGCACTGCAAAATATTCCCATAGATGATACATTTTTAAAAGCAAATGAGATGCACCGGATAAAGATTCACTATAACCTTCAAAAAGTGTGTCATGAAACTCCTTAAATAGTTCAATTTTGTTTTTAGGATAATTAGAACTGTTATTCTTTATCATGCTTGGTAAAAATGGATCTGAGATAAGACCTCTGCCAATCATCCAATGGTCTATACTTGGAAACCGTTCTTGCATTTCTTTAAATTTAGAAACTGAAGTAATATCACCATTGTAATAGAGTTTAAGATTTGTATTTTCAATACATTTTTGAAAAGCATTTAAATCTACACTTCCTTTATAAAGCTGCTTTCCCAAACGTGCATGAATTGCAATACTTTTTATAGGATATTTATCCAAAATTGGTAGCGTTTGAAGAATTTCGTCACTATTTTCATAACCTAAACGCATTTTCATTGATACAATAATATCAGATTCTTGATGTACTTTATGAAGAATAGTATTGATTTTTTCAGGTTGACCTATAAGTCCCGAACCCAAACCACATTTTGTAACCATGGGATACGGGCACCCTAAATTCCAGTTTAATTCTTTATAGCCAAGTTGCTTAACATAGTTTGCCACAAATAAAAATTCATCGGCATCATTTGTTATAACTTGTGGAATAACTTCTAATTCAACGTTGTTTTCAGGAAGAATATCGCGTTCATAAGCAGGTTTTATAACAAATTTCCCATTTAGTCGAATATAAGGAGAGTAGAAGGTGTCAATTCCACCAAAAAAGTTGTTAAAGGCGTTTCTAAACCTAAAATCGGTAAATCCCTGTAAGGGTGAAGATAGTAATTTGTAACTCATATGCTTTGCAGTTGTACAATTTAAATATACCTTAAACTGTTCAGGTTTTTTCTTTTAATTTAGGTTGTTAAATTTTTGATTTTGTAACTAAATTTTTTTACAAATCATTAAAAATAGAGGATATTTTTTAGTTTCATTTTTCAACTCCTTTTCTATTATATAGCTTATATTATAATATTCAGTTTTGAAACCATTGTTTAATAATATCTTAGTTAATTCATTTTTATCAAATCCGTTATGCCCAACAAAATCAGGGTGATCAGCATGAAAAGAACCGTCTTCTTTAACTAAATCAGTAATACATAAATATCCATTTGTTTCTAGTAAAGAATGAAATATTTTAGAAACCTTATTTAAATCATGAATGTGGTGTAAAGTCATTAATGAATAAATGACATTAAATTTACCAATATCTAGATTTTCTTCCAATAAGTCGACTAAAAGTGGTTTGAAATTAGTTAATGATAAGTTTTTAATTTTATCTTCTAAAACTTGTATCATTCCTTCTGAATTATCAGCAAGTGTTATTATTTTAAAAACATCTTTTAATTGATAACTCAACAAACCCGTTCCACAGCCAAATTCTAAAGCAATATCAGTAGGATTGGGTTGAATAAAATCTACTATCTCATTTGCAAAAAAGGCTGCCCTTTCAATTTTCATTGGGTTGTTATCCCAATCTTTGGCTTGTTTATCAAAGTGTTTCATTTTTTTTAGGGTATTGAAAGTGTTGCATATTTATTGTGTATCATTAAAATTAGCACAACAAATAATACAGCCACTGTTATTAAAATTGTGTTTAATAAGCCATTAACACCAAATGAAAGGCGAATTAGAATTGTTGAGGTAATAAGCACTGAATTCCTAACAACTTTATTAAACTTATTGTTATGTGCAAAGCTAAGTAAAAGTAACAATACATCTGTAAGAATTAGTATAGTGAAAAATTAATCAAAAAATATTTTAATTTATTTTTTTTGCATCATTTTTACTGAAAACCATCCAAGTAATAATATAATTACTATCATAACTGCCCATAACCAATTTTTATTTTTAAATAAGGGTTCTTTCTTCAAAATTTCATTTTTATCAATGAGTTGCGCTTGACCTAAATTTAATACGGTTAAAGTATCAGGAATTTTTGAAGTAAAACGCTCAATGTCATAACTTGACTTTGTTGCATTTTTGTTTCCGTATGTTAAGAAATAAGTTGCAGGTTCAGTAAAACGAACAATTAATTCATGCACATAGCCATTTACTGAAATTGTATCAATTGTTAAAGGTTTATTATCATGATTGTAAATGCTAATTTTCAATTTCTGAAGAATGGTACTTTCAAATTTAAACTCATTTTTTTCAATAGAGTTTAGTGTTCCAGATGTTAAAAATTCATATTGGTATTTCCATCCTTGCTCAGTTTTAAGGCTATCAGCTAAATATTCTATGGTTATAGGTCTGTAAAAATCGAAATTATCTTTAACGTTAATTTTAATAGAACTTACTGGAACTGGTGATTTTAAGCTGATTTCGAGTTGTGTAACTTGTTCTTTTTTTAGCTGAACTGTTTTTATGTTTTCAATTGTATAATTATTAAAACTACCATTGTTAGTTTCGTAGTGTGCTATTTTAGCAATAGACAAGTCTGGTTTTTCATCACTTTTTATCAGTAATCTAAAAAAACGATATTTTGAAGTAGGAAAAGTTATCTTGGTAAATTGAAAATTGGTTTCTGAATTTTTGATAGATAAAATTCTATAATCATTAGTAATTGTAAACCATTCTTGTTGGTTTTGGCTTCCTTCTAAGTTAATTTTCCAATCAAAATTTTGTTGATTAAAATCGAGTTTTAACTCATTTATAGCATCTTCTGTAGGAACTTCCAGTGTAAAATAATATCCTTTTTCATTATGAGAAGAATTCAACAACTTAAAATTCACATTTGTATCAACTATTTTTTCTTTTTTAAGTTGCAACATATATGAAGCTTCAATAGTGTCATTGCTTGAATTAATTCCATAAATGCGGATATCAAATAAATTTGGAGACACTTTTTTAAAGATTTCTTCAGGTAAAATAATTGTATGCCAAGGTTCCGTATTACTTTGTAATTCTCTTTTATAATTGTATTGATTCATTTGCGCATATGAAAATGTACAAAAGAATAATAGTAGTATGATGTTTATTTTATTCTTCAATTTCATTGGAAATGAGATGTTTAAATTTATTGTATAAAAATGAAATAATTAGTAAAAGTATTCCTAATGAAAGGAAAACAATGGTTTTTGAAATAGTGTTAAGATGAGAAATATCATATAAAAACAATTTTATAAGTGTAATTCCAAATAACCCAATCGCTCCAATGCGTAAGTGTTTTTTCTGTTTCCAAATCCCTAAAGAAATTAATAATAATGAATAAACTCCCCAAAGTATACTAAGTCCAAGTTTGTAAGATTGTGAAGAACCTGAAAGATCCATAATATTTATTAATTCGCTGCTGGCAATCCATAAAATAGTAATGTGTAGCAACAAATCAAAAGCCATTTTAGGATTTGTTTTCATAAATTCTTGTTTTATGTACAAATAACTGGCAACGAGACTTAACAAAACAAAAATGAATGAAACGTACCTGATTCCAATATTAAAACTTCCAATTTTATAATAAACAGCTAATGTTTGTTGTAAAAAACTTTCGCGTAATTCACTAAGTTCATACAATCCTTGAGTTAAAAAAATTGCAATTGCAATGGTATTTAAACCTAGATTAATCAATCCCAACTGTCTACTTTTAATTTTTTTGATATTTACAAAAGAAAGTATTGTAAAAAATAATAAAGAATAATTGAGTATCCACAAGGTTTTAAATTTTCTTAAATCATAATTATAATATTGTTCATAATCACCCATTGTTAATATAGAATCTGAATATAGTTGATTCCAATAATTTGTTATTTCCATTCTGAAAGCACCATAGATAGTGCTTAAAAGAACTCCAAAAATTAAAAAGGAAACTACTTTTTGTAATTCCATTTTAGTGTCTAAGGAAGATTTGTATTTTTTGTTTAAATTTAAAAAAGCAATAAAACTGAATGAAGCAATAAATAACAATGAACTCAAGAAATGAATATTTAGAATTGGCGTTATTGTTGTTTCTTTTGTATTATAAAAATTTAAATAGTAATCGGTTGTCCAATCTTGAAAAATGCTAAAAGAAGCTAATAGCATTAAAGCGTAAGAAATATTTTCATAAATAGGAATTTGTTTAGTTCTTCCAATCCAAAATAATAAAGCAGCTTCACAAACCCATAATAATGTAACCCAATTCCCATCTAATTGAACTGGAATAGCAATAGTTATAAAAACTAATACGAGTCCTGAAACAAGATAAAACAAGTTTTTGTCACCTAGTTTTTGTTTATAAATGATGGCACTTATGATAAAATGGATAATTCCATTACAAAGTGTAAACACACCCAATAATTGAGATCCCATCTCGTGACTTTCTAAAATAGTGTATCCAATTCCATAAAAAATAAATGAATTTGCAAGGAGCAGTAAAATATCTATAGTTTCAAATTTTTCCTTTTGAAGTAATTTAAAAGCTAGAAATGTAGCATAAAAAATTGCAAAAAACAGGAATAAAAAGGTTAATGATATACCTAAGTGCTCTGTTATTTCAAATTTAGATTCGTACCAAGAATAATAGATGAGCCAAGTAAGTATAAATGATGAAAAATAAAGAGGTTTCCAATATTTTTTAAATGAAATAATTAGAATTCCAATATTTATAACTGCCATATAACTAAAAAGAACGGCAACATTTCCTGAATCTTCACTTAATAAAAAAGGAACTGCGTATGCACCTACCAATCCTATAATTGCAATTATTTGTTTATTGTAATTTAAGGCTGCAAAAACAGTGAAAGCAGTAAATACAACCATTAAAATAAACGCCATTGTTTGAGGAAATAAACTGTAAAAATTATAGGCTATAAAAGTCATAAAGTACAAAATAGTCATAGCTCCACTTACCAAAACCGCACTAAAATTCTCGTAGCTTTTCTTTAATTTCATCCCAAAACCTAAAAGACCTAATCCTACCAGATATCCTAAAATCACTCGAGTTAAAGGACTTATTAAATCATTTTCAATCGAATATTTTGCGCCTATTCCTACTCCAATAATTAAGATGGCAATTCCAATTTTATTAATTAAGTTTTCCCCAATAAATTTTTCCCAATCAAAATTTATTTTAGGCTGTTTGCTTATGTTTGGAGCCTCATATTTGATTGGCTCATTAGCGATTTTTGTTTGTGGTTTTTTGAAATAATCAGTTTTGTTAGCTTTCGGAATTGCAATCCACAATATAAAATAAAGAAAAAATCCAATGCCAAAAAAGAAGGTTAAAAACAACCAAAGAATACGTACTATTATTCTTGGAATATTAAGATAGTCAGCAATTCCAGAACAAACACCACCTAAAACTCTCTTATTAGTATTCCTAAACAATTTTTTGGAAACTTGACTAGTATTAGGTTGTTCAAGTTCAGGTTTTTCAGGTGTAATTTGCTCAGGAATAGTTTCTTTATTAGTAGAATCTTCACTAATGGAACTTTTTGGTTTATCAGCATTTTTCAGCTTTATTATTGCTTCTTGTAATTCGTGAATATCTTTTGAAAAAGTTTCCTGCCTTTTCAAAAGCGATTCCAACTGATCAAAAAGTTGTTTTATACTGTCCTGGTTAGTAGTCATTTAGTAATTTTTTGTTCGTTAGAGCTATTTATATTTATTATAAATGTAACTATTTTAAAATAAAAAAGAAATTTCAGATTGAAAAAGGGTGGTACTCTTAAATTTAAAGGCCTTATTTATATAGAAGTTAACAAAGAGATGCTATAAAGATCACATTATATCTCATAAAAATTAATTCAGGAGGCTAAAGTTACTCAAATTGTTTCTTCGATAATAGAAAGGGTCTTTTAATATTTAATGCTTTTTAGAAGTAATATGAAATCTATATTTTGCTTCAACCTTAAAGAAAATACTACTTGTTAAATTGCTGTTTAATTGAGTTCTATGATCTCCAAAACGAAATGAGGATAATGCAAGATCAATTTTTTCATCTATTGAATATACTTCAAATTTATTTGTTGAATATCCAGATTTTAAACTTAGTAAAACACTTTTATTAAAAATGCCATATTGAATATATGTTGAAAATTCTAATGAGTTATTTTGTGTGTAATACTCACTTAATTTATTTTCATCCATAAATTTATAACTGTCTCCAAGGCCAATATAATCAAATCCGATAGTTATATTTTTTAGTATTCTGTAATTTATATCTGTAACAATAGGCAATGATAAATTAATTTCTAAACGTTCATTTGGACTTGTATAATATAGCCCAAATATAGGAGTTGTGAAAATACCAAATGCCTCAGTACTTGCATACAATCCAAATCGATAATTCAGGTTTTTATTTTTTCTATATTTCCATTCTACTAAACCTCCAATGTAAAAATCGTTGTGGCTTATATTTTTATAATCTGATGCAATTTTTGGGAGTAAGATGTAGTTTCCTTTCCATTTTTCTGAATGATTTATGGATATTCCGGCTGTTAAACGAGTTGAATAAAAATGGTTATAGTTGGTACTCGGAAATAATTGTAAAGATGAAGAACTATAATTTATCCCAGTAATTAATACATTTTTTGATTTTAAAACTATTGGGAATATTACTTCTGTTTGAAATGAATTGAGAGTCGTGTTTGTATTTGTATTTTCAAATGAAGTGTCTTCTGATTGTCGGTAGTTAATCGTGAAGATATCTACATATTCCTGAGAATTACACAGTATTGGAAAAATTGTAAGCATTAACAAAAATATTTTTTTTACCATATTTTTTTGATAAAGATAGCTTTATTAATCACATAACACTTTATAAGATTATAAAATGCAGTTTAAGCTAAATAAATATTTTTTTTTGGGAAGATTGTCCTAGAATACTTAAGAAAATTAAATAACATCAAATACTTTTCCAGCTTCAGCTAACAGCGTATTTTTAAAGACTTCTTGGGCTTCATTTTTAAAATCTTCAATATTTTTATACCTTCCACTGTAGTGACCAACAATTAATTGTTTTACGTTTGCTTGTTTAGCTATAATAGCTGCTTGCTCAGCAGTTGAGTGTTTAGTTGTTGCAGCAAGATTTTCTCGGTCTTTTAAAAATGTGGTTTCATGATACAAACAGCTTACATTTTTTATAATAGGAATAATTTCAGGGAAATAAGAAGTGTCACTACAAAATGCATAACTTTTAGGTTCTTCAGGATCTAAAGTTAGTATTTCATTTTTTATTATTTTTCCATTTTTCAACGTAAAATCTCTACCAATTTTTAAGTTCTGATAATCGCAAATTTCAATTTCGGTATAATTGAGTATGGAATTCATATTTAATTTACGTTCTCCAACTTTTTCCTTAAATAAAAACCCGTTGGTATAAATTCTATGATCTAGCGGGATGGTATAAACTTCAACCTTGTCATCTTCAAAAATAAGCTCACTTTTTTTTGATGTAAGTTCATGAAACAATAAAGGATAATGTGTCCATGAGTTTGATAGTTTTAATTGTAAAGTAATAATTTCTTTCAACCCTTTCGGAGCATAAATATTTAATTCAGTTTCTCTGTTTAGTAATCTAAATGTAGAAATTAATCCAATTAAGCCATAAATATGATCTCCGTGTAAATGCGAAATAAAAATATGTTTAATTTTAGAAAATTTAATACCATATTTACGCAATTGAACTTGAGTACCTTCTCCACAATCTATTAGAAAGTTATGATTTTTAATTTCTAAAAATTGAGATGTTGGATGAGCATTTACTCTTGGTGTAGCAGAATGACAACCTAAAATTGTGAGTTTTAAACTCATTTAATAACAAGTCTTTTTGAGATAATTTCGTTGTCAGTTTGTAGGGTGTATATGTACATTCCTTTAATTAAATCATCACGATTGAATTGAAGAGAATTGTATCCAATTTCAGAACTAATTCGTTCAATATATACAGTTTTACCTAATAAATTTTTTACCGTAAATTCAACTAATTGAATTTTAGAAGATTGAAAATTAATTTTAGTTGTAATATTAAAAGGATTTGGATATGCGGAAATTGAAGATAATGTAGCTTGTTGCTCATTTTTTTTAATAACCATACTGCCCTTTTCATTTTGCTGCGCAAAAGAAAATGCAGAATATAATAAAATTGTTATCAAAAGTAGTTTTTTCATCAATAAGCCCTAATTGGTTTTAAAATCCTAATTCTCGTTCAATAGCATCCATTTCAAGAATGTCTATAGCCTCTGTTAATGTTGGTACAACGTTTAATTCGTCTGGAACACTATCAATATTTATTCCTTTACAAATAAGCACAAAACTTGTGCCATTTTCTTGGTGTTGAACACTTAGTTTCAAAAATAAGATTAATTCTTCAATTTTAATGTTAAATTCTTCTGAAAAATCAATAATTAAATTTTCATTTTCAAATTCAGGATAACGATTTTTAAAATCTAAATAAAATTCAGCAACTGAATTCGTGTTTGGTTTTATGTGTGTGTATTTTTTAGTTTTAGTAGTAAGCATGGTAGTTACTGTTTAATTTGTTGAGCTAATAAGTAAATAACGGCCATACGAATAGCAACACCATTTTCAACTTGATTTAATATAATTGATTGCTCAGAATCAGCAACATCACTTGATATTTCAACACCTCTGTTAATAGGTCCGGGGTGCATAATCACAATTTTTTTATCGAGTGAATCTAATAATTTTTTATTAATTCCAAATAGTTGGGAATATTCTCTTGTTGAAGGAAAATAATTAATTTCCATTCGCTCATTTTGAACTCTCAGCACGTTTGCGACATCACACCAATCTAATGCTTTTTTAATATCGTATTCAATACCAACTCCTAAGCTTTCAATATATTTAGGAATTAATGTTTTTGGACCACAAACTTTAATTTCAGCACCTTGCAATTTTAAAGCGTAAAAATTTGAGAGTGCTACTCTAGAATGTAAAATATCACCAACAATAACTACTTTTTTACCAGCAACACTTCCAAGTTTTTCACGAATAGAGTAAGAATCTAGTAAAGCTTGTGTTGGATGTTCATGAGTGCCGTCACCGGCATTTACAATTTTAGCATTCACATGTTTTGACAAAAAGTCACAAGCTCCAACATTTGGATGTCTCATCACTATAATATCAACTTTCATGGATAAAATATTATTGGCAGTATCAATTAAAGTTTCTCCTTTTTTTACGGAAGATTGACTTGCCGAAAAGTTTATAACATCAGCAGATAATCTTTTTTCTGCCAATTCAAAAGAAAGTTTTGTTCTCGTGCTGTTTTCAAAAAATAAATTGGCAATGGTAATATCTCTAAGCGATGGCACTTTTTTAATAGACCTATTTATAACTTCTTTAAAGTGATCGGCTGTTTTAAAAATTAAGTCTATATCAGCTTTGTTTATATGTTTTATTCCTAAAAGGTGTTGTACGCTTAACTGACTCATAAAATTAATTATTAATTATGTATACTGCATCTTTTGTATCTTTTTCTTTCCAATGTACCGTTACTTTTTCTTCATTAATAACATCAACTTGTCTTCCTAAATAATCGGGTTGTATTGGTAAATGGCGACTAAATCTTCTATCAATTAAGACTAAAAGTTCAATATTTGAAGGTCTTCCAAACGATTGAATAGCAGTTAAAGCAGCTCTAATACTTCTGCCAGAAAAAAGTACATCATCAATAAAAACGACATTTTTATCTTCAACAATAAAATCTATATGTGTTTTGTTTGCTTCTAAAGGTGCTTCACGTCTTCTAAAATCATCTCTATAAAAAGTGATATCTAAATGCCCCAATTTTATATTTGAAATACTATATTCGTTTTTCAAAATGGTTGCTAAACGCTCCGCAAAATAGATGCCTCTTGGTTGAATTCCAATTAAAACCGTATTTTCAAAGTTGTTGTGATTCTCAATTAACTGGCATGCTAATCGATGTAATATGATGTGAATTTCTTTTGAGTTAAGTAGCGTTTTTTTACTCATGGCAATACCAAACATTGTTTGGAAAACAAATATACAGCATTTTGTTAATTAATTTGTTAAAAAGATTAGAAGTTAATTTAATTTTTTTTTAAAAGTTCTTGTACTTTTATTGCAATAAAAATAAGCTATTTGTTCGTATGCCTTTAACTCCAAAAGAAAATAATATTCCGTTGTCAAAATTTGAATCAATGCTTAAAACAAATAGCGTTTATTTTTTTGATTCTATTGAATTTGAGGAAATTATACATTATTATTTAGATTCAGGAAAAAATTCGTTAGCAAAAAAAGCTATAAAATTGGGTTTAGATCAACATCCTAAATCTGTTTTATTAAAACTCCTTCAAGCAGAATTATTAATATTTGATGATGAAATTAATAAAGCAACTATTTTATTAAAAGAATTACAAGCCATTGAACCTACTAATGATGAGGTTTATGTGCAACAAGCAAATCTCTGTTCAAAAAAGGATGATCATAATGGAGCGATTGAATTATTGAAAATTGCACTGGTTTATACGGATGATGAAGCTGATATTCTATCTTTATTAGGCATGGAATATTTATTCTTAGATGATTTTAAACAAGCGAGAATGAATTTTAAGAAGTGTTTAGAATTTGATTTAGAAGATTATTCGTCACTTTATAATGTAGTTTACTGTTTTGATATGGAAAATATGCACCAAGAAGCAGCAGATTATTTAAATTTTTATATTGATAAAGATCCATATAGTGAAGTAGCTTGGCATCAATTAGGAAGACAATATTATATTTTAGAAAATTTCAATGAAGCTTTAAGAGCATTTGATTATGCAGTATTAATTGACGAGTATTTTGTAGGTGCATATCTTGAAAAAGCTAAAACTTTAGAAGAATTAAACCGTTTTAAAGAAGCTATTGAAAATTATAAAAAAACGATTGAATTGGATGATCCAACATCGTTTGTTTTTTTACGGATTGGAGAATGTTATGAAAAATTGGATAAAACCAATTTAGCCATTCAATATTATAAAAAAGCGGTGCATGAAGATCCATTATTAGACAAAGGGTATCTTGCTATTGCAAACGTATATCTTAAAAAAAGAAATTTTAGAAAAGCACTGTCTTATATTGAAAGAGCTATTGAAATTGATGAACAAAATTCAGTTTATTGGCGAAAATCTGCTGAAATTAATTTAAATTTAGATCTATTTGAAGAAGCTGTAAATGCTTTTCGTCAATGTATTTTATTAGAAGATAACGACCTTATAATTTGGCTAGGATTAAGTGATACTTTATCTTTTTTAGGTGAATATGAAGATGCATTAAAAAACTTGTTGAAAGCAAAAACTTATTTTAAAGATTATGCCGAAATAGAGTATAGGTTAAGTGCACTTTATTTTAAATTTAAAAATCACAAAAAGGGAGCCTCACATTTAGAAGTAGGGTTAACCATAGATTTTGAATATAAAAACATTTTGAAAGAATTATTTCCAGATGTTTTTAAAATGCAAGAAGTAAAAGACATTATAAGTAGTTTCAAAAAAAATTCACAATAAAAATGCTACATTTGTTCATCTAAGATTTTAAACAAATGCAACAGCGAAAATTCATTCATTATTTTACAGTTTTATTAAAAGGAATGGCAATGGGTGCAGCTGATGTAGTCCCAGGAGTCTCAGGAGGTACAATAGCTTTTATATCAGGAATTTACGAAGAGTTATTAGATTCGATTAGTTCTGTAAATTTTACCACATTAAAATTATTAAAAACCCATGGAATTAAAGCTTTTTGGAAAGCTATTAATGGCAATTTTTTAGTTTCACTTTTGTTGGGAATTTTTATAAGCATATTATCTTTGGCGAAATTAATTTCTTGGCTTTTAGAGCACAAACCAATATTGGTTTGGTCATTCTTTTTTGGATTGGTTTTGGCAAGTATTTTATATATAGGAAAACAAATTACAAAATGGAATAGTATTACAATTACTGGATTATTAGTTGGAGCAGGATTAGCATATTATGTCACAACCTTACAACCTTTAATCTCAGAAAATTCATCTCCTTTATTTTTATTTTTAGCAGGAGCGATAGCAATTTGCGCTATGATTTTACCAGGGATTTCGGGTGCATTTATTTTAGTATTATTAGGAGCATACAAACCGGTGTTAGATGCAATTCATAATAGAGATTTTAAATTAATAGCAATTTTAGCTTCTGGAGCCATAGTTGGGTTATTATCTTTTTCAAAATTATTGAAATGGTTATTTAATCATTATAAAAATTATACTTTAGCTGTGTTAACAGGTTTTATTTTAGGGTCTTTAAATAAAATTTGGCCTTGGAAACAAACATTAACATGGCGAGTTAATTCTCACGGTATAAAAGTGCCATTTAATGAACAAAGTACTTCCCCTTTTTCTTTTGAAGGGGATTCGCAGTTAGCCATGGCAATACTTCTTTCAATTGTTGGATTTGCATTGATTATATTATTAGAAAAAATAGCTAATAGTTCAAGTAAATAATAATTTATGGCAAGAGAACGTAGTTTGTTAGATAAGTTTTTTCTTTTTTTAAAGGGACTTTCTATGGGAGCTGCAAATAAAGTCCCTGGTGTTTCTGGAGGAACTGTTTCTTTTGTTTTAGGTTTTTATGAAGAAATGATTTATTCGTTTCGGAAGATAAATTATAAAGCCTTTTTATTATTAATAAATGGTAGGTTCAAAAGCTTTTATGCTTACACAAATGCTTCTTTTTTAATACTTGTTTTTGGCGGAAGTATGTTTAGTTATTTTAGTGTTTCTTTGGTGTTAGACTATCTTTTGGAACAATATGAATTGTATGTCTGGAGTGCTTTTTTTGGATTGATTTTAGGTTCAATCTATTATATTTCTAAAGATTTTAAAGATTGGCGTAGAAGTAATATAATTTCAATAGTGATTGGAACTGGACTTGGAATTGCTATAAGTTTTATGAACCCCGCAAAAGAGAACGATAATTTATGGTTTGTATTTGCGTGTGGAATTATTGGCGTTTCAGGAATGACATTACCAGGACTTTCTGGCTCTTTTATTTTAATTTTATTGGGTAATTACGTTTTGTTGTTGGTAGATTCTGTAACTATGTTATATACAACATTCGCTGAAATATTTATGGGCGATTTTAGTTTTATGAATAATGTAGAAAGAATACGATACCTTAAAATTATAGCCTCTTTTACAGCAGGTTCTGCATTTGGTTTGGTTTTTACATCCCATATTTTAGGGTATGTGTTAAAGCGCTGGCACCAAATTGTAACAGCATTAATTATTGGTTTCATTACAGGCTCTTTAGGGATTGTTTGGCCTTGGAAAAAAGAAATCTATAAAACGGAAAATGGAAAAGGATTGATAGATATTCATGGAAATAAAGTGATAGAAAATTTCCAAAGATATTTTCCAGACTTTTCACAACAGGAAACTTGGGTAGCTATTTTATTTATTATAATAGGCTTAGGAATTGTTTTATTAATTGATAAATATGGTGCAGACCGCAAAGAATATATTGATGGGTAGTCGTTTTAAATTTGGTTTAATAGGGAAAGATATTTCCTATTCTTTTTCAAAAAAATATTTCACAGAGAAATTTCAAAAATTAGGTTTAAATACCTATAAATATGATAACTATGATATTCCTGAAATAGAGGAATTTCCTTTTATTATTTATCAGCAAGAAGATCAATTTCAGGGATTTAGTGTTACAATTCCTTACAAACAATCTATTATGAAATATTTAGATGAAGTTGATGCTGATGCTCAAAAAATAGGAGCAGTAAACACTATTAAAGTTACAGAAGACAATAAACTAATTGGTTACAATACAGATGTTTATGGTTTTCGAAAATCGATTGAGCCTTTATTGCAAAAACATCACAAAAAAGCACTTATTTTAGGTACTGGTGGTGCTTCTAAAGCTGTTGCCAGTGTTTTAGAAAAGTTAGAAGTAGAATATGATTTTGTATCTAGAAATGTTTCAGAAAATAGTTTGTTGTATTCAATGCTAACAAAAGAAATTATTGAAGAACATACTATTATTATAAATTGTACTCCACAAGGAACTCATCCAAATATAGATAATGCAAGCGTA
>FLOH01001242.1_pt1 | contig 40854 bp, 44 predicted proteins | sample 756751 | NCBI WGS metagenome assembly FLOH01 (sample SAMEA4026879, study PRJEB14308) | marine metagenome | biome: coastal water; material: water | depth 74 m
TACGCTTGCATGTAAAACGTTTGTACTGAGTCAAGAATCAGAAGAGATAGGTGTTAGAATAGATGTTAATGATAAATTATTAGATATAATTTTTGATGACCCAAGTTTGTTTCGTCTTATAAATGAAATTAACATAACATATTCTAATCATTTATACGTATCTACGATAATTCTATTGAGAAAATTATTTGAATTTATAATAGGAGAAAAAATACTAAAACAATTATTTCATAGTGAAAAAGATATGTGGTTTGATGAAAATCATCAAACTTTACAGAGTTTTGAAAATTTATTAGAAAATCTACAAAAAGATGATAAATTTTCTCAAGATAATCAAAATATAATAAAAAGTATAATATCTCAATTACATGCCTTCAAAAGATATGCTAACAAAGTTGTTCATACCACTTCAAAAGTACCAAGCAATGTAACTTTTGATGAACTTAAAGTTTTAGAAATATTTTTAGGTCTATATAGATTATATAAAAATCAAGAACAACCTCAAACTTCAAATTTATTAGATAATGAAACATCTTAAACCCAAACAACATTACATAGATTTGTATGATAAATTAACGGTGCAAGAATGTCGTTGGCACGAAAATTACTCGAAGGAAAAGGAATACACCGAAGATAATCCATACCCTAAAGATTCTCATCCTCAAATGATGGAATTTTTGTTTGATTTTAGTATATATTGGATTAAAGGAGAAAGATACGCAAAAAAAGAAGGAACAATAAGAGAATGGATGAATCGGGACGAAGCAAAGGACGACAAACTTGAAAACGCTGTTCCATCCCGTGGTATTAATTGTTTATCATGTGGTACTAGAATGAATGAACAAGATAGAATGCTTCATACTCATCAATATAATAGAGATAAGGAAGAAGTTTTATTTACCTTTATCTGCCCTAAATGTGAGAAACTCAGAGGGTTTTGGGAATCGGGTGAAGAATGGGTATTACGAACTGAAAAATGTCCTAAATGTCACAAAGAGTTAAACGAGAACAGGACAAGAGAAGGAAATAAAGTGATTACTATTTCTACCTGCAAATCATGTGGTTATGAAGATAAAGATGTTTTTGATTTAGACAAAAAGTGTTCGGAGCCGATTGATCATGATTATGAAAAAGACCGAGCCAGATTTTGTTTATTTGATGAGAAAGGGCAGGAATACATAAATGCTAAACATCAACTTGAAAGTTTAGGTAAGCTTTCCGCAGAAATAGATGAGAGAGAAAAGAACAAAGATGTATATGACAAGATAGCTAAATTGAAAAAACTGACTATTGCTCAAGTCCAAAAATTACTAACTGAAACTATTGATCAACATAATTACAGTGATCTTCAATTCTCTAAACCAGAATTTAGTCGTCACGTTATAGTTGAATTTACTTGCATGGAACAATATACTGACAGAGATCAATACAAAAGTGAAAGAACTCTTAAAAAGTTAATTCAAACAGCTCTGGAAGACACAACTTGGCGACTTATGAAAACAGATGGTATTAGTTATAGAATGGGATATTTGAGCGGTAGGATTAAGGCGTTTGAAAATGAGGATGATCTTAAAAAATTAATTAAGTAGATTTATTTCATGTATCGTAAAAAATATAAAACTAAAAATGGATATTCGATAAAAACTAATCAGTTAGTTGGTAGTCTCACTTACATGATCTTACACGGATTAGTATTTTTTATTGCATATGAATTATGGGGGTGGAAGATGTTTGATGAAATTTATTTTTATTTAATGCATATAATAGCATTTTTAGGGGTTAAATTTTTACTAAGAGATATAGTACATTTTTGGAAATACTAACATGAAAAAACAAACAAAAAATTATAAGAGTTATATTAATATAGGTACTGAAAAGAGTTCTTTCTTTTTACGTACTTCTAAAAGATTGCTTAATGTTCTTAAAAAATACCCATTATTACATCACGCAGTAGAAGAAGGTGTAATTGTAGCTGAACGATATAATTATTATGCTGCAGGTATTTTGGTATTGTCACAATTAGGTAATGCTTTAAATATTAAAAAACCTGAAGAAAGAAATGAAGTAGCCCATGATTTTTTAGAGATTATCCCAAAGGCAGAAGATTATCACAGGATAAAAGAAGAACTAAAAACAGAACTAGAAAAAATGGCAGATGATGAATTATCAAGGAGGAATACTGAAGATGAACAAGAAAAATACTTCTTGGAAATCCAAGAGTTATGGAGTAGCCTCTATCCTCAGTAAAATCGATAACGGGACACGATACAAATTCTCCATAGGTGTCCCACGTGTCCTGTCCCACACCAAAAAGCCCTGCCGACCCGTTCCCGTCATGGGACACCCGAATCGCCCCCTTAAAAAGCCCTAAAACATACAGTTATTCAAAGGTCTTAACCCGAGTGCGGAGCCACGAAGTACAAAGAAAAAAAATTAAATTTTTTTTCTTTGCCTTCATGGCTAGCCAATTTAAAAAATCTCACGAATGTGGGATTTTTTTTGATAAAAAATAAAATTTAAAAAGTTAAGTTATTTCACTATATTTTACGTAAAAAAAGAAGACCGCCTCAGAGAGTGGTGTCGCCGAAGCGGTCCTCTGTGACGGTCATTAATGTTTACTTTCTAAGTTATGCTAATCTTTCATTGATTGCTTTTAGGGCTACTCTTGCCAGTTCTTCGTCAAGTTTCCACGCATCGGTGAAATCATTGATTGCTTTTAGGGCTACTCTTGCCAGTTCTTCGTCAAGTTTCCACACATCGGTGAAATCATCATCATCTTGACTTGGATTGTCATCTTTATTGGGCTTTGACTTTCTTGGCCACCTTTCAACAATATTAGCATCTCTGATATAAAGGTCCAGTCTGTCATCACGAACATTAATAAGTGCTTGGAAAAGATATTCCATCAACAGTTCTGATTTTAGTTGGTCCCTATTTAGATTACCAGTAGCATATTCACCACAAACAGAACTTCATAGACGGAATACCATTGTTCCGTCCTTTTTCACCAATTTGTGAACGTGCATTCCCATCTTTTTACCTCCGATGTGCTGGGTTTTCGTTCAGGGTGAACTATATATAATATATCATAAAAATATAATTTTGTCAATTCGGTTGAGCTAAAATAGCTATTTTTGTATAAATTTAGTTAAAAATTATAAGGGATAAGATATATTCCTTTATTCTGGTTATATTAATTGGATTTGTTTTCTATTTAGAAGTAAACTAAAAAAATCTCACGAATGTGGGATTTTTTTATTATTAGTTAAACCTATTGTGCCTGATTCAAAATATTAATTGTTTCTCTTGGGATACAGTCTGAAACACTCAAGCCGTTATCACCCAAGGCTTCTTTAATATCAACTGGTAAATAGTCATCAATCAATTTAAAATTGATATTAGGATTTAGTTCTAAAACCTTGGACATGGCATTCATTTTTTTGTACAAGCCAACGATTAGAGACTTATGTTCACCAAAATGTTTAGTGGCTTCATCTGACAATCTTCTGTTATTTTCATTTTTAACATCAAGACGATAATCTTTGTTAAATAAATCACGCAGGTCGTAAAAATGTCCGCCAGATTCAAAGGACTCTGCAACTTCTTCTTTTGATCTGTCAGTGACAAGTCCATGCTTTATGTTTGGAAATTTTTCTTTTAAATATTTTAGGAATTCTGCGAAGCCTGGTCTAAATATAAATTTATAGTTTGAATTTTTATCTTTTCGATATTGTCCCATTGTGTCATCAACATCCCAACCTATTAATACATTTCCTTCATTTGACCATGTGGTAATTTTATCGAGTATTTTTTTAGTAAATTTTTTCTCTTTTTCCAAAATAATATCTATTTTTTCAACTGGAACATTTTTTAACAAATTACGAATTCGTGTTTCTTGAATTACCCAAAAGTCACTAAATAACTGTTCTTTGTTAGCTAAAATATTTTCCATATTTATTTTATTATTAATTATACAAATTATACCTAAAATTCATTTATTTATCAATAAAAATCTTATTTTATTATATTTTAAGACCTGGTGTTGACAAATTGTTTGAATAATGATATACTTGAATTATTGCTGTATGTAATTTATTTTCCCTGCACACCCCAAAAGGAGGGACGTAAAATGGGTTGGCTTATTCACGCAGCAGTTATCTGTTTCGCATGTTGGATTTTGCCTGGAGTTTCAGTTGACAGTTACTGGACTGCAATGTGTGTATCTGCAGCATTGGTAGTCCTTAGTATTTTTGTAAAACCTATTCTTCTCATTCTTACGATTCCTGTTACTATATTTACGCTTGGCTTGTTTATTTTTGTAATCAATGCAGGGATTGTTTTGATGGCATCTCAATGGGTTGATGGATTCGTTGTAAGTGGAATTTTTCCAGCTTTGTTGTTCTCTGTAATCGTTTCTGCTGTCTATGTGTTTTTGGAAAAGTAATAAATTATTTTTATTTTCAAAGAGTCCGTCTGATTCAGCCGGACTTTTTTATTTAAATATTTATTTAAGAAATGAATATAAAAGTAATTTAATTTTTATAATATTACAATAATATAGAATGAAAAAATTTGTTTATAATTATATATTGCCATTGACAATTTATATGTTTTTTGTTAATGTTTTTTTGCAAAACCAAAGGAGGTTGTAATGAGTAAAAAAGTAGATGAACAGAAAATTGAAAGATTTGTGGCTGAAGTAGTTGGGCATGCTATTAGGAGTTATTATCATGATCCTGAAACATATGGCTGGTTGTTTCATCCGATGCTAGATATTACAAATGAAGAAAGGGAGGCATTGTTTGAAAAAATGGGTAAAATTAATGTTGAGATTGAAAATGCTGATGTGGCTGTAATCTTGGTTAAACAAGAGGATTCAGGTGGGATTGTTGTGCAACCTGAGTATCCTGCTAACATGGAAGCACTAAAGTTACAATATCCTGATAATCCTGTGTTCTATTTGTTATGTAAGAATAGATAAAATTATCTTTTGAACCCTCTGAAAAATTTAGGGGGTTTATTATTTTCATATTTTAAATAATTATATTTTGTCCTTTTTATGCTATAATTGAAATTAATTAATAGTTTTTAGCGTAATAATAGTAGAACCCCTGAAAAAAAGTTTTTTCAATTTAAATTTCCAAATTTTTACTGCAAATTATTAAAAATTCCAGCTTAATTGTTATTAAACCTCAAAATTTTTTCTAATTTTCGTTTGCAAATTTGAAGATTTAATTGTAATAAACATTTTTCCAGAGCTTCTTTATATATGACTGAAAAGCCATCAGTTTTGACAAAGAATGATGTTGAATTGGTTCAGTTAGCGCTTCAAGATGCAAATCAATTTTTGCATATTATGAATAAATATCAAGCGCCTCTTTTGCGTTATATAAATAGGGTTTCGAATTTTGGCAATGAAGAATCAGAAGATATTTTGCAAGAGGTTTTTATAAAGGTTTATAAAAATTTGAATGGTTATGACAATAAGTTAAAATTTTCATCTTGGATTTATCGAATAACTCACAATGAAGTGATTAGTCATTTTCGTAAATCAAAATCACGTCCAATGTGTGCGAACTGCTTTGTAGATGATAGTTTTTTAGAAAACATTGCTGGAGAATTTAATTTAACTAAAAATCTTGAAAATGATTTGAATAAGAAAAATATTATTGCTGTTTTTGATTTAATGGATGAAAAGTATAAACAAGTTTTAATTTTGAAATATTTAGAAGAAAAAGATTATAATGAAATTTCTGATATTTTGAAAAGACCAAAAGGTACAGTAGCTATTTGGTTGAGTAGAGCCAAAAAGCAATTTGTTGATATAGCTATTAAGCAAAAGATAAATTTAAAATAATATGGAAGAAAACAATTCTGAAAAATTTACTAATAAAATTTTAGAAAAAATTAAAACAGATCATATTAAACCATCTGCAAAGTGGAATTTTGTTTTACGAGAATATTTGTTTTGGGTGTTATTAATAATCTCAGTTTTTATTGGTAGTTTAGCAGTCGCTGTTATCATATTTATAATCAAAGATGGAAGTATTTTTATACAAATCCCTGATTGGAGTCTGAAAAGATTATTAATATTTATTCCTTACTTTTGGATAATGTTGTTGGTCGTGTTTATTGCTTTGGCCTATTTTAACTTGAAACACACTAAACAAGGATATAAATTTAATCCATATTTAATTATTTTGATAAGCGTTTTATTTAGTTTGGTTATTGGAAGTATTGTATATGCTTTTGGTATAAGTGAAAAAGTTGAAAATAATATGTATGACCATTTCATGCCTTATCGAAAAATAATGCATCAACAAATGAAACCTTTTTCAAATCCTGAAAATGGTAGATTGATGGGTATTGTTTTGAAAAATGGTTATCCTGAATTTGAACTGCGTGAATTTGAAGGAAAGAAATGGTTGATTAAAATAAATGAACCTATGAATTTTCCAGTTGGAGCTAGATTAAATATTTTTGGAGAAAAAGAAGATGAGAGTCATTTTGAAGCTAAACAAATCAGTCCTTTGTTGGGAAAAATGGGTAAAAGAAAAATGATGTTGAATTTAAATGAAAGAAATTTTCCAATGCCTGCGTATTAGTAGTTGTAAGGGATAGGCCATCCAATCTAATTATTAAAAAGTTGAAAATTTATGAAAAAGTTTAATAAAAATTCGTATTTATTAGCAGTTGCCATGTTGGCTTTGATAATCACAACTGCAGGAGTTAGTTTAAGTGTATCAGCAGATGAAGGAGAAGGTGTTTTTCGAAATAAAAAATTTAATTGTGAACGTCAGGACTTTCTAAATAAAGCAGAGATTGATCAAGCTTTAGAAAACAGTGATTATAATGCTTGGAAAAGTTTAGTTGGTGAAAATAAAATGTCAGAAACTATTACGGAAGAAAATTTTTCAAAGTTAGTTGAGTCATACAATTTAATGAAACAAGGAGATTTTGAAGGTGCTAAAGCTTTGAGACAAGAATTGGGATTAAAAGCTAGGATGAATAAAGGATTTGAAAAAGGTCCAAATTATGAGCAAATGGTTCAAGCTCTAGAAAATAATGATTATGAAGCTTGGAAATCAATTGCAGGTGATAAAAAAATAACTGAAACTATTACTGCTGAAAATTTTTCTAAATTAGTTGAAGCTCACAATTTGATGAAACAAGGTGATCTTGAAGGAGCCAAAGCTATTAAAGATGAATTAGGTTTAAAAGAACTGAAACCAAGACACAAAATGATGAAAAAAGGTTTTGGTGAGCACAGACAGGACAGAGTTGAGGATAATGATTAGAATATGAAGTATATAAAAACAACGGACTTAGTTCCGTTGTTTTTTAATTTAAAAAATAAATGCCCTGACCGATGTCAAGGCAAAAGAAATTAATAACTAATTAGTTAAAAGTGATATTATCAAGAGCAGTCAAGGGAATTGCAGACTTGTTACGAATGGAACCCTTATGAGTAGTTCCGTCAAGACATGGAACAATGTAGTCAAAGGCAATTGCACTGTAGTTTGGCATATTCATGTTGTAATCAAACTCATAAACTGTTAGCCTTGCACTTCCATCTTGGACACAACCAGCAAGGGAAATACGAGCGTGAGTACTGAAATAGGCTGAACCAATTGGATAAACAGGGAAATATCCCTTTGCTAGCATCAAATCATTTCCAGGAGCTTGTATTTTGAGGCCAAACATATATCCAGTGTTAAACATATTCATATACATGTGAATTGTATTGTCACCAGTAAATCCAACACTGATACTGCAATCTGAATCAGTACATGATTGGTGTCCTACTGAATCAAAAATTGAAACCTGTGTATGAGTTGCAGTGCAATAACCATTCAAGCAAGCAAATTCCATTGATCCATAATCAGTGGAACAGTCTTGATCATCATAACAGTCATAACTGTCAATTGGTCCACAAACGAAACCTTGGTTCAGACATTGACCAGCAAAACAGTATGAAGAATCTCCACAGTAAGTAAAGTTGGAATAGTTATCATGCACACACTTATTCGTTTCAGGTGAGCACCAATCCTCAGTACAAGGATTTCCATCTTCGCAATTTGAAGTAGGCGTACATTCAGCGTATTGACATTGGCCAGTTACACAAACACCAAAAGGCATCTTTTCAGTAGCACAAGTACCAGTTCTCTCAACATGAATGCATTGCGGATTGACCCACTCATACCATTCACCACCACCTGCACCACTACCACTACCTGGCAAATTGAAAGTGCAAATATCATCTGTACAAGGATTGTCATCACCGCATTCTTCATTACTCAAACATGCTGGCTCAGGAACGTACATCTTGGGATAAGTATTCACGCATTCACCAGAAACAGCATCACATGAATCAATGGTAAGGAAATCATTGTCAGCACAAGTCTTGATATACAGATGACACTGATGCGAAAGGCAACGAGCACCCAATGCGCAATGATTCAACTGCTTGTAAATCTGACAATCAATGCTTGTTTCACAAGAAAATGGAGTAGGTTGATTGATAAAAAAACCTGAACCTGCAAAAGCTGAACTCGGAATAAACAATGTAATAATGAAAAGAACACACAAACTGAATCGTCGCATAGCATCCTCCTTTACCATGGAGTTACACGAATGTGTATACTTCATGGTGGATGTCGCAGGTGGCCGGAAGTGGCCGGGAACAACGCAACTAGTGTATATTCTATACTAAATTTTGATAATTGTCAATAGTAGTGTATTTTTTATGCTAAAATTAGAATAAAAAAGCCTACACATAAGGCGTGTTAGGCTAGATTTTGCTAGATTTCTACAGCATGGCTGTTTGAATTGAAGGTGAACAATGAACTTTATAAGCATTTGCAAATTGATTGATATTTGGAGCATATTTCTTTGTCCATTTGATCATCAGAGCGATTACCGGACAACAATGAGTCTCAATACCATGACGGATCATTTGATTGAACTTTGTATTCATTCTTTCGCTCAAACTTGCAAGTTCAGTTTTTTGATCCTCACTGCACACAGAAAGGTCAATCATTTGAGTCAGTGAATCTTGCATAGAGTTTGCATATTGGCATGATTCCCAAACTTCATTGCATTCACTTGGAATTTTATTCAAAGTAGAAAGTGCATTCTTCGCCTGCTGGATTTTGTCTGCACAGGTTGGCGAGTCGGTAGTCTCGGCTACGACAGGCGCATTTGCCTGCTGACAGCTGGCCAGCAGGCCGATGAAAACGAAAGCGATTATTCCTCTTTCGACGCTCTTCATGACGGTCCTCCTCGAAGGGGTTTTCAAGAGCTTCAAGATAATATATTATTTATTATTTTTTGTCAAGATGGATTGTGTGGACTAAATTGACAATATATATAATTTAATGTAAACTATTTTAATGATTTTTAGATTAGTTTTCACACACTAACTAATTAGTTCTGCCAGTCAAAGGAGGGCGAATGAATCAACAAGAATTAGATGATATTAAAATAAAGTTATCAAGAAACGGTGAACCTGAAAAAGAAACAGATGTATTTTTTTGTAATAAACAACAAAAATATGTTTACTTGGGAGAATGTATAGAAGATTATGTAAATGCAACGGCTTTGAATTATTCTGGTTCATCCTGTTGTAGATGTGCAAAAGGGCATTCTCGAAGAAAAGCTTTTTCAAAAACATGAATTTATTTCAACAGCGTCCACGTGCGCTGTTTTAATTTTTTAAAAAAGAGAAGCTCGCAGAGGTGCAATGCGAGCTTGGCTAGTCAGATGGTCAGCTTATCCCCCTACGCGGGAGCAACAGGATACCCCTAGGGCTTGCAACTCTCAATTTACAAGCTTTATCCAGCATCCTTTCCAGACTTACAAAACCTTTGCACAGGTTTTGGAACGGCAGTCTTACAGCTGCATTGGCTTATTGCGAACAACCAGGTACAAGCTCCGTACCTCTTGGGTACTGCAAGCAAGATGGTTGTTTTTCTGACCGGGTCATGAACGTGCTATGGTATTCCCGACTCCTTGTGAGAAGTCATCAGACCAGCAAATTAAAATTACCTTGAAAATTTGATTTTGTCAATATTTGTGTTTTAATTTCACTCTTGATAAGATATATTAAATGTATGTTAAATATAAAACCATTAGCTGATAGAATTAGACCAGATTCTTTAGAGCATTATTTTGGTCAAGATGAGATCGTTGGTGAAAATTCACTTTTGAAAAAGGCAATTGAAAATGATCAATTGCCAAGTATGATTTTCTGGGGTCCACCAGGAACTGGAAAAACAACCTTGGCTTTTATAGTTGCTCAAAAAACTAAATCTGAATATGTGCAAATCAGTGCAGTTGGTAGTGGTGTCAAAGATTTACGTTTAATAATTCAAAAAGCTGAAGAAAACAAAAGATTAGGTTTAAACACGATTTTATTTATTGATGAAATTCATCGATGGAACAAAGCGCAACAAGATGCTCTACTTCCGTATGTTGAAAAAGGCGTAATCACTTTGATTGGTGCTACAACTGAAAATCCAAGTTTTGAAGTGAGAAATGCTTTGTTGTCGCGTTGTAGAGTTTTTGTTTTGAAACAGTTAAATGAAAATTCATTAATTAAAATTTTAAATTTAGCTTTAAAAGATAAAGAAAAAGGAATTGGTGATTTGAATATTAAAATTACAGATGAAGTAATTGCTTTTATTGCCAAAATGAGCAATGGTGATGCTCGGACAGCTTTGAATATTTTGGAATATGCTAGTTCGGTAAATAAAAATATTGATATTGAATTAGTTAAACAAGCAGTGCAAAAATCAAATTTAATGTATGACAAAGATGGCGAACAACATTACAATATTATTTCAGCTTTACATAAATCAATGCGCGGTTCAGATCCTGATGCTTCAATTTATTGGTTAGGTAGAATGTTGGAAGCTGGAGAGGAACCACTTTATATTGCTAGAAGATTAATTAGGTTTGCGAGTGAAGATATTGGTTTAGCTAATTCTCGTGCATTAGAACAAGCAGTGACTGTTTATCAAGCGTGTCATTTCATTGGTTTACCAGAATGTAAATTGGCCTTGGCTCAAGCGGTTGTTTATATGGCCAAGTGTGAAAAATCAAATAAACTTTATTCAGGTTATTTAAAAGTAGTGGAAGATATTGAAAAGTATGGTAACTTAGAAGTGCCAATTCATTTACGAAATGCACCAACAAAGCTGATGAAAGATTTAAATTATGGTAAAGATTACAAGTATAGTCCGAATTTTGATTATAATGAAAAGCAAGATTATTTGCCGAATGAATTGAAAGGAAAAAAATATCTTGATTGAATTGAAAATTGATTTTTGCTATAATTAACTAATAAAAATAAAATAATTTTATGAAAAATGAAAATCAAAAATTAGAAATAGTTGAACTAGTTCCAGAAATGTCAAATCCTTATGAAGTCCCAATGCTGGATGCAGAAAATTTAGATGAAATATGTAATTTAGAAATTACTGAAGAAGAACTGCAAAAAGAAGTTGAATATTGGGAAGATAAATTGTATGGTTTAAAAGCACAAAATGAGCAGGTTTGGTTGATAGCTGAAAATTTAGTGGGTAGAAATTTTACAACTGAACTTCCAATTAAAAAGGAAACCTTTGCTTATAAAAGAAATTTACAAGAAGTAAAAAAAATTACAATAGAATTATATAAAGCGTTCAATGCTTGTTCAAACAAAGTGATGTCTGGTTTATCAAATGAACAAAAAGAAAAAAGAATTGCGGAGTTTTTGCGAGTTTTTGCGAGATTAATGATAATTGAAAAAAGAAAAGCTGAATGGTTAGAAGAACAATTTTACCCTGCACTTTTTAAAAAAGCAGAAAGAACAGCTAGATCTGAAGTTCAACAGTATTTGATCAAGAAATTTAATGTTGATCAAAGTGAAAAAATAAAAATGCCATTGATTCGAACACAATTCCTAGATGAATTAACTTTTTTGGAAATATTTGGTGATAAGCACCCTGAAGCTTTTGGGTTTCATAGTGCGCATGGTGAACAAGCAAGTACAGTAAAATTACGTATTCCTCCATATTATACAGTTGATGATGAATGGGGTGTCTATTTAGTGGCAGTACATGAATTTGTTCATTCTATAAGTGCTAGATTGATGGGAGGGGTTGGACTAGAAAGAGTTCATGAAAATGCTGAAATGAAAGAGTTAAATGAAGCTATTACTGAAATATTAACTTTTTATATTGCTTGTGAGCATTTAGAAAAAAGTAAAACTCTATTGTCAGGTGAAAAAGATTATCCATTAGAATTGGATTCTATGGCGTATGCGGAATATACTATTTTAGTAAAACAAATATTTAAAAAGATTCCATTTGATTACTTTGTAAATGCCATGATTAATTCTGGGGACATGATTAAACTTAAAGAAAAGTTTGCCAAGGAGTTTAATAGTCCAAATGCATTATTTGAATATGCTAAAAAATTGAAAGAAGCTTATATCCCAACCTCAAAATTAAAAAAAGAAAAAAATAAAGCTGAAGTTTTAAAATTTCCAGGTGTTGATGATTGGAAAAAGTAGAAAAATATTTTTTGCAAAAATTTGTGAAAAATGCTATTATTAATTAAATTCAAAATATCAAATTCAACCGGCATTCGCCCTGCATCCGCTGGGCAAACCGGTTGACCGGCGGATGCCGGTCAAAGTTTAAGGGAAGTTCTAAGTTTAAAATTTTAAATTCCAAAAGGATTATTTTAAATTTAAATATTAAAACTTTAAACTTTATTAGAATTTAGAACTTTGGACTTTGAATTTAATTTTTCATATAACTAAGTAATTAATAAAAAAAATTTATGACAGGACTTTACATTGTTTTGGCCGTACTTGCGGTCGTTATCTTTTGGTTAATCGGTATGTACAATGGATTAATCAAATCAAGAAATCAAGTTGATGAAGCTTTTAGTGACATTGATGTTCAATTAAAAAGACGTTATGACCTTATTCCAAATTTGATGGAAACTGTAAAGGGTTATATGAATCATGAAGCTGGTACTTTGCAAAAAGTGACTGAAGCAAGAACTGCCGCTATGGGTGTGCATGATAATAAAAATGCAACTCCTGAACAAATGGCCAAAGCGGAAAATGCTTTAAGTGGTGCTCTAAAAACTTTATTTGCAGTCGCTGAAAGTTATCCTGATCTAAAAGCTTCTGGTAATTTTGCTAAACTTCAAGACGAACTTAGTGATACTGAAAATAAGATCCAAGCTGCTCGCAGATTTTACAATGGTAATGTTCGTGACTTTAATACAAAGATTCAAGTTTTCCCAACCAACATTTTTGCCGGTATGTTAGGTTTCAAAAAGTATGAATTTTTTGCAGCTGATGAAAGTGAAAAAGAGAATGTGAAGGTGCAGTTTTAACAAAATTAAAATTTATTATTATGAATGAAAAATTAAAACTGGATTCTCGTGGCAGTTTAGCACAATATGATGCTAGACGTGATCCTGATTTAGATAGACAATCTGAATTAATATTAAAATCTGAAAATTATAAACAATTTTTAGAGAAATTGAAAATTTTGTTAAGCGAAGATGATATTGTAGGAGCAAGAGAATTGTTATGTGATCCGAAAAATCAGTTTGACTCAAGTGATATATTTGTTTGTGATAAGTTGTTTGATGAATTTGTTGCCAAATGGGGACCTGCGGATTATGTTGTTTTTTATCGTATTTATGCTCAAGAAAAGTGTGTTTTTTTGCCTAGGCAATTAGCGGAATTAGTAACAAAATCAATTTCACCTGTAATAAAATATGAAAATCAGGCTAAAATACGACATGCAGATTATTCAGGGAATCAAGATTTGATTTTTATAGAAGGTTATTCTATAAGTAATTGGCTTTCAAAATTGTTGACCAAATTATCAAAAAGGGGGAACTCTTACATTGATGTATTTGTTGAAAGTATTAATTTCAAAAAAAAAATAATAATTATTAAAGTACCGAAAGGTATCATTAAGGTAGCAAAAGAACGTATGGAAACTAAAGATGAAGTTATAAAGAAACTGGAGCAAGCCTTGGAAAATAAATTTAAAATTCAAGTTTCTAAATGGTAATGATTGAAGTATTTTTGAATGTAAAATTTACAAAAATGTATTTTAAAGTTTAAAACTTTAAAATAGTTATTTGTATATTCGTAAAATTTCCAAATAAATATGGTCTCACTTTTAGGTAAACCATTTTTTAGGGCTTACTAAACCTTCTAAAGACTTTCTTAAACTTTTTAGAACCATGAAGTATCTATATTTCAGTAGAACTTCATGGCAGGCTTTCTTATTTACTTCCTTATTTATGCCAAAAGAACAGATACCACAATCGAAAAAAATTTCTAGTCTAGAATCAACGAAAACTGCTAAAACTAATGCAGTAGATTATTTAGGTAGAGTAAAATCTTATGAAGTAGCAATTGCTAATATAAAACCAAAACTAGATCCGATGGAGGCAAGCTTAAATGATACTGCTTTAATGGTTGCTCAAAGATTAAGTGTTTTGGAAGAATTAAAAACAAAAGTTAAGGACTCATTAGAAAAAGTTTTGGCTGATTCAAAAGCTCGGTATAATATTGAATTAATTGAAAAGTTGAAACAACAACAAGTAGAAATTGAAAATTATATTGCTGAATTAACCAAGCAATCTGCTGAATTAGTTAACGATGATTTGGAAGTTAGTAAATTACTTGTACAACCAATTCAAAAATTAGAATTAGATAAAAATAGTGATTTTCGCAAAGAACAAAGATTAACCGAAGTATTAATTAATTACCGACAATTTTTGCAGGATTTACGAACTAGTTTAGAAAATGAAGACTTTGATGTGGCTAGAAAATTATTAAATGATCCTGAAAATTATTTAGACATTTTTGACATTTTAAATAAAGGTTTATTAAATGAAGAACTATTTTCAGAATGGGCAAATGGTGATTATGTTTTTTGTTATTCTTTAGTAGAAAATTATCAAGGGTTATTTATTCCAAAAGATTTATGGAAGAAGGTAGATGAAGTTATAATTAAAGCACCGCATTCAATAGATGATCGTGATATTTTTCACCATAAAGCCTTGGAAATTAAAGAGTGGTTTGAAGATTTAATAAAAGATAAATGTCGATGTTTAAAAGGTAGCGTTACAAAATCGATATTAAGAGAATGTGAAGTTGTAGAAATTAATCAAAAAGAACGAATGATTAAAGTGAAAATAAAATTTGGTAATATATACAATAGAGAAGAATTGGAAGAAATTTTGAATGGATTATTTGGCAATAAAATTAAAATTAAAGTAAAAAGGTCTATTGTAAATGGTTCTAAAAAAATATTACGATACTTCAGTTATTATGATTAATTATGTACAAAGACATCACCTCTAACAAACGAAACTCATTATTTCTAGTTGTAATATTCTTTGCTGTGTTGCTAGGAGTTGGTTTTGTGTTTGATCAATTTTATGGTTCAGCTGAGGTGCCATATATTGGGTTAATTTTTGCTTTAATATTTTCCATAATAATGGTTTTGGTTTCATATTTTCAGGGAGATAAAATTGCTTTAGCTTCAAGTGGAGCCAAAAAAATTTCCAAAACTGACAATCCATATTATTACAACATGGTTGAAAATCTTTGTATCACTGCTGGCGTGCCTAAACCTGAACTTTACATTATAACTGATAACTCAATAAACGCTTTTGCAACCGGTAGAAAGCCAGATAAAGCCTCTGTGGCGGTGACGACTGGAGCATTGCAAAAGCTGGAAAATGAAGAATTGGAAGGGGTTTTGGCTCATGAACTTTCACATATAAAAAATTATGATATACGCTTCATGACATTGGTTGCAGTACTCGTTGGTTCAATTGCAATCTTGGCTGATATTTTCTTGAGATTAAGTTGGTTTGGTGGTTCTAGAAGAAAAAGTAATGATAATGGTGGGGGTGGAGTTTTGATGATTGTTGGTTTGGTTTTTATAATTTTATCACCGATTGTGGCTCAATTAATAAAGTTTGCGATTTCCAGAAAAAGAGAATATTTAGCTGACGCTTCTGCTTCACTTTTAACCAGATATCCTGAGGGTTTAGCTGGTGCATTAAAAAAGATTGCTCAAGAAAATCAACCTATGGCTAGAGCTTCCAAGGCAACAGCTCATTTATTTATTGCCAATCCATTTTCTAGTCGAAAATTAAAGAATGTATTTTCTACTCATCCTCCGATTGAAGAAAGAATTAATCGGTTGATGAAGATGGGAAAGTAAGGAGAAAGTTTTAAGGAAGTGTTAAGAAAGTAAGAAGGAAGTGAAAAGAAAGTAAAAAGAAAGTTCTAAGGAAGGATTTAAGTAAGTTTTATTTACGTATTACGTTTGTTATTAGGTATTATAAAAATTTATTTAGTATGTTAAAAAGAAAAATTTATATTGCATCATTACTTTTCGTCTGTTTAATAGCAGTTGTTTTGTTTACTGGTTGTAGTAAAAAAACTAAAGTACCTGCATACACTGGTTATTCAATTGAAAAATTGCAAAGTGAATTGGCTGATGGTAAAAAAGTTGTACTTTTCTTTTTTGCGAATTGGGATCCTTACTCTGTGACCACTGATACTAGAATGCAAATTAGAGAAAAAGAAATCCCAAAGGATGTAGTAATTATGCGAACTGACTTTGATAATTCTAAATTAAGAGAAAGATACAAAGTTGAAAATCCGCATCTGTTTATTTATGTTGATAAAGATGGGAACGAAATTACAAGGTGGACAGCTAGAGAGTTGGAAGCGTTGATTGAGAACGTTAAGTAGAGGCTACCTGCCTACCGGCTCGTCCTTCCTACCTTCGCTTCTCATTTCATTCGAAGCTTCGGCAGGCAGGCCACGTACCATATGGTACATGGCAGGCGCAGTAGCCACTGCTACGGAGAACGGGCAGGCAGGTGTGACTTCAGGGCAAGCTGATACTATGTGATAATTTGCATAAGAGTTACTGATGCTATGTGATAACCTGCATAAGAGATATTAATACTACTGATAACTTGCATGAGAACACAGTATGATAATCTTTTAATAACTGAGGAATAAAAATATAATCTATATTTATTTTGGTAATAAAATTTAATAACTAAAGAATGTTTATCAAAGTTTTGTTATTAGTAAGTTATCATGTAGTCTTATGAAGATAAATCACATCTCCAGCAAAGAAAATGAAAAAATCAAACACTTGAAAAAGTTGAGCTTGAAAAAGTTTCGTGTCCAGTTTGGGCAATTTAAAGTTGAAAATTGGAAAACTATTAGTGAAGCAATTAAACAAGGTGTTTTGCCTGAGCAAGTTTTTGTGACAAGAGAATTCTTGGAAAAAAATCCACAATTATATAACGATAAATTGATTGTTTTTACTATTGATGAAGAAATAAATAAAGTTTTTTCAGATTTAGAAGTAGTTTCTGAGATTTGTGCTGTATTTAAAATTGAAAAAACTAAAGATTTAAATTTTGATGAGCCTATTATTTATTTAAATGCTGTCAATGACCCAGGAAATTTAGGAACAATTTTACGAACTGCAGTAGCTTTTGGTTTCAAAAATATTATAGTTGATGAAAAATGTGCTGATATTTATAACTTTAAAACTTTAAATTCAGCTAAAAGTGCTGTTTGGCAATTAAATATTTTGCAAGATAAAAATTTACAACTATTAAATAAAATAAATGAATCAGAATTAAAAATTTATGCTACTAGCTTGGACAATGAAGCTGTGAATTTTGAAGAAGTAAATTTTTACAAAAAATATTGTTTAGTTTTTGGTAGTGAAGCGCATGGTGTGAGTGATGAAATTTTGAAATTAACACACAAAAAAGTTAAAATACAAATGACAGATAATATTGAATCTTTGAATGTAGCTGTTTCAGCTGGCGTAATTTTGTATAATCTAAAAATAGGATAAATGTACATTTAAAATCCCACAAAAACTCCTGAGGAGGTTATATGGGACAAGCTATTTATCTTAAACAAGATAAATTTGTAAAAAAAAGATTTAACGAGTTGTTGTCAATTTTAATCAGACTGGGTCGAAGTGATGCCTTGGCAAATGATGGTTATCAATGGATCTGGGATACAAATCAAATAAAAATTGAATTTGAATTGGGAGAAATTGAACAACAATGTTTAGACAAGATTTATCAGGATGTTTATGTTTTTTCTTTTAAAGAAGCTCAAACTGCCAGAGATACTGGGAACTGTTTTTATGTGGATGAAATGGAAAAACTAGATAAATTTCACAAGTGGGTAAATCAGATTAAATGTGATTTTAGTTCTGTTGTAATTTGTTTAGGAGCTTTGTTATTTAAAAGAAATAGATTGGATGACATTATTGCTCAAAAAAAGCTTAATAAGAAAAAGAAACAATAATTAGAGACCGAAACACTCGGTCTTTTTTTATAATTTAAACTGTGGATAATTATTTGCTGAATATTATATTTATGATAAAATAGTTCAAGAATATTACAATTTATTTATCCAGAGAGCAGTGAGGGATCTAGCCCATGGACCTGCCGGCAACCAATTTTTTGAAATATGGTGCTAATTCTAGACCCAAAAGGGAAAGATGAATCAGACTTTATATATTTTAATTCATTCCTTTGGGGTGAATTTTTTTATTATTAACAAAGAAAGGTTTGAAAAACTATTTTTCAATTTTTCTAAAATTAAATTTATGCTAAGAACAGCAGAATCAGTTTCTCCAATGCATCCAGACAAAATTTGTGATCGGATCTCTGATGCGATTTTGGATGTGTGCTTATCCCAAGACTCATTTTCTCGTATTGCAGTAGAAAGTATGGGTGGACATGGGCAAATTAATATCACAGGCGAAATCACTTCAAATGCTATTTTTGATGCTGAAAAAATTGCCAAAAGAGTAGCAGGTGATCAATATAAAGTGCAAGTAAATTTAGTGACACAGTCTTCGGAAATAGCTAGAGGTGTGGATGTAGGTGGAGCGGGTGATCAAGGAATCATGGTTGGGTATGCTTGTAATGAAACACCAGAATTAATTCCTTTGGAAGTGAAATTATCACGTGATTTGTGTAGGATTTTATTTGCTAAATACAAAACTGATGGCAAAACACAGATAACACTGGATGGAAATAAAGTTCAAACAGTGGTAGCTAGTTTCCAAAATGCAAAGGGTGAAGATCTAAAAAAAGAAGTTGAAGTTTGGTTAGAAAAATTAGAAAAAGTTGCAGAGGTGAAAATATTTTGTAATCCAGCCGGTGATTGGGATCAGGGTGGATTTGAAGCTGATGCTGGTTTAACTGGACGCAAATTAATTGTTGATAATTATGGACCTAGAATTCCGATTGGAGGCGGAGCTTTTTCTGGTAAAGATTCAACCAAAGTAGACAGAAGTGCTGCCTATATGGCTAGAAAAGTTGCAGTTGATTATTTGAGAAAATATAATGCCAAAGAGGTTTTTTGTCATTTAGCTTATTCTATTGGTGTAGCAGAACCAGTGATGGCAGTAGTAAATATTGATGGGCGAACAGAAAATGTTGAGGGATATGATCTAACACCAAAAGGAATAATTGAATTTTTAAATTTAAGAAAACCACAGTTTGAATCAACTGCTGAGTTTGGGCATTTTGGTAATGGATTTACTTGGGAATTGTAAAATAAAACGTAGTAAGCAGAGCCAAAGGTTTTGGTTTGAAGTTTGAATTTTACAATTAAATATATTATAATCAATTCACGGGCAAAGCTTGCTAAGGGGAGGGTCAATGTCAGCCTACTCAAATTTAGCGAGTAATATGTACAATTTGGTGTTTAGGATGCTACGTCTTATTTCTTTTGTGCCAAGTGTTCTTTTGGATGAATTAATTTTACGCGTAATTGATGATTTGGGTATAAAAAATTATAGAGCAAAAACTTTTGATCAATTTTCTAGAGATGAAATAAAAACTATTTTACAATTGGTTTGTCTTACCTCGAGAGATGAAGGACAAATTAGACGTAGAATCAAAAAGTTTTTGAAGTATAATAAATCGTTTGTTCAAATTGATTGGGAAATTGAACATTTTATTACTGCAAAAATGAAAAGGAATGCAGACTTTGAAAGCAAAATAGGATTGTTCATTTCTAGAATTACATTTGGTTATTTGGTGACTGTCAATGGTGGAGTTGTGAAAATAACTTTACAAAAAGCAGATGGAAAAGAAATTACATTTTAAATCAAGAGCCAGCGCACGTGCTGGCTTTTTAATTTTGGGACCAAGAAGATATTTGAGATTTTAGAACTTAATAAGTTTAAACATTCTAGAATATAAATTCTTAGTTATCATCTTGATTTTCTTGCTCTTCTTTATCCTCTTTATTTACTATAAAATTTATGATAAAATTTATGTAATATGAGTGAGCTAAATTACCAACAAAAAAAGCAAGAACAAAAAAAATATTATAATGAAACAGCTGAAAAATATGACAGTTGGCATGTTGAGGTTGCCAGTGCGAAAGTGGTAGATGAATGGAATTTTGAAAATTTAAAAGCAATTTTAATAAATAAACAAGTTGAAAAATGTTTAGATTTAGGCTGTGGAACTGGAAGATTGTCAAACTCTTTGCTTCAAATTGTAGAAAAGGTTTATGGGGTAGATCAATCTAAGGAAGTTTTGAAAATTGCAAAAAATAAATTTCCAAAGCTAGAATTGACTTGTGCAGAATCAGTTGATTTGCCATTTAAAAATAATTTTTTTGATTTGGTTGTTATCAATGGTTCGCTTCATCATTTTTTTGCCAAAGAAAAAACCTTGGCTGAAGCTTTTAGAGTATTGAAGCCAAATGGAATATTTGCAGTTTTGGGTGAACCAAATAAAAATTTTAGTTCAAAATTAAATCCATTTTTTTACTTATGGATTTTAACTAGATTAGTTTTGAAAGTTATAGATTTAGTAAAAGGTAATAAAAACAAACAGTTTGAAATAATTGAACCAGAGGCTGAACTGTTTAAACCAAAAGAATTAAAACAAATTTTACAGCAAACTGGATTTCAAATTATTGATTTTTATACATATGATTATTTATCTAGATTTGAAAACAAGAGATGGTTAAAAAACTACAAAAAGTATTTAAACTTTGAGCGAAAATTTACTTCAAGAATAATGCCGAGCTTGGGAAGTGCGATTCAGTTTTTTTGTCGTAAAGATTAGCTTAAAAAAAAATGTAACGACAGGTCGCGCGTGCCCGCCTTGGGATGGACCTGTTATTACATTTTTTTTACATACTAAGTCTTTTAAGTTGTTTATTTTTTGTTTTAACGAGCAATAAGGCTCCACAGCCTGCCTACCGGTAGGCAGGCCTGCCTATACTGGCAGGACTATGGAGCCACCAGCTTGAGAGTTGCAAACCCTAGCCCCTTTTAAGGGGTTTTATATAACAATTAGCCACGTCTTTTAAGGCGTGGTGCAAAAGATTTTGAAACAATATTTTATTTCATCAAAAATCTAAATATATGATTCTGCTGATCTGAAGTTGTTAAATAAAGATTTGCTAGAGGTTTTGTTTGCTCAATAATAGATTTTGAATTTGACCAATAGTTATTTATCACAAAATAAACTTCATTTACTCCAGCTATTTGGCTGGCTTTTTTGATATATTTTAGATTTGGTTTGTCAAAAATAAAATTTTCAAAGCATTTGTAAAGACTATCATTGTTATTGTCAGGAATTGAGTAGTAAAATTGCCCATTGTAATATTTGGCAAAACCATTTTGTGAAATAGCGCCAGCAGCGAGCATTTGATTTCCCAAAACAATATAATTATTACTGGAAAATTCATTTATTAGATTTACAGCTTCAATATCTGATTTAGTTAAATTGTATTCTTGGGTATTTTGATAATTATCTTTGATCGGATAAGAATAAAAGTAATTTAAACACAAAATTGAAACAATAAACATTGGAATAAATAGTTTTTGCAATTTAAATCCTTTTTGTTTGAATAAAAAATTAAAAATAGTATAAAGTAAAAAGCCAATTAGCGGTAATAAAAAGTAAAAAGCTAATTGAATGATCCTTTGTTGAAATTGTTGCTGATTTTGGTTGTTTGCAAAGTCAAAATTAATTGCTAAACCTAAAATTAAAAAATTAAAAAGTAAAATTAAAGCACTAACAAAATATAGTCTAAAAGATTTAAAAACTTTTAATTTGAAAATGAAAACTAAACTTAGCAAGCTTAAAATTAGAAAAAAGATTTGATTATAAAAGCCAAAATTATGAACTAAATCTGGTAAAAAGTTGTAATATTGATCTAAATTTTCAAATTTAAAAAACACTTTTGAAATATCTTTAAATTGCCAATTATTAAAATGAATAAAACTAATCGGGAAGTGATTTATAATTGAATTTAACAAAAATAATAATGGAAAAATTATTAAACTCAAAGTGAAAATTAGACTTTTTGAAATTACTTTTAAATATTTATTAAATTTTAGTTCTCTAATAATTAAATAGCCAACAAAAAGGCAGATTGGGGCGCCGAAAAGTGGGTGAATTGTTAGTGTTATAAAACCTAAAAAAGCTAAATAACCTAGATGTAATTGTTTGTGTGGTATCAAACTTAAAAAAATAATTAATAAACAAAGGAGGTTAGTCAAACCTTGGGGAGTTGTATTTATAAAAAAAGTTATTGGTAAAATTAAACCAACAAAAGAAGAAAGCAGGGCGTATCTTTTTTCAATAGCAAAAGATTTGATCAAAGAACTATAAATAGTGATTGGCGTTAAAATGGCAAAACAGATAGGTAAAAAAGCTTGATTTAGAAAATTTAATGACAAGGAAGTTAAATAATGAAACCAAGTAATTAGAGAATACTCACCAATATAATAAAATATTTTTGGTTCAATGAAGCCATTAGCTAAAATTTCTTTCATAGCTGACAAATGCAAAAATGGATCATAGCCATAGCCCAACTTGTAAACAATCAAAGCTGTAAAACTGAATAATGAAAAATAAATTATAGTTAAAAACAAGGAAATCTTTGTGCTTTTATTTTTTAGAATTATTAAAACTAAAATAAAACTTAAAATAGCAAAACTAACAAAAAAATTTAGATTTAAAAGGTTCCAAGGTGAAGCAATAGCCCAGTCAGTTCGTATTTGCCAGAGTTTACTAAAATTAAAAGCTGTAAAAACTAAAAAAAGTAAAGTTAAAAATTTGGTTTTGTAATTTAAAAAAGAATTTTTGAAGTTTGATAGATTTAAATTTGGAAAATTAAACTTTTGTTTGCACAGAAACTCAATTATTAGCAAACTTAAAGTTAAAGTTATCAAGAAAATAACAAAATCTATTTTATATACATAGAAGCTAATCCATAGTATAATGGAGTTGAAACCAGCAAATATTAGGAGGCCGTGCGAAAATTGGAAGGGAAAATCAAACTTTGGCAATACCTTACACCCAATTTTCGCCGAATAAAATACTAAAATAATTAAACCTACAAAAGTTCCTAAATAGTGGTTTGGTAAAAAATAAAAATCTGCTAAAATAAGGATAATTAAACTTAGCGGACGAAGTATTTTAATTAAAAAGTTGTAATATTTCATGGGATTTAAAAGTATTGTATTTGAGAGCTAATAAAATATTAATAATTTGCCCCCTCAACTGAAGTTGAGGGAAAGATCGATAAAACTGAGAGAGTTAAAAAAATCTAAGGTAGGATTACCAAACTTTCCCTCAGCATGCCCAGCTCCTTTATGGTGATGGGTTTAAACTGAGGGATGAGTTTAACTTTTTTAACAATCTTGATTTATAAGTAAATTTTAACATTATTTAGCATGAAAATCAAACCAGAAAATATATATAAAGCTTTACAGATTTTAACTATTTTGGTTATGGTCTGTGTTTTGGTATTTTTAACTTGGCAAAAATTGGTGCCAAGTAAAACATTAACTTATCATTATGAACTTAATGAGCAAGGTAAATTTATCCAAGGATTTTATCCTCACGGTAGAGTTTATTTAACTGATGAAGGTCAAATTGTGCTTGGTGAGCCAGTTTATTTAAATGTTTATTATCCTAAAAAATTTAAAAAAGCCAAAGTGAAATTAATTTATCAAAATTATCAAGAATTGAATGTAAAGTTTGGTTTAGAATTGGATGTAGATGAATGGGCTTTTTATTTTAAAGATTTGGAAAAAACTGACTTTGAAAATGAATATTCAACTAGTGAATTTGAATTTGATTTGAATAGAGCTAAAGTTTTAAATAACAAAATTAGATTTGCGATTTCTAGTCCTGAAATGGATGTTATCAAGAGTCAATTATTAATAAAAAGTATTGATGTAAGGTTTGAATAATATGAAAGAAACTTTTTATAAAAGTATAGATTTTTTATTCAAAAGTATTTTTGTATTTATAATGATTTTGGTTGTTTTGGAATTGCTAATGCCTGGGTTTGTTATTTTTTATCTTAGCTTCAAAATTTTAATAGCTATACTTTTTATTTTTTTCTTATTAAATGTTTTTTTAAAGTTGGAGAAAGTGAATAAATAATTTCAATAGTTTGATTAAATTTGCTATAATGGTACAAGATTAAACTTAAGTCTAGTCTTCGAGAGCCTCAGACTGACAATTTAAAAGCAGACGAACAAGGTGGAACTAAGACTGCCCCTATTTGTCATCCTGAGGCTTGTCATACTGAGCCTGCCGAAGTATCGAAGGATAGACAAATGAAACTTACGTCTAGTCTTCGAGAGCCTCAGACTGACAATTCTGAACAAGACTGACAAAACAATCCCCATTTGTCATCCTGAGGCACTCGAAGGATAGACAAATGTAAATAACTATTAAAGCTAAAAAATGAAAAGAGAATTCTATGTTTACATATTAAAATGTTCAGATGGGACTTATTATACTGGAATCACTAATAATATTGATGGTAGATTTGATTCTCATAAAAGGGGACTTAATAAAAAGTGTTATACTTATAATAGAAGACCATTAAAATTATTATATTTTGAAGTTTTTAAATATGTAAATAATGCAATTTTAAGGGAAAAACAAATAAAAGGCTGGAGTAGAGCAAAGAAACAAGCTTTGATAAAATTGGATTATGACAAATTGTATGAGTTATCAAAAAGATATAAGATTAATTTTTGAAGGCTCCAATTTACGTCTAGTCTTCGAGAACCTCAGACTGACAAGTCTAAACAAGACTGACAAAACAATCCCCATTTGTCATCCTGAGGCTTGTCATACTGAGCCTGCCGAAGTATCGAAGGATAGACAAATAAAATATAAACAATCTCTATTTTTTGGCAGTCTTGTGGGTAATCATGTATTTATTAACTAAAATAAAAATCTTATGAATTTATCATTATTATTAGCCAAAGTTTTTGGAATCTTTTTTTTCGTTTTGGGTTTAGCTTTGATTTTCAAAAGAAAAACAATACGTGAAGCATTGGAAGAAGTAATGCACAACGAAGCGCTGATCTTTGGCGCAGGTGTTTTGAATTTAATTCTTGGTTTATTCCTTGTTTTTTCTCACAATGTTTGGCAAGACGCTTGGAGGATTGTAATTACTTTGATTAGTTGGATTATTTTATTAAAGGGTTTATTTATGATTTTTTTCCCCCAACTTCATATCAAAACAGCCAAATTAATGCGTAAAAAAGAATGGGTTTATAGTTTAGGAGGCGTAGTTATGCTTATTTTGGGTATGTATTTTATTTATCAAGGTTTATTATAAATTTATTATAAATTATGTTTGGAATAGGTAGTTCAAAAGAAGCTCCGACAACAAGTAACAATCAATCGGATGAAAAACCATTAGTTCAACCACAAGTCGAGCAAGGTTTAATGCTGGAGCAAGATTTTCGTAATCATAAAGAAGCGATTGATATTTTGAATTTACTTGATAAATTAGCAGATGATGTAATTATTACTAACGAAGAATATGATAAATTAAACAAACATATCTTTAATGTTCCTTCAAGATTAAAAGATGCAAAACTAGCTATTTTTACCAAAAAGATTGATGAATATTTACGGGACCAATTGATTGAAATAAATCATCAGGCATCACAAATATTAAATACTGAGCAGTCATTTAAAGATGAAGGATACAAAGAATTACGAGCGTTGCAAGTTGTTTCCCAATTACGCAAAGCTATGGGAAATTTTAAGGAAATGCAATATCATCTTTATGATGAATTAAAAGTTAAAGAATTAAAATTAAAAATTGGTAACTATTTGGATGAAATGGAAGTACTTATTCAGAATAAGGATTTAACTGATGAACAAAGAGCTTCAGCCGCTCGTCATCAATTAATTTTAAAGCATGCTTTAAATAATCGAGACGAAGAATTATTACAGCAAGCAGATACATTAGTTAGCGAATATGAAACTTCAGTTGTAGAATTTAATAAACTATTTCATAAAGGTAGTGAGGAGAAAAGAAATGAAGCTGAAAACTTGTTGACAGCTGGTTTTGATTATCATGAATTGCGAAGCATTCGAAAAGAGTTTGAAGATTATAGGTTACTTTTGCAGCTTGTAGATCTTTCTTTTGAAACAATTGATCATGCCGATAGAACCAATTTACAAAAATTAGCAGCTTCTCATGTTTTGACTGCTTTGCGAAAATATTTAGATAGTTCCACTGATGAGAAAAAAACAAAAGCTTATGAAAAACTGATGGCCATGTATAATAAGTTACAACAAAGTTTAAATATTGAAGAGTTGATAGCCGAAATTGGTAATCGTTTTGAGCAAGTTGCTTTACAAATGCAGGAACAGTTTGAATTAATCCGTGGTCAGAGCTTGATTATTGAGGATGCAGAAAAAGGGCTTGAAAAAAATGAATATTCAGAAGAATGGCAAGCCATAAAAAAGAAATATGAAGAAGTTTTGCAAGAGCATGATAGAGTAATTGCTAATCTAAACAATGTAACAAATAAACTAGCAAGATATAATGAAATAATTAAAGCTAAAGCTGAGAGAGTGGAAAAGAAAATTAAAAATCTTGAATTGGATAAAGAAGAATATAAAGAATTGGATTTAATTCAAGCTTTGGTTGGTGAATATTCTCAAGGGAATAATGACCAGTTTTTAATGGTAAAATTTAATAAACTAGTGCAAGAATTTAAATTCCAATTACATGAATACAAAACTAATATTTGGACTAGATATGGTGCTTTGCCTGACAAGTCTAATCTAGCTATTGAATATCAACCTGAGGTAACAGAAAAAAAAGATGGTGAACATGTAAAAATGTCTGAATTATCAACAGAATCATATTATTTGTCTAATCGCAATTACAGAGTTTATAAGTATTTAAGAAGTAAAGGATCTAACGCTGTATTTGAAAATGTTTATTATAAAGGTGATTTGTTAGAACTTGATAGTTATCAAATTGAAACTCAATTAAAAAAATTGCCAGATTTAGAATTTGATAATTTGTATGTTATCGATGGGGAAATGTATATTATGAGTATTTGTGATCCTAGTAAATTTAATTTTGAATTTAATAGATTGAGTGACGACAAAAAAATTGAATTAAAACTTGATGAAATGGGTGATATTAAAGAATTTAATTTAAAAGAAAATAATATTTATAATTTTGCTGGAAGAAAAGTCCAATATTTAGGTCCAGGAGATGCGGGTGTATTTAGATTTAAATTTCTTGATGAACCTGCTTTTCGTTATTCAATTAATAAAAATGGCACTGAGATGGTTTTGCGTATAAAACAATTTAAAGATTTGACTGAATATCATGAACCAGCTGAATATAGTGAATCTCAAGGAGTTAGAATTTCAAATTTAGAAATTCGTAAAAAATATAAAATATTTAACAAAACTTGTGAATATTTAGGAACAAGAAATCCAAATAATGGAACAGGCTTAATTTTTATGTTTGGAAATAATAACCGAACAAGATTTGAATTTAACCCACCTATTGATGTTCAATATTTGAAGGATGTAAAGGAAATTGAGTCAGAATCTGAATCAACTGAATCAAAAAAAGTAAAAATAGGTAATAAAGAATTTGAAAAAGGCAAGACTTATTTATATCAGGGAGTAAAAGTAAAATTTTTAGAAGAAAGATATAGTACAGATAGGAAAACTATTTTAGGATGTCTTATAGGATTTTTGGAAGATTCAAACAATCACACCAAAGGACATGTTTTATTTTTTAATGTTTCTAATGTAATGAACCTTCGAGAAACAGAAGCTGAACAAACTATTTGGGGTTGGCCTGAATTGATTGATTATTGTTGGGAACGCCTTGGTCAAAATGAAGAACAGGTTAAGTACAATTTTGAAATTGATAGCAGTGGTATGATTACAGCAAAAAGACGATTTTATATTGATACAGGAAATTTCCCTAAAAATCTACGAATATGTGAAAAGGTTTTGGCTATTGTGCCTACAAAATCAGAAAATGATAATATTGACTTACCAAATTTAGAATATGTGCAAAATATTTATTGTCAACGAATAAAAAGTTTGTCAGCTGGAGTTTTGAAAACTGTAGACGGTGATATTGAAGCTAATAGTTGTGAATTTTTACGCTTACCTTCGTTGCAACATTTAACTGGTAAAATTTATATTACAAAGGCATGCTATGATAATCCAAATTCAAGTATTCCATCACAATTTCAAGAGCAGATTGAGTTTATGAATATAGATGATAATGAAAATAAACCTGTAAATGATCGTAAAATGATTAGAGAAATTGGGGGAAAACAATTTAAAATTGGAGCTGTTTATTTATATCAGGGAGTAAGAGTAATATTTCTTGGCGGTAGAATTAGGTTTTTGGATAACTATGGAGGTTTTAGAAAAGGTGAAGAACTTTCTCTAAATGATTATCAAATAGAAAATCTAAATGAATTTGTTTTACAATCTGGTTATGTTTACAATTATAATGGAGAGAAGGTAATTTATAGAGGTGAAGAAGATCAGAAAATGTCAAAAAAAACAGGCAAGAAATATGTTTTTGTACAATTAACAGATGAAGCTGAAAAAAAATCTGTGCTAGAAGAAGAATTGTCAATTTATGTTTTTGAATATAATGGTAAAAAATACACTTCAGGTACTAACTATAGAATGGGTCGTAGAGAAGTTACTTTTATTGCACTTTATGAAACACCAAAAACATTTCTTGTTCTAGATAAAAAAGGAAAACAATTTTTTTATCCACTTGTAAAAATAAATGATTTAAAAAATTTATTATAACTAATAATGATAAATTTGTCTTATTAGCTGAAGATGAGAAAAATATCTCACTTCATATTCACTTAATCTAGTTTTTTTTATTTACTTAATTACTTATTCACTTATTTATTTAGTTATACAAAATACTAAATACGCTTTTTTTATGAACATAACAATCCCTCTAATCGTTGGCTCAGCCATTATTGATTCAATCAACCCTTGTGCTTTTGCGGTTTTGATTTTTTTAATCATGTATTTAATGGCTATAAAAAATAAAAAGAAAATGTTGCAAATCGGTTTGATTTATATTTTTATGGTTTTCTTGGTTTACTTTTTGACTGGACTTGGATTACTTAGTTTTATACAAAGCATTCATATTACTAAATATGTTTATTATTTTACCGCTGGGCTGGCTATTGTCTTGGGTTTAATAAATTTGAAAGATGTTTTTTGGTCAGGCAAGGGAATGACTTTGGCTATTCCAGAATCAAAAAAGAAAGTTTTGCAAAAATATATTCAAAAGGCGACAATTCCAGCTGCGATAATTCTTGGAGTTTTGGTAGCTTTATTTGAACTACCTTGCACAGGTGGAGTTTATCTAGCGATTTTATCTTTGTTGGCTGATAAAAATACTTGGATCCAAGCTTTCTTTTATATTTTATTTTACAATTTAATTTTTGTATTGCCTTTGCTGGTAATTTTATTTTTAGTTTACTTTGGTCTTTCAGCAGAAAAAATTGAAAAATGGCGACAACAAAAAAAGAAGTGGATGCGTTTGGCAATAGGTTTAGTTTTGATTGGTTTGGGAGTTTTGATGTTTTTTATTTAAATATAATATAGTATTGTCCAGCAACTAAAACTTCTAAATCTAATGTTATCTTTTTTATCTTTTACATCTTATTTATCCTTAATTCATAAAATAAAAAATGTGAACCGCACGGCGATCCACATAGAACAATTTAATTTATAAAAATTTTAACTAGACTTTTCAGCTTCTTCTTCATCAATGATAGCTTGAAGATTGATTGGTTTGATAAATTTCCTAACAAATTCAGCTTGAATTTTTTCAGTAATAGCTTGAAAAGTTCCACGACAAGGAACACAAACGCAGTTTGCAGAAAGCCTTTGCCACAGTTCATCAGCAGACTTGGTCATAAACACATTACCACAAACACGACAATATTTTTCATTTCCAGCAGACCTTTTGGCATCAATACATTCTTGACATTTTCTTACTTTACCAATTCTCTGCATTGACATTCCATCAGTTGAAATTTCTTTACCACAACATGTGCAATAAACATGAAGAACTTGTTCACTGAAACGCTTGGCAACATAATCATTCTTTTTTTCATTTGTTTTAGCTATTCTTTCCCTGACAATTTGATTTCTTCGAAGTAATTCAGCATCTTTTCTAGTTAGACGACAACCTGGGACTGTATGTGTAAATGAACCAACACCTGAACTAAGTCCGCCTTTACCCATGATGCTCCCTCCTTTGGGAATAGGGAAATTTGTTGTCAATTAACAACCTATGTAATTTTAGCACAATTATAGAATTTGTCAATAGCTATGTTATTTTATCATAGTAAAAAGTTAAGTTTTGTGATATAGTTTAATAGTTAATTGGTATGCTAGTTTTCTGGCTTGCCATGAAGTCAGACGAATGTCTGTACTTCATGGTTGTCTGGTAAATTAGCAAAGCAAGTTAAACTAGATAACTAGACAACTAAATAACCAGAAAACCAAAAATTTATGTCAAAAATCACAGATAAACTAATTACCAGTTTGCAATCAACTGCTAAATCTGAAAAAACAGGTGAATATTTAAAAGTCAGTTCAGTTGTCAGCAAAGCAGCCAAGGTTTACGAAAAAATTCGTAATGCTGTTGATTTGCAAGAAGAGCATTTGATTAGAAAAAATGCTATTTATAGAATTTTAAAACGAAAATTACTTTTTGAAAAAGTTATTTTTGAAAATTATCTTTTGGATAAATATCATCATGAAAATCTAGCGCAACACCTTTTGCAAGAGTTGATTCGTGGTGGTTACATTAGAAGTAAAGTTTTGGTCACAAAAGTCGTAGAAGTGGATAAAATTATCCAAAAGTACAATTTACTTTTGGCAAAAATAAAAGAAGTAGAAGGCAAAGTAAACAAAAAAGAGTTTAGATATTTTTTAGAAATGGCAGCTGTGGAAATAGAATTCTTTTTAAATCCACCTGACAAAGAAAAAGCAGTGGTGCAAGCAATTTTTTCAGCTTATAATAAACAGATAGTTTTCAAAGACAAAAACATAAATGAAAAAGAAAAAGAATTACAACTTTATATTGCTAGTTTCCGTATTTTATTTAAATGGGATCAAGTGATGCTCAGAACAATGTTATGGAATTTATATTATCCTGAATGGAAAAACGCAAATCAAGCTTTGATATTAAAATTAGCAAACAATATAAATAGTGTAAAAGCTGAATTCAATAAACAACTTTTTCATCCATGGGCCAAACCAATGAACAAAATTTTGCAAAGAAAAGCAATTATATTTTGGATTTTGCAGGACATGATTGAGGAAAATGGTAATAAAATCAATGATATTTTCGCTGATCCAGAAGAACTGGAAGCTGAAACTAAAAAAGCTATAAACAAAAGGTACAAAGGTGTTGGTCAAAAGTTAAGTAGAGGTGTTTTTCGTAGTATTATTTATGTGTTTTTTACCAAAATGCTTTTGGCTATTGGGTTAGAATTTCCAATGGATATATATATTGGTGGAGCAGTAAATTATTTCACAGCCATGATCAATATTTGTTTTCCACCGATCCTGATGTTTATGGTGGCAATTATGATTCGCATGCCCAAAACTGAAAATACAAATGAAATTTTGTCTGAAGTGAAATGGATTGTTCAAAATCAAGGTGAAGCAAAGACTTATAAATTGAAAGATCCAAAAATAAGAGGCAAATCAGCGAAATTTATTTTCAATTTTATTTATTTGTTGAGTTTTATATTTTCAATCTGTGTAATTTTTTATGTGTTAAACAATTTAGATTTTAATTTTTTTAGTAGTTTAATATTTGTTTTGTTTTTAACATTGGTTAGTTTCTTTGGCATCAGAATTAGAAAACCTGTCCAAGATTTATTAGCAATTGATCGCAGAGAGAGTGTAATAAGTGTTTTAATAGACTTCTTTGCATTGCCATTTGTTAGTATGGGTAGATGGATGTCAGTAAAATTTTCCAAGATTAATGTTTTTGCTTTGGTTTTGGATGTAATAATAGAGGCACCATTTAAACTTTTAATTGAAATCTTTGAGGATTTATTTGGATTTATAAAAGAGAAAAAGGATGAAGTGATGGATGACTAAAAGTCAAGAAATCAAGAAAACAAGAAATCAATAAATCAAGAAATCAATAAATCACGTGTCCGCCGAAGCTCTGATGAAATACAGAGCGAAGGAGGAAGAAATCAATGAATCAATAAAACACGTGTCCGCCGGAGCTTTATAGCGAAGGCGGAAGAAATCAAGAAATCAATAAAACAAGAAATCAAGAAAACACTTGTCCTCCGAAGCTTCAGCGAAGGAGGAAGAAATCAATAAATCAAGAAATCACGTGTCCGCCGAAGCTCAAAGAGCAAAAAAAAAATAAACAAGCAGGTATTTCAATGCATGGGGGTGAAGCAAAAAATCAAAGTAAGTTTAACCATTTTTCCCTCAACTTTAGTTGAGTGGATAAGTTTACCAAATGAGTAAGTTTAAGGAGGATAAAATCAATGAATCACGTGTCCGCTGAAGTTTTCTTGCCTGTCGTAATTTCAATGAAGACAGGAACGAAGGCGGAAAAAAACAATAAATCACGTGTCCGCCCGTTCACCGTAGCAGGTACTGCGCGCCTGCCGTAGCTTTGAATGAAATGAGAAGCGAAGGTAGGAAGGACGAGCCGAAGTTCGAAGAACGAAGGAGGGAATTTTGAATTAATTTGCTGTGAATTTATATACTATTAGGGACTGTCGCCAAATGCCGTATTCGGACTAAATCTCCAAATTTTGGTAAATTTTTTCTAAAATATTTTCTCTAATATTACAATATTACCTCAAAAATTTTATAAAAAATTTCCTCAAAATTATGGGAATTTATTCTCGAAAGAGCATTTGGCGACAGTCCCCATAAAGGAGTCGGGCAGGCTGAGGGAAAGTTTGGTAATTATTTTCAAAGTTTCCTTAAGTTTTAAGCTAAATTTACTTTTTTAAAAACCTCGTCAGTTGACAAAATTTTTAAAATGCTGTATTATTAACCAGTTATCAAGTAAGCTCTGAAGAATGATTTTTCAATTGAAATCTTCAAATTTTAACTGCCTGCCTACCGGTAGGCAGGTAATAAATCATTCTTCAGAACTTACTTAACTAAATTTTCGCACTAATTATATGGAAATCAGAAACATTGCCATTATTGCTCATGTAGATCACGGCAAGACAACCTTGACTGACGGTTTGATGAAACAAAACGGTATGTCAGAAGAAGGTGAAAGCATGGATAGCAACAAATTGGAACAAGAAAGAGGTATTACTATTTATTCCAAAAATACTTCAGTCAATTATAAAAATACTAAAATTAACATTGTTGACACACCTGGACACGCTGACTTTGGTTCTGAAGTAGAACGTGTTTTGCGTTCAATTGATTCTGTTGTTTTGGTTGTAGATGCGCAAGAAGGTCCGATGCCACAAACAAAATTTGTTTTGAAAAAATCTTTGGAATTAGGTTTAAAACCAATTGTTGTAATAAATAAAATTGACAAACCAGCGGCTAGAGTAGAAGAAGTCAAAGAAATGATTTATGAACTATTTCTTGACCTAGATGCAAATGATGAACAGTTAAACTTTCCAACTATTTATGCTATTGCCAAACAAGGTGTGGCTGGATTAGATTATAAAAAATTGAAAAAAGATTTATCTCCGATTTTGGATGTGATTTTAAAATATGTGAAACCTTCGTCTTCTGAAAAAGAAATTGAAAAACCTTTGCGTTTGCAAACTTTTAATCTAGCTTATGATAATTATTTAGGTCGCTTAGCGATTGCTAGAATTTATGAAGGTAAAATTAAACAAGGTCAAAATGTCATTGTTCACAAAACTGATGATGAAATTATTAATGGCAAAATAAATAAAATCTTTACATTTCATGGCCTTCGTCGTGAAGAAACTACTGAAGCAAATGCAGGGGACATCGTAATGGTAGCTGGTTTACCTGATATTTTTATTGGTGATACTATTTGCGAATCAGCAGATCAAGAAGCCTTACCTTCTATCAAAGTAGACGAACCAACTATTTCATTGAATTTTCTTATAAATGATTCTCCTTTTTCTGGACAAGATGGAAAGTTTGTCACTAACAGTCAATTGAAAGAAAGATTGCAAAAAGAATTAGAAATTAATGTAGGTTTAAAAATTAGTTTTGATGATACTCGTTTTTATAAAGTTATGGGACGAGGTGAATTGCACGTTGCGATTTTATTAGAAAATATGAGAAGAGAAGGTTATGAATTGCAAGTTTCTCAACCAACTGTAATTATCAAAGAAGAAAATGGCCAAAAGTTAGAACCATTTGAAGAAATTACGATTGATGTACCAAGTAATATTTCTGGGGCTGTAATTGAAAAAGTTTCAAAAAGAAAAGGATTATTAATGCACATGTCTGCAAAAAATAATACAACTCGTTTACTTTTTGAAATCCCAACTCGTGGTTTACTTGGTTATCGTTCAGAATTTATTATTGACACAAGGGGTGAAGGAATTCTTTGTACTAGAATGATTGGCTTCAAGCCTTATGCAGGTGAAGTAGAAAAAAACGCTTTTGGCTCAATGATTTCCATGTCAACTGGTAAAGCCTTGGGTTATGCCTTATACAACCTCCAAGATCGTGGGACTTTATATCTTGAAGCCAATACAGAAGTTTATGAAGGTATGGTTCTGGGAAATACTGCCAAAGGAAATGATATGGAAGTAAACCCAATCAAAGGAAAACATCTGACAAACATGAGAGCTTCTGGTTCTGATGATGCTATAAATTTAACTCCACCATTACTTTTAACTATTGAAACTGGATTAGGTGTAATGAAAGATGATGAATATTTAGAAATCACCCCAAATAATGTTCGCCTACGAAAAAAATATTTAACTAAGAATGATCGGAATAAGTTTGGCAGAAAAGAAGCTTGAACAAATTCTTAATCTACCTACACTGAAGTTTCGGCAGACAGGTTCTAAATTTTGCGTGCCCGCCGAAGTTCGAAGAACGAAGGAGGGAATTTTGAATTAAGCCTGCCTGCCGGTAGGCAGGGAAGAAAAATTTATTTTAGTTAAACTTACTGAGAATTAATTAAAAAAACATTTAAAATAAAAAAATCTCAATACGATTGGGGTTTTTTGGTTTAATTTAATCACTCCAAAGCTGGTGGCTCCATAGTCCTGCCAGTATAGGCAGGCCTGCCTACCGGTAGGCAGGCTGTGTAGCCATATTGCACAGTTAAATCTTATAAATATTAAATTGTAAAGATATAAAACTTCTATTCAACTACGCCACAGGTTGAAACCGTATGGCTAATTGTTATATAAAACCCCTTAAAAGGGGTTAGAGTTTCAATCTTTAACTGACTTTAGTCAGTTTTAAATTTACTTAGCCACACGGTTTCAACCTGTGGCGTAAAAAAAGTTTTAAACTCCTGCCCGCACTACCAGCACGCCCGCCGAGTCTTCGACCTCCGGCGGGCAACAACTCTTAAAAATTTAAACCCAACTTTCAATCAAACAAAAAAGGTCCATTGTCTGACAACGAACCTTGAACTTTCAAAAACTTTTAATCCCATTTACACTTTTATATTCATCATAGCTACCAGAACAACTTAAAATCCTTTTAGCTTCCCTAGCTAGTGCAGAATACCCAAACGACACTGCCGCCTTGTGAGCAACATCAGCCATATCATGATACATCATTTCTCGAATCTCAGCTTCAACATTGATTTGCCCATACTCAGTAAGTGCCTCATGATATCTACCTTGATTAAGCATTATTCTCAAGTCTTCTTTCAGAACTACCACCATAAGAACTTCCTCCTTTTCCCTTTTTGTACTTTGGGCGGTTCCACTTGACTATCTAATGCAGATTTGGCAATCTCAGCTAATTCAGGTAATTTAAGAGCTTTGGCTGAATCATAAGCCAATTGGTACTGTTCATCACTAATTAACATTTCGATTTCAGCTTTGACTGCATAAGACCCATAAACATGAACAGCTTCATGAAATCTTTCTTGCAAAAGCATTGTCCGAATATCAGTATTAGACATTTGAATCTCCCTTTTCAGTAGTTTTCATTGGAAGCGGCCGCTTGAAATAGAATTTAGTACTATGTAAATTTGAACAAACTGTTGATAAAATTACCCCAACTAACTCCCAACCATGTTTACCCAACTCATTAAGTCTAGAATCAGTAAGATCATCTTCAGTTTTATATTCCCACTGTACCATGTCTGCCTCCTCGGTCGTTGGGTTTACGGTTGCAAGTCATCAAAAGGAACAATTTCTCGCTTCATCAAGTAAACAAACTTGTAACTTTGGGGATTATGATAAAAATAAACCAACTCCCAAGGAAAAACTTTGTCCTTCATTCGCTCATTCAAATCATCGGCAAGTAAAAAGCTATCATCACGAATCTCACAATACTCAAACTGCTTGCCTTCTCGAAAATAAAAATACTGAAAATATCGTTGATTAAAGAACTTCACACAACTCAATTCCCAGCCTTCAATCCCAAGAGTGTTTAATTGATCCAAACTCAAATCTTTGTCAAAAACATGTCTGCACTGACCTTCAGTCATGATTCCCTCCTTGGTGGGTTTAAAAATCACTTTCCAAAACTCTGTCCAAATCCATATCAGAATAAATTATAGCATAAATTTTTCGAATCAATCTACGAAGTTCTGTTCCGCTTGGGACTTTGTTAATTTCTGCGACGCAGTCATCAATCTGACTAACCAATTCAGAACATTCATTCATAATTCCTTGATAAATTGTTAATGTACCTCTAGCTTGATGTCGCTGGGCAACTGTCTTAACTTTCCTTGTCTCCAATTTAGCACAAACTCTTTCATACCAATCATTTTTGTAATTAATAAACTCACCCACAATCCAAACAACTTCACCCAACCAATCTTCTAGATCACGATGTTCGCGAATTCTCATGTTGTCCTCCTTTGCGAGTTCAGTCAACATCTAAATTTATCATATGATTAATGATTTGTCAATTATAATTTTAACATTTAAAGATAATTTTGTCTAAAATTAGGATGTTTATTAAATTTAAATAAATAAAAACTTCCCTAAATATTAATCCAGAGAAGTTTTTAAGTAAAGTTATTTACATCGACAAGTAGATCTGGCTACCAATTGCCAAAGTCCAACAAAGACATAACCCCAAACATAAGATTGGATTAAGCCAAAAATAAAACTAGTTAAATTCATACCTGAAAATCCAAAAAATGACAGTCTCAGTAACTGCTCATGCAGTTCTTTTTCAACTGGTCTCAAATAAAACCAAAGGAAACAAACCAAAAACAAAACAACCAAAAATAATCCCATTCGATTTGCTTTTGCCCAAAATTCCATTTTGTTTTTCATAGTTTTTATTTTCATGAATAAATATTTTATTTTTTAAATGTAATATTTACAATACAATTATACAATAATTCTAGTAATTAAAAAAGCTACTCTTAAAATTAAACCTATTTAACTTACTTTCTCAGTTCAAACCTTCTTTCCCTCAACTTTAGTTGAGGGGGCTAACTTTTTAAACTTGCTCCCTCAGTTAAAACTGAGGGAAAGTTCGGTAATCCTACTTTGGTTTTTAAAAACAAAAAATCCTTACTTTTCAATAAGGATTTTTTATTATTTATCTTGAATCTCGTCTACGGAAGTTAGATTTTTTAGGACGATTTCTTGAACTTGAGCTAGAATTTCTATTTCGAGAATAACCACCTCTACTTTTATTTTCTCTACTGTTATTATCTCTACTTTTGTTGGTAGAAAATCTTTTTCTTGGTTCAAAAGGTCTTTCATTAAACTCTTTTACTTTTGGTCTATCTGCTGGAAGATCTGGTAAATTTGAAATTGGTAATCTTTTTTTGATTAAACGTTCGATCTTTGTAATATCATATCTTTCAGCTGGCGTAACAAATGAAATTGCTTTTCCAGAGCGACCAGCTCGGCCTGTTCTACCAATTCGGTGAACATAATCCTCAGTGTTATCAGGTAAATCAAAGTTGATAACTACTGAAATATGTTTTACATCAATACCACGAGCTGCAATATCGGTTGCTACCATGATTCTAAACTGTTTATTGGTAAAACCATCAATAGCAAATTTTCTTTGAGCTTGAGATCTGTTTGAATGAATCTCTACAGCTGTGTGCCCCATATTTCTAATATCACGAGCGATTCTCTTGGCTCCAAATTTTGTTCTTGAAAAAATTAATATTGTATCTGTTTTATATTGTTGCAAAAGTGAATCAAGCAAACGCATCTTATCTCCTCTATTAACAATAAAAATTTCTTGCTCTGTATTTTCTGGTAAAGTTCCTTGTGGTGCGATTTCAATTCGCAAAGGCAATTTCATAAATTCACTAGTCAACATCGCAATTGACTGTGGCATTGTCGCAGAAAATAACATGGTTTGTCTATCTTTACTTATTGTTTTCAAAATTCTTTTTATCTGTGGCATGAAACCAATATCAAGCATTCGATCAGCTTCATCCAAAACGACTGTATCTATTTTATCCAATCGGCAGTTGCCTTGTTCCATTAAATCAACTAAACGTCCTGGAGTAGCAATAATAATATGTGGATCATTTTTCAAAGATTTTACTTGCTTAAATTGTGGCACACCACCAATAATCACACTTGTTCGCAAACCCAAAACTGAACCAATTGAAAAAAGTGCTTGTTCAATTTGCAAGGCCAATTCTCGCGTTGGTGCCAAAATCAAACCTTGACCTTTACCAAAAACGATTCTCTGAATCATCGGTATCCCAAAGGCAAAAGTCTTGCCTGTACCAGTTTGCGCAATACCTACTATATCCTTGCCTTGAATAGCGCTAGGGATCACTTGATGTTGGATTGGGGTTGAAATTTCAAACCCTTTTTTGTTCAAATTTAGCAATAAATTACTAATAATTCCCAGCTGACTAAAGGGTACACCCTGTTTAACTGGCTTGTCTGTTTTGTCTTCTTCGACTGTTAAGTTTTGTTGTGGAATCATAAAAAAAATTGTGACCCGACGTTCTTTGCGGTCACAATTTTGTCACAGAAAAGATTCGAGTCCCTTGGCATAAATGCCAGGATAGTTAATAATACCCAATTATAACAAGAATATAAAGTTTTGTCAATTCACTACATGATAACATAAAACAACGAGCTACATGATTCTACTGATAACCTTTAACTTTTCTTTTTGGCAAATATAATCTTAATGATAAAATTCAATTTATTGTAAATGGCTTGCCATGAAGTCAGAGAAAAAAATCAAAGGCTTTTGATTTTTTTCTCTGTACTTCTTGGCTCCGCCACGTACCATACGGTACGTGGCTCCGGGACCAGGACTCGAACCTGGAATACTGCATTAACAGTGCAGCGTTATACCATTTAACTATCCCGAATCAAGAAAAAGTTAATAAGAGAATAAGCGAATAAGAGATTTAGTTTAGAGTTTAAAACATAAAGATCAAATAATTTAACTTTCAGAATTTACCTAAAAAACCAGCTTCACGCTGGTCTGATTTGTTATTCTTTTAGTCAATTAACAAAATCAAGCCAGCTGGGACTGGTTATTGTTGTTATTATTGAATTGGCTAAAAATCTTTTTCATACAAAGGTATTATAACAGAATCGTTAAATTTGTCAAATTATTTAATCTACTAAATAAACTTCTTCATTATTTATTAATATTGCTTGTTCATCTGTTAAAAGTTTAACTTCCAACTTCGATTCTTTAATTTTAATCTGAATTTCTTTTTCTCTCTCTGGTGTCATATGAACCTTGAGCAAAAATGGCACTAACCCCATAGCTTCAAAATTGCTAAGTCCAAATCTATCAAAATCATCTGGCTTCGTCCAAGTTGCCATATCAATTGTCGGACAAGCCACATAAGAACCTGCACTTACTCCAGAATAAAGAACGCCTTTATCCATTAACTTTTTTACTACATTAGCAAATTTAGTTTTTTTTATTTGTTGTAAAAGATAAAATGTATTTCCACCTTCAACATAAATAATATCAATACCTTCAAATTCTTTATATAAATCATCGGCTTGAAAATCAGCAAGATCAATAATTTTAAAATTCCATTTCAACTCTTTCATTCTTTCAATTTGATTTTTTGAATAACTGTCATCTGAAACTTTCTTTGTAGCTGTATTTATGTAAGCTATTTTTAGATCTTTAAAATTTTTCTTATACAATTGCGGCGCCTTGGTAATAAAAAACTCACTTGACGACATCAAAAGTAAACTATTTTTGCTAAAGTCAAATTGAGAAAAATTTTTGTCTCCAAGATTTATATTATTCATATTTATTTTATACTAACTACTATATACTATACTATTGTTTCCCTAATTA
>FLOH01001243.1_pt1 | contig 40849 bp, 38 predicted proteins | sample 756751 | NCBI WGS metagenome assembly FLOH01 (sample SAMEA4026879, study PRJEB14308) | marine metagenome | biome: coastal water; material: water | depth 74 m
CAACTGCCAAAACAACGCGTTCTCGAAGATCAATGGAATAAGGTCGTGCCATGGGTGCTGGCCTCCTCCTCCAGCACCCATCTTGAATCACATTCTCAGCAAAATGTGAATCCCCTTAATGATTCTGGGTAAACGTGAACCGCTCTAGGGCCTTCGCCACCCACCTGGAAGTGATACTTCCTGTGAGCACTCTGGCTATGAGCACTTTGGGCGGACCATTTTGGTCCGCCCTTTAACTTTCCAAATCGGTATTCAACGGTTGGAGGCCATGCGTCAGACCTTCCAATGGTACGGACCAATGGTGCGGGGAGTTGATTTGGCTGACGGAACATCGACTCAGGACCAAACGCCGTCTAATACCAAGGGGCGTTGATCGAGACTCATTTCCACTGAACCAGCGTTAATCCGGCCAGCGGCGGTGAACCCAGAGCCACTGTTCCGGGCGGTCGCGGATCCAGCTTTCCAGCAGGGCATTGATATCCGTCATCAGTTGCAGGACATCCGCCTGCCGGTCCCCTGTATCCGGCATCACCATGGGCGCGTTGGCCGTGACGCGGAAATGTGCGCCGCCTGTCCGTTCGATCCTGACCGGTACAAGCGGGCAATTGTAGCGATAGGCGAAATGGGCCACGGCGGGTGCCGTCATGGCGTCCCGACCGAAAAACGGCACGGCGATGCCGTCATTCATTTTCTGGTCGATCAAAATGCCCAGGTGCTGCCCCGCCTTTAACAATTGCAAGGCCCGTTTCGCGCCGTATACGCCCTTCGGTATCAATTCCCCCTGTCCTGGAATCCGTCGGGCGAACAGCGGCTCCATCATGGGGTTGTTGGGGGCACGATAGATGACATGAAGCGGGATGCCCCGGCGCGCGACACTGAACGGCAGGACCTCCCAGTTAGCAAAATGCCCGGAAACCAGAAGACCTGGTTCACCATCGTCCCGCAATTGATCCAAATAGTCGGTGCCGACGATTTCACACCGGGCGTCCGGACCGTCAAACCGGAAGCGGTCCACATGGGGAAACTCCATGATTGAGCGCCCCAGATTGCGCCACATACCCCGGACAATGGACTCGATTTCCGGCGCTGTTTTTTCCGGGAATGCCCGCGTCAGGTTCTTCCGCGCGACCCTGGTAACACCGAACAGGGGGCCTAAATACCGTCCCAGCCAACCGCCCATGGCCGACGCAATATCAATGGGAACCAGACGCACCACAAAAAAAATGCCCCGTGCCAGCAAGGCCTGCACGCAATCGCTGAACCGGAAGGGTGCAGCGGAAGATGCCCCTGGACGATCAAATGACATCATTCACCACCGGATCCAGCAAGGCGTTGATCCCGCCCTCGTTTTCCCACGCAACCTCAACTGCCACAGCAATGATATCGCTCCGTGCTTCCGGTGGAATGCGTACCCTGTCTTTCTCTGTGGTTACCAACGTGACGCCATCGCGTGTTGCATTGGCTTTCAGGTGTTCCAGTTCCACCTTGGTGTAATTGTGATGATCGGCGAACGATGTGGTATCGCGCACATCACAGCCGATCTGGCGCAAGGTCGTGAAGAATTTTTCCGGTCGGCCAATCCCGGCGAAGGCCGATACGGGCTTCCCGGCCAGATCGCTGGCCGCTGCTCCGGGCTTCAGATCGGCCCGTAACACCGGACACCGACCGGCGACCTGATCAATGACGCCGGTGGTATCTTCGCCCATGATAATGACCGCATCGGCGCGTGACAGCCCCTGTGCGACGGGTTCACGTAACGGCCCGGCGGGAATCATGTACCCGTTTCCGAAACCATAGCCGCCATCGACAATGACCAGCGATAGGTCTTTGGCAACGGATGGGTCCTGAAATCCGTCGTCGAGTATCATGCACATGGCCCCCTCCACCATGGCTCCGCGACAGGCGGACCGGCGACTTTCCGCAACCCAGGTCGGCGCAATGCCGGACAACAGCAGCGGCTCGTCACCCACCAGACGGGCATCATACTGATCCGCCGAAACCCGCAATGGTCCTTTTTCCGTGCCGCCATACCCACGGGTTATCAAATGCGGTCTGACACCACGCGCCAGCAAACGGGATGCTAAATCCATAACCACCGGCGTCTTTCCGGCACCCCCGGCAATAAGATTGCCAACGCAGATCACCGGCACCGGGCACTTCCATGGTTTGCCAAACACCTGGCGCGCCAGTGTGCCATAGCCGTAGAGCATGCCGAAAGGTGATAGCAGGGCAGCCAGTGGCCCACCGTTACCACGAAGCCAGAAGGCGGGAGCTTTCACGATGCGGTGCCCCCGGTACCAGAAGCCACAGCATCAGCAGGTTCAATAACCGCCTGGCCAACCATCAGGTCGGCCTCACGACACAGCGTGTTCAATGCGTCTTCGATACGCTGGCGGTATTCTTCCTGCATTTCTGAATCCGTATCGCGGGGAATCTCAATGGGCTCACCCCATACGAATACGCCCCGGCAAAACGGTAAGGCAACAACAAACCGGTCCCATGATCCCAGTACCCGGCGGCGGGTGGCACTATAGGTGGCGGGGATTACGGCCGCGCCGGACAGACGTGCCAGTGCGACAACACCTTCGCTGGCCCGCATCCGGGGGCCGCGCGGCCCATCTGGTGTGATGCCCACGTATTCCCCGGATTTAAGCATGCTCACCATTCGTCTGAGGGCGGCACCACCGCCTTTGGAGCTGGAACCCGTCACCGCGTCGATGCCCAGATGCTGCACGGTTCTGGCGATCAGTTGACCGTCGCGGTGCCCGGAGATTAGCATATGGATCACCCCGGCCCGGTGCCACAGGTGGGGAACAAACAGCAGCCGGCCATGCCAGAACGTCAGAATAAACGGCTTGCCCGCATCCCAGTAAGCAGCGGGGATGTGGCCCCGGACGACCTGCCAGCGACTGGTGAAATACACCAACCGGATGTATGTGGCGGCGAGCCAGCAGACGACGGACTGCACCGCATTACTGGTCAGGATGCGTTTCGATAAGCGCACGATCCGGTCTCCATCCCTTATATTATACCAAGCCGCAGTACACGGTCTCAGGACGCCGCAATTTCTAAGACCGTCTCGTCGTCGGTGTCGCGGAACTGAAGCTCGTAGAGGCGAGCGTAATGCCCATCTTTGGCGATCAGTTCGTCATGGGTGCCCTGCTCGGCGATCCGGCCTTCCACCACAACGTAAATCAGGTCGGCATTAACAATCGTCGATAACCGGTGCGCGATGACCAACGCTGTGCGGTTTTCCATAAGTTTCTCGAGCGCCGCCTGCACCTGTCGTTCGGACTCCGTATCGAGGGCCGAGGTCGCCTCATCAAGCAGTAAAATAGGCGCATTCTTCAACATGGCGCGGGCAATTGCCAGGCGCTGACGCTGCCCGCCTGATAGTTTCACGCCCTGTTCGCCGACGGAGGTCTCGTATCCTTTTGGCAGCTCCTGAATGAACTCATGCGCTGCCGCCGCCTTGGCCGCCGCTTCAATCTCATCATCGGTGGCCCCGGCGCGACCATAGGCGATATTGGCGCGAACGGTATCGTCGAACAGCGTCACTTCCTGGCTGACGATGGCGATGGCACCGAACAGAGACGCGAACGTCACATCCCGCACATCGACGCCGTCGATCCGCACGGACCCTTCGTCCACATCATAGAACCGGGGGATGAGGTTGAGGATGGTGGTTTTACCGGCCCCGGACGGCCCGACTATCGCGACGGTCTTTCCCGCTGGCGCATTGATGGACAATCTGTCGACGGCGGGGCGATCTGCTTCGTATCCAAACGACACATTGTCGAGTTGTATATTCCCCGCTGTTACCGCCAACGGGACAGCATCAGGTTTTTCGGCAATGTCGGGTTCTGTATCAAAGATTTCGAACATGCGCTCCGCACCGGCCAGCCCTGCCTGAATGTTGGCATTCAGATTAGCCAGTCGTTTCATGGGCTCGTAGGCCATGAGCAGGGCAGTGATGAACGAAAAGAAGGATCCCGGATCGGTCTGACTCTCGATCACCCGATAGCCCCCGTAGACGATCACCATGCCAATAGCGACGCCGCCCAGTGTTTCCATGATAGGGCTGGAAAGTGCCCGCGTACTTGCAGATTTCATGGTGAGCTTGAAGGTGCGTTCGATAATCTCACCGACACGTGTCGCCTCATACGCTTCCATGCCATAGGCCTTGACCACGCGAATACCCTGAAATGTCTGATTAAGCAGAGAGGTCAGAAGCCCCATTTCCTTCTGGGTATTGGCGACCGCTTTGCGCAACCTGCGCCCCAACCTGACAATGGGATAGATGGCGACGGGAAAAACAACGAAGGCAATAATCGCCAGCTCAAAATCCTGCATGAACATAACGGCGACCAAGCCAATCAACGACATGACATCTTTCCCGAGGCTGGTGAGCGCATTTGAAACCGCGCCTCGCATGGCGTGGATGTCAACGGTGAAGCGGGAAATCAGGCCCCCAACGGGATGGCGGTGAAAGAAATCCAGGTTCATGTGTGCCAGATGGGAAAACAGGCGATTTTGACTGTCGGATACGATTCGCAAACCCACATAGCTCATCAACACCGCCTGGGCGTAGTTGGCCAGCCCCTTCACAGCGAACGTGACAATGATTGCACCGCCGACCAGCCAGAGAAGATCGCGGTTCTGTCCAATGAACAGCTCGTTTACAACGGGTTCCATGAGCCAGGCACTAAGCGCCGTCGCGGCCGAAACAATCCCCATGAAAAAGACCGCCAGCAGCAACCAGCGAGCGTACTGCCGAACGCTTTCACGGAACAGACGCGTCATCAGGACGCGACTGGATGTGTGGCCCGATTGCTTGTGATCCGTCTTTTCGTTCAAGGACTTAAGTCTCCGTAGCGCAGGATGCGCGACATTAGCATGGCCGGATAACTCCGACCAGCAGAGGGCGACCTGTCATGCCCCGGATTATTTACCCGCTATGGTCATACCGTCAATCCGCAGGCTGGGCGCATCGGTGCCATAGCGGAACTGCAAATCGTTTGCTGCGGTGACGCTGGCAAACATATCGCTTAAATTTCCGGCAATGGTAATTTCGCTGACAGGGTATACCACCTCTCCGTTTTCGATCCAGAACCCGGTGGCCCCTCGGCTGTAATCGCCGGTGACATAGTTGATACCATGGCCAATCATTTCGGTGATCAGAAGCCCTTCGCCGATATCCGCCATCAATTCAGCCGGGCTTAGGTTACCGGCCTCCAGATAAAAATTGGTCACCCCCGCGCCCGGTGGCGACGAGGTTCCGCGTGAGGCATGCCCGGAAGGAGAAAGACCAAGCTGTCGTGCATTCCGGAGGTTGAGAATCCAGGTCTTCAGTTCGCCCTGATCAATGATGTTTTGGCATGTTGTCGGCAATCCTTCCCCATCAAAGGGCTTCGAGCGCAGACCACGATGACGCAATGGGTCATCGACAATGGAGATGGCTTCGGGAAAAATCTTCGCGCCCATACGATCTTTCAGGAAACTGGTGCCACGGGCGACCGATGCGCCGTTTATGGCGCTCGACAGATGCCCGAGGATGGAACCGGAAACCCGGGGGGTGTAGACAACCGGCACCTGCGCGGAACCGACCTTCCGCGGATTGAGGCGGGCGACGGCCTGCTCACCCGCACGGCGGCCCAGTTCAGCCGGCGCGGGCAGGTCTGTTGAAAACACGGCGCTGGCGTAGTCATAGTCCCGCTCCATAGCCGTGCCTTCGCCTGCCAGAACCGACACGCTTAGCCCCGAGCGCGTACCATGCCGTGTTCCCCGAAAACCATTGGAGGCCGCCAAGGCAACGGAACTGCGGCTCCAGCTTGCCTCCGCACCTTCGGAGTTGGTGATACCCTGAACGGCGCGGGCGGCATCTTCCGCTTCCAGAACGCGGTCCTTCAGGATATCTGCCGCCGGCTCGCCGGGCTCCGACATATCTAAATCGGCGGCGTTATCCGTCATGATCTGATCCGGATCGGCGATGCCGCAAAAGGGGTCTTCCGGGACCGAAGATGCCATGGCCATAGCGCGTGATACCAGCTCTTCCAGCGCGCCCGAGGAGACATCCGATGAAGACACGATAGCCTGACGGTTTCCCTTGAACACCCGCAGACCCAGATCGGCCCCCTCGGAGCGTTCCAGGTGCTCCGTCTCGCCGAGCCGACAGGCGAGTGAAAGCGAGACACCTTCCACAAACACGGCATCAGCAGAGTCAGCACCGGCGGCACTGGCTTTTTTTAACAGGTCATCAAGAAGATTGAGACGGTCGTTGCCGTTGGTCATGGTTTGCTCCGATTGGTTGTCAGACAGGGAGACTATATGCCCGCACCCAGATCGGCAATCACGTCCGGCGACACTGTTGCGGTTGCTGATTCCAGGCGACCCAAACACCGCGAAATCCACTGGGTTGTCAGTTTTTCCTGAACGCCGTTCTGGGACAGCCGTTCCCTGAGGCACCCAAAATCCACCTTATCGAGCGGTTGGTCTTGATTGAAGCATGAGAAAACCACCGTCTCCTCGCCCGTATCAGGATCGACATGGCGTTGCAGACACTGGGCGCAAATTTCCTTCATCATGCATTGCATGGGTGAGTTGATGGACCCGATGGCCACGTGGCCAGGCTTCATGTGGTCCTTGAGCACACCATGACGCGCCAGCCGTACAGCATTCATCATCCCGTCGGATCCGATGACGATGATGCGATTAGCTTCTTCGAGACCGATGCCGACAGGGCCAAGATCACCCTCGGCATAGGCCGCCATGGCATCAACGATATTGCCGACAAAGGTGCGGTCCTGGGGCCGCGCAGGCTCGAACCCCGGCCCGGTATCACAGCACCACACAACCATGTCCGAGGCCGCCTCGATGTTGTCTTCGTAGTACCGGTCTTTCGGGCTCTTGTATCCGGCAAAATAGAGCACCCGCGAGCCTCGCGCGCGCAACGCCTGACCGATAGAAAACAAAACGGCATTGCCGAGACCGCCGCCCACGAGCACGACGGTTTCGCCACTGGGAATCTCTGTTGGGGTTCCCGTTGGGCCCATCAGCACCACCGGATCACCCTGCTTAAGATGGGCGCACAGATCGGACGATCCACCCATTTCAAGGGCGATGACAGATACCAGCCCCTGCTCCCGGTCCACCCACGCGCCGGTCATTGCGAGGCCCTCCATGGCCAGCGTGGTGCCATCAACCCGGTCGGCGAGAGCTTCAAAATTCTGCAACCGGTAAAACTGCCCCGGTTGGAAGGATCGCGCTGCCCGGGGCGCGTGCACGATAACCTCGACGATTTCCGGTGTCAGACGGATGATCTCGTAAACGCTGGCTCTCAGGCTCTGTTGCAGATGACTGAAAAGTTTTGCCGCCGACACCGACGAGGGTTTTCGTCGCGCCAGGGTCCGGCTGATGACCGGATAGCCCTGCTTGGCGCTGGCCATGGCGCTAACCACGTTGCCCTTGAAGGACGGATGCAGGTCGCCGAAGAAGCTGACATCCACACCGTCGGTGTTGAGGGACGTAAGCACATGAGGCGTTTCCGGCTTGGGCGTCGCCTCTGGAGTGACGGCGTTACCGTCCTCGTCGATGGCGTGGAAGTACTTGCCGTCGAGCTGATAAATACCACCCCGTTCCCGTGCCAGGACCGTGTTGGGTTGCGTTCCTGCGGCGACCAGTACCGTACGCGCAGGCAGGGCTACGGTGTCACCGGTGGCCGATAGCCTCCCGTCCTCATCCACCGCCTGCCTGTCCATCCGGATGGCGGCAGCAAAGCCTGCATCATCCACATCAATGGCGGTCGGCGACAGCAATTCGGCAAACCGGATACCTTCCTCCATGGCTTTGGTGATTTCTTCGTGATTGAGGGTGTAGCTGGGCGCATCAATCATGCGGCGGCGGTAAGCCACGGTGACCCCGCCCCAGCCATCCAGCAGCGATTGAATGTCGGGGTCACGGTCTCCTCCGGTGGCCGCCGCACGTTCATCACGAATGGCGCGACCGTGGGACAGAAACTCATCAGCGACGACGGCTTCCGCTGCATTCCAGGGCGAGCGCACGGCGGGCTCACCATTTTCAGCCACCAGCGTCTCGTAACGGCTGAGGAATTTTTCCACCTGCACCACGTAGTAGGCCAGTGACTCCGTCGCTGTGTCCACGGCGGTCAGGCCACCGCCGATGATGACCACGGGCAGGCGGACCTGCAAATTGGCGATGGAATCGGATTTCGCAGCACCTGTCAGTTGCAGCGCCATCAGGAAGTCGGAGGCCTGTCGAACGCCGGGGGCGAGACCATTGGGTATACTCAAAACCGTCGGTTTTCCTGCCCCCGCGCACAGGGCGATGTGGTCAAAACCCATGGCATAGGCAGAATCCTCCGCCAGCGCGCCACCAAACCGGGTGCCGCCGAACATGGCGAATTCTTGCCGTCGTTCGAGCAGTAGCCGGATGATTTTCAGGAAGTTTTTATCCCACCGAACCGTGATGCCGTACTCGGCCACACCGCCGAACCCGGCCATGACCCGGTCATCCAGTTCTTCCATCAATTCGGTGATGTCCCGCACGGGCTGGAACGCGACCCGCTTGCCCTCAGACATCACGCCGGAGAAATGCGGGTCGAGCGGTTCGATCTTTGCGCCATCAATGGCGGCGACCGTATGGCCGTCGTTCATCAGGTGATGAGCCAGTGTAAACCCGGCGGGGCCGAGGCCGACGACCAAAACCTTGTAACCGCTGTCCGACCGGGGAACAGGGCGACGGATATTGAGGGGGTTCCAGCGCGTCAGCAGGCTGTAGATTTCGAATCCCCACGGCAGGTCGAGAACGTCCTGCAGGGTGCGGGTCTCTGCCATGGGGATGTTGACCGGTTCCTGTTTCTGGTAGATGCACGATTTCATGCAGTCATTGCAGATGCGGTGCCCGGTACCCGCCACCATGGGATTATCCACCACGGCCATGGCTAACGCGCCAACGAAGTTGCCATCGGTCTTGGCCAAATTCATTTCGGAGATTTTCTCTTCCAGCGGACACCCTGCCATATCGACGCCAAAGGCGGTCTGACGGAACGCATTGGTTTTCTTGTCCCGTAGTCCTTTTGCACAGGAATCCTTGCCCTGGTTATGGCAAAAAATGCAGTAGTGCGCCTCGCTCAAGCACCCCGCGAGGTCTGTTCCCGCGTCCGTCAACTTGAACCCTGGGCGTCGGCGAAGATGGTCCGGGTCCATGACTTTCATGTCCACGCCGTGCGCGGTGAAGTCTATGAGGTTGGGCACCAGATCATAGGGGTCGATGCGCGCGGGCTCGCGGAACAGGACGCTTCCGTTGTGCGGGACCGAGTCCATATGCACCCGCCATGCCGCATATTGAGCGGCCGTCTCCAGCGCGTCCGCATTGCTATCGGCATCCTCCATCCACTTGAGCACGGCGTCGGCGTAGGCACCCTCGCTGAATGCGCCACCCAACAGTGATGTAATGGCCGATGTCAGGGCATCACCATCAAGCGCAGCGGCATCCAATAGTTTGATTTTCTTCAGAGCGACCCGCTGAACGAACAGACGGCGACAGGCGAACACGGGGGCCATGGCATGATGCTCGGCGGCACATGACTGGATCTCCGCAGTGATACCGAACAGTGTGCCGATGAAATCATCAACATGAGGTGCAATAGCCAGCAGCAGATTCGACTCATCACCCGGCTCAAGACCATCCGGGTTCGCACGGGCAGCAACCATACGGACGCACAAATCCGAATCGACCTCCGCTACATGCTCCTGAAACAGGCGGTCGATCACCTCCGCACCGTTCCGGGAATAGAGATCATCAAAGCCAAGACCATGCCACAACAGAAGTGTTTTTCCCGTCGCTTTTTCCGACACAGAGGTGTTGTTCGCCATTAATTATCCTGTGTTTCAACAAGTTAAAGTTTATTTAACTAATAATTAGTGTTGTTATTTAGTTTATACTCAAAATAGATGATAATTATAACGCCTGATATAGGCACCCCGGCAGTCGGTATAAAGGAAAAAACACCAGATGGCGAAACTTCCCTGCATGAAATGCAAACAATCTTCTATCGTTTACCGCCAACAGGTGATGCGACAGATGCTTGCGACCGTGGGGCCGATCCGTATGATACCGCCCCTGTGAGAAAATGGAGCCTCCGATGAGTGAGCACGTCTACGCCGGTGACAAGACGCCTCAGGAAACCTGGGACCTACTCTCCGGTCAACCCGAAGCCCTGCTGATTGATGTGCGCTCCAGCGCGGAATGGTCGTTCGTCGGTGTGCCGGATCTTTCCGGTGTGGGCAAGGAAGTTGTTCTTGCGGCGTGGCAGGAATTTCCCGACATGTCAGTTAATCCGGCGTTCGTCAATCAGGTGCAGAATGTTGCTCCCGGCCTCTCAACGCCGCTTTTGTTCCTTTGCCGATCGGGGCAGCGTTCGCAAGCAGCGGCGGCAGCGCTGACCGCCGCCGGGTACACCGCCTGCTACAACGTGCTCGAAGGGTTCGAGGGTAACAAGAACGACGCTGGGCACCGGGGCACAGTAGGCGGCTGGAAAGTCTGCGGCCTGCCATGGAAACAGCGCTAGCGGTTGGACGCTAACGCCTGCGCCAGATCTTCCTGTAGATCATTCACGTCTTCCAGACCAACGGACAACCGCACCAGACCCGGCGTGATACCGAGATCGGCGCGTTCTGCGTCACTCAGCCGCTGGTGCGTGGTGGTCGCCGGATGGGTCGTCAGGCTCTTGGCATCGCCCAGATTGTTGGAAATATCCACCAGTTTCAGCGCATTCAGAAACCGAAAAGCGCCTTCCTTGCCGCCGTCGACTTCGAAGGAGATCATGGTGCCACCTTCTTCCATCTGTTGCATGGCCAGTTCATGTTGCGGGTGGCTTTTCAATTCCGGATAGAGCGTGCGTAAGACGCGGGGCTGTTCCGCCATGAAGTTGGCAAGATGGCGTGCATTTTCGCAATGTCGGCGAACCCGGAGCTCCAGCGTCTCCAGCCCTTTCAACAGGGTCCATGCATTAAACGGGCTGAGACACGGACCGGTGTGGCGCATGAACGGTTTCAGGTGGTCTTCGAGATACCCGGTGTCGTTGAAAAGTATCGTACCGCCCAGCACCCGGCCCTGGCCGTCGATGTGCTTGGTCGCTGAATACATCACGATATCGGCACCCAACTCCATGGGTTTTTGCAGGATCGGAGAGGCAAACACGTTGTCCACGATGACGCGAGCCCCTGCCGCGTGGGCGCGCTCCGACACCGCCACGATATCGATGATATCCAGCGTCGGATTGGATGGTGTTTCGAGGAACACGGCCTTGGTGGGGCGCGATAACGCGGCCTCCCATTGATCGAGATCGGTTCCGTCCACCAGTTCCGTCTCAACGCCGTACTGCGGCAGCAGGTCACTGATGATGTAGAGGCACGATCCGAACAAAGCCCGTGAGGCGACCACCCGGTCACCGGTCCGCACCTGACACAACAGCGACGCGAACACCGCCGACATACCACTTGAGGTGGCGACGCAGTGCTTCGTGTTCTCCATCAACGCCATGCGTTCTTCGAACATGGCAATGGTCGGGTTGGCATAGCGGGAATAGATAAAGCGGTCTTTTTCGCCCTTGAAAGCCAGTTCTGCTTCTTCCGGCGACTCGTAGACATAGCCGGAGGTGAGAAACAGACCCTCGCTGGTTTCTGCCGCAGCCGAGCGGTTGGTCCCACCGCGCACCAGTTTGGTTTGCGGACGCCAGGTATCTTGAACAGGTTTATTTATCGCCATCTTCGATTCCTCATCAACCGTTTGCGGCGCTTTGGTCGGGGAAAAAACAAAAGCCCCAGCACGCATAGGCTAGGGCTCTTCGAACCGAAGACCTTTTAGCGAGCTTTTTTAACGTGGCCGCAAGCCGGTCGACCAAATCACCACGTATGCCCACATATACGCAAAAGTTCGTCCGCCGGTCAAGACTACTTGTGAGCGCAGGAAGTAAGAAGCTCTAGTCTCCGAATGTCTCTGCCGTAACCCGATTGCGACCGCCTTCCTTGGATCGGTACAGAAGCTTGTCCGCCTCCTTGATGATCTGGTCAGGCGTCATGTCGTGACCGCCCGTGACGGTAAGGCACCCCAGGCTCATGGTGACGGCGGCGGCGTCCGAGAATTCATGGGGAACCTACACCGCCTGAACGGCATTGCGCAACTGTTCAGCGACAATCCGTGCCCCATCCTCTCCCGTTTCCGGCAGGACACAAACGATCTCTTCGCCGCCGTATCTGTCCGTCGAACCATTTTTTTCAGATTGATCGTCATAGTTGGGATGAGCCGTTTAGAATTTTTCAATAGACAAGTCCGACCGCAGACCATCGAATATCATGGTGGCACAGATCAACGCCACAATTATCACAATTGGCATATGGTAGCCTGAGGTCGACAGATCAATACCATAGTACTCTTCGCAGGGACTCTCCGTTCCGATCAGAGAAGAAGATCAACCGTCATCCGGGTTGGTAATGCTTTTCGCCTGAAAGTTAATTTGTTTGCAGCTTAGCGGATGTGGGACCGGTGGATTTTCAACCGGTCCAGTTTCCACCTCAATGGCACCGCGAACAAATATCGCAAGCTCGACCCAATCCGCACCCAACGTCTGGTTGATCCGCTTTTTCAGAACCTCGGACGCATTCACCATATACGGATTTTTCAACCCAAGTTTTTCAAGGTCCTTGCGACCGTATAACGTCTTGTTCACGACATCACGTACGCGCGGCTCCATCTTGCAGAGATCAAGTAAATTGCTCTGCTTCGCCGGAACAACGAAAAGCGTGAAGTAGACAAACTCGTTTTTTTCCGGGATGGAGAACTCGAAAGGCTCGAAATGGACCTGGGCTTTCTCTCGCTCGGTGCTGTTGGCATCTATTGGTAAGGATGTCAGCAACACGAATGATAAAATACCAATACTCACACACCGAATCATTGTTGAGCCCTCTTGAGTTTGTCCGTGGACTTGTCCGCTGTATATATTACACCATGCATCCATCACAATAATCCAGCCCCCGGCACTCGCCAGCGACAGGTTCGTACCCTATATAGGGATAACAGATTATCGTACGCTGACAGGCACCATGCTGGATGCCGGACTCAAACTTCGCGACTCAGGCGGCGCAACTGGTCCCGCCCACAACACATCGACTAAGGACACTACCTATGACAGGCCTCGCAACCACCGACGATATTTTCTACACCAACGCAGGACTGGAGCGCGCCCGCGTCGAGCGCATCGTCGATGACGCTGCCGCGAATGCTGATGATGGTGAGATGTTCCTGGAATACCGACAGAGCGAAAGCCTGAGCTATGACGATGGCCAGTTAAAGAGTGCCAGTTATGACACGCTTCACGGATTTGGCCTGAGAACCGTCGCCGGAGAGGCCACTGGTTATGCCCATGCGTCGGAATTGAGTGAAGATGCCATGCGCCGCGCCGCCGACACGGTTCGAGCCGTCAGTGCCGGACATTCAGGCATCGCCGCAGAGGCCCCGAAGGGAACCAACCAGGGTCTCTATGTGGCTGACAATCCTCTCACCGAAATGGAATTCGAGGCAAAGGTCAAACTGCTTCAGGATATCGATGCCTATGCACGCGGAAAGGATGATCGCGTCCGCCAGGTCAGCGCCAGTCTTTCCGGTGAGTGGCAGGCGGTGCAGATTATCCGCGCGGGCGGCTACCGGGTCGGCGATATTCGCCCCCTGGTACGCCTGAATGTATCGGTCGTTCTGGAACAGGACGGGCGCATGGAATCCGGCGGTCATGGCACTGGCGGGCGAGCATCCTACGACGCCTATATTGATCCGGCGTGTTGGCAAGGTGCCGTTCTCGAAGCCATCCGGCAGGCAAGCGTCAATCTGGAAGCAATCCCGGCACCCGCTGGCACGGTTCCAGTTGTGCTCGGTGCAGGCTGGCCCGGAATTTTGCTGCATGAGGCTATCGGCCATGGACTTGAAGGCGATTTCAACCGCAAGAAAACTTCGGCCTTTGCCGGGCTTATGGGACAACGCATCGCATCGCCAGGCGTCACAGTCGTCGATGACGGCACCATGCCGGACCGGCGCGGGTCGCTCACCGTGGACGATGAAGGAACGCCCACCCAGCGTACCGTCCTGATAGAGGACGGCATTCTGACTGGGTACCTGCATGATCGCCTGAATGGCCGCCTGATGGGAGCCCAGTCCACCGGTAACGGCCGACGGCAAAGTTACGCCCATTCTCCGATCCCGCGTATGACCAATACCATTATGCTGAATGGGGATCATGATCCGGCCGACATCCTGTCCGGTGTAGACAAGGGCGTGTATGCCGTCAGCTTCAGCGGTGGCCAGGTCGATATCACGTCCGGCAAGTTCGTGTTTTCGTGCACGGAAGCCTATGAGATCGATGGCGGCAAAATCGGTCGCCCCCTGAAAGGCGCAACCTTGATCGGCAATGGCCCCGATGTCCTGACCAGGGTCTCAAAGATTGGCAACGACATGGCGATGGACCCCGGCATCGGCACCTGCGGCAAAGATGGTCAGGGTGTTCCCGTCGGCGTCGGGCAACCGACCATGCTGATCAATGAGTTGACCGTAGGCGGCACCGCCGTCTGATCGGGGTTCGGCGCGATCCCTTGCGGAAAGATACCCGCTACGGTTATTTTAGTAATTAACCGTACGTGAGGAGGGGACATTGCCCGGCGATACCATTGATAAACCCGGCGCAAGTAACGGTTGCGCGGGAAATAACACAGCGATGCCGTTCGCCCATCGTATCAACACCGTATCCACGGACGAGCCATGGCAATGGCTGGCGCGGGGATGGGCAGACCTGCGGCGCGCCCGGTGGGTCAGCATCCTCTATGGATTGATCTTCGTTGTGCTGGGATACGCGGTCACCATCGGTCTGTACCAGCTTGAGCTGTATCATCTGATCTGGCCCTTTGCGACCGGCTTTGTGTTGGTGGCCCCGGTTTTCGCAGTGGGCGTCTATGAACTCAGTCATCGCATGCAGCAGGGGCAGTCGATCACGCTTGGCAGCGCCCTCATGGCATGGCGGCGCAATCCGAGCCGGATTTTCGGTGCGGGCCTCGCCATGACATTTTTTTTGATCATGTGGACCAGATCCGCCGCGTTGATCTATGTGCTGAATTTCCCCCATGAGATGCTTACCATTCAGGGCTTGCTCAACCAGACCTTTTTTTCCCAACAGGGGCTGGTTTTTGTGTGTGTCGGCACGGTGATCGGCGCGGTCTTCGCGGTGACAGCATTTTTGCTGAGCGCCGTGTCCTTGCCCATGATGGTGGGTGAACAGGCAGATTTCTTACCGGCCATTCTGGTCTCCGTCTTTGCCGTGAGCCGGAATCCGAAAACCATGGCGTTGTGGGCGGTGATTATCATTGGCGTGACGGCGTTGGGCATGGCGACGGCCATGATCGGGCTGGCCGTAACGCTACCGCTGATCGGTCATGCAACATGGCACGCCTATCAGGCGATCGTTCGTCCGCCGGAATTGGAGTCCGAGTAGAATACCGTCAGTACGCGTATTCCTGAAAGATCGGCGCAATGCTGTGACCCCAGCGTCGTTCATAGGCCGCCAGCATTTCCTCCGCCGGGGTTAAGCCGGACTCGGCAATCTGGCACAACGGCCGCAAGTAATGAGTTTCATCTCTACCAAGGCTGTCCAACCGCTTGCGGCGACATAAACCCCCGTGTGACATATCGAGAACGTCGCGCGCCAGATCCTGCACTGTTCCATCCCGGAACGGCGTAGCGAGCGCCCGTCGAGGCACTTCATTGCGTAGGTATTCGTGCTCTTCGTGGGTCCAGTCAGCGATAAGGTCGCTGGCGCGGTTACGGGACTCCTCGTCATACAGTAAGCCAACCCAGAATGCAGGCAACGCGCAAAGGCTCGCCCAGGGGCCACCATCCGCGCCGCGCATTTCGATAAAGCGTTTCAGGCGAACCTCGGGAAACGCTGTGGTCAGGTGGTCTTCCCAATCTTTCACAGTGGGAACCTCACCGGGCAGTCCCGGCAGCTTCCCGGCCATGAAATCCCGGAACGATTGCCCGGAAACATCAATATAGTTGCCATCGCGATAGACGAAGTACATGGGAACATCGAGAATATAATCCACGTACCGCTCGAAGCTAAAGCCGTCTTCAAACACAAATGGTAAAGTCCCACAGCGATCCGGATCCGTATCCGTCCAGATGTGGCTGCGGAAGCTCAGGAATCCGTTGGGCTTGCCATTGCGAAATGGTGAGTTTGCCCACAACGCTGTAGCAACGGGCTGCAACGCCAGTCCGATCCGGAACATCTGGATCATGGATTTTTCGGTTTCGAAATCCAGGTTCACCTGCACGGTGCAGGTATTCTGCATCATATCCAGGCCGAGGGTTCCTCGTTTCGGCATGTATTCGCGCATGATTTTATAGCGGCCCTTGGGCATCCATGGGATTTCAGCAATCTGTTCCTCGGGCCTGTACCCCAGGCCGACAAAGACAATACCCAGTTCAGCCGCTACCTGCTTCGCCTGGCGCAGATGCTCGTGGACCTCGGTACAGGTCTGGTGAATGGTTTCTACTGGCGCGCCGGACAATTCCAATTGTCCGGCAGGCTCCAGACTGATGGCGCTACCGTCGGGCTTCGTCAGCGCGATGACATTGCCTTTTTCAAGAACCGGCTCCCACCCGAAACGGGTCAGGCCGTCCAACAGGGCACGCACCCCGCTATCGCCTTCATAAGACAGATAAGACAGGTCGGCGCGATGATAGGCAAACTTCTCGTGTTCGGTGCCAATGCGCCATTTTTCCGGCGGTTTGCAACCCGATGCCAGGTAGTCGACCAGGGTATTTTTGTCTGTGAAGGGCTCGTTCATTTGGATCGCTGAAGTATCGGCCATGTTGTCGTCGTCCTGTGTCGCGGGAAGAAGCTATCAAAAAAGATGGTCACCTGCGTCGCGTTTCGCAACCGTCGCCCACCAATGTCTGCCAACAGGCCAATGCCGTTACCGCCGCCGTTTCGGCGCGCAGGATGCGTGGCCCCAAGGTTACGAGCGTAACAAACGGCAGATCGCGCAATGCGTCAAGTTCCGTCGGCGAGAAACCACCTTCCGGTCCGACAAGAATTGCCGCCACAATCCGCGATCCCGTCGGCGATCTGCTAAATGCCTGGGTCATGGGTGCGCCTTCTCCCGTTTCATCGAGCACAAACAACCGGCGGTCCTCCGGAAAAGTCGACAGGAAAGTTTGCAGACCACTCGGCGAATCAACGTTCGGCACGCTCAGTCTCTCGCACTGTTCGGCGGCCTCCATGGCCGTGGCCGACAGGCGGTCCACATTAACCCGGCGCACATCCGTTCGCTCCGTCAGAATGGGGACTAGGCGGGATGCGCCCAGTTCCACCGCTTTTTCGACCAGAACGTCCAGACGGGCCTTTTTGATCGGCGCGAATACCAGCCAGATATCGGGCTCGGCTGGCTGGGGACGGGTCCGTTCGCTGAGCGCCAGACGGCAGGCGGATTTCGACGCGTCCTCAATCCGCGCCAGCCACTCACCGTCACGGCCATTGAACACGTTTGCGAGGTCGCCGACCCCCTGACGCATCACTCGAACCACGTAGTGAGACTGGTCCCGCGACAGCGTGATGGCCGTGTCGGCGCTCAGATCATCCGGCACGAACAGGCGAATTTTTGGTGAACTCTTTGTCATGCGGGAAGTGTCGGCAACCACGGGCCTTTATGCAAGGTGATGGTTTTCCAAAGTGGTCGAAAATGGCATAGTAATGCCATACGACCCCCTCACCGAATGGCTCGACAGGTATCAGGATCAACGATGACAGAGACGGCCCCTTCGGCGATCGATATTCCGGCTGAAAGCTGGGTTGACCGGCTCGCTCCGGTCGCACTGCGCCCGTACCTGCGCCTCGCCCGCCTGGACCGTCCCATCGGAACGTGGCTGCTGCTGCTGCCATGCTGGTGGAGCACGGCGCTGGCTATGGGTGCGGACGACGTGCTGAGCCATCAACTGGTGAAGCTATTCGCGCTGTTTACCCTCGGCTCCATCGTCATGCGGGGGGCCGGATGCACGCTCAACGATATTGTTGATCGTGATTTTGACGGCCGCGTGGCCCGCACCGCGACCCGCCCCATCCCGAGCGGTGATGTTAGTGTGGGGCAGGCCATTGTATTCCTTTGCCTGCAACTGGCTGTCGGCCTGACAGTCCTGATGCAATTCAACGCCTTCACTACATGGATGGGCGTCGCATCACTGGGTCTGGTCGCCGTCTATCCGTTCGCCAAACGCTTCACCAACTGGCCGCAGCTGGTATTGGGTCTGACGTTTAACTGGGGTGCACTCCTGGGCTGGACCGCAGTGCGGGGGCAACTGGATTGGCCCGCCGTAGCGCTGTATGGCGCAGGAGTATTGTGGACGCTGGGCTATGACACCATCTACGCCCATCAGGACAAGGAAGACGACGCCCTGATTGGGGTCAAATCTACAGCCCTCAGACTGGGCGACTCGACGCGGCCCTGGCTGTTTGGGTTCTACGCAGGAACCATCATATTGATTGCCTGTGCGGGCTATCTCGCCGGGCTGGCCATGGTATTTTACGCAGGACTTGCCTTGTGCGGCCTGCACCTTGCGCGGCAGGCGTGGCGTGTGGATATCAACGCCCCTGCGGACTGTCTCGCCAAGTTTAAATCCAACCGGGATTTCGGCCTGTTACTTGCCGCTGCGATTGTTGCCGGGCAATTGTTCTAGAATGATACTTTCGTTATCTTCTCGAACCTGAATGGCATCGCTGTGGCATGTAACGTATTGGTGCGCTGTCGTCTGTTCTCCGTGTTTTCGATGTTGTCGTCAATAAATGCCTCAAGCTCCATATGCGGGGCCAGCATTTGACGGGAATGTTCCTGTATTTCGTTCTGTGACCGTGCCGTCCATCGCCGGTTTGATGCTGCCACCTCTGCCAGAGGCACAGGATCGCCATCAATGGGCAAGGCCCCCCGACTGGATTGATAGAAATACAGATAATCCAGATCGGGGCCATTTTCTACCCGCGCCTGAATGCCATCCATGCGGCAGAAATGATAATTCTCGCTGGCAATTTCTGTCGAGTGCATGTGTTGCTCCTGGGCCTCGTCCAGCCAGGTAATGAACAGCGTGACCTTCGTTCCCGGTGAGGGGAACAGCGTCGCAGGGATGGCTCCGTAACTGGTGAAATGGGTCGAGTAGACCGAATCAAAATCCAGCAGCTGGATTCTGGTTACAGGGATCGTGCCGCCATGGGGCGCGGGAAATTTTCGCGCCAATTGCTGCGGCGACATGTTGGACCCCACTGCCAGAACCGGACGGCGATTTTCCAGACCCTCCAGGGGGTTGTCATGATCCACAACCACATGGCCACCATTGGCAATCACATAGGACCGCGCCTCGATTTGATAGGGATAGCTACGGGCGCGATAGTGGGGATCATTCAGCATCGCATGTGCTCGACGACATCACTCGGCCGCCGATTTTTCCAGATAGGGTTCGATATCAACTTCGTCGAGTTGCTCCGGTTGCAGGAATCGCTCGGCGTACTTCTTGTAGACCCCGGATTCCAGGAACAGCTGGAACAAATCGCCATCGATATGCGCGTCCTTCTTCATGAACGACATGATCTTGATGCAATCGCTCAGTTTTTTTGGTGCTTTGTAAGGTCGGTCGGCGGCAGTCAGGGCCTCAAATATATCCGCAATAGCCATGATTCTCGCCGGTAGCGTCATTTGATCACGATTGAGCTTCTTCGGATAACCGGTGCCGTCCATCTTTTCGTGATGGCCGCCGGCGTATTCCGCCACCCGCCTCAAATGTTTGGGGAACGGCAGAGTTTCCAGCATTATGATGGTCTGCACGATATGATCATTGATCTTGAAGCGTTCTTCCTCGGTCAGCGTTCCACGACCGATGCACAGATTGTAGACCTCACCCATGTTGTATCGATGTTCGGGCACATCCAATTTGAACCCGAACGCGTTATCGTCGCCATAGGTGTCGCCTTCAGCCCCTTCGCGGTAGACGATGTGGTCTTCGCGATCCACCAACAGGTGCTCCTCGACCGGCAAAGTGGGCGCAGGCGTGCGCGCCTTTCGTTTAATCTCCTCGTACGACAGGCCGATGCGATCATCGAGGGTCCGCGCCCAGGTAACGGATGCAATCTCCTTCACCCGGTCCACGCGCTCAGGTGCCATAAACTCACCCCCCACGTTGCTTTCCGCGATAAAGGCAAAGTCGTCATCAAGCTTGGCGAGACGTTCATCCAACCCGGCCCTCAATGCTTCCGCGTCACCGCCACCGATGATCTGTTTCAGGTATTCGATCTCGGCGTCCCGCTTGACCACCTCGAACCGCATACGGATTTCATGCAGTCGGTCGTAAATGGTTTCAAGCTTGGTGGCCTTGTCGACCACGTATTCCGGTGTCGTCACCTTGCCGCAGTCATGGAGAGCTGCCGAGATTTCCAGTTCCTCGCGTTCATCCATGGTCAGGGAAAAGTCCTCAAAGATGCCGCTGGTTGACTCGGTCGCCGCGTCGGCGATCATCATGGTGAGTTCCGGCACTCGCTGACAGTGGCCGCCGGTGTAGGGCGACTTGGCATCAATGGCCCCGGCGATCAGATCGATAAAGGATCGGAACAGGGCCTTCTGGGCTTCCAGCAACAGCGCATTGTCCAGTGCCACGGCAGCCTGGGATGACAACGCCTCGACCAGTGGTTGAATGGATTTATCGAAAGGGATGACATTACCGCTGTCGCGATCCTGCGCGTTCAGCAATTGCAGCACACCAATGATTTCACCCTGGTGATTCTTTAATGGAACGGTGAGGAACGACTGTGACCGATAGCCGGTTCCTTCATCAAATTTCTTGGTGCCGGAAAAATCGAAGTCCGTGGAATCATAGGCATCCTGGATATTGATGGACTCGCCCGACAACGCGACATGGGTTGCGACGTTCTTGTGATTGGGTTCACCAGTTTCAGGTTTATAGAGCGGTAGCGGCGGGAAGGTAATCTCCTTGCCTGTGGTACCACCCAATGCAATTCCAAGGGATTCAGTCCGCATGATAACAAATTTCAGGCAGTTATCATCCGTTCGCAGATAGAGAGTCCCCCCATCTGCGTTACACATGTCCTTTGCTTCCAGGAGAATTTGCTCCATCAGGCGGTCGTGGTTACGCTCCGCCGACAAGGCAATGCCAATCTCAATCAGGCGGCGAAAATTAGCCTCGCCGCCTTCATTGCTATTGTTGCTTTCACCTGACGCTTCAGCACTCATACCCGAATTTTCCCACTCGTTCTCATGGGTGCCTGAATACAATGGGGAAAGTTGACGCGTCAATGATATCGTCCTGACCGCGCCATGCCCATAGAACCAGAGTATCCCAAGCAGGTTGAACCGTATCGCGGATTGGAAATCCATACAACCAAATCACACATAAACCCCTAAAATCCTTGACGGTTTGGTGCCGGACAGTATCAATTCAGGACTAATTTCGAGGAACACCAAAATATGGCCTATGCCTCTCTCCGCGATTTCATCGCCCGCCTGGAACGTGATGGGCGTCTGGTGCGTGTCAGCGAACCGGTTTCACCGGTTCTGGAAATGACCGAAATCCAGACCCGTGTCATGGCCTGGGGCGGACCCGCGATCCTGTTTGAAAATGTTGTCCGGGAGGACGGAAGTGGTTACGGCATGCCTGTTCTGGTCAATCTGTTCGGCACCGTGGAACGCGTTGCCTGGGGTATGAACCGCGAAATCCACGAGCTGCGTGAAATCGGCGAAACCCTGGCCTTCCTGCGCCAGCCGGAACCCCCTGGTGGCTGGCGTGAAGCCGTGGAAATGTTGCCACTGGTCAAAACGCTGATGGCCATGAAACCGCGCACAGTGAGTGCCGCGCCGTGTCAGGAGATCGTTCTGACGGATGACGACATTGATCTCGGCCAATTGCCTATCCAGACCTGTTGGCCGGGTGAGCCCGCGCCACTGATCACCTGGCCACTGGTGGTCACCCGTGGGCCAGATGCAGATGAAAAAGGTGGCGACAAGCGCGATGACTATAACCTGGGCATCTATCGCATGCAGGTAACCGGCCCCAACACCACCTACATGCGATGGCTGAAGCATCGGGGCGGGGCCCAGCACCATGCGCGTTGGAAGGAACAGCGGCCTGACCCGATCCCCGTCGCCGCCGTCATTGGTGCCGACCCCGGCACCATCCTGGCCGCCGTAACACCGGTTCCCGACAATTTCTCTGAATACCAGTTTGCCGGACTATTGCGGGGTGAAAAGGTGGAACTGGTGGACTGTAAGACAGTCCCGCTGAAGGTTCCCGCGCAGGCGGAAATCGTTATTGAAGGGCATGTATCACTCGAGGACTATGGTGATGAAGGGCCTTACGGCGATCACACAGGCCATTACAATTCCGTAGAGCCCTTCCCGGTCTTCACTGTCAGCGCCATCACGCGCAGACGTGATCCGATTTACCTGTCGACCTATACCGGGCGACCACCGGATGAGCCAAGTATTCTGGGTGAAGCACTGAATGATGTGTTCATTCCCATGTTCACCCAGCAGTTTTCGGAAGTTGTGGATTTCTGGTTACCGCCGGAAGCCTGCTCATACCGCGTTGCTGTGGTCTCCATGAAGAAAGCCTATCCCGGCCATGCCAAGCGCATCATGCTGGGTGTGTGGTCGTATTTGCGCCAGTTCATGTACACCAAGTTCGTCATTGTGGTGGACCACGATATCAACGCGCGCGATTGGAAAGATGTCATGTGGGCGATTTCCACCAACGTTGACCCGGCGCGTGACGTCACCATGATCGAGAACACGCCCATCGATTATCTGGACTTCGCGTCCCCGGAATCGGGGCTGGGCTCGAAAATGGGCGTCGATGCCACCACCAAGCTTGAACCGGAAACCAAACGGGAATGGGGTCGCAAAATCCGCATGACCGACGACATCATCAAAGAAGTCACCGATAAATGGGAGCGGTACGGCATTCCTGGCGACGGCAAGCCGATCTGGAAGTGAGGTCAACTATAGATGACTCTTTCGTCGCGATGATACAGTTTAGTCAGGTAAAATTGACTTTTCTTTCTATTTCTCTATTCTGGCACGATATAGTAAGAAATAATTGACTTATTGTTGAACTTAAGACACATGAGTCAATTATATTTGACTGAAATTGTGCCGCGTATGATGAGTCGAGGATATTTGGCATGGCAGGGCTTCGATTTGGCGAAGTACATTTCAAAGAAGCCCCGGCTGGTTTGGTACGCGAACTGAATGCTGGCGGTTCACAATTTCAATACGATTCATCGTATTTGGAAACCAGCTCACCACCAATTGCCGAATGCTTTCCCAGACGGCTGGAGCCATATAATTGGCCCGACGGACTTCATCCCTTCTTTCAGCATCTTACGGCCGAAGGATGGTTGCGGGACATCCAATCACGTGCCAGCCGCATCGCCAATGAAGACGATTTCGGATTGCTTCTGAGATTTGGTCAGGACTGCATCGGCGCGGTCTCTGTCATCGGGCCCGCTCCACCCAACGACCAACCCCAAATTAGTGACCCAGCCACCGCCGCAGCCCTTGATGGCGCACGAACGATATCGGGGGTTCAAAAGAAAGTCCTGGCGATCCTGAGTGGTAAAAAATACATCCAGGCTCCCGCCACGGGGCCAGCCCCCTATATCGTCAAGTTGCCCAGTGACAGTTTGCCACAAATTGTCGCGAACGAAGACTTAAGCCTCTCGGTCTGCCGATTGTTGCTGGGAGCGAAAGAAGTCACCCATGCGCATCGGGGATTCGTGGAAGGCTGGCCTGAACAATCGCTGATAGTAACACGCTTTGACCGTACAGAACACGGTGAACGTTTACGAATGGAGGATTTTGCTCAAATACTGATTCAGCCCAAGGGCCGTGACTTTCAGGGAAAATATGAAAGCTCGTACAACGCATGTGCGACTGTCATCCAGGACCACTCATCTTTACCCATTGTTGATGTATCGCGACTATTTAAACGCTTGGTTGTCTTTGCCTTGATTGGCAATACAGATGCACATCTGAAGAATTTCTCGCTTCTGGAAACAGCTAGCGGGCTACGGCTTTCGCCATGCTATGACGTCGTCAATTTAGTGCTGTACGCCAAGCTAGGTGTGACAACCCGGTTTGGCCTGGCGATTTTCAATCGACATTTGAACCAAGAAGAGATTGATCAGGGGGCGCTTACTGACTTAGGACAGTCGTTCAACCTCACTGAGAAGGCTATTAAGCTCTGTTTTCAAGAGGTGGAAGAGAAGGAAGGGCGATTGTTTAGATTGGTACGTGATAAAAGCCCATTGCCGAGTCCATATAAAGAACATTACGAGGATATTGTGAGATCAGCATGGCTACGAATTATCTCCCCCTAGACTGGGGAGCCATTGTGAAATTGGCAAAAGCACGCCGCAAGGAAGAAGGCCTCACACAGATGCAGGTAGCTGCACTTGCTGGCGTGAGCAAGCCATCTGTCATCGAATTTGAGAAAGGCGCACGTTCTCTGCGGATTTCAACTGCGGAACGAATTCTCAACGTATTGGGTCTATTGGCACTGGAGGAATAGCTGACACGGCGTTGACCTTTACCTGACATCTCCTTAGGTTCCGCCTCTCCCTTGACCTATTACCTCAGTGAGAACCATGACCGATATCCGAGAGTCCGCCCAACACGCTTCCGCCTGGCCCTTTGCCGAGGCGCGCGACCTGTTGAAACGTATGGGCGATACCCCGCCCAAAAAAGGCTATGTGCTGTTCGAGACCGGATATGGACCGTCTGGCCTGCCTCATATAGGCACCTTCGGAGAAGTTGCCCGGACCTCCATGGTGCGCCATGCCTTTGAGCAGCTTTCTGATATTCCAACCCGGCTGTTCGCCTTTTCCGATGATATGGACGGCCTGCGCAAAGTGCCGGATAACGTCCCCAACAAGGAAATGTTGGCCGAACATCTGGATATGCCACTGACCGAAGTGCCTGACCCTTTTGGCACCCATGAAAGTTTTGGGCATCACAACAACGCGCGGCTCATGGCCTTTCTGGACTCCTTTGGTTTCGAGTATGAATTCAAAAGCTCGACGGACATGTATACATCGGGCGTATTCGACGGTGCCCTTTTGAATGTGCTGGCGCACTATGACGAGGTCATGAAGGTAATGCTGCCCAGCCTGCGCGAGGAACGTCAGCAGACCTACAGCCCGTTCCTGCCCATCTGTCAGAAAACCCGGAAGGTTTTGCAAGCTCCCGTGCTTGAGCAGAACGTGGATGCTGGCACCATCGTCTATGAAGATATTGATGGCGCGAAAGTTGAGATCCCCGTCACCGGCGGGCATTGCAAGCTGCAATGGAAGCCGGACTGGGCCATGCGTTGGGCCGCCTTGGGCGTAGACTACGAAATGTCCGGCAAGGACCTGATCGACTCGGTTAAGTTATCGGGCAGGATCTGTCGCGTGCTCGGCTCACCACCTCCGGCTTCGTTATCTTATGAGCTGTTCCTGGACGACAACGGTGAAAAAATCTCCAAGTCCCGGGGCAACGGCCTTGCAGTCGAGGAGTGGCTGCGCTATGCGCCGCCTGAGAGCCTGAGCCTGTTCATGTATCAAAAGCCCAAGACGGCAAAGCGGCTTTACTTCGATGTGATCCCTAAAGCCGTGGACGAGTATCTCAGCCACCTGGAAAAATTTCCCGAGCAGAAACCTGACAAGCAGCTGGAAAACCCCGTATGGCACATCCACCGTGCACACCCTCCCCATGAGGAGGCGCACCTGAGTTTCAACATTCTGCTTAATCTGGCCAGTGTCTGCCATTCAGAAGACAAGGCCGTGCTGTGGCACTTCATCAGCCGCTATCGCCCCGGTGTGACGGCGGATAACGCGCCGATCCTCGACAAGCTGGTAGAATACGCTATCAGCTACTATCAGGACTTCATCCAGCCGCAAAAGCACTACCGCCAGGCAACGACGGACGAGGCCGCAGCTTTGGGTGACCTGAGAGATGCGCTGAAGGGCCTGTCATCCGATGCCACGGCGGAGGATATCCAGACCGTGGTCTATGAAATTGGCAAGCGCGACGCCTTCCCGGAGCTTAAAGCCTGGTTTAAGGCGCTTTACGAGATTCTGCTCGGTCAGAGTCAGGGACCCCGCATGGGATCTTTCATCGCGCTCTATGGCGTGCAGGAATCCATTGATCTGATCGAACGAGCGTTGGCCGGTGACGACCTGGGCAACTGATCAGTCAGGGCTTGTCAGACGGCTTGGGTCTTGGCCCACTCGAAATAAAGCTCCCGCGCCCGGGCGTAGACCGGACCTGCATTGAGGTCGCGATCCTCGATTCGCGTGCAGGGAACGACTTTCGAATAATTGGCGGTACTGAAGGCCTCGTCTGCGTCCAGCAGTTCAGAGAAATCGATGGTGCGCTCCCGCACATCGAACCCGTTTTCCCGCAGCAGCATGATCACGCGTTGCCTCGTAATGCCGTTGAGGAACGTGCCGTTGATTGCGGGTGTCGAGACAACGCCATCCTTGGCCATAAACAGATTGGTAAAGGAAAACTCCGCAACGTTGCCACTGGGGTCGAGCATGATCGCCTGGTCGTATCCGCGCTCCTTGGCCGCAGCGACGCTACGGCGAACGTTAGGGTAAAGACACGCGGCCTTGGCTTCTGTTGGGGCCATGTCTTTTGACGGGCGGCGGAACCGGGTCAGGCAGGCACCAAAGCCAACTGGCTCGGGCATGGGCGCTTCGCAAATGGCCATGGAAAAGCGGGTCGCGTCGTCACTGTCGCCGAAGAAGCTTTCTGACAGGTAGAAGTAAGGGCAGATATAGAGGGCGGCATCGGCGGGGAACCTCTTGATGCCTTGTCTGGCGATGGCCTCGATATCTTTGGCGGTAAGCCCAGGGGTCATGGCGAGGAGTCCGGCGGACCGGATGGCGCGTTCACAGTGACGGTCCAGGTCGGGTGCCGCGCCATTGAAATATCGGGCACCATCGAAGACGGACTGGCCGAGCCACGCACCATCGTCAAGGGTCCCTAAAACCGGAACATTCCCGTCATGCCATTCTCCGTTCACGTAGGAAATGGTGCGTCCGCCAGAATGCACTTTCGCCATGCCGATCTGTCCTTTGAAATAATGATAAAATTGTCGGGTGACTATAGAGTCCGGACTACTGGCTTGCCCAGACGATTCGTGCGACCCATTCCAGATCCTGTATGTCGAGCACACGATCCTCGTGGCTGTCATTCAATGACTGTAACTCGAGCTTCCGAGCCGTCTTCCGACGTAGCTGCTTGGCGAGAATTTCGCCCTCGGTGGTTTTGGCAACCACCCGGTCACCCCGACGGATACTCGCACCCGGCGATACGATAATTGTGTCACCGTCACGGAATACAGGTTCCATACTGTCGCCGCTTACCTCTAATGCATAGGCGTGCGGATCGCCCACACCGGGAAACGGGATCTCGTCCCATGATCCACCAACGGGATATCCTGCATCATCGAAAAATCCATCTGCGCCCGCTTGAGCCAGCCCAAGCAGTGGAATGTTGCGGTACACCCCGCCGGACTCAGCATCGCCGATCAATACCACAAATTCACCGAGCGATGAGTTGGTGGCCCGAAGTATCTTTGAAATACTTTCGGTACTCGGCCAGCGGAGCTTCCCCTCACGGGTCGTCCGCTTGCTCTTGTTGAAAGTGGTGGGATCAAGGCCGGCCTTTCGCGCCAACCCTGATGCGGAGTAGCCGTTTTCACGGGCGAGACGGTCGATAGCCGTCCAAACTTCTGCATGTTTTAACATGGGAACATGTTCATATATTGACCCCATGCCGTCATTAGGAACGTTTTCTCTTTTTCCATTGACTAAACATTTTTAGTCTATTATAGGATTATTTCCAACATTACAGGAGATTTCGATGAGCACACGGACTCGTTACGCCCTCAATCCCATGCCCGTCAACGACGTAGCACTGTTCCAGTCCGGGGAAGAAGCATGGTTCTGGTTCATCCGTTGCCAGCTGATCCGTTATCAGGGAATCCAGCCGACCGGCACCATGGGCGCACTGGCCAGGCCCTGTGATCCGGATGATATCTACCGTGCTGTCATTCATCTTCATAAACAACGATGCTTAACGTCCGCGCACCTGCGCACACTTTCCCAGTACGGTCTCGCCGAACGCACCCCTGATGCCCGATGCTCCGAGGAGGCCACCGCTGCCCGCCTGTGGAGCGAAGCCATATGCCATCTGGAAGATCGCCTGCGCCAGAAGGGCATCGTCGACAGCTCTTGCTCCGATATTGATATAATACATTGTGAATAAACGTATTTTATGTCCACTGATGATCAAAATCCAGATATATGCGTCGGGCATCGGCATGACGCGATTGTCGTCTTTGGCGATCAAGTCGACCTGTTTTGGCTTCGTATTTTAAAACCAGGATTTCGACATTGTTTCGTTTTGCTGGAACTGGATAACGGGTGGGTCATGCTGGATCCACTGGCGCACTGGATGCATGTTGCCATTCTGCCACCTGTACCGTCCGGCGAACTCGCGGCCTGGTACCTGGACCATGGATACCGCACCGTTGTTGTGCGCCATGATCAACCACCTAAAAGGTCCGCGCCGTGGGCACCGTTCACCTGCGTAGAAACCGTTAAGCGCGCGCTCGGCATTCATCGTTTTGGCATCTGGACGCCGCGCCAGTTATGGCGTTTTTTGATTATAGGAAAAAAGTCTTGACAAAACAATTTTTTTGTGCATAATGTGATTTATCGAAAGGGACACATGTGTCCAAAGCCCATCGTCAGGGCCTGATTCACGCATTGAACTGCATAAAATCCGCCCATCGCACCTTTGTGCGGCGGGCTTTTTCATTTTCCGACCATCTTTTCAAATCAAATCAGGAGGACCTCCCCATGGGCGGATTTTTCAGCGCGCCATCTCCACCACCACTCCCACCGCCGGAACCAATACCCAACCCTGGTTTAGACGAGGAAAAACGCCGCCGGGAAATGATTGAAAGGAAGCGACGCGGTCGCCGCGGCACAATCACAACCTCGCCACGCGGATTGCTTGCCCTCAATGATGTCACGCCCAACCGACGATCACTTTTGGGAGAATAAACATGAACACCTCCTCTACAGATGACCTGCTCGCGCGCTACCGGAAGGCCGTCGAGCGGCGCGGTCGGTGGGAGCCGCTATGGCAGGAGTGCTACGCCTATGCCCTGCCGCAACGGGAACACGCTCCTTCCGGCCACGGCGCGGGCTCCACAAGAACAGCGTCCTTATTCGATGGCACCGCCCCCGATGCCGTAGATCAGCTCGCCGCCAGCCTGCTGGGTGAACTGACGCCCCCCTGGGGTGAATGGTTCGCACTGGTTCCGGGCGGCGAGGCCTCGCCCGAAGTATCCATGCAAGCTGGCCCGGCTCTCGAACGCATAACCGCCATCGTCAGGCGACACTTCGAGCACGCCAACTTCGCCATCGAGATGCATCAGTGTTTTCTTGATCTCGTTACCGTCGGCAGTGCGTGCCTGATGTTCGAAGAGGCCCCCGCTGGTGGGCCAAGCGCCTTTCACTTCACGGCTGTGCCGTTGAGCCAGGTTGCCTTTGAGGAAAGCCCGGACGGGCGACTGGATACGACTTACCGGCGTTCGGAACTTGATCACAAGAATCTGCACGCCCGGTTTCCGAATGCGGCATTGTCTGACCTTTCCCGGACGCCCAATAGACTTGCTTCGGGGGCAGATGAACCGGAAAAGAACGCGGTTGTCGAGGTCGTCACACCCGAAGAGGACGGCTTTAGTTACACCGCCGTCCTGGAGGCCGACGCCGGAAATACGACTGGCGCACGAATCCTGGCGACGGGCGTGTTTCCGCAATCGCCTTTTATCAACTTTCGCTGGCTGAAAGCGCCCGGCGAAATTTATGGCCGCTCTCCGGTTATGAAGGCGTTACCGGATATCAAGACGGCAAACAAAGTCGTGGAACTGGTATTGAAGAATGCCACCATCGCCGTGACCGGCATCTGGCAGGCAGAAGACGATGGCGTGCTCAACCCGGCGACCGTCAAACTCACGCCCGGCACCATCATTCCAAAGGCCGTTGGTTCACAAGGCCTGACGCCACTAGCCGCGCCCGGTCGCTTTGACGTTTCGGAAATCGTGCTGGGAGATCTTCGCGCCCGCGTCCGGAAAGCCCTGCTGGCCGACAGCCTGAGCCAGATCAACGCACCGTCTATGACAGCGACGGAAGTCCTGCAACGCTCCGCCGAAATGACCCGACTGCTGGGGGCCACATATGGTCGCCTGCAGTCCGAGTTAATGATACCCCTGATACGCCGCGCCCTCGGCATCCTGTCGCGGCGCGGCGACATTCCGCCCGTTGATACAGATGGGCGGGCAATTGCGCTGAACTGGCGGTCTCCGCTGGCGCGGGCCTATTCCCGCGATGAAGCGCAGGACGCATTGCACTGGCTGGACGCCGTTCGGGGGCTGGGCCCGGAGGCCATGGCCGAGATTAACGCTCCCGCCATGGTCCGTTGGCTGGCACGGGCGTTTGATGTTCCGGCTGATCTGATCCGGAATACACCGGATATCCTAGGCAATAGTTCAGGCACAGACGCCGACTTTGGAATGGAAAACGGTTCGTCGCTTCCCGCCGCACTGGAATCCTCCGCCCCCGCAGATCAACCTGCGCCGGAAGGCGCATCCGTGCCATGACCCAACCAACCGATGAATGGGCATGGCTGTCGTCGCAACCCGGTAACACTGAAAGACCGGAAGCCAATACGGCGGACCATGAGTTGGCCAAGTCATTCGCTCGCACGTTTAGCCAAGAGAATGGTCGGGAGGATGGTAAGCGGGTGCTCGCCCATCTTCGAAGTCTCACACGCGAGCGAACTCTCGGACCTGAGACTCCAGATACCGTGCTTCGGCATGTCGAGGGACAGCGAGGGCTGGTCGCCTACATAGAACGGCTCATTACAAGGGGGCGCGCCTGAGCGCGGGCCTCACAAATAAACCGAAATCCAGGAGATCGAGACCAATGGATCCATCAAACCAAACGACCTCACACGAATTGACATCACCCCATTCGCCGGACTCAGGTCGCACGTCGGAAGAATTGTCGGCCCCAATTCGACCGGATCATGTGCCTGACAAATTCTGGGACCCTGATCAGGGAAGCATCCGCACTGATGTTTTGCTGAAATCATACGGGGAACTGGAACGCCGTATGGGTAACGAGACCGCGAATATTCCCGAGACCCCTGACGCCTACGAGTTGACCATGCCGAACCAGCAGATGCAGCCGGATGCTGATGTCAATGCGCGTCTGCACGCCGCCGGGTTTACGCAAGCGCAAACGCAACTGGTCTACGACCTCGCCCATGAGAAGCTGTCTCCCCTGATCGCCGAAACGACAGCTGGCCTGCATCAGAGTGCCGCCATTTCCCAACTGGAGGCCCATTTCGGTGGCACGGCAAAATGGCAGGAGACCTCACGACAGCTAACGGCATGGGGGCAGGCAAACCTGCCCGCCGAGACTTTCGGCAGCCTGTCGTCCAGTATCGACGGGGTCATCGCCATGCACCGTATGATGAAAACCGGTGAACCTGCCCTGGTGGGGAATCGGGCCGGAATATCCGGCGGGCACGGCGAGGGCGATCTGAAACGAATGATGAGAGATCCGCGTTACTGGAGGGATCAGGACCCCGCCTTCGTGGAACAGGTCCGAAGAGGGTTTCAGGCGCTTTATCCTGATTAACCCGGAGTGATCTAAATCTCACCACCACACGATCAATATGCGGTGATGAGCGCGACCCTGTCCGCCGCTCTCACCGCACTGTGGGGGCCGTGCTGTGGATAGCTCCGGGTTGATCCGGAGCCGTCCGAAAGCATGGCCCCCAAACTTGTTTTCACCACTAACGCCCCACCAACACAAATAAAGGAGACGATAAATGGAACATTTCCCAAACCCTGAACAGGCATCAACAGATCCCTTTGGCAGGATGATCCCCGACGATGGCAGCCAGGATCGTTTTCGTGACATGAGTGATGTCATCACATTGGAAGCAGCGGTTGGTCCAACCGATGAAAACCGACCGGATGACGTCGCCAAGGTCGAAATCATGCTCGATCAGATGGGCTTTCTTGATCTGCGCGAAACCGAAGGGCCGACGGGATTTTACGGAGAGCGAATGCGTCAGGCGATCATAACCTTGCAACGGCAACTGGGTCTGATGGAAAATGGCCGCATCGAACCGGGCGACCCCGCGCACATGGCGCTACAGCGCAGCACGAAAGATGCCCGCCACAAAACGTCAGACATGAACCACCCGCCTGTCCCGATAATTACGGGTTAAGGGGGCGCGGGTTAATGGTTAAGGACATCGTCGCGGGTTGAGCCAACGATCTGCATGATTTCATCAATCTGCGACGCGTCCACCTGGAAGTTGGTCAACACATCCAACAGATGTTGGGCGATGATATCAAAATGTGTGCCGTTGAGCCCGTCGGCTACCAGACGGGCGTGCGCTGATCGCATATCCTGTCCGGTGTACGGATTGGGTCCATCGAACGCCATGGCCATAAACTGCTTCTGCATTTTTTTCAGATTTCTCGTGTCGATATTTTCAAAGAATTTGGAAACACGGGGATCGGATAATACATGCGAATAAAAAGCGTCGACAACTACATCAATGGCTGGATCGCCACCAATACGAGCGAACAGCGGGGCATCTTGTTTGATGACGAGGGAGCCGTCAGCGTTACCTGGTGCGGGCGCTGCGGCCGCTTTAGGTGCTGATGCCGGACTGGATGGTATTACTGATGATGGTGCGGCGGGAGCCTTGTTGTCGGGTTTCGGCAGGGGCGTCGCAGCTGATGGCGCTTCGGCAAGTTTTGTGGCCTCCCGCATGACAGAAACGCCGGAGCCGATTTCCAGAGCGCCAAGCCAGTCGAGGAATGCACCGACATCACCGTCCTTGAAGCACAGGCCATGTTGCGGAACGATCATTTTGGGTGCCAACCGGCGCGCCTGACCAACCCAGGCGTCACGCGCTTCGACATACCCCAACCAGCGTTTATGGAAGGCCTCCATATACTGGACGTGCTGATCGAATTTATCGACAAAAAAGCTGTTCCGAGGTCCCTTCGGCAACAGGGCCGCACCAATGTCGCCACTGAACAAAATCTGGGCGTGTGGATCGAACAGGTTCAGGTTTCCAGGTGAGTGCAGGAAGTGCGCCGGGACCATATTAAGCGAACGACCGCTGGACAGGCGAATAGTCATGCCCTCATCGGGGACGGAAATGAGGGTAGATTCGGCATCAAAATGCGAAACAAACCCGGCCCACATCCAGGGCAGGTAAATTTTGACGTCATCGTTACAGATGCGCCGCCACAGACCCAATGATGACCCGATATCCGGGTCCTGATGCGAAAGGAAGATGTGCTTGATCGCTTCAATCGAAATTCTTTCTGTCAAAGCGGCCAGGAAGTTAGGAAAGATTTCCAGTCCGCCCGGATCCAGCAGGACCGTGTCCTTGCCCGAACAAATCACGATCTGGTTGGAATCAATAATATTATCCAGCTTGGCAGGATCTTGTCCAAACGCATACCAGACGTGATCATCCTGTTTGTAGAGTATTTGACAGTCCATGAGGAAATTCCCGTTACCTTATCATCCGGTTACGACACACTCAGATTTTCGCGCACGCGGACATGCAAATCACGCCCAATAGAGATGGCGTCCCGAATCGCGCGGCCCGCAGTGTCGGCCATCGTACGCAACTGTTCGACATATTCCTGCATTGCGTTCGATACCTGACGAAATTCGCCTTCGAATTGGCCGGACAGGGAGGCCTCAATGGCTACCCTTGCGCCGCACATGATCGGCCAGCCTGTTGATCTGGATTATCACAGCAGCAAGCGTCAACTGCATGTGGTCGATGTGAACGGAACCATTTCTACTGTAACGATATTTCGCGCCGAACAGGTGACGGCCTGGAGCCAACAGGTAACCGATGGCGCATTTCGGTCCCTGAGTGTTGCCGACAATCAGGTGTATGTGGTTGTTGAGCGAAACGGTGCGTGGTTTCTGGAGCGGTTTGATGATGCATACCATACCGATGGGGCGCTAACCGGCACATCAGGGGCGCCACAGGATACGTGGTCCGGCCTTGATCATCTGAACGGATTGATCGTCGCCATTTTGGCTGACAATGCTGTGCATCCAACTCAGATTGTCAACGCTGGCGCGGTCACACTGGAGACAGTCGCCTCAAGCGTCGAGATCGGCCTGCCGTTTAACCATTTAATAGAACCCCTGCCCCCCATGGTGCAGACGCAGGGCGGCGGGTCACTGGGCGCAAGACTTCGTCCCGTTGCATTTACCTTCCGTCTGTATGAGAGCCACGCCTTGCGTCTGGACAGTGGACGTGGCTTTCAGGAAATCCCGTTCAAGCGCCTGGGCAATGGTGTGCTCGATTCCGCACCATCCGCCTACACCGGAGACCGGACTATCCGGGCCTTCGGGTGGCGAGAAAGCGGCACGGAGCCATTGTGGACAATAACCCACGATGCGCCGCTACCGTTCACTCTGCTCTCCGTCGCTGCCGAGTTATCGGTAAACGGTTGAACCTCATCCGGAAATCAGTTTAGGAGAATGACTCATGACAGGAATAGAGCCCGCTGTTGTTGCTGCGATATCAACCGGGCTATCCGTAGCTCAGTCGCGACAACAGCAAAGAGCCCAGTCCAGTGCCATGGCTGAGCAGGCCCGCGCAAAATTGGAAGAGATTGAAAAGCGGCGCCAGGTTTTACAGCGCCAGGAACGGGACAAATTAAGGCGGGACGTGGCGACACAACGGGCGCGTTTTGGTGCCTCCGGATTGACCAGCAGTCGTTCCGCCGATGCGATACTGGCCAATCTTCAACGCGAAACAGAGCGACGACTGGCCGACCAGGATTGGTTTTTTAATCGAGACACCTCCTCGACTCGCAATGGGGTATCGACATCGTCAAAACCCAACCTTCTCGATTTCGGCCAATCAATAGTCGGCGGATTTTCCGGAATCGCCAATCAGTTATCCAGTTCAACACCGAGAGTTTCCCTGTTGAGCTCCGGGCGGTCTGGCAATCCGCGCCGCTGATTCAACCTTCACTTTACGATGAGGATATCATGGCAGATCACATCAAGATCGGAGACATCAGCCCCCGAATTCAGTATGTCGGTGATGGATTGCAGATGGTCTTTACCTATCCGTTTCCCATATTTGCCGATGCGGATATTTGGGTTTACATAGACGACATACCACAAACCATCACAACCCATTATTCGGTCACCGGCGCAGGTACCGATACAGGAGGAACAATTACTTTCGTCACTGCGCCGCCCGCGCTTCAGGTCGTGACACTGGTTCGCAACCTGGTGGTCAAGCGGGAGTCGGATTTTCAGGAATCAGGCGAATTCCGCGCCAAGGTTATCAACGATGAACTGGATAAGATCATCGCCATGGTTCAGGAGATTGAGGATGAGCTTGGCCGCGGCCTGTTCCTGTCGGCGACGGATACGGCCAGTTCACTGACCTTGCCCGTTTTGGCCAATCGTGCCAACGGATATCTGGCCTTCGATGCGAGCGGCAATCCCATAGCAGCAACAATCCCCGGAACCTATCCCGCCAGCACGTTTATGGGTACTGTTCTGGATGACGCCGATGGGGCAGCCGCCCGAACAACGCTCGGTCTGGCTATCGGAACTGATGTTTTGTCTCCTACAGGGGATGGGTCTGGGCTAACAGGGATCACGGGCGGCGGGCCGTCTATCGGTATTGACAGCATCATCCGCACCAATGCCAAGAACGTTATTGAGAATATCACCCTGTCGGATCATTCGGCCACGTTCACGGCTGATGCCGGGGGGGACACAATGAGCCGGGGCACAGACGATGGATACGCCAATGGCGATACCGTCTACGTATCCTCGACCACGACCCTGCCCGCTGGCCTTGCGGCAGCGACAGAGTACTACGTTGTCGGCGTAGCGGCAGCGACCATGCAACTGGCCGCAACATTCGGTGGTGCAGCGATTGACATCACGGACGCCGGGACTGGTACGCACACCGTCTATCAGGCAATCAACGGAATAAGCGCGGGGCCGGTCACGGTAGAAACCGGCTTCACGGTGACTGTGCCTACCGGAAGCACATGGAGTGTAGTGTAATGAGTGAAATCAAAGTATCCACCATCAGTGACAAAGCCGGGACTGGACCTGCCACATTAACGGGGCAGTACGCAGCTAGGGCGTGGGCCAACTATGTAGGAACTGGAACACCTGCTGTGTCAGATAGCTTCAATGTGAGTTCACTGACAGACCTAGCTACCGGACGCCAAGCACCAAGCTGGACTAATAATTTTACCACGGCAAATTATAGCATTGTAAGTGCGAGTCCATGCACTGCACTTGCAACTGATTTTACGAATGATGCTGGCCCCGGCATCAGTGATTTAGCCGCCGGATCGGCAGAGGTATTCGTGGGTAATGGTTCCAGTATGATTGACAGTGGTGTCGTTTGTTGTGTCGCGCATGGAGACTTAGCATGAGTACCGTAGCAGTAGACAACCTCCAACCCGCTGCCGGTGGCACATCTTTCGGCATAGGTGGTGTGGCGAAGGCTTGGGCTTCATGGACGCATACAACCACGAGTGCACTTCTGGACAGCCTGAACGTCACAAGCCTTGTCGATAACGGAACCGGCAATACGACGATCAATATAACAAACGCTTTCACTGGCGCGGATTGGGGCGTTGTCGGTGCGTCCTACAACGGCGCGGGGGGTGGTCACTTTCTTGGGGCGGATACCGCAACGGCGCAGGCCGCTAGTATTATTCGCTGGCAATCAATGAGCCATGCGGGGTCCAACGGGGATAGTCCGAAATCCTACATGGCGGGACATGGTGACTTGGCATGAAGCAGCTAATGACGCGTGACGAAGCCTTGACCCTGCAACTCTGGCAACGTGAACTCGTCCTCAAAGAGCGCAAGTTGACGCCCGTTGAACCTCAATACTGCATTGTCTGGGAAGACCCAGCCGATATGGATAGCCCTGTAAAGGTTATGATACCTAGCCCACAATGGCTGGCCATGGCGATGCACGGGAACGTCCTGCCGCCTGTCGGGGACGCGAACCCGCCCGTCGATGAGAATGGTGCAGTGATCGAAGGCCACGCATTGCACGACAATGTGATCGGCGCCCTGACCGAAGAACAGGCGATGAAGTACCTGTTGCAAAAGGACGTTCCGGCGAGGGTATGGAACGCGCCGCAAGGCAATCGCCGCCGCTTCGTTATTACCAGACGGGAAATGATCTCGACCGACCGGGTGTACCGTAACGCTTGGCGGCTGACACAATTTGTCGACGAAACAACACAGGCAGCATAGGAGAACTTGCAATGCCCAAGACTTACATTCAGATCGGTGGACAAACCTACGACGCCGCCACTACAACCCACCCGGAAGACCGGACCTTCCGCGATGCATGGCAGCTTACCGGCAACGTGATCGACGTTGACATGGTTGCCGCCCGTGCCATGCATTGCGATCATATCCGGGCCGAACGCATAACCCGGTTTGATCTCTTCGACAAAATCTCCACACCGCTTTCCCGCAAAGCGGCGGGGGGCACGGCATTGAGCGCACAAGAAATTACAGGCCTGAACGCCGCCGAAGCAGACGCACAGAAATTGCGCGATGCACCGGGTGATACGCGGATCGACGCAGCGACGACGCCGGACGAGTTGAAGTCGCTGACGCTCGATGTGCTGGTGATGTGAGTCAATAGTCAGGACACCTCAATGGCGCATGAAAAAAACCCATCCGACGGGCCTGTCCCGTCGGATGTTTCGTTTGCTGACTTCTTAGAAATCTGGAACCGGGAACAGGGACAAACGACACCTTTGCATCATGTCACCATGTCAAAATGGTTAGCGGACAACTGGCGCAAAGGGGAGCGGGAGCTTCTGCTCATGGCGTTTCGCAGCGCCGGAAAATCAACACTGGTTGGCCTTTTTGCCAACTGGCTATTACTGGACGATCCCAATCGGCGCATCCTGGTGTTGTCCGCAGATCATGCGCTGGCACGGCGCATGGTGCGCAATGTTAAACGCATTACCGAACGACACCCCTGGACCGGTGCACTCAAACCGGTGAAAGCCGATGAATGGGCGTCCGACAGGTTCACCATGGAGCGTAATCAGGAATTGCGTGACCCTTCCATGTTGGCAAGAGGGATCGGTAGTAATATCACCGGCAGCCGCGCCGACATCGTGATCTGTGACGACGTGGAGGTTCCAAAGACTTGCGATACGCCGGGCAAGCGCGCCGATCTGCGGGACTGCCTCGACGAGATCGAATACGTGCTGACTCCGGGCGGCCTGAAACTGTTTATCGGCACGCCTCACACGCACGATACGATCTATGCGGCAGAGACCGGCTCCATCAATAACGGAGGGGAAACACCTTACCTGATTGGATTTAGGCGGCTGGAGCTTCCCCTGTTGGATGAGAGTGGGAACAGCCAATGGCCGGAGCAGTTCTCGCTGGAGAAAATTAACGGCATCAAACGCCGGTCCGGGCCGGCCAAGTTTCAGAGTCAGATGATGCTACGCCCGGCGGCCCTCATCGATGGACGGCTCGACCCGGACCGCCTTGTTCCCTATTTCGCTGCGCTCGATTATCACGAAGCGGGGGGCGAGGCCGTCTTGCGGCTGGGAACGCAACGACTGGTCTCGGCATCGTGCTGGTGGGACCCGGCCTATGGTGCGCCTGGGCGGGGTGATGCCAGTGTGGTCGCCGTGGTCTTTACAGATGAGGATGGTAACTATCGTTTGCATGCTATCAAGTATCTGACTCACGATCCGGCCATGGTGGAGCACATCGATGAAGCGACCCAGCAATGCCAGCACGTCGCCAACTTCGCCCGTGACAACCATCTGCCGAGAGTCACCATTGAGAAAAACGGTGTTGGTCAGTTCCTGCCCGGACTGCTGCGCAATGAATTTAACAAACAGGGCCTGCCCATTGCCGTAAGAGGCCTGCCATCCATCCGCGCAAAAGACCTGCGCATCCTTGATGCCTTCGATGCACGCCTGGCAGCGGGGCGACTGTACGCCCACGAAAGCGTGCTCGCGTCCCCCTTCATCTCAGAAATGCGGGAATGGCGGCCCGGCACGAACGCCCGTGATGATGGACTGGACGCCGTCGCGGGGTGTCTGTTATCAGAACCCGTGCGCTTGCCGCGTCGGTCAGATATTTCGATGCCAGATCGCCCACCTGCCTGGCAAGGGCACGGCAATCCTGTCACCGTGAAGACCGATTTTGCCCTTTAGTCCTGCGCTGACATAGACAGCAATTTTCCTCAAAATACTACGGGAACATGAACGTCCTTTCGTTTATATGATGTCGTCTCGCAATGATCGAATACTGAACAGGCACCTTATTTTAATGTCAGAGCGTTTTACTGAGAAGACACCGGTTTCAACACCAGAAAACATCCCTGACAATGCCATGATCAAGGAGTCCGTTGTCTCCTTTACGGCGTCCTACGATGATCCTGTTGGAGCGCGGCTACTTGCCTACTGGCTTGAACTGAAGGGAGACCGGGAGCGGCCAGCGTGGTCTGAATTTGATTTTCTCGATATCTTCGAAATCACCCCGCATCTTATCATCAAAGATGTGATCAATGGTGGGGCCGAGTTCCGCAACCGGTTCTGGGGCACCATACACGTAGATCAAGGGGGATTTGACGGGACCGGCAAGACCGTTGCCGAGTACTACAAGCCTGAGGACGTTCAGGAAATCCTGGAACTCTATCGCTATCCACTCCGCACCCCAACACCCATGGTGATGCGGGGCCGGTTGCATTATCAAGACGTTGGGAAGTGGCAGGAGTACTCAGCCGTATGCGTCGGGTTTACCGGCGACGATGGCTCCGTTACCAAGCTGGTCTGCGCCTACGACGATAAATACGAAGAATAGACCTGCCAAAATAATCAGCAAAACCAAAGCGCCGAATACTCTGTCGTCTAATGAAGGTTGACGACCGTATCGGCGCGCCTGTTTTTAAACCAAATATTTCATCAACTTATCAAAAGGAAACCGACCATGCAGATACCATGGACGTTCGATCTCATATGGTGGATCACCGTCGTCGAAATGCCGGCACTTGCCGGGCTGTTCTGGCTCAACTGGCGGATCAGGCGGGATCTGGAAGATGCCATCGATGACGCCCGCCACGATACCGAAACCGGTCTGAGCTTCATCCGCGAAAGCCTTGCCGCCTACAAGCTGGAGGTCGCCAAGTCCTACGCCTCGATCCCTTATTTGAAAGAGGTGGAACGCCGCCTGACCAGCCATCTGCTCCGTATCGAAAAAAAGCTCGACTCGGCCCCCCTTTCCGGTGGACGGGGAGGTGCCCAATGAACAACTTCCAGACACATCAGATCGATCCCCCCCGGCGGCAGCTTGAGCGCGATGTGGATGTGCTGGCCCGCACGATATTTGGCGAGGCCAGAGGTGAACTGGTGCGCGGTCAGGAAGCGGTCGCCGCCGTCATCATTAATCGGGTTCGGCGCGCCCGCGACCGAAACGGGCGGTATTGGTGGGGCACGACCGTCGAAACGGTGTGCCTTCGGGACTGGCAGTTTTCCTGCTGGAACGCGGACGACCCCAACCGCCGGAAAA
>FLOH01001244.1_pt1 | contig 40849 bp, 35 predicted proteins | sample 756751 | NCBI WGS metagenome assembly FLOH01 (sample SAMEA4026879, study PRJEB14308) | marine metagenome | biome: coastal water; material: water | depth 74 m
TACGCTTGCATAGCTCGGCAGAATAGTGATAATCCCCTCCGTCCACATCAATATATTGAACATTTCCAAAGAATGATGTGTTTTCAAATAGCTCCTTCATCTCCTTTTCAGCCTCAGTTAGCCCCTCATCATTTCTACCAAATACACCAAAGCTTGAAAGCATTCCCTCAGGCAGTGGAGTATTCCACCATTTATTTACAAATACCTCTTTTAGTTCATCAGTTAGCTGTCCGTCGAAATCAGAAATCTCAGAAACCATGAAATAAAGGATGTTATCTGCTAGCAATAATTCGATCTTTCCAGCCTGGTCCTCTTCACCATCTACGGAACCTTTTCCGGAAATTCCCATCGAAAATTTAAGATCATCTAAAGAAGAAAGATCCTGTGTTCCTTCAAAATTTAGATCAAGAGCCAATGTTGTTCCACCTGTTTCAATATCTCCAGTAAGGTCTAAGTCATATGCGTAAGAAGTAACATCGTACATGTTGGTCAAAGCTTCCTTCACCATTTCATCAGGAGATTTTGTAGGCTCTCCAGGGCCAAGGCATCCAGTCAAAAAGAGAACTCCAATGACAGGAAGTGCAAAAAATTTAGAAATCTTCATAAAAATGAGGGTTAAAAGTACGTAGAGATGCTATTAGAAAAGAGAGAATAAGTCAAAATGAAAGGAATTCTTTGTCCAGGGAGCAAGCCCCGCCTATTTCACCGCCTTTGTGATTTGATTCGTCCAAATTTTGTCATCATAGACATAATGATCGAACTCAATTTTGAAGAATGAATTCTCGAGGGCTTCAGTGACATGTCGAGGAATATGATAATGAGAATCAATTACAATTTCCTCACCATTTTTAAGTTTCAATTTCGGAGCTTTTTTCTGATTCACATTGGAAACGATAAAGACCCCCCCTGGCTTAAGAACGCGATAAACTTCATCAAAGAACTTATCCAATTTTTTAAGATGAACAATCAAAAACATGGCCACAACAACGTCGAAGCTTTCATCCTCAAACGGCATTTCCTCGCAATCCCCCACTACAAATTTCGCGGTAGAATGGTGCTTCTGCGCGATCTCAATCATTTTATCTGAAACATCAATTCCCGTAATGTCACGCGCCCCTGCAATTTTTATACGATCAATCGCACGCCCAGTTCCACAACCTGCATCCAACACCTTCTTTCCACATGCGTCCCCCATCAAAATAAAAAAACCATCATCCTCAAAGGTATTTAGGTAATTATGATTATGCGAATATTGATCCGCAAAGAGGTTGTAACCCTCTACAGAATCATACAAGTTCGATTTTTTCCCTCCTTTGTAGCTCATACTGCGATTGTAACACAATCTTGCCTCGAAAAATATGCTCATTAATGCTATAATAAAGGGAAATAATAGAATCAAAATGGTATCAATAAGACAAAAATTTGCAGTTCTCGTTAAGGCCGTAAAAGCCTATTCAGACCAAAAAAACTTGGAAAACTCGCTCAAGAACCAGGTCAAATCTCGCATACAAACCAAAGGTGACAAGAAACGAAGAAAGAGCAGTGAAATACTTACCGGACTAACCCCTGATTCATAATGGGAAATCCCGAAAAACAATCATACTCTTTATCTTCACAAGAAAAGCCAGAAACACTAGCTGATAGCTTCTTCAAGGAAATCGAGAATGAAACAGATCCAGAACGGATAGAATCCCAAGTCCAGCGACTCCTCGAGCAGTGGAAACAGGACTTCCTCTCTGCGGGCTTCAATGTTGATACCGACGAGAAACTATCCACTTTCGACCACGATAAAGTCAGAATTTTAGAAAATCGACTCGACGCACTCCTCAAAAAACTAGAAGAAAAAATAAAAGTCTCCCAAAAAAAATCAGCCTCACTCCTCGCAAAACTCTTTGCCTTCGAATCAGAAGTCGCGGCATCTTATGAGACACTACCAATTCTTTCAATCAACCTAAGCACGCCACATTCTCCTAGTCTAAACATGCACTACCTTTCAGGTTTCAATCCGCCCGTCACGCCTGGCCAAGAAATCGACATACGAGAGCTGGAGCTTGCAGGAGTACTTGGGGTCAGGTCAAGCTTAAACCTCAAGTCCTCACTAGTTGTAGACGATGCAAGCACACCAAGGAATGAAGGAATCGAGAAAATTGCCAACTATCTCGAAAACACATATTTCAAGAAGCATCCAGAAATTCTAGCCGCCCTCGATATTACAGACATTAAAAATATAACTCCAAAACAAGCCATTCAACTAACATCATACATAGTGATGGAGAGAATAGAATATTCAAGGAGGCAGTACTCTAGACTACGCTTTGACATCATCAAAACAGATATGAAAAGGGTTTCAGAGATTAACGACAATGTGCCAATAGAGCAGCTTTTCAGTTGGGAAGGATCCGGTGATCGTAAAGGGGTATGTAGAAATTATGCAGAAGTAGGGGTAGGTGTACTAGAGGCAATTAAAACACTACAAACAGAAGAAACTTCACTCCTGAAAAACACATATGGAATTGTTATTATAGATTCATTTTTAGAGAGTGGAAGAGAAGTCCCCGGAATGGAGAGGAACCATGCTTGGAATAGCTATGTGACAATATCAAAGGAACAAGGTACAGGCGCTATCTCAATAGATGCAGTCGTACTTGATGCTACATGGGCTGATGATAATAAAGATTCCGCAAATCCAGAGCGCCACAAAACGAACGAACTTCAACTAGATAGAACAAACGAGAGGTTTTTTACATTTATTTGGGAACTTGAAGAGATAGGAGCAATTGAAAAAGAAAAATACCTTCTGCAGCTTTTCGAAAACTATGAGGCTGCACCAAAACTAAAATGGGACATTATTGGAGAGTCCGAAAGAAGGTCCGAAGTTGAATCTCCATCTAGACTACAAATTGGATACAGAATAATTGGGATATTAAGTAGGTTGCCAAATGTTCCAAAAAAGCTCAAAGAAGCAGCGCAGAAATTCCATGATCACTTCTTGAGAGACCTTAATGACTACAAAGTTTGTGTCGAAAAAACGGTAAAGAATAAAGAAACAATACTAGCTCCTCTTTCTAGAAATCTTCTCCAGCTTATGGAGATAGAGGAGAAAATGGGAATAGCTCCTCCTCAGGAATTCAAGAACATATTTGAATGGCTTTCAGATAAAAAATGGATGGATGAAGGAGGATATGAAACATTAAAAAATAGCCTTACCATTGCAGATAGATTAGGTGACATGGAAAAGCTCAAAGAGCTAACGCAGACATACTACGGACCCTGGCTGAAGGAAACGGTTCTTAAAGGGGAGAAACATAGTGTGCAATTATCAGAAAAAGGAAGAAAGGTGTTCTTGGAAGCGTGGCCAGACAAAGAACATAAAGAAGAAAGCATCGAATCTAAAGCAAGGAGATCGATACAAAAGACCTACAACTGCACAATACTTACTGATGAAAATTCAATAGACAGAGGCTTAATAGAAGGTCAGGGCGGAGAATTCTTGCAAAGACTAGAAGGCGCACTAAGCTCAGTTTCAAAAATCAGGCCGATGAAAGAGAGCTTCTTTATAGAAGTAGTCGAGAAATCAAACGGAAACGCATTGCCAGAAGGGATACTCTTAGGCATTGAAATGTCCGAAGAAGAGATAAAGGAAAGAGTTATACAATACTGGGAGCAAGTTGATCAGTGGAAGAGAATAAAGAGAATTTCACCATGCCAAATACACTTTACTAATGACGCCGTCAGCAAAGACAGGCTCGGGGAATTACTAGAAAGAATTGAAGAGTATATTAAGAATACCCCCGATCACATACTCAAAAGTAAAGTTCTATTCATACAAGAAAAGGACGATATTAAGGACTACACATGGCCAGGAATTAGTGCAGAGCACTTTTTGAAACGAGATTACGATCGCATAAACAAGCTACTAACTACGCACGACCATACGAAGTATGAAGGACTCCACCAGGTGATTGGAATCAAGAAACGCTTCTTAGATCTCGGGGGTAGCGGACCCTATGAGAGCATAGACACAGAGCTGGAATATAAAAGTATACAAGGCGCCAAAAGAATATATGAGCAACTCTCTGATTATAAAAAAGAGCTCGGGAAAAACTATGCTGCTCGAAGACCAGACTATAAAATAGTAATCAAAGATCCCCTCAAGGAGGATCCAACAAGAACTTCGGACGTATATGGGGATGGGACAGTAGTTCTTTATGCAGTTGAGAAAGAGTTCAACGTAAAGGATGAACTCATTAATCAAACTGAAGGTCGTAAAGAGTGTGAAAAATCCGTAAAAGAGATTAAAAGGATGGCCCCAAAAAGCCTCGATCTATTCCTGTTTCCTGATGTTTCAAGTAATTATGAAAAGCAAATAATCCCAAAAAGTGTAAAATCTGGACTAAAGAACGCTCTTAAATTCTTCTCAGGGCAAAATTTAGACTTTTTAGAAAAATTAAAAGGAGCAGCGCTTTTATATGATGAAAATATGGTAGGAATATTTGGAAAGAATGAGACATATTCTTTAACCTTTTTTTATGAAATAACATATGACGAGTTAGAGAGTAGGGATCACAAGGAAATACGCTCAAAGATGGAGAGAGACTTAATCATTATTACTGATATGTTTGAGCGATTCGGGAGAGTAGAAAAGGAACATGGAATAAAATGTAGTGAAAGAGTAGAAAAGGAAACTATAGAAGAAACAGTCTCATGTTTAAGCAGGTTGGAAGAAGTAGCCAGAAATGGAGAGTATGAAGGGTACAGTGCAATGTTTCTTCCCTCTTGGGAGAAAGGAGATACGCACAAGGAAGTATCAAAAGGAATATTCATTAGCAAAGAAAAAAAAGAAATAATTGTGGTTGAGGGACTCTCAATTGAACAATAAGTCCATACCTGCTAAGCTACAGGCGAATTTAACAAACTTATTATGGGAGCAGGAGGACAGAAAAAACCAATGCCTGAGATAGATGAAACGCGTGCCGCTGGTCGCGATGAGGCTTTTGAGGAGATTATTAATCGTGTAAAGGCAGCTGGAGGAGAGATGGAAAAGGATGAAACACATCCGCTTTACACAGAAGTTGGTGCGGACGAATTTGAGATTGGATCCGAAAGGACAGTAGTCTTCAATCTCAACAAGATGGATTTCATGCTGATCCGAAAAGTGGAAACCGCTTCTCTTTCAGGAGAAGGTCGTCAGAAACACATCGAGGACCTAAAAACTCCACGAATTCGCATCATAATGAAGCAAAAATCCCCATACTCACAAGATTGGCAGGTCATGGATCTTGAGGATATGTTTTAGGCAAGCACGGGCTCGCCTACGGCTCGCCCCTACCCCAAATACTCCCAATAACACTCCTGGCAGTAGATTTTGTATGGGCTCTCTTCGCGGTAAGTGCTTACAATCCCCTTCTCGCACTTGTCGCATTTTCGCTTGAAAAGCTTTCGCTCATTTCGCAGGCTAAGGCGGCGTTTTTGCCTGCATTCACTGCAGTTTTCCGGCTGAGGAAGCTTTTTTCTTTCATAAAACTTCGCCTCCGGCCCAATAATTAAAAAGTCCTTTCCGCAATGTGCGCAGGATTTTTTTGTGCTTTCTGTTGTATCGATATTAGTCATAGTAATTATTAGTTAGATATTAGCATATAGAAGGATCGTCGGGCCAATGCATGGCTGCATTGCTGTCCTCGTATGGATAGGTGGATGGCAGAAATTTCCCGTACTCCCCGCTCTCCAGCATCTCTCCCTTAATCCTCTCCATCTCGGCAAAATACTCCTCCTTTTCATACTGCTTATTAAAGATGCAGTATTCCGCATGATTCATACTGAAGCATCCAAAGCAATCATGAGAATTGTAGAGTAATTCGCAGTGATCAAGCGCATCGCTATCAAAACAAGTTACACAAAAATTGCAGTTTGTGAGCCCCATTTCCGACATAACCTCGTAATTCATCTCACTGTTATAGTAGGAATTACTCATGTCCATGCAGTCCTTTAGAGACAACGCATTATCACAATAAAAGCAGTCTTCCATGTCCTTAACATCAAAACTCTGATGCGTGTTCTTGCAGCCATACACATAATCCCCCGTTGAGTTCTCATTATTCAGTTCATGCACACACATGTGCGGGACCTGACGTTTCAACTGCTCCAGCATCTCCCACATCTCTTCATTACTTTTCCCCTTTTTAAAATCTTCCACCTTTTTTTCATACTCCTCCTTGCTGAATTTTTTATTTCCAAAACAGTACTCCTGACGCCTCAGCCCAGCACAGCCAAAGCAGTTCTTGCAGCCAGTACAGTCATAGCAATATTGGCAATCAGTAGAGTTCGTGCAGTCCTGACTATGGTGCACGTTGTAGCACTCAATACAGTCCAGACAGTCATAACAAAGCTCACACTTATTGCAGTAATCGCAGTCCACACTATCCTTCGAATTGTAGAGCCAGAACCCATAATAGCAGTTCTCGTCATACTCACTCCCCGAAAGAAGATGGCAGTTTTTGAGGTTCCCAGAGTAGCTAACATACGGGCAATTAGTGCAATTTATCGTCACCAACGCCACCCGCGGCTGCTCCTTCCTCACCTCCTCCATTTTTTTGAGATAGGACATGGTTGTTCATGTTATTTTACTGAATTGTACCAAGTATCCTAGCCTGAATTCCAGCCAAAACTTTTTTGTAGAAATCCGCAGGGATAGATCCTTCTCCTTCGTGAACAAGAATTTCTCCACCTGGGAATTCAATCCCCTCGGTTTTTGCGTAGCATGGCTGAGTGATTGTAATTGCCCCTTCTGAGGCAAGCTTTTCCCTTAAAGAATATCCCAGACTTCTTTTCCAGATCTCTTTTAGAGACTCTTCCCTGACGTCGTCTGCACAGTCAAAGTTATCGCCTTCATTCCCAGGACAAGACTGAACTCTTCCGTCTTTTCTGATAAACATTCCAGAGATAAACTGATTGCAGGGCTTCCCTGCATATGGGCTCACTCCTTCTTCTTCAATCTGCTCAAGAGTCATTACTCCCTCAGTTATAAGGAAATGGTAAATTTCCACATACAAACCAACAAGTGCTTTTTCTTTGAATTCCGGATCGGTGATTTCAGGCATATCTCCACCTTTTCCACTTACCATAGTTGGTGCAACAACAGTGGGAATGCCTCTTTCTAGTGCCCATTTGTAGATTTCAAGGACCTCATCAATGTTATCCCTTAAAACGGGTGCACAGACTAAGGTAAGCCTCTGCTTGTCCGGAGATCCTACGAATCCTGCTTCGACAAGGTGTTTAAGTCCCGCATTTCTCTTGAGGAAGAAGCTTTTCACTTTTTGAGAATCGATACGTTTTTCCTCAGTTGCCTGATCGGCAGATGTGAATCCAAGAAGGATAGAAACATTTTCATAAGATTGAAGTTTCTCACACAGCTCCTTACTGCTCATTCCAAAAGCCTTACGAGAGAGTTCGTCATCTCCAAGGATTATCCCTTTTGTGAAAATTCCAATTTGGATGTCATGTTCTTTCAAGAAATCAAGAATTTCAAACAGCTTTGGATTGTGTAGGAGCTCCCCTGGGCCAAGAAATTTCACAGCCTTTAGTCCAAGCTCCTTCGCCTCCAGAAGAGTCTTAAATACCTCTTCAGTAGTCATCAAAAGATGAGATGTTGATGTTTTACACTCAAAGCAATGGCTACATCCAATGTCGCAGTTATAGCTCTCCTCCGCAAAGTTCGAGAAGTCATCGGCGTTCAGTACCCCAAATTGTGCATTTACCCCTTTTACATACTCCTCATCAGAGATACTAATGTCTAGTGTAAGTAGTTTGTGAGTCCCGTCCTCCAGTTTTTCCATGAGTTCTTCCCGAGTGAAATCCCAACCTTGAGCAAACGGTCGATGTGCGGGAGTTAGCCTACCTGAGTGTTTCTCCTCAACTTCGGGAAACACCAAAACTTTTTCTGATTTTTCCATAGGAATGGGGGGTTAGTTTGTCTTAACATGAGAGGTAAAACCTAGCCACTGGGCGTATCCCAAGATGGTAGTCCCTACGAGAAGCCTCAGTTTGGAAAATTTCGCCTGATTGAGCTGCTTTTGCGTATCTAAGTGAAGGGTCATGAGAACCATTTTCGAGCCAGGTCCCCCCGTTTGCATCAATGAAACTGGCAAGAGAAGGTGCGACGAAGCGATATTCTGTTTCGTCAAATAGTCCTCGTCTTAAAAGCATTTCGGCCTCAGGAGGTGGCTTTTCTTGGGTTCCTTTAATGATGACAACTTCTCCTTCGTCATTTTTATATCCAGTGCGGGTAGCCATTTCCCTAGCCTCAAAAAATGTTTTTTCGCGGGTTGCATAGTCGGTCTTTTGGGCTCCTTCTCCCACAAAGAGTTTTTCACAATCAATGCAAAAAACTTGGGGGATCATAAATGTATCAATTTCAGTAAGAAATAGTTCCATATTAGGAATTGCGTCCAATACTTCATCCCAAGTCTTTACTTCACCACAGATCATGCGGTGATCTTCTGGGAGGGCATCGTACTGTGCCCTGAGGGTGCTTAGTACTGGTCCTTCTGGAGTCCCATTACGAATAGCCCTTTTTCTAATTTTTAGGCGATTGAGCATAAGCAGGAAGGTTGGATCCTTTCCTATTTCCCGCCTGACATTTTCGTGATCCAGTCCAAACGTTGGATTGGGGAGGTCTTCAAACGTTGTTTCAGCTTTTTTCATAGTATTTGGGTTAGTTGACTTTGGAGAAGTATTATGGCATAAAAACATTCATCTGTCTATCCCCTACCCACACATACAGAAAAACATTGTAATTATTGTAGGAAAGCACTATAATAAGGCTGTCGGAAACTTATCGACAACACATGATACTAAACAAGCTCAAAAAAATAGGATTTTCGGAGAAGGAGGCGATGGTTTATACGCATCTTATCCGTCTAGGTTCTCAGCCAGTTTCTCTAATTTCAGATAGGGCCCAAATTAATAGAACAACCACCTACGATATTATTGAAAGTCTTACGAAAAAGGGGCTTGTTAGCTCGGTAAAGAAGGACGGAATAACACATTACAAAGCACTCGACCCAAAGGAGCTTTTAAATTACCTCGAGCGTGAAAAAGTTGAGCATGTCAAAAAACTTGAGAAACAACAGAAAGAGATTGAAGAGCTAATGCCAGCACTTGTATCTCTCGAAAATCCAGAGAGTACAAAACCAAAGGTGTATTTTTTTGAAGGAGAGAAGGGGATGCGACAGGCCTACGAAGATACTCTTTCATCATCCGAAACAATTCTTGCCTATGCGAATATTGAAGAGATGCATAGCGGGTTGCCAAATTTTTTCCCAGAGTATTATAAGAGAAGGGCAATAGAGAAGAACATTCATATTAAATGTATAGCTCCAGACAATAAACCTGCGGTAGAAAGGCACAAATACGACAAGAAAGAAAAGCGCGAAATGGTACTGATTCCAAAAAATAAATATGAATTTTCTCCCGAAATAAATATATATGATGATAAGGTCCTCATAGCCTCCTGGCGTGAAAAAATGGCCATCATTATACAGTCAAAAGAAATAGCAGAATTTCACAAAATGATGTACGACCTTTGCTGGAAACAGGGAAAAAAGAACTCTAAGAAATAATCTTCCTAGCCCACTTCTCCATCTCCTCCTCCTCCTCGTCGTTATTGTGGTCGAACCCAAATAGATGAAGCAGGCCATGCACAAACAAAGTCTGGAGTTCTTTTTTTAAGCTGTGTCCGGCTTTCCGCGCCTGAACCTCCGCTCTTGGCACCGAAATGAAAATATCTCCTGCCAATACATTTGGCGCTAGACCCCCTATGTGGGACCCTATCGCCGAATCCTCCAAGTACGCAAATGAAATCACATCAGTAACTTTATCCTTCCCACGATAGTCTCGATTGAGAGATCGAATCTTGCAGTCCCCTACCAGGATCAATTCGACTACTCCACTACTCCTTCCAAGTTTTTGCTTTATTACTGCGCCTAATTCGCCTGTCGCCTTACCAAAAATATCCACAAAAATTCGCCCATTAACCTTCCGCTTTGTCTTGTTTGTAATCCTAAGTTCAATCATTCAACCAGAGTTTTTTATATATTTCCCATTCATCGTCATCGGTTTCCCACTGTGAATAAATTGCTACTCCTGCAAAATTATTCTCATCTCCACGGAAATTATTCAATCCTTTAATAATCCCCTGTAGCCCCGTTTCAATATTCTCAACTGAAGGATTAAATCCCGGCTTCTCCTCCTCGTAGGAAGGAATCGCAATAAACACCTCTTTATCGTCCAGCATCGATGTGACACGGATAGTTTCTTCCTGCACGAGCCAGCTATACAGCCATTTATCCTCAATACTTGTGTCGTAAACCATCACCACGATTTGGTCGGCATGTTCAGCAATATTTCGGTAATTTATCTCAGTGTTGTAGTTTTCAAGATGAAGAATTTGATCTGTTAGCCATACAAAAGTCCTTGGAATATATTCTGCCAACGCAACTGAAATTTTCTTCTCTTCCGGAAGTGCCGCCCGCACCTCCTCAACAAGCTTAACAAAATCGGTATCCTCATCCCAAACCGGTTCAACGTCTAAATGGATTCCATCAAAGCCAACTACCTGAGCCATAATTATTGAAGTATCCACAACTTTTTTACGGATGGCCACGTCCGACAGATCCAATTTCTTTCTTATCTGCCCCATCCAGGCTTGATACTTAATGTCCTTATCAAATTTGCGTGCCTGCTCCAAAAAATTCTCAGCATATCGATAAACTTCGCCATCTATCTTTCCATCCTCCCCTATCGGCCCTACATGAACAAAAACCGTATCAATATCGTTATCCTTGAAAGTGTTCACAAGTTGTTGAACAGCGGTATTGCTCTTTGCCTGGCCAACCCACTCATGCCCAATCCAAATAGCGTTGTGGCCCTTGTTGAAAAAACTCCCATCCTTATTAGAAGAAAATCCAATCATAAAAAACCAAAAGCAAAAGAGTGCCGTAACAAATATTCCTAAAGTAATGTATTTCCAAAATATCATGATTTAATTTTGCTTAATGCGTCGTACATTATAATCCCATAACAGGTCGCAACATTCAAAGAATTTGCGCGCCCAAGCATAGGTAGTGAAACTGACATGTCGACAAGTTCCATGACTTCGTCACTAATTCCGTCCACCTCGTGCCCAAAAACAAAACATACCGGGAAATCATATTGGGCTTCAATATATGGCACGCTGTCCTCCGCCAGCTCAACCGCGACAATTTGTACTCCCTTTTCTTTTAATTCTTCAATTGCTTCAACCGGGTCGTCATAGTGTTCCCAAGGAACAACTTCTTCGGCATCGAGGGCAGTCTTAGAAATCTCGTCTCGCGGCGGGAATCCAGTAATTCCACATAAGTGTAGCTTTTCAAGCAAAATCCCGTCAGAGGTTCTAAAAATAGCCCCTACGTTGTGAAGGCTCCTTATATTATCAAGAAGAGCAAAAACCGGAGTTCTTTTTCTTTTTTTTACCTCATCAATTGATGGTTTGGTCTTCAGGATTTCCTGGTGGGACAATTTCTTCATTTTCAGTTTTAATAAATTCTAAAGTTCGATTAATCATTTCCGAAAGCTCAGATGGAGTAATTCTTTGGTCAGGATAGAAAAAATCTGCATCATCCAAGATTCCATTTTCAACAGCAAAATTTGTATACCTCGGATACCACCACATGTGGTCAAGAGAAGGATCAACATCATCGAAAAATGTATTTTGACTAGTCAAAGCCTCAACAGAACCAAGCTCGTCAATAAGCTCAAAACGGTACTTCGAGTCTACAAGATCTGCAGAAGTCAAAACAACTTTTAATGCCTGAATCCGAGTAGTCGGAAGGTTGGGTTTGAATGGACTATTCTCTTCATTTAGGTATCCATTTATTAGGCCAAGAATTGTCGCCACCAAAGTATCTTCGTAATATTTACTTGTTGGAGCCACGTCTGGATAAAGGATTATTTCAGGCTCAAGAGTTAGTCCCTCGAAAGAAGACATTGCTGAAAAATTAAAGAAACAGAAGTCTTTATAATCATAGCAGGATTGAATCATAGAGGCCTTGGTGTTTCTAAGGTCAAATCCATCTACCACTTCGGAAATCAACTCTCCCCTGCTTACATATTCACCATCATAGAGCCTTATTAGTTCTCCGTAAGGGATGTTATTCCCATAGAAAACATGCACCTTTCCATTATTTATGCTCGTTGAGGAGTCGGCATATCTAGCTCCAACCGCAATGTCCTTGTATCCATCATTATTTAGGTCTGCAACGCCAAGGCTGTATCCAAACCAATCATCCGCATATTCACCATGAATAATTGAAGTAACAGTTCCTTCAGCAGTAGAGAACACAGGGCCATCCGAATCAAAGTGATCACTGTAAACAAGATAAACCTCTCCGGCATTAGTGCTTATTGGGTTTCCTATTCCAGGAGCTCCAACCAAAATATCCGCCACCCTGTCTCCATTAATATCTTCAAGCAAAATTTTCGAGCTTACGAGTGTCTCTCCCTCAGAACCTTCAATTGTCATATCTGGAGCATTATTAAAGGTAAATCCGCCATGATATATCTCAGTGCGCCCATTATCACGATTGCCGAAGTAAGGGAATGTAGAAACAGCCAAGTCGTCATACAGGTCGTTGTTTGTGTCGCCAATGTCTATAGAAAATCCATACCAGTCGTTTTCATATGGAGAAGATAAAACGTAAGATGCGCTTTTAATTATATTCCTTGGGAAAAGATCACCATTATATAGGTAAACCCTCCCCGCCTTCGCATTTCCAGAAACAGTAGACTGATACGCACTTATGACAAGGTCATGTCTACTCCCACCAAATAATTGTCCACTCGCGAGGCTAGATCCGAATCTCTCGCCCTTAAAGTGTCCATATAAAATACTATCAACTGTTTCAATGATTCCTTTGTCACTTCCAAAGTGGACAAACACCTTACCGGCATCATCAAGGCCGCTTACTCTAGACATAGGGGCCGAAATAGCCAAATCAGATATTCCATCAAGATTTAAATCCCCGGAGGTTAGGGCAAGGCCAAAATTGTCACCAGAAACGCGCCCATTCAAGCTAAATGAAGGCTTGTCTATTGATAAGTCAATATTTGTCTTTGTCCATACCTGTCTACCGTAAAAACCATATACCTTTCCCATTCTAGCCGTATTTACCTTGGCATTTGAGGCCCCGATAATAAGGTCGTCTATATTGTCATTATTAAAATCTCCAGTAGTCAGCGAAGTCCCAAGTTGATCTCCAGAGTATGAGCCAGTAATTACGAGGTCACTGGTATTATCAAAGCCAGTTCCACCAAAATATATGTATACCTGTCCATTCCACTCTCTTTCACCGATAGAAGCAAAAGGAGCAGAAACCGCCATGTCATCGATGCCGTCTCCATTATAGTCGCCAGTCGTAATAGTAGCGCCTAGCTGAGAACCAGCTACACTATTCACTATATCCACTTTTTTGTCAGCCCGTAGGGCGAATAATTCATAGTAATATCCTGCAGAGTAAATTGCATGCGAAAAAGTGAGAAATAGGGCGGTAAATAAGCAAATACTGATTTTTGTACGTGGGGACATAGGAGTAGGTTTCATTGTCTGCTAAAACCATTATCCCTGCGGCAAAAATAATGTAAAGACAAAAACTGGACATCGGTGGACAATGTTAGTAGAATCGGGGCGACATAACTGACTACATGTCTATACAAGACTACTCGACACAAAATGGACAACAAGACGACACGGTGGCAGCGTCTGTCGTGGAGATTTCACAGCACGGTATGGACCGAAAAGCCGCTAGTAAGCTGTTAAAAATTTCAATTCGTACGCTGGATAGGTATATAAAGCAAAAAAAATTGTCTAGTAGGGTTATCGACGGGAGGGTTTGGTTAAATAATAAGGAGGTAAGGGGCTATTTAGATCGTCAGCGCGGAAAAATCATGATTGAGGATGTGGACATGTCTACATCAGAAATGACGATAGACAACATTGTCGACCCAGTCGACAAAAGGGAGACAAGAAGAAGACAACTCGATCCGGAGGAGAGAGTTTATAAAGAATTGTATACATCTCTCAAGGAAGAAGTGAGTGAAAAGCAAGAAAGATTGGAAATTGCAAATTATAGAGTTGGTCAGCTTGAAGCTCAGATTAAAAACAGCATTCCAATGCTGACTTATCACAAAGAAAACTACGAAAAGAGGCAGGAGGAGGAGAAGCTCAAAAACACGCTCTCAGAGCAGAAAGGGTTGATAAGTCGACTCTCTCAGCGCGTAAGGCAGGAAACCCTCTCAAAACGCATTATTTTGGGCATGCTTTTGGTTTTTCTTGCCCTACAACCTCTGTGGTTGCTTATCATATTCAAATAGGCTAATCAATTTGTACGATTTCCTTTTCAGAAAGGGAGATTTTTATTTTTGGGTATACACTTTCAATTCTTGAAAGAATACCGCCTGAAATTGAAAGGACATCAACCAGAACGGATGTATTCCCAATAGCTCTAAATTCATATGGAGGAGAGATGGTTGTTCCGCTAATCATGGTATTTCCATTTGGAATTGTGTCAAACCCCAGATTGTCGGGTGTTATTCTTATGCCATTTATGCTCACTGCCTGTGCAGAGGCACTAAAAAGCTCATTTACAATATCAACAATCCATAATGTTTCAATTTTACTATCGATAGAAACGGTGACGCCCTGACCAAAAACGCCCTTATCTCCAGTTAATTTATTGTATTTAACAACCTCATCCTCAATAACCTTGAGTGCAAGATTCTGATCTGCAAGCTGATCCAGCGCATTCTCAAGGTCATTTGTCTCCTTCCGAAGATCATCATTCTTATCCTTTAAAACTTGAATCTCACCAAATGAGTTCCCAATGCTATCTCGATCAAGAATTCCTGAAATTTCTCTGTACGATCTAACCTGTGTGACAATCAAAAGCCCGAGCAGAATGGCAGTAATCAGTATGTACCATTTTCTATTCATTGGTCGATAAGGTTAAGAAAATTGGTCTTAATTTCGCCGCTATATCCCGGGATCACAAGAAAATCCTCTTCAGAAAAAACAAAAAGCATCCTTGAGTTAAGGCTTTTTTCATAAATAGAAAAAAGAAGGGATTTATCTGAGAGACCACGAATCATTGTTTCGGGATCTCCCACCGCATTGATGAAATATGGAGAGGAAATAAGAAAATTATTAATAGAGATTCGTGATCCAACGGAGGAAATAGGGGAGGAGGCAATTGCCCTATGGTTATTTACAGATACCGCATTGGCACCATCAGAAAATAGGAGGTTGGAAATATCTCGAATGTCCGCAGCCTGTACTACACCCTTGTCTGAATAAAAGCTGTCATCAATATTTACACTAACGCCAGAACCAGTTACCTCAGTAAGGCCAATTCGTTTTTTTAGGGAATCTAGCAGTTCAAGGCTGTAGTTCTCACTCTGTTGTGAAATGTTTTTTTGTGCCTCGTCAACTTTGGATCGAAGTGTAGAAACTTGACTCTGCAAATAAGCCTGATCCTCAGTGAATTCGTTAATAAGCGCTTCGTGCGCAGAAAGTTCATCAACAGGGTATCGTCCAACGATTGGAATTCTTGTAAGAAATTGCCACACAATTAAAAGGCCGGCCACGATTCCAACAAATAAAAACACATAATTAATTCTTTGTTTCATCATCAATAATTACACTTACAGCTGAATAGTAGGAAAAAACTGGAAAAAAGGCAAAAAAACAGATAGATTATCGCGTGACTAACCAAAGAAAATGATTGCAGTATTTGACTCGGGCTATGGAGGGCTAACAGTTTTGAAGCCAATAATGGATCTTCTTCCTGAATATGATTATCTCTACTTGGGGGACAACGCAAGGGCTCCATACGGAAATCATAATAAAGAAAACATAGTAAAATTTTCAACTCAGGCTGTTGATTATTTGTTCAGTAGGGGAGCGAAGCTTATCATTTTTGCGTGTAATACGACTTCAAGCGTTGCACTTCGTCCAATTCAACAAACTTATTTGAAAGGAAATGATGAAAAGGAGAGAAAAATATTAGGAGTTTTGATTCCAGTCGCAGAGGCAGCAACCGCCTTGTCAAAGAAAAAGAGAATAGGTGTAGTAGGAACAAAAGCAACAATAAATTCAAAAGCATATGAGAGAGAAATACATAAATTGGATAAGAATGTGACAGTTTTCGAGCAGGCATGCCCACTTTTGGTTCCACTTATTGAAGAGGATTTTCACAACAAACCAGAAGCAATTTCAATACTCAAAAAATATCTTCATCCAATAAAAAGCAAAAACATTGATACTCTTATTTTGGGATGTACTCATTATCCACTCATGAAGAGCCACTTTAAGAGAATAATGGGGAAGAAGGTTTCAGTGCTAAGTTCAGGAGAAATTACAGCAAAGAGTCTAAAAGAATACCTCGAAAGACATCCTGAAATAGAGAAAAAATTATCAAAGAAAAAGAAAAGAGAGTTTTTAACTACAGCTGATCCTACCACCTTCAAAGCCTTCACGGAAAAGCACTTCAAGATGAAGATTAAGACTCCAACAAAAATAGAGTTGGAGAAGTAAGCCTATGAATAAGGTTATTCCCACTCAATCGTTCCAGGAGGTTTATTAGTGATGTCATACATAACCCCAGTTATTCCAGGAACAGTTGAAAGTCTCTTTGTAAGTTCATTCAGGTGGTCATGAGACATTTGGTAGAAGTTTGCAGTCATCGCCTCTTCACTACACACCGGACGAAGAACTACAGATTCTCCAACCTCGCTATTAATAGCAACAGGAATTAGGACGGTAGGGAACTGCCATATGTCTTTGTGAATTCCAACCTCTCGGATGAAGTCCATAACGATCTTGTCAGCTTTTTGAATAGTCAAAATTCGGTCCTCAGAAAGGTAAGATTTTTGAGTATTCAAAATGTCGAAAGACTGCGGTCGTAAGCCAAAAACTACACGGTTAATATCGGGGAACTGATTAGTCAACTGAGTAGTCAAACGACTAACCACATTCCAATCCAAGTCTTTGCCAAATAGCACCGCAGGGTGTCTGTAGGTTCTTTCGTCCCCTTGAACTCCAACACTTCTTATCGGTAAAACTTTAACTTTATATCCACTTTCGGAAATAGAATTATTCATCTCTTCCTCCAACTCAGAAACATTTTCAGGATACTCCTCCTTCTCAGCACACAAAGTTCTTACTGCCAAAGCAGGTCCCGGAAATGGATGCCTCCACACCATTTCTTTAGCTAAATTCAATCTTTCTCCAACAAGTCTAACCTCATCTTTATATAACTGAGACAAAGGTTCAATCACCTTGCCCTCATCAATTAATTTTTGAATTTTATCAACTCTATTATGGTGAGTTTTTATCTTGTCAGAATGTTTTGTCCCTCCAGTTTCAATTGTGTCTGGATAGATTGTTCCTTGTGCCAAAATCCATTCATCTGGATTCAAATTAAGACTGTCTGAAACCTTTTGTTGAATATCCAAAAACAGATCTCCAATAATTTTTCTCTTAGCTTCTGGTTCATACACTCCTCGTAATGCCTCGAAATATTCCTTCCCTGCATCGTAGATGTGTAAATCATCAACCCCAATTTCCCTAAGAGCCTTTTCAACCTCTTTCGTTTCATTGAGACGCATAAATCCGATATCAACATAAAGACCGTATACTCTCTTTTTCCCAAGGGCTTTTTCTAATAGTAAAAAGGCAACGGTACTATCAACACCTCCGGAAATAAGAAGGAAAACTCTTTTATCTCCAACCTTCTCCACTATTTCACGAGAAACATCTTCAATATAAGTATCAATATTCCACTCATGCTTTGCTCCTGTTACTGCAACAAAATTTCTCAAAACTCCCATTCCACACGGTGTGTGTGTAACCTCTGGGTGGAACTGAAGTGAGTAAATCTGTCTGTCAAAATTAACAGTAGCAGCGATAGGGCAGTCATCGGTCGAGGCAATTACCTCAAAGCCATCAGGGGCTTCCACAACTTGGTCAAAGTGGCTCATCCAAACATTTTCTCTATCTTCAACTCCCTCAAGAATTCCGATTTTTTTAAGGATATCCACAGTCGCAGATCCATATTCACGAACACGTCCCTTCTCAACTTTTCCGCCAAGGGTATGTGCAATTAGCTGATGACCATAACAAATCCCAAGAATTGGAATTCCAAGATCAAATATTTTTGGATCACACCTAAATCCATCTTCTGCATGTACACTAGAGGGCCCTCCGGAAAGAATGATGCCCTTGTACTCAGAAAGCTCATCTGCACCTACATCTCCATCCTTGATTTCACTATAAACCCCTAATCTTCTAATACGATTAGCAATTAAGTGGGCATACTGCCCGCCAAAATCTAGTACGACAATCTTATCCATTATTTTAATTTTTTAGCCCTTTTTTTTGCCTTTTCCATGAAATTCTTTTCCTTCTTCACCGTTTCTTCAAGTGGACGAAGAAGTGGGAAAAGCACACTGTCTTTTAAATTTTCTTGCCCAGTGAGAAGCGTTACAAGTCTGTCAATTCCCATGCCCCAACCTGATGCTGGTGGCATTCCGTGCTCCATCGCAGTTAGATAATCTTCATTCACAGCCATCGCCTCTTCATCTCCAGCAGCTTTTGCCATCGCCTGATTCTCAAACCTTTCTCGCTGATCTACAGGATCAACAATCTCACTATATGCATTAATAACTTCCCAAGTATTAACAAGAAGTTGGAAGGTATCCGCAAGGCGCGGATCTTTGTCATTCACCCGCGCAAGCGGTTTTGTGCTGACAGGATGCTGAATTACAAATGTTGGTTTAATCAATTTAGGACGTGAAACTTTTTTATAAAGCGCATCAACCAAGTTTCCATAACCAAGCTTATGACCGTCATCTATTGCGATTTTCTTTTTCTTTATTTCCTTAAGAAGATCCGCAGCATTATCAAAGTCGAGAACATCAATTCCACAATCTTTCTTAATTATTTGTGTAAACTTTTTGCGTGGCCATGGCGGAGTAAAGTCAATTTCAACCTCTTTGCCATCTCTTCCAGCAATTTTAACCTTAGTTGTTCCAAGAAGCTTTTTGAGAAAGTAGGCATACATTCTCTCCGTAAAAGCCATGTTATCCTCAAAATCCCAATAAGCACAGTAGTGCTCAATCATTGTAAATTCCTGTAGGTGACTCGGATCCATTCCTTCATTTCGGAAACATCGCGCTACTTCAAAAGTTTTCTCAAATCCACCAACTAGAGCTGTCTTTTGCCATAATTCTCCTGCCGCAATTCGAAGGTACACATCCATATCAAGAGCATTGTGATGAGTGATAAATGGTCGCGCAGTTGCACCAGAAGATACATTTTCAAGAACTGGAGTTTCGATCTCTGTAAATCCTTCACTCCAGTAAAATTCACGCAACGCTTTAATCAAATTACTTCTAAACATAAAGCGATTCATGCTATCGCGATTCATTGTTGTGTCAAGATATCTCTGCCTATAAATTTGCTCTTGATCGCTTAGCCCATGCCATTTTTCAGGTAGGGGACGAAGAGTTTTAGATAACATAACCATTTTGTGAACGAGAAGAGTAATCTCTCCGTGACGTGTCAAAAATAGCTCACCTTCAACTCCAATATGATCAGCAACATCAACTTTTTTCAGGAATTTATAATCTTTATCTCCAAGAAAATCTTGCATAAAACAAATCTGAATACGCCCAGAAGGGTCCTGCAATTGGCCAAAAGAAATTTTCCCATGTGAGCGGAAGGACATCAGACGACCACAAAGCTTAATTGTCTTAGTGGAGGGCTTTTTAAGAATGACTTCAATATCTTTAAGTTTTTTCCCTTCAACAGAATCACTAGCCTCATGAGCCAGCATACTTCTCTCAAAACGAGCCACATATGGAAGAACTTTCGCTTCTTTCAGCGCATTCCTTTTCTGAAGACGAACATGGTATTCATTTAAATCAGTTGACGACATTTTATTCGATTTAAGCCATAAAACGCACGCATTATAAAGATGCGCGCCGATTTCTACAATAGAAATCACTACATCGATGGTACATAATCCTCTACTCTTCTATTGGTTTCAATATCAAGAAACTTCATCTGCTCCTTCTTGAATGCAAGTTCGATGTGTCCGATAGGACCATTTCTGTGTTTTCGAATGTAGATATCGGTAACTCCCTTTTTGTCAGTATCTTCTTCGTAGTAGTCCTCTCTGTACATCATTAGCACCACATCCGCATCCTGCTCAATCGCACCAGACTCACGAAGATCAGAAAGTTGAGGGACCTTGCTTGGTCGCATTTCAACCGCACGTGATAGCTGAGAAAGAGCAACAATTGGGATTTGAAGATCACGCGCAAGAGATTTAAGAGATCGTGAAATCTCAGAAATTTCCTGTACACGATTTCCCTGCATTCCTGAAACTGTTCCGGAACTCATTAGTTGTAAGTAATCGATAACAAGAAAGTCCAAACCATTTTCCATCTTTAAGCGTCTTGCCTTTGCCTTTAGCTCAGCAATAGAGTTACCAATAGAATCATCAATATAAATTTTCATACTGTTAAGCTCATCCATAACAGAACCAATCTTTCCAAAGTCGTCATCAGTAAGCCTTCCTGTTCGCATTTTCCAAGAATCTACAGCAAGAAGACTACAGAACATACGTTCTACAAGCTGTTCCTTTGACATCTCAAGAGACATTATTCCAACACAGTTTCCACGCTTAGCGATATTTTGTGCAATATTAAGTGCAAGCGCAGTCTTTCCCATTGAAGGACGAGCCGCAAGAATAATAAGATCAGAAGGCTGTAAGCCGGAAAGCAGATTGTCGAGAGACTTGAATCCAGTTGGAAGACCACGATATTTTTCCTTTGCCTCGGGATCATGAAGATCTGAAATTTTCTCGTATGTGTTGTTAAGGACATCCTTAATGTGAACAAATCGATCACTGATATATGTTTGTGAAACTGCAAAAAGCGCTTTTTCCGCAGAATCAATAAGAACCTCAATTTCCTCATTTTCTCGATACCCCAGTCCTTTGATAGTATCTCCAGCAAGAATTATTTTCCTTAAAATAGCCTTTTCCTTAACAATCGTTGCATATTGGAAAATATGGGTTGAAGTTGGGACCTCACTTGCAAGAGATGCCAAGTAAGAAGCTCCACCAACAAGCTTAAGCTCCTTTCTTTCATCAAGAATATTACTAAGAGTAACAAGATCAATAGGAGACCTTTTGTCGTAAAGGTCCATGATTGCCTGATAAATAGAGCGGTGAGAATCATGGTAAAAATCATCAGTCCTCAAAAAATCGGAGATCTTGATTATAGATTCTTTATCAATAAGCAACGATCCAATCGTAGATTTCTCCGCCTCCAGGCTATGTGGAGGTACATATGATGATGTCGTGCTGTTTGCCATATTTGCCCTTAGTTTTGACTACCCAGCTCATGGGCTCGCAACTATACATAATTGTATAGGCGACTTCAAGCACATCAACTTGAGATTTTAAGTTTTTTTTATTCTCTTCATATATTATGTATATATGACTTCAAAAAAGACAGGAAAATCAGGGGAGGAGATGGCTGAGAAATACCTTTGTACAAGCGGATATGAGATTGTGGCAACAAATTTTTTTAGTAGATTTGGAGAGATAGATATTATTGCAATGAAAGATGGAAAGTTGATTTTTGTAGAAGTTAAAACTCGAAAATCCACTCTTTTTGGGGAGCCGGCCGAGGCATTTACTTATAAGAAGAGAATCAAAATAATCAAAACGGGACTCTATTTCCTGAATTCATCAAGGCAAAACTTGCCGTCTGCTTGGCGCATTGACTTTATTGGCATAAAATTAGACGGAAGGGGGAAGTTGAAAGAAATTGAACATATAAAAAACATTTAATGGAATTAGAAAAAAAGAGATCACTGGCATTTGCAGTACTGCTAATAACGATGGTTGTGCTAGCGGTTATTTACTTTATGTGGGGGACATATTTGAACCGAGCGACAATCTCATTGAGTCTACATGCTCCATATGAGGTTGAAGTTTTTGGAGAGAAAACAGTGATGTGTGAAGAGAATCCTTGCGAGATTACAGTGAAGAGGGGAGAGAAGAGTTTGATAATAAGGAAGGAAGGATATGAATCAGACCTCATTCCTGCAGAAGTAGGGTTATGGGGGAAAACACATCTTTCACCAAAGTTAAGAATAATTCCTTATATTTCAGAGGTAGCGGAGATACCAAGTGTTGATGCCGGTAATAATTACAAGCTGGTGATGGACGAGAAAACAGGACTATACAAGCTGGTAGAAAGTGCTGATTCATTACTGATTCCAGTCGTTGTTTTTCCTTCAGAAATAAGAAATGCTGAGATATTTGAGGCTGACAATGCGGTTTTAATTGTGGGTGATGAGAAAAGTTCAAAAGTAGCCTATTCAGTTAACCTCTTAACAAAAGAACGAGCGAAGCTAAATAATTTTTTGAACGAAAAAATAGAGAAAGGCTTTCTTTCTCCAGATGGAAAATATTTTGCATATACAGTTGAAAATTCAAGCATGGTAAAAATCGTAGACTCTGCGAGTAACAGGGTTTTGGCCCTTAACAAAAACAATTCTGTGTTTGGGTGGAGCGATAACTCACTAGTGTTTTTGACTAGTCAAAATACAGAGTATTCAAATACCACAGGGAAATACATGAGCTATATAGATTTGTTTGGGGACATTATGGAGAACAAAATTACTCTTGGAGAATATCATCCAGATGAGGACACATATACAAGAATAGAAGTATTTGAAAATTCAATTTCTCTCCCAAAAACGATGGTCGTAACCTCCAATGGGGCGATAATTTACCTTCAAGCAGCCGAAAACTCCTACACGCTTCGCCTGAAAAGATTTTAGAAATATTTTAAGAATATTTTAAGTTTGTCTGCCATAATAAACTCTATTTAATAAACTATTATGGTAAATAAAGTTTTTTCGTGTTCTCTTCAGGGGTTGGAAGTGAAATTGATTGAGGTACAGGCGGACATATCAGGGGGGCTTCCATCATTTTCAATTGTAGGCCTAGGAGATGCATCGGTTCAGGAATCAAAGGAAAGAGTAAGGGCTAGTATAAAGAATTCAGGATTCACCTTTCCTCAAAATAAAAAAACTATAAACCTATCGCCAGCCTCGTTAAAAAAACAGGGGACTTTATTCGACCTGCCAATTGCAATAAGCGTGTTGATAGCAAGTGGTCAGTTAAAAAGTAAAGAGCTTCAAAATGCAATAATAGTTGGGGAGCTTTCTTTAACAGGACACGTGAAGGCTATCAATGGAGCGCTAGCAATTACTCAGTTTGCGAAGGAGCAAGGGATTGAAAGAGTGTTTTTACCAAAAGAAAATTGTCTTGAGGCTAGTTTTATTCCAGGAGTGGAAATTATGCCGATAAGATCTTTGAAAGAAATGACTAGTCATTGCGAGGGGAAGGAAAGGATAACCCCATTTCCAACTACTAATTATAGTAGAAAGCACAGAAATATATCAAACTACCTAGGTGAAATAATTGGACAGACAAAAGCTAAGCGCGCGCTCGCAGTTGCGGCGGCCGGCGGACACAACGTTCTGTTCTATGGATCTCCCGGTTGCGGAAAAACAATGCTCGCGCGCGCCTTCAAATCCATCCTCCCTCCCATGAGCCAAAATGAAATCCTTGAAACAACAAAAATTTACTCAATTGCAGGCCTATTAGACGCCCACTCTCCCCTAATAACCACCAGGCCTTTCCGCGAAGCCCACCACTCCGCCTCACTAATCTCAATAATCGGAGGAGGCAGTTCTCCACATCCCGGCGAAATTTCCCTGGCACACAACGGAGTTCTTTTCCTAGATGAAATAGCAGAATTTTCAAGCTACACCTTGAATTCCCTTCGCCAACCAATGGAGGACAAATTCATAAATATAAATCGCGCAAATTTCTCAGCCCGTTTTCCCTCAAACTTCACCCTAATTGCTACAATGAACCCCTGCCCCTGCGGCTACAAGCTCGATCTAAAAATCCCATGTATCTGCACGGAATCCCAAGTCCGCAACTACCAAAGACGACTCTCCGGCCCCCTCAAAGATCGCTTTGACATTTTTGTTGAGGTCCCAAAAGTTAATATGGAAAAAGTATTCAATTCTCAAGACGAAACAACCTCTATCTACAGCGATTTAACCAAAACAGCAAAAATCCAACAAAAAAGATTTGCCTCTGAAAAAATCTCAAAAAACTCAGAAATGGAGGTAAAACAAATCAAAAAATACTGCCAAATGACACCTGAAGCTAAATCCATACTCAACAAATCCCATAAAAACCTAAACCTCTCAAACCGCGGCTACATACGCACAATCCGCCTAGCCCGCACAATAGCCGATATGGAAAACTCACCCCAAATCCACCAACCCCACATCCTCGAGGCCCTACAATATAGAAGCCAAACTAAAACAACATCTTCACCCCCAGCGCAAACATAACTATAATGGCAGACCATCGGACCCAAGTGTTTCCTTTCCAGTATTGAAGACGAGTTCCTGCATATCCTCCGAGTGCAGCACCAAGTGAAGCAAAAGCAACGGCACCCCAACTAAATTCTTCAGTAGCCATCAAATACACAGACTGAGCTAATGAAAGAACTGCATATGTCATCATTGTATATCCAATTGCAGTTATAAATTTCATTCTACAAAAAACAACTAAAAATGCCGTAGTAAAGAGTCCCGTTCCACCAAAAATTCCATTGAGGATATTGATGAAGAAAGAGAAAATTCCCGCTCCAACATAATCATGAACTCTCATGTTCTTCCTTGTTTTCTGCGAAACTCCTTTTTCCTTCGAAGCCAGAAGGTAAAATGCAGTAATAAAAATAAATCCAGTTAGCAGGCGCGTGAACAAAATTTCATTAAACCTATACTGCAAAATATAAGTGCCAACACTAAGACCAATGGCACCAAAACCAATGAGGACAAAAACCAATTTCCATTCCATTTTGCTTCTCTTCCAATGCATCCTTCCTGCAATCCCAGCCATAAAGGCCGCTCCAACCTTGCTAATAATCAATAAAGAAATATAACTTCCGCCTGTGAATGCCAAAAGCGCAGGAAAAGTAACAAGTGAAGCCCCTCCACCAGCAAAGGAACTCACAAGCGATCCAAACAATACAATCAATCCAGCCACTGCTGCTTCAAAAAACTCATTCATTAATTTAGAATTTAATAGTACAATATAAATAACACTAATCCTTCATCATGGAAAATATTCTGGAAACAAAATCGTGCCGTATGTGCAGTGCAAATTTTGATGTAACTGACGCAGATCAAGTCTTTTACGATAAGCTTGAAGTCCCTCGCCCAACTTGCTGTCCAAACTGTAGATCACAAAGCCGTCAAGCATGGCAAAACCAAATAAATCTTTTTAAGAGAAAGTGCGATGCAACAGGTAAAGATATCATTTCCGTATTCCCACCAGAGTATGAAGGGAAGGTTTTTACGCAGGAGTACCACGGAAGCGATAATTGGGATCCACTTTCTTTCGGGCGCGATTACGATTTTAACCGTCCATTTTTCGAACAATTCAGTGAACTTGAAAAGGTAGTCCCAAAACCAAATCTTTCCACAAACTATCTTCAGGATGAAAATTCTGAATACACAAACCACGCAGGGATGAATAAAAACTGCTACATGATTTTTGATTCCGATGAAAATCGCGACACTATGTATTCATACGGGACAAATGGTTCGCATGACTGTATGGATTGCTACAGGACAGTGAAAAACCAACTTTGTTACGAGAACGTAGATACAAAAAATTGTTATCACAGCTACTTCACATACAACTCGGAGAATTGCTCAGACTGCATATTTATAAACAATTGTATTGGATGTAAAAACTGTATCTATTGCAGTAATTTGAACCAAAAGGAATATCACATATTTAATAAACCAGTACCAAAAGAACAGTACGAAGAGATAGTTAAGGAACTCGGGAATTATGAGTATTTAATGGACAAACTAAATAAATTTCACGAATTTAGACTGACTTTTCCTCAAAAATTCATTCACGGATTTCACAATGAAAAGGTGAGCGGGGACTACCTTGTTCACTGTAAAAATGCGATCAACTGTTACGACTCGATGAACATCTGGGATGGTAGATACTGTAATCAGGTTTTTATTAATGCAAGGGATTGCATGGATTGTGATGAGGTTGGAGATGAGGCGGAAAAACTTTATCAGTGTGGAGTATTGGCATTTAACAATCAAAGGAGTATTGGGTGCACAGAGTGTTTTCAGCAAAATACAGATTTACACTATTGCTCCTATTGCTACACCTGCAAAAACTTATTTGGATGTATAAGTCTTCGGAAAAAACAGTACTGCATTTTAAACAAGCAATATACCCAAGAAGAATACGAAGCCCTGTTGCCGCGAATTATTGAACACATGAAATCAACCGGGGATTACGGGGAGTTTTTGCCACCTTCAATGTCGTATTTCGGATACAACCTAACAAAAGCCCAAACATTCTTTCCTCTTACAAAAGAACAGGCAGAAGCAAAAGGATTCAGATGGTACGAACAAAACCAAAAGGAATACCAACCTCAAACATATCAAATTCCAAGCAACATAAAGGATGTTCCCGATGAGATCACAAACGAGATTCTTGCCTGCACAGATTGCGGACGTAACTACAAAGTGATTGAAGCAGAGCTTTTGTTTTATCGAAAAGCAAACCTGCCAATCCCGAGAAAATGCTTCTATTGCCGCCATCAGGATAGAACAGCATTCCGGACACATCGCTACCTTCATGATAGGCAGTGCCAGAAGTGTAATGCAGAGATTAAGACTGCATATGCAGAGGAAAGACCGGAAATCGTCTACTGTGAAAAATGCTATCTGGATTCACTGCAGTAGATTAACGCCAAGGAAATTACTCAATTACAGTGAAGTCAACCTTCTCCCAACTTCGAGATCTTGTAATAGAAATATATTTTCCTCGAATTGGATAGTTGTAGTTCAAAATGTATGGATGCTCCCCAACCACAACGGAAAGATCTTCAGCTTTTTCGATATCAAATCTGAAACGATCACCAATAGAAAGCTCTGTGCTTAGGTCAACATAAACCTTAAGAACTCCTTCACTATCGGGGTTTAATTCATAGTCAATTCCACTGAATAAAAAGTGCCCGTCACTCGCCTTTCCTTCAAGAACCTCTTCTCCCCATACAAGATAAGCATTTTCAATCATAGTACTGTCCGCACCCTCAACCTTAAAGTTTATTTTATCAAGCTTCATAACCTCTTCATTAGTATTGAAAACAAGATCCATCAAGTGCCTATCTTTACTTCCAGGAGAAGCATAAGCCCGTGAACTAACATTTTCTGTAGTAAGAGTAAGTAGGTCTTTCCTTTCACCAAATGCGAGAAAGGATTTTTGAAGTGGCCGATCATCAATCAGCGAAGCTGTAAAAACAGCAGATGAAATAGGTTTAACCTCCTGTTGTGGGATATTAAAAACGCTGGCAAAGTAAGTATTTACTGTGCTGTTGAACGTTAGCGCTGCCATAGTGACGACGGCCATTGTAAACACAAAATATGCTCTAATTACTCTCTTTATAAACATCGATTAAATTGTTTAGGAAATACTTTGTTGCAGGTTCGTCAGGGAGTGAGAGATCACTGTCCTTACTTAAATCTGTTTTGAAATATGCAAGGACAAGCTGTAAAAGCTCATCTCTGGTAATTTTTTTGTTAGGTTCAAATTCAGTTGTGTTGATGTCGAACAGGCCAAGCTCAAAAAGTGCATTAGAGTATGGAGCATACCAATCTTCCATAGCTACATCCTCAAAATATGACTCCTCAGAATTACTTAAGCTCTCGTCCACAGCCTCAACAAATAGCTTTGCCGCATCAGCGCGAGATAAGGGTTTTTGAGTGCCAAAACAAAGAACATCACTATAAGAAGAGTATTTAGTTGCAGGATTGGTTGCCTTTACGTAAGTACAACGCATCTTATCGAGGGTGTAGGGATCTTCCTCCAGCTCAATAAAATGTGCATTCAACAGACTTGAATCAGTAACCTCAAACTCATGCTGAATGATGTCTTCAGAAATGCGAGATCGGAAGTAAGAGTAAACACCGTCTTTTGTTGTTAGTTCATTGTATTTTAGGTCACTGTCCCCAACCACCTTTCCATTACTTATATATACTTCGAAATCATGTTTTCTTACTGAAAAAGAAAGGGCATCAAAATCAACCACCATTGTTCCATCTTCAAGGACCTCTTCAAGAAAGATAGACTTAATCTTTGAAGGAAATTCAGAAACTGGTGCAGAAAAATAATTGTTATCTTCATCCGAGTCCACAAAATCCACCAACTCAATATGGAATTGAAGTTCTCCAGTGTTGTAATCGCCATCAAACGCGACCTCGTAATTATTAATTGTATATTCAGCACCATGATCAAGGGTAAACCCATTATCAGTATTCCTAACGATTGAATGTCGTTGATCATCTTCTACATGCAACACAAGGCCTGAATTAATCAGCTTACCGCCATTGTTTTTGATAACTACAGTTGCGTTATAAGTGTAAAAATCGAAATCTTTTTTAGGATTGGCGATTTTAGAAAGAGTTACATTGGAAATTTCAAGATCTGCTGGGGATGGCGAATAGTCAGTAGCCAGTTCCTTTACAGCAGATAAAACAGAAGTTTCGAGAAAGTTGAACTCACTCTTTTTAAAATACTGATTTGTTGCTAGAATCAGTGCCACAAGAGTGACAGCAAAGATCGGAAGTAGATTTTTATTCAATAGTTTCATTTTTGTTTTGATTTTTGTTTCTTGAAATCCCTAAATTATAGCAGTAAAAAGCCGAATTATCAATTGTGGAAGGAGCAAATAGATATGAAATGGTAGACTTGAGTTGGGGAATATTGTATAAACACACAAAATAACTAAGAAAATGCCTAAATTTATAATTAATGGAGGAAAAAAGCTTAATGGAGAGGTTTGCGTGAGCGGATCTAAGAATGCAGCATTACCTATTATTTGTGCTTCACTTCTTTCTGAGGAGAAAACAGTGCTCAAAAATGTTCCAAATATTGATGATGTGCATTCAATTGTGAAAATCATCGAGGCAATGGGAGTAAAAGCACATTTTGAAAACAACACCCTCGAGATTGATCCGAAAAACGTTAAGAAAAAACAACTTCCAGACCTTCTTGTTCGCAAGATGCGAGCTTCAATTTTAGTTTTAGGAGGACTTTTGCCACGAATAGGGGAGGTGAAGATGCCTTTTCCCGGGGGGTGTGTCCTTGGAAAAAGATCTGTGCATGCTCACACTCACGCATTGAAGGAACTCGGATGTGAGATTGTGGACGACAAGGTTGGACTTCATATAAGAGCGAAACAGCTTAAAGGAGCAAAGATTATTCTTCCGGAGCTAAGTGTTACAGCAACTGAAAATGCGATTATGATGGCCGTAATGGCAAAGGGGGAAACAGAGATTCGTTTGGCGGCAAATGAGCCACACGTTCAGGACCTGTGTTTCTTTTTGAAAAAGATGGGGGCGAAGATTTCAGGGATAGGGACAAATACAGTAAAAATTGAGGGAGTTAATAAATTAAAAGGAACTTCATATTCGATTACGGGTGATTATCTTGAGGCGGGAACATTTGCAACTGCTGCTGTTGGAACAAAGGGGAATGTAAAAATCACAGGAATTAATCCTGATCATTTAGATAGCCTATGGCAAAAACTTGATGAGGTTGGTGCACACTTTAAACTAGGGAAGGACTCGGTTGAAGTTGGAGGGCCACAAAATCTTAATGCGGTAAAAATACTTCGAACTGCGGTATATCCAAGTTTCGCAACTGACTTACAGGCGCCATTCACAGTGCTTCTTACCCAGGCAAAGGGCGTAAGCAAGGTATTTGAAACATTGTTTGAAGGAAGACTAAACTATCTTTTTGAGTTGGAAAAAATGGGAGCACATATTGAGTTTTTAAATCCACATCAGGCATTAGTTATTGGTAAAACACCTCTTAAAGGAATCCCTATTTCAAGTTGTGATATCCGTGCAGGAGCAGCAATGGTAGTTGCAGCACTTATTGCAGATGGAGAAACGGAAATTTCAAATATCAACTACATTGATAGAGGGTACGAAAAACTTCAGGAGAAACTTGAGGCATTGGGTGCTGAAATAAGGCGCGTTTAGAAAACAAAATCTATCCGGCCGTCTAGATCGGTGCGGCGGATTTTTTTGATGCCAGCTTGTTCCGCAATGTCCAAAACCTCCTTATTAGGGTGCCCATAATTATTCTCCCCCACCTGAATTACAAAAAAATCCGCCCCCACCCCTCTCAAAAATCTCTCTCCAGAAGAGTTTTTACTCCCATGATGCCCTGCCTTTAATATATCCGCATCCAAACCGGAATACCTCATTAACAACTCCTCCTCCAGCTCCACCCCTGCATCCCCAGTTAGCAAAATCTTCCTACCACGCCCCTCAACCATAATCACAATCGAGCTCTCATTAACATCATCCATCTCTTCAAACGACAAATTCTCAAACGGATACAAAACATCAACGAAAACGCCGTCAGGCACCCCGGCCCCTGTCCCGCTTTGACGGCGGCCAAACCTAAAATCCACTCCACTTTCCGCAATAAAAACCTGCGCCCCGTTCTGCCCACCCCCACCCAAAACCTCCCTATCCACCTTCTCTAAAAAATTAAAATATATGTCCTTATCACTCATGACCCCAGTAATCAGAATATTCTCCACATCATACGAATCCAAAACATATTCAAGCCCACCCATATGATCATAATCTGGATGCGTCAAAATAATCATATCAATACTCCGATCCGCAAAAGGCATCACACTACTTAATTGCTCCAGCACCCTCTTATCAGCGCCCCCATCTATCAAAATTTGATGATTCTCCGGAGTGCGCACAAAGATGCTATCTCCCTGCCCCACATCCAAAAAACTCACACGAAAATCATCCCCAGGGATTTCCCACAGCACAACACCCACTACCCCGACATAAACCAGCAGCAAGACAACAAACTCCTTCCTAAATGTAAAAAAAGACCCGATCATACATCACACCCTATCAGGCAAACATTAAATAAACTTAAAATTTTTGAAAAATATCGCACGACACAAACACAAAACCACACCCCCCCAACACTAACCAAGTAAAACCTCTTAGTTTTTTTTGAAAATAAAATGGCTTTCATGAGCCCGCGAGAGCGATGTTGGCCGTCCTGGGACGGCGAGATAGTGGTGGGTTTTCTGAAGAGGTACTACCTATTGTGTTGTTAAAACCCATCAAGTCTTCACATAATATAAACAAAAGGCCCGCTCATACCCACAAGGTAGAACGGGTCTTTTTAATATAATGGTCAAAATCTCTACACCTTCTTTCTTCGGCTTACAAGCTGTCCAAGTCCAAGAGAAACTAGTACAAGTCCAACCACTCCAGGTCCTGTGTCTGAAAGATTAACCTTTACGATTGATCCTTTACTCTCATTTCCCTCAGAATCCTTCTGTGTAACCTTGAACCAGTAGTTTGCAGCCTCAAGGCCTTTCATCTCATATTCAGTCACCTCAGGGGCTACAGAAGCCTCCTCGGAATAACTAGAACCAGAGTTCAGACTCTTGTAAATGATTTGAGCAACAACTTGTCCGATATTTCCCTCAGGAATCTCCCAAGAAAGGGTAATGTCATATAGGTCTTCTTCATCTGCAACAACTGAAGCAAGAAGCTTAGCAACATCAGCAGGAGAAATAACATCCTCGTCGTCAACAACATCCTCATCGTCAGTAACGTCCTCATCATCAGTAACATCCTCGTCATCTGTAACATCTTCCTCTCCACCAACTCCATCTACCAATGTGCTTGAGTTTGCAGGATTGATATTGTTTCCAGCTTCGTCTTTTATACCTACTGCACTTACTACATAAGAAACTGCACTCTGAGCAGTAGTTGTAAGGATTGCAGAAGCATCCTCTACTCCCTCACTGTTTTGTCCAAGTTCAACCATGACAACATAAAGAGACACTGTAGCATCAGTTCCTTGAACTATAGAAAAGTTAACAGAAGGATCAATTCCAAGAACAACAGCTTCATCAAATGAAACGATCATATGTGTATTATCAACACTTTCAGCAGACAATACTTTTGGCCCTTCAGTATCTTCACTTGGTTTAACAACATCACTTCCATCAAATACAGCTGTATCTGAAGTCCCGCTTATAATAGGATTCCCAGCCATGTCTTCAACCTCGATTCCGACGGTAAGTTTGTAAGAAACTCCTCCCTCCTGCTTAGCAGTAGTTAGGATAATTGTTTTATTTGTTTCATCCTCTTCATCCATTTCAGCATCAAGAACATCTAACGCCTCGAAGGTGTCGTTGTTCTCAATAGCAAATGCATCCTCAGGATCTTCCTCGGGAAGAACAATTTCTTCAGAGAATACAACTTTTACCTCTTCCTCATTTAGAGCCTCAGCCTCAGAAACCTGTGGTGACTCATCGTCCTCCGCAGATCCTGCATCAGCAACGGGAGTAGCAGTGAGCTCCTCAGCCCATCTTAAACTCTCATTTCCAACGGCGTCATAAGCTACTATAGAAAGATAGTAGGCAGTATCATTCTCAAGTCCATCAAGTGTGTACTCAAGAACATTTCCGACATCTGTGTTTTCGTCATAAGCCTGTCCAGTTTCAGTAACTGGAGTTAGTCCGTAATGAAGGATGTATCCTTCAACGGCAACATCGTCGGTCGACTCATCCCACGTTAGTAGTAGTCCACCGTCCAAAGGTTGCCCTTGGAAGTTTTCTACATCGCTAGGACTTTCTGCGTCTTCGGCGAATGCCATGGTCGACATTGAAGCCAAAATGGCCACTGAAGCTAATGCCGATAAAAATGTTGAGAATGTTTTTTTCATTTTATTTTTGTTAATTTTTATTTGGGTTTTTATAAATGTTTCATAACATTATACCAAAAAAGCGCTTAAACTTCAACTCACTAGATAGCAATATTACTACCTAACCACTTGACGAAAGCGCGGAAATGTTACTTTTTAACAGTTTTTTTGCGAATTTTCTGGATTTTTGCCTTCTTAATGAGGTTTTTCTTCATGTCTAGCACCGTAACACGACCATGTGTGAACTTAATAACTTCACCTTCTCTTGGGAATCTGTGAAGGTGATCTACCACAAAAGAATTTAAAGTGTCATGCTCATCCTTACCAAATTGTATTTTAAAGACATCGTTAATGTCCTCCATTAAGGTAGAGCCTTTTACGATAATTGTATTAGGGTTAACAATCTCAATAGGCTTTTCCGCCACATCAGATTCATCAACAATTTCCCCAACAATCTCCTCAAGCAAATCCTCCATGGTTACAAGCCCTGCCGTTCCTCCGTGTTCATCTATAACAACAGCAAGATGGATATGTTTTCTCTGAAACTCTTTAAACAGCATATTAATCTTCTTTGAGTAGGGGACTTGAAGAACATGATTAAGCTCAATGTTTTTTAGTTTTTTGGAATATGCATGTTTATCACTGTACTTAAGAAGCTCTTTAATGGAAATGAATCCAATAATATTATCAATGCTACCATCAAACACCGGAAGCCTTGAATGAGAATGTTTAATCGCATATTCAATAGCCTCTCCTAAAGTCATCTTGTTGTCTAGCGCTTCAATCACAACACGTGGAGTCATCACAGCTTCAACCTCAATATCATTAAACTCCAAAACGTTCTCAATAAGCTCCCTCTCCTGTCTTTCAATAGCCCCCTCCTTCGCACCAATCTTCAACATGGCAACAATTTCACCCTCCGTAATTGTTTGCTGAGACTTAGCACCAACCATATAATTAACAAAGGAAACTACAATTCCAAAAAACCAAACAAAGGGATACAAAATAAACATCATTATCAAAACAGGACGAGCCATTAACAACGAAACCCCTACAGCATGCTGATGAGAGAAGGATTTTGGCGTAATTTCCCCAAACACTAGAATAAAGAAGGTCATGACTGCAGTCGCAATTCCAACTCCGCTAGAACCAAACATCTCAGTGAAAATCACAGCGGCAAACGCTGCAGCAAAAATGTTAACAACGTTATTCCCTATAAGAATAGTAATAAGGAGTTTATGTGGATCCTTCTTTAACCGTTTGAGGATCTTGCTATTACGAACACGTTTACTCACAAGCTCGTCAACTTTCGAATCTGATATGGAAATCAGCGCGGTCTCGCTTCCAGAGAATACCCCCGACAAAAGGATCAGCCCAATTAGAATAAATAAATTCGTATACATTTTTTTGATATACCTAAAGCATTCTACACAAAATCTCTATCAGAAAAAAGATAATTAAAGTAGAATACCCGCGAAGCAAGGCCATAACACGATATTTATGCACTTACAAATTGATAAGGAGATATTTGCACAACATCAGGATCTAAAAGTTGGGGTTATTTTGGTTAAAGGAATAGATAATTCTAAGAGGAATTCTTCCGTCGAAAGCCTCCTGCGCGGGATATGTGCACAGCGACACAAACAGTTTGCAGAAAAAGAAATCTCTGACGAAAAAAATGTACAAGTTTGGGAACAGGCATACGGAAAATTCGGGATTAATCCAAAAAAATTCGCTCCTTCAATTGCGGCACTGCTTAAAAGGGTAAAGAGTGGAAAGGAAATTCCACACATTTCTGCCCTTGTGGATCTGTATAATTATTTCTCACTCAAATTTCTTCTCCCAATTGGTGGAGAGGATCTAGACTGGCTTTGTGGAGACCTTCATCTCACTTTTACGAAAGGAGGAGAGGCCTTCAGGCCAATCGGTTCAATAGATGTAGACGAAGCCGGAGAAGGTGAAGTTTGTTATAAGGATAAAGGAGGGATTACATGCAGATATTGGAATCATAGAGAATGTGAAAGAACCAAATTCACTCAAAAAACAGTCAATGCAGCCATTTTCATCGAAGACCTGAGCAAAATGCACATGGATGAGTTTGGGAAAGTATTAAAAGAAATTGAAGATGGAATAAGAAAATACATAGGAGGTCAGCTTGAAGTGTATGTCCTTACAGAAGAGCGCCCATCACTTGATCTCGGAATAGAAGGAAGAAAAATGGCAAAAGATGCAGTTGTTCCAAAGCAGGAGCAGGCATTTTTTGAAAAGATACAGGCAGAAAAGCAAACTGACGAATCACCGGAAAGTCCAGAGCCCAAACCAAAAGCCAAACCAAAACCCCAAGAACCGGAAGCACCACTTTTTTATGAGGATGAAACAATCTTGATAAAACAGGTTGAAGCCATCATGAAAGAGGCACTTGCAGCCACATTCGATATAGAAAAGGAAATAAAAATTGAATATCCATCAAACGACGAATACGGAGATTACGCCTGCAACATCGCCCTTCAACTGTCGAAAGAGCTTGGGAAAAATCCACGAGAAATTGCAGAGGAAATCCTAAAAAATATCCCAAAATCAGAGTTAATCGACAGAACCGAAATCGCGGGACCGGGCTTTATTAATTTTTTCCTATCCGAAAAAACACTTACCTCCGAACTCGCAGAAATCCTTCAGAAAAAAGACAACTATGGACAGCTAGCACTTGGGAAAGACGAGCCGGTGATAGTGGAATACAGTGCACCAAACATCGCAAAACCACTTGGAGTACATCACCTTCTTTCAACAATAATTGGGCAAACCGTATTCAACATCATGCAAAAGGTTGGATTCCATACAATTTCTATTAATCATATCGGAGACTGGGGGACCCAATTTGGAAAGTTAATTTGTGCATACAAAAAATGGGGAGACAAAGCCACTTTAGAAGCTGATCCCGTCAACGAACTTCTTAAGCTCTACGTGAAATTTCACAATGAGGCAGAGACAGATCCTTCCCTAGAGGATGAAGGTAGACGTGAGTTTAAGGCATTCGAAGATGGAGATAAAGAAAATCGTGAGCTTTGGGAGTGGTTCAGAGAAGAAAGCCTAAAAGATATTAAGAAAACATACGAGGCTCTTGGTGGAATTGAGTTTGAACACTATCACGGGGAAAGTTTTTACGAAGACAAAATGGCTCCAATTTTGGAGGATGGGAAGAAAAAGGGGATTTTTGTTGAAGGCGAAGAGGGTGCATACGTTTCAATGTTCGATGATCCCGACATGCCTCCATTTGTAGTGCAAAAGAAGGATGGAGCAACACTTTACTCAACTCGAGATTTCGCTGCCCTAAAGTACAGAATAGAGACGTTTAAACCGAAAAAAATCATCTACGCAGTCGATATCGCTCAAACTTTGCATTTTAAACAGCTATTCGAAACGGCCAAAAAATTCGACTGGTATGGTGGGGAGGGAGAGCACATCTGGTTTGGAAGAATGCACATGAAGGACAGCAACATGAGTACCCGAAAAGGGAACATTATATTGCTAGACGAGGTAATCCTTGAGGCACAAGCGAGAGCAAAAAAAATCATTGAAGAAAAAAGCCCACACCTTGCAGACATAGACAAGGTGGCCCATGTCATAGGAGTTGGTGCAATCAAGTACAACGTTCTGTCTCAGAATAGAACAACAGACATCACCTTCGACTGGGATAAAATGCTCTCACTAGATGGGAATTCTGGCCCATATCTGCAGTATTCATATGCACGAGGCCGAAGTATTTTAAGAAAGGCCAGCCAACCTATTGACTCGCCTGGCCAAGAGGACTCAACATCATCCACTGATACATCATCTAATGAAAACACAGAGCAGATCAAAGACAAAACCGCCTCACTTACACGCGCCCTGACAAAGTACAAAGAGGCAATAATCCATTCTGCACACGAACGAAAACCTAATATAATCTCAAACTACCTTTACGATTTGGCACAAAAATTCAATTCTTTCTACAATTCCGTACCTGTGATGAAAGCGGATCAGGAAGCGAAAGAAGAGAGATTGCAGCTTGTTGAAGCCGCTGCACAGGTAATAAAAAATGGACTTTTGTTACTTGGTGTTGAAGTTGTGGAAGAGATGTAATAGAATTGTCTGCGTGCACCCCCACCATGTGGGAAAACACCCGCGGAGAGATGGCTGAGCGGTCGAAAGCGATAGTCTTGAAAACTATTGTGGGGCAACCCACCCAGGGTTCGAATCCCTGTCTCTCCGCCATTTTTGTGTTCGGGTTTTTACCCGAGAGGGCTTTGAATTTGCGCCAGACCATTTGTAGTCACCTGCGTGTAGCGCTGAGTGGTTTTTAGATTCGCATGACCAAGAAGCTCCTGAATATAGCGAATATCCCCCCCCGCCTCGAGCAGATGAGTCGCAAAGCTATGTCTTAGGGAGTGAAAAGTCGCTTGTGGATTTATCCCCGCTCTCTGCCGCGCTATGGTAAAAACCTTCTGTAGAGTTCGGGTAGTCAATTTTCCTCCCCACTGACTGATGATAAGGTACTCACTTGACGAACAAGCAATGGCACGCTTATTAATTAGGGAATAAACATCTTTACAAAGGGTTTTCGGGAAAATTGTTATTCGATCTTTTCCTCCCTTTCCATGCCTAATATTAATGAGATTTTGTTCGAAATTTATGTCCCTGATTTTGAGATTCGCAACTTCACTTACCCTCAGCCCCGCCCCATAAGCGAGCGCCAGGGCCACCCTATGCTTGTGATTAATGGGTTGTCCTATAAGCTCCATAATATTTTTATGTGACAAAACAACCGGATTCTTTTTGTACCTCCTAGCGTACTTTATGTTTATCCTACAGCTTTCCTCTCTCGCTTTCTTATGAAAGAATTTAATAGCACTAAGATAAACATGAATAGTCATAGGCGAACACTTACGTCGCATTTTATCCGCCAAAAACTCCTTCACCCTTTCTTCCTTATACCAATAACAAAAATCCCCCTCATACTTTTCCCTCAAATATTTAACATATTCCCTAACCGAACTCACATACGTCTTAACCGTTCGCCCACTATAATTACGAACCTGCAACTCCAACCACATTTTCTCCACCTCTCTATCCATATTGTGCTTATGTGAAAAACCCCTTGCGCTCTCAACCCTACACCCCTAATCTAAAATAAATCTAAAATTTTCCTAAAATCTCACCAACAAGTTCACATAAGCACTAGTTGTACGAAATGGCTTTAAACAGTAATGTGTATTTATGAAAAAGAAAAAGCAAACTTACTCTTCTAATAAATGGAAAATTGGTGCCGCAATGGTTGCCAATGACTCGACTTTTACAATCGGAGTATTTGTAATTTTCATGTTGTTCATGGGACTTTCACTCACGGAAGTTTCAATAGTTATTTCATCATACTTGATTCTATCATCAATTGGACAAGTCCCTTCCGGAATCTTTGCTGACAGATATGGCTATAAAACAAGTCTCGTCATTGGCAGTTTATTTTTCTTAGGCGGCACAATTTTCTTTGCCTTTGCTCAAAATTTTTACTGGTTTCTCGCTGGCTATTCACTCATGGGTTTTGGCTCTGCAATGAAACAAGGTGCTGACCATGCATTATTATACGAAGGTCTCAAAGCAGATGAAAAACAAAGCTCATTTAAGAAAGTGGTAGGAAAACTGGATTTATACACCAACATATTATGGGTAATAACCGCAATCAGCGGAGGTTTTTTGTATTCCATAAATGAACGCCTGCCTTTTTATGCGGAAATCGTATTGGTTACAATCAGCATTCTCATCATAATTACAGCAAGAGAACCTAAAAAGGAGAGCAAACATTTTCCCGTTTGGATTCATGTCAAAAACAGCATGAAACAAGCTTTTCAAACTCCAAACTTTTCAAAAATATTCGTTTTTTCAGCACTCATCGGCAGCATTGCATTAACAACATTTCAATATCTTCAGCCACTCTATAAATCACTGGAAATCAATGAAGTTTATTTCGGTTTAATTGCAGCAGGTGCATTTGTAATGAGAGGACTTGGAGCTTGGAGTGCTGAAAAGGTCGGGAAAATGTTTGCCATCGACAAGTACATGGTTCTGCATGCTTCAATATTCGGACTATTTCTCATTTTATTACAAAAAACCTCCGCGTTGTTTTTCATCTTTCCAATCTTGGCAGTTTTCTACTTCCTTCGTGGACTTTACGCACCAACGGTCAGCACCTATATCAATGACAAAGTGGATTCATCAAACAGAGCCACAATGCTTTCCGTGAATAGCCAGCTCCTAACTATCGTAACATCCGTAAGTTTGCTTTTTGCAGGTTATATCGCAGATAGATATGATCTATCAACCACGTTCTTTGCCATTAGTATCAGTTCAATCTTTTTCTTAATTTTATACGTTTTATCGTTAAGCAAAGTTGAAGCTGATTAAAGTTTAAAGCCACATCGTACAACAGAGACTATGAGGTTCATTCCTTCGCTCCGCTCAGTCATTCACCCAAATTGGACAGGTGTATGCCTTCGGCATATTATACACCTGTCCAACTTCTCATAGTCTCGAACGTTAGCTGAAATAATATTTTCTAATAATTCACATGCCCACAACAAACACCATAGAAAACATCATTGCAGGAGGGGGAGCACCAATTGGTGTGCAAGAAAACGGAGATATTATTGGACTTTCACCGGAAGAGCGGAGGGGGATTTTGCATCTATTAGGGCGTTCCGGCCAAGGGAAATCTGTGACACTGGAAATCATTGCTATTTCAGATATTCACAACAGTCGAGGGGGAATGCTGATTGAGCCTTATGGGGATTTGATAACAGACATTAGTGCATATATTCCCGCGGATAAAGCTAGTAAGGTAACGGTCTTTGAAGCCTCTACTGGCACCGTTGAAGAAAATATTACAAAATTCCAAAATGAAATAGATCTTGAGGAAATGGAAAATGATGATCAGAAGTTTCTTTTTTGCAAAGTCGACTATCAAACTTTGGGAAGTGATGTAGCAAGGGAACTAGGAATTTATTTGGTAAAACAATTTTTACAAGTTGTAGGAGGGGGAAATCGCTCACTGTTTATCGATGAAGCTCATAACTTTATTAATGAAGAAACACTGGAGCAAGTTTTGAAAAGCAAAGAAAAGAATTTATCCTGCATTCTATCGGACCAAACATGCATGCATTACCGAACAGATATTATGGAGATCCTGCTAAAAACCTTGGATCATATTATTTCTTATATGTCTGATTCAAAGACAGCAAACTTGATTAACAAGTACCACACTGAAGTAAGCCCAGAAGAATTAAAAGCTCTAGAAAAATACAATTTCTTGGCAAAGTTGAATGCAAAAACTGACTCACCGACTACAATGAAGCTAAAAGGAATTTTCCCAATTCCTTATCCGAAAAAGTAGCCCCAAATAGACACCTAGCAGAAACCATAGAATCGTATATACTACGGTTGTTATTAAATAACCAATTAATTATGAACACAAAGTTAACCATCTTTTTTGCGCTTGTTCTCAGCGTTGCAGTAGGAGTTGCGGTCTTTTTCTGGCAGCAGGTGAAAATCGAATCTCTTATGAATCAAGATCAAGAAGTTGTTGTCGAGGATGAACCAGCAGATGAGCCAGCTGATGAACCAGTAGTCGAGACCACAGAAGCACTCGACACTTTTCATTATGACGAAGCATCATATACATACTACGGGAACCTTGTGGCAAGTGGATACGTAACTACAGAAGAGATGACAGAGGGGTTTTGCGAGGTAGATTGTAAGACATTCACATATGCATTTTTCAATATTTTGGAATCAGAAAACGGAGTTTTAATGCAAGCGTA
>FLOH01001245.1_pt1 | contig 40841 bp, 39 predicted proteins | sample 756751 | NCBI WGS metagenome assembly FLOH01 (sample SAMEA4026879, study PRJEB14308) | marine metagenome | biome: coastal water; material: water | depth 74 m
GTCAGATGTGTATAAGAGACAGTACGCTTGCAGCTTCGATACTGACGCGGTCGCTGTTCAATGACGACCGAGTCGGCTGGATTGGTTGCAGGCGTTGGAGGCGCAACCTTTTGACCCGACTCCAGAGGAACACTGGCGATTTCGAGCAGACGCGCCTGCTCGTTACCCAGATACACATCAAGATGCTGCTTGATCGGTACCAGATAAAAATTATTGCGGATATCGATATGCCCTTCCGGCTGTATCGCGACCACTGGATTATTCTTGATCACTTCATCGCTGACGACTTTCTGATACAGGCTGGCATAGGCTTCCTGATCATTATCACTGACCAGTTTTTGCAGCGCCTGGCGCTCACGGAACATCAAAACACGTTGGGTATCCTGCGGATCTTTGAAGGAAACGGTTAACGCCTGATTCCACACGATGGTCTGGCGCTGCGGTATCCAGCCAATAATCTTGCCGAAACTGTCATTGCCGACCTGTAACCAGTCTGCTTTGCGCTGGTAGACATAAAACACACTAAACGGGATGATCTCTTCAGCACTGGACTGCGCATCGGGCTCAGCATACAGGCGAGAATCAGGAATACTTAACACGCGCTGAAACAGGGTCTTCTTACCCTCCATCAGCAGTGGTTTTTCCATCGCATGGGCATGCACTGAAACCAGCAGGAACAGGATTAACAGTAAATAGCGGAATGGAGCATGCATACGAAAATCCAGTTATTTGAAATTTAGAAGTAGCTGACTGGCTTCAGCATTACCAAATCTAGCTTCAGCTTCAGCCCATCGATAAAGATTATCAAGTCTGGCCAGGGCGGGTTCAAATCCACTATTGATAGCGCGTTTATACCACTTGTAAGCCTGCAGAGCATCAGCTTTATCGAGCAGATTGTTCTCCGACTGAAACAGGGTAGGATCACTCATTTCGGCCAGCGTCATCATGGCTTTAACATTCCCTTCGCGCGCGGCAAAGAAGAAAGCCAGATGTGCATCGGCCAGGTTACCTTCAGACACAAATGAAGCTGCCTGCGTCATCACGTCTTCCAGCGGATAGGGCTTCCCCTTTTCGCGTATGCTGCCGATCAGTTCACGCGCCTGCACCCCGGGCGGAACGCTAGCTTCGCGTTGAATCTGTCCTTCCCGGCTGTTTGGTGAGTCAGAACTGATAGCGGGACGTGTTTCCGTGGACTCAATGCTGCCACTTTTCAAATCACCACGATCAGAACCCAGAAAAATGAATAAAATCAATCCAAAAACGCCAATAGCAACCCATATTAGCGGGTTTATTTTTGACTGATTGTGTTTTTTTTCTGCCTGGGTCATTACCGTTTAAACTTAAGTTTTGTGCTAAATCCGGACGCAGTATCCTGCATCAGCTGCAGCTTTTTGGCAAGCGCTAATGACTCAGGCGGGCGAGCATGCTGCTCACCAGAGTTTGCTGCAAACTGCGCGCAGCAGCCAGCTTAGCCTTTTCATGAGCGAGTACATTATTGGCATCGAGCTCTAACTCTTTACTCAGCTGGATGCGCTGACTGGACTCCAATATTTCACCGCCAGAACTGTGCAGTGAGTATTCTATATCCATACTCAATTGCAGTAGTTCTATATCGGATGACTGGGAACTGGCGATCTTGCGCGATGTTAACGCAGACAGCTTAACGCTTAAGCGATTAGCTGCCTGCGCCGTTTCAACCAGCCTGACCGCTGATTTTTTCAGACCGCTCTCAATCAAAGAGCGCTGATAGTTATCCAGCTGTTCGCTTTCCAGATAGAGCGGGTTGAGCCAGCTAAGATCTCCAGCGTTACCACGCAGATGAAAGCCACAGCCCATCAGCGACAGACTCAGCAGTAACACCCATAATCTTCTGAAGTGGGCTGGCATCATCTACACCACAATATTAACCAGCTTGCCGGGCACCACAATAATCTTGCGCAGCGGTTTACCTTCCATGAAACGCTGTGCATTTTCATTCGCCAGCGCGAGCTGTTCGCAGGTCGCTTTATCCGCATCCGCGCTCACCTGCATCATACCTCGCACCTTGCCATTCACCGAAATCACCATGTCGATCGTATCCTGCACCAGCGCAGACTCATCATGCGCAGGAAAGGCAACATCAAGAATCAGGCTGTCATGACCCAACGCCTGCCACAATTGATGCGACAGATGCGGAATGATCGGTGCCAGCATCAGCACGATACTTTCCAGTACATCCTGACGGATCGTATATGCCTGATCGGAGTTATCGGTAAACTTGCCGAGGTGATTCAACAGTTCCATATTCGCTGCAATCGCGGTGTTGAAGGTGAGTCGACGCGCATAGTCATCCTCGACCTTTTTCAGGGTTTCGTGCAGCTTAAAACGCATTGCGTTCTGCTCGGCATCAAGGGATGCAACATCCAGTGCAACCAGCTGGCGGCCAGTATCAACATGTTCATGTACCGCTTTCCATAATCTTTTCAGGTAACGATGCGCCCCTTCCACTCCGGCATCCGACCATTCCAGCGACTGCTCTGGAGGTGCCGCAAACATGATAAACAGGCGTACGGTATCCGCACCATAGCGATCGATCAGTTCCTGCGGATCCACCGTATTGCCTTTGGACTTGGACATCTTGCTGCCATCTTTCAGCACCATGCCCTGGGTTAACAGATTCTTAAACGGCTCATCCGAATGCACCAGACCCTCATCACGCAGCAACTTGTGAAAAAAGCGGGCATACAGCAGATGCAGAATCGCGTGTTCAATACCACCGATATACTGATCCACCGGTGTCCAGTAATCGGCGCGCTGATCCAGCATGGCTTCCTGCTGGTCACGACAGGCGTAGCGCCCGTAATACCACGACGACTCCATAAAGGTATCGAAGGTATCGGTTTCGCGCTCGGCCGGATTTCCGCAGACCGGACAGCTTGTCTGTTTGAAGGAATCCATTTTCTTGATCGGTGAACCAACGCCATCAAACTCAACCTCTTCCGGCAGCACCACCGGCAGGTCTTTGGCGGGAACCGGCACTGCACCACAACTGTCACAGTTGATCACCGGGATCGGTGCACCCCAGTAACGTTGACGCGAAACACCCCAGTCGCGCAGGCGAAAATTGACCTTACGCTCGCCTTTACCCTGAGCTTCCAGCTCTTTGGCAACCGTATCGAAAGCGGTTTTGAAATCCAGCCCGTCGAGTGAACCCGAGTTACAGCTGATCCCATCCTTGACCACAAAAGCTTCTTTCCTGAGATCGACCTTACTACCGTCAATAGCTTTCACCACCTGGCGAATCGGAATGCCATATTTGTGTGCAAACTCCCAGTCACGCTGATCATGTGCGGGGACCGACATGATCGCTCCGGTGCCATAACCCATCAGCACAAAGTTGGCGACCCAGATCGGGGTTTCTGCACCATTCACCGGATTGATCGCATGCAACCCGAGGGGAAAACCAAGCTTTTCCATTTTTTCCAGCTCGGCTTCGGCAGTATTGGTTTTTTTACAGTCGTCGATAAATGCGGCTAACTCCGCATTCTCTTTTGCCGCCTGCAGGGAAAGCGGATGTTCCGCCGCAATCGCCATGAAGGTCGCGCCGTACAGGGTATCGGGGCGGGTGGTATAAACTCTTAGCGGATCATGACCCGGCACCGCAAAATCGACTTCCATCCCTTCCGAACGACCGATCCAGTTGCGCTGCATGGTGACCACTTTTTCCGGCCATTCGACCGCATCCAGATCAGCCAGCAGTTGCTCGGCATAATCGGTAATCTTCAGAAACCACTGTGATATTTCGCGCCGCTCAACCCGGGTGTCACAGCGCCAGCAGCAACCATCCACCACCTGTTCGTTCGCAAGAACAGTCTGATCATGCGGACACCAGTTCACCGGTGCGGTTTTTTTATAGGCAATCCCCTTTTCCATCAGGCGCGTAAAAAACCACTGTTCCCAGCGGTAATACTCCGGATGGCAGGTCGCCAGCTCACGGCTCCAGTCATAGCCGAGCCCCAGCGACTGCAGCTGCTGGCGCATATAATCGATGTTTCCGTAGGTCCATTTGGCCGGTGCCACATTGTGTTTGATCGCCGCATTTTCAGCCGGCAGACCGAACGCATCCCAGCCCATCGGCTGCATCACATTCTTGCCCAGCATGCGCTGATAGCGGCTGATCACATCACCGATGGTGTAATTTCTGACATGCCCCATATGCAGCTTGCCACTGGGATATGGAAACATCGACAGGCAATAGTACTTCTCCTTATTCGGCTGCTCGCTGACAACAAAAGTTTGTTGCTCATTCCACAGCTGCTGAGCATTCGATTCACAGGTTTTCGGGTCGTAATGTTGATCCATGATTAATCAGTTTGAGGCTATTAAAAAAAACAAGAGGATACTCCAGACCGCTCTGGACATAAAGCGATGCCTGCGCTTTATACCGGCTCAGCTTCCGCCGGCCGCTGAAAAACCAGCAGATACAGAATCAGCAGAAAAACCAGCAATGATAGCCAGGGCTGCAGGTGAGCAAACAGTAGAAATGGTGTCGAGCCCGTTCTGCCCTGTAATTTTGTGGTTAAGGTCTGCGCTTTGAACTGATCGGTAGCGTCTATCACCTGCCCCGTATGATCGATAAAGGCACTCTGCCCCGTATTGGTAGAGCGCACCATCGGACGACCGGTTTCGAGCGCACGCATCTGGGCGATCTGCAGATGCTGATGCGGTGCCAGAGAATCACCAAACCAGGCATCGTTACTGGTATTCACCAGCACATTAGCCGCTGGCAGATCGAGATTGATATCTCGACTGAAGACATCTTCGAAGCAGATCGACACGCCCAGCTTCACCCCATTGATCATCATCAGTGGCTGCGATGCAGGCCCTGCGGTCATATCCGACATCGGGATTCTGATGTAACTTTGCATGAAGGACAGGATCGAGCGGAACGGATAATACTCCCCAAACGCTACCAGATGGCGCTTGTGATACACCGCCTGCTGCTCACCCAGCAACAGCATACTATTGTAATAGGCGCTCTTCCCGGGCTCTGAATAGAGAATACCGGTTAACAGATGGCTATTATTAAGCTTCAACTGTTGCGCCAACGGTGATAGCAGCGATTGCTGCAGATCACTGGAACGCCCCGGTATTGCGGCTTCCGGCCACACAATCAAATCACTCGCGAAATTCTGCCGGGTGGCCTCCCAGTAGGTTTGGATAATCCTGTCACGCTCGGATTGACGCCATTTCATTTCCTGCGCGATATTACCCTGCACCATGCTGATCGAAACCGGTTCTGCGAACGGCTCGGTCCAGTCGATCCACTGCAGCGCATATCCGGCCAGCCCCAGCCCTACAATAGCGAGCGGATTGAACACTTTGCGTGTATTTTTCCAGTGAACCAGCCACAGCGAAATCAGGATCGACAGCGCACTTAAACCGTACACGCCGATCAGCGGTGCAAAACCGGACAGCGGGGAATTGATATGCGCGTAACCGACGCTGAGCCATGGAAAGCCGGTTAACACCCAGCCTTTGAGCCATTCCGCACAGAACCAGATCAGAGGCAAAGACCATAGCACTAGCGGATGTTGATAACGCTGCTGTAAGGCCTTATACGCATAAACGGCGGCGCCGATAAAGCACGCCAGGGTGACGATCATCAAACCGGTTAGCGCTGCCGCCAGCAACGGTGGCGCATGCCCAAAAACATGCAGACTGTTATAGATCCAGCTGACGCCAAAGCCGAAATAACCGAGACCATAGATCCAGCCCAGCACAAAAGCCTGTTGCGGAAGGCGGATAAAGTTCAGCTGATAGATCAGCAGCGCGGGCGAAAGCAGCACCAGCGGCCAGATCGAAAAAGGTGCAAACGCCAGCGGCATCAGGGCCCCGGCTAGAAACGCAGTCAACCTCTGCAGCAGCATGGACTAGATTTTTATCTGGGTGGTTTCGATATTGTTATCAATCACCTGATACAGATGCACCTGACGACTGTCGGCACTGAGCACGCGGAAGGTGAGATTTTCCAGCTCAAAACTTTCACCACGAGCCGGCATATGACCGATGTGGCGCAGCAGATAGCCGCCGATCGTTTCCACATCATCGTTTGCATAGCAGGTATGAAAGTATTCATTAAAGTCGTCGAGCGGAGTCAAAGCCCGAAAACTGAAGCGATTGGAGCCATGCTGGCGTATATCCACTTCGTCTTCGTTATCATGCTCATCATCGATTTTGCCGACAATCTGCTCCAGCACATCCTCGATCGTGACCAGGCCGGACACACCGCCATACTCATCCACGATCATTGCCATATGACTGCGATTAACCCGAAACTCCTTGAGCAGCACACTCAGGCGCTTACTCTCCGGAATAAAGATCGCCGGACGGGTATAATCATTGATCTCAAACGGTGCATCAGGGCTTAGCGACAGTTGCAGCAGATCCTTTGCCAGCAGCACACCGACGACATCATCCTTATCATCATCGATGACCGGAAAACGGGAATGACCGGACTGGGTTATTCTCTCAATGATCTGAGCGTAGGTACTGTTGTATTCGAGTACCGTCATCCGACCGCGCGGAATCATGATATCGCGCACCTGCATATCGGATACCTGCAATACGCCTTCCATCATATACAGCTCATCGGCACCAAACAGCTGATTAGCGTGAAAGGTTTTAAGCAACTCAATCAGCTGCTCCTGATTTTGCGGGTCACCGTTGAATGCGCTCATGACGCGCTCAATCAACCCTCTTGTCGTCCCACTCGTGTCGGCCTCAGCCATAGTTACCCTCTTAAGCCGTTTAATCTAAACGCCGAAATGACCCCGTGCATGGAGCGCATTACAACGTTTAAATGGAAAATGACTTTATTGATATAAAACATCGACATCAGTATGGATTAGTGTGACCCAGCCTGGCCAGGATTTCAATCTCGAGTGATTCCATCTGCGCTGCGTCCTGATCGGAGATATGATCATAGCCCTGTAAATGCAACATGCCATGCACCACCATATGCGCCCAGTGCGCAACAGGATCTTTTTTCTGCTGCACCGCTTCGGCCTCGACCACTGACGCGCAGATCACCAGATCACCGAGGTGGTCATACTCCAGATAGTCAGAATCATCAGCCGGGAAGGACAGCACATTGGTCGGTTTATCGATATGGCGAAACGCCTTGTTGAGTTGATGACTTTCGGCCTGATCGACAATCCGGATGGTTTGTTCGAGCTGCTCGAAATCCTGCTGTAAAGACGCACTGACCCAGTCTGTCATCTGGGTTAAATCAGGGATACGGGGCAGCTCAAGGTCGTTTTGCAGATCAATCTTTATGCAGTGTTTGTTCATAAGCCTCGTAGGCTCTAACGATACTTTGTACCAGGGGATGGCGCACCACATCCTGAGCGCTGAAAAAGCTGAAACCAATCCCATCCACGTCTTGCAGGATATTCAGCACCTGTTTCAGACCGGAAGCCTGATGACCGGGTAAATCGGTCTGGGTAATATCGCCGGTGATTACCGCGCTGGAGCCAAAACCAACCCGGGTCAGAAACATCTTCATCTGCTGCGGCGTCGTATTCTGCGCTTCATCCAGAATAATAAAGGAATGATTCAGTGTGCGTCCGCGCATATAGGCGAGTGGCGCGACTTCGATCACATGTCGGGCAATCAGCTTCTCAACCTTATCGAAGCCCATCATTTCATACAGTGCATCGTATACAGGGCGCAGATAAGGATCTACTTTTTGTGCCAGATCACCAGGCAGGAAACCCAGTTTTTCACCGGCTTCCACTGCCGGACGGGTCAATACCAGACGTGATACCTGTTCGCTTTCCAGCGCTTCCACCGCCTTCGCCACGGCCAGATAGGTTTTACCGGTGCCGGCAGGGCCGACCCCGAAATTCACATCAAACTTGTCCATCGCATCCAGATAGGCGTTCTGATGCAGGGACTTTGGCGCAATCCGGGTTTTTTTGAGCTTAACCACATGGCGCAGATCAGCCAGATTCTGACCACTCTTGTGCAGCATCAAAAGCTCGGAGGCCTTACGCTCGGTCAATGCCCCAGCACTTGCGTGCTGAACAAAACCGTTCAGGCAGGCCAGCGCGGGGGTCAGTCTGGCCTCATCGCCCTCTAACGAGATCATCGCTCCCTGCTGATGGCTGCTGACCTCGAACCAGCTTTCGATGTCATGCATGTTTTTATGATACTCACCAAACAGCTGCCCCTGCTGCTCGGCATTCAGAACGGATATATCAACAGCAACACTGCTCATGCCAAGCTTCAATCCGAGCAATTATTCAGCGCTAGCCTTCGCCGCCTTTTCAGGCAGACGACGGAACAGTGCGATCACTACCGCCAGCATCAGGGCGACAACACCCGCCAGGATGGAATACACGACGATCTTTTTCAGACGCCCCATCAGGCCAGAATCGACGATCAGCTCGTTGCTGCTGATCTGATACAGCTTTTCGGTCTTGCCGAGCACCAGCTGGTTGCGTACCGCGAGCAGCTCTTTATAGCCAAAAATCAGGGTCTCAAAGTTAGCAAGGGCGATGTCGATATCTTTAATCACTTCAGCACGTGTTTTCTCATCAACCTTTTCAGCACTCTCCTTCAATATTTTTTCTGCACGCTTAAATCGAATGATCTGCCCTTCGACCTCTTCGATCTCCTGCAATGACTGCAGGCGCTGGGTAAGCAAGCCCTGACGGTAGGCATTATCGTTCTTCTCTCCGATCAGAGCGGTGAATTTATCCAGAAAAGAGCTGTCGTACTGCGCGAAGCCGCCCGCCGAAGCATTTTTCTCATCGGCTGATCTGTTGACCTTGATGTCCGCATACTGGTTGATGATGCGCTCGATATTGAGCGCCTTATTCACCAGAACCAGTTTTTTATCCGACAGCAGTTGAATCGTGTTCTGTAGGTAACTCAGAGCCTTGGCCGGATCCTTTGCGATACCCAGGTTGGTGACGGTAGCGAACAGTGGCTCAATCTCGAAGGCTACCAGGTTTTTCAACTGGATCTCCAGATCCACCGCGCTCTGACCGGACTCCGTGTTACGTACAAACCCACCGATCTCATCGCCAACCAGTGTTTTAAGCGCTATAGCCAAAAATCTCGAGCTGTTCGTCAAATACTCCAGCGTCTGCAGGTACTCGAAGCGCTTAACCAGATCCGGCTGATAGAAGTTGGCACCGACGACCTTCAGATCGAGCACGCCCAGCTCTTCGATCGCCAGCTGTGACCAGATTCTGGGGATATCGATCAGGATCTTGTTGATCAGCAGCGCATCCAGCCCTTTAAGGCCCGACTCCAGAAAGGACAGCATGACAAATCGTGACTGGGCACTTTTCAGTTCGCTAAGGAAAACGGACTCCATCCTCTCTATTTCCGGCCATGTCAGCTTTTTATCCGCCAGTAGCGCCTGATACTTTTCCTTGATGAACGCCTCGTTGGTTGAAAATGGGCTGACCGTTAACGCATTGATGAAATCACCAAATTCAATACCATGTGACACCAGATCATTTTTTTTATACACCTCATCCAGCACCTTGGCCGACACGATGTCGTTGTAAGAAAACCGCTGACCACCCGGGTACAGCCCTTTTTCTGCCGCGGGAAAGGTAAACTGCAGGACCTGCGAATAACGCTTCTCGGGCGGGTTGGCCAGCCACTGCACCGATAATAGACCGGCGGTGATGACCCCGACCAGAAACACGAAGGCCACGATAAACAGCCTGCGCAGCCAGATTTTATTAAACAATTCACTGATATCGATCTCGTCTTCGTGATCGGACTGGTACACAATCTGTGTGGGCATAGCCGTTTCTTTATTCATAATACCTTTTCAATGCTCTGTTATTAACGTCAAATAGCTCTAATTCAATCAATCCGCCATTATACCGATAGCAGACGGGCTCTCAGTGAGTTGTTCAGCGCCTCGGTAATCTCGACCCGGGCGAACTGCCCGATCAACGCGGCAGGCCCCGCAAAATTAACCACCCGGTTGTTCTCGGTTCGGCCGGACAGAATCTCATCATCCTTTCTCGAGTAACCCTCTACCAGCACACTCTGCTCGCTACCGACCATCGCCTGCGATATCTGCGCCACAAACTGCAGAATTCGGGCCTGCAGAGTAGCCAGTCGTTCCTTTTTCACGGTCAGACTAACATCATCCGGCATGAAGGCCGCCGGGGTGCCCGGACGCTGACTATAGATAAAACTGAACGAGGTATCAAAACCTATATCTTCAATCAGTTTCATTGTGGCGCTGAAATCATCTTCGGTTTCACCCGGAAAGCCAATGATAAAATCGGATGAAATACTGATACCAGGGCGGTTTTTCTGTAACTGACGCAGCTTGTGTTTATATTCGAGTACCGTATGCCCGCGCTTCATCTGCATCAGAATTCGGTCTGAACCGCTTTGCACCGGTAAATGGATATGACTGACCAGCTCCGGTACTTCCAGATAGGTCTGAATCAGACGCTCTGAGAACTCCACCGGGTGGGACGTGGTAAAGCGAATACGATCAATGCCCTCGATCGCCGCCACATAGTGAATCAGCAGCGACAGGTCAGCAATCTCGCCATCAAGCATCAGACCGCGGTAGGCATTCACATTCTGCCCCAGCAGATTAACTTCGCGCACACCCTGAGCGGCTAGTGCCGAGACTTCAGCAATGACATCATCCAGCGGACGACTGATTTCTTCACCGCGGGTATAGGGCACCACACAAAAGGTACAGTATTTGCTGCAACCTTCCATGATCGAAACAAAGGCTTTTACGCCATCCGATCTGGGGGCAGGCAGGTAATCAAATTTTTCGATCTCTGGAAAACTGACATCCACCACCGGATGATGGGCACTACGTACTTCCGCAAGCATTTGCGGGAGGCGGTGTAGCGTTTGCGGACCAAACACCATGTCTACGTAGGGTGCACGTAGTCGGATAGCATCGCCTTCCTGACTGGCCACGCAGCCACCGACGCCGATCACCAGATCAGGATTCTTAAGTTTCAGCTTTTTCCAGCGACCCAGCTGGGAAAACACCTTTTCCTGTGCCTTTTCGCGTATCGAACAGGTGTTCAGCAGCAATACATCAGCCTGCTCTTCCAGCTCGGTGACTGTCAGCTGGCACTGTGCACTGAGCACATCCAGCATCTTGGCTGAGTCATACTCATTCATCTGGCAGCCATGGGTCTTGATAAAGACTTTACCGGTCATAAATCCCATCAATTGTATAAAAGATGCGCAAAATACACCCTGACAGCACATTTATCCAGAGATTCATGCTAAATAGTCAATCCCGCACTTATTCACACGTCTGTTTGGACATAAATAGTGCACTGAATCTAGGTTTTATGACGTCCATACTTATCTTCGAAGCGTACGATGTCATCTTCCCCCAGATAGGAACCGGTCTGAATCTCAATCAATTCCAGCGGTAGCTTTCCCGGGTTTTCCAGTGAATGGGTCTGTCCGACATGGATATAGGTCGATTCGTTTTCAGTCAGGATCATCACATCCTCACCACGTTGCACCTTCGCCGTGCCGGATACCACAATCCAGTGCTCTGCCCGATGATGATGCATCTGCAGCGACAGCTTGGCACCCGGTTTTACCGTGATGCGCTTAACCTTAAATCGATCACCCTCTTCCACCGAATCAAAACAGCCCCAGGGACGGTAGACCACGCGATGAAAATTAGACTCTTCCCGATTTTTCTGCTTCAACTGCTCAACGATTTCCTTGACCTGTTGTGACTTATCCTTGCTCGCCACCAGAATCGCATCCTTGGTTTCCACTATAATCAGATCATCCACACCAACTGCAGCAAGCAGGCGGCTTTCACTCATCACCAGATTGTTATGCGCATCAAACAGCATCACATCCCCATGCACACTGTTACCATCAGCATCTTTATCATTCACATCCCACAACGATGACCAGCTGCCGATATCATTCCAGCCGGCATCCAGCGGCACCACTCTGGCATGATCGGTTTTTTCCATCACGGCGTAATCGATCGAATTAGCCGGACAGCCCGAAAATACCTCTGCGTTGATACGGATAAAATCCAGGTCATGCGACACATCCTGCATAGCAGACTCAGTAATCTGAGCCATCTGCGGCTGAAAGCGGGCTAGTTCCTGCATATACTGACGTGCTGAAAACATAAACATACCGCTATTCCACAGGTAGTTTCCGGCAGCCATATACGATTTGGCGGTAGCCAAATCCGGTTTTTCAACAAAAGCACTGACCCGATGTGTCTGCTCGTCCGATTCAGCCTGGAACTGGATATAGCCGTAACCGGTTTCAGGCGAAACTGGCACAATACCAAAAGTCACCAGTTGATGGTTGATCGCATCTTTCAGAGCACACTCTATTGCCTGATGGAAGGCATTGATATCGACGATGACATGATCTGCTGCCAGCACCAGTAAAACCGAATCATCCCCATTTACCCGTAAGTCATGAATCGCAGCCAGCGCAATAGCCGGTGCGGTATTGCGCCCTTCCGGTTCAAGAATAATAGCCGGATCACCGATACCAATCTGACGTAACTGTTCGGCAACGATAAAACGGTGATCTTCATTACACACTATGATGGGAGCATTCAGATCGAGTCCATCCAGACGACTCAGGGTCTCCTGCAGCATAGTCTGCTCAGCATGCAGATTGATAAATTGCTTGGGAAACATTTTGCGTGATAACGGCCACAGGCGAGTACCCGAACCGCCAGATAGAATCACCGGTGTTATTTTCATTATCTTCTCCAGCTTGTGATATTTTGATATGTTTATAGCGGAATTTCTATCATTAAACGCCTGCCTGAGAACCTTAAAAAACGGCCGCGTTAACCTGACCTGAAGATTAACACAGCATAACTTCAGCACAATAGCAAAGTCTTCTGCCCGAGAGTTAAAGAAACATGCGAACGACTGAAGTAACACTGGAGCCAGTCGGACTTAGGATGATGTAACGCCGAAACAGTTGCCGAAGAAGCTATAACCAGGACAGGAGCAGTACTGCAGGTGGGCAGCATTACCCTCTGATCTCGTCATACCGGCTCAGGCCGGTATCCAGCCCCACCCCGTAAGCCACGCTTTCTTTTTTACGTGTCTCTATGCCTCTGGATGCCGTATCGAGTCCGTATAACGGACAATTCGTTAATACGTCGTTATAGCTGGGGATGACTGAATGGACTCAAAAGTCTGAGTAAAGCATAGCCACATAAATGAGGTGTAGCAGAACAACGCAGGAATATTTGCCGAAGAAGCCATAACCAGGACAGGAGCAGTACCGCAGAGAAACCCTATGTCGTCATACCGGCGCAGGCCGGTATCCAGCCCCACCGTAAGCCACGCTATCTTTTATCGTGCTACTCCTCTGGATGCCGCATCGAGTCTGCATGCCGGACAATTCGTTGCCCAAACCGAGAGCGCCATCCAGAAATGAAAGGGAAACCTGAGACCACTTAGTGAGGCCTCATGTTTGTCTCAAGGAACTGAGATTCGACTCTCCGGATAGAGGGCATGCAATTTCTGCTTCAACACTTCTTTTGCGCGCTCATCGCCATGCACCAGGCGAATATCCAGCGGCTTGCTCTTCATCCGCCCAACAAATGAAAGCAGATTTTTCTGATCTGCGTGAGCCGAAAACCCACTGATACTGTGAACCCCAGCCTGAATATCATAGCGCCTGCCATCCAGCTCAACCCAGCCAAACGGGTATTTAGACTTATCGCCATATTGCAGAATCTGCGCACCGGTAGAGCCTCTGGCCTGATATCCACTAAACAGAATATCGGTGCGATAGTCGCCGATTAAGGCTTTCAGATAATGCACAATTCGACCACCGGTACACATACCGCTCGCAGCAATGACGATAGTCGGTCTTGCAGTTTTTTGCAGATATCGCACCACTTCATCATGCGTCCTGGCATCATCGATGACCGTCATTTGGGTAAAATTCAGCGGATGACGCCCGCTAGCCAGCTTTTTCTTTGCTTCACGGTCCCATAAGTCGGTTAATCTACGATAGATAGCCGTTAGCTTTTGTGCCATTGGAGAATCGACCACAATCTCAATATCACTCCAGTTGCCCGCATATTGTTGAATTATCTGTTCAAACTCATATAGCAGGGTCTGGGTACGCCCCAGACTGAATGCAGGAATCAGCAACACACCCCTGTTTTCAAGGCACCTTTCAACAATTTCTTTCAGATGCAACTGGCGGGCTTTACGCCCCTCATGGCAACGGTTGCCATAGGTACTCTCCAGTATCAACGTATCACAACTATAGGGAGACTTTGGCGCCGATAGTAAAGCCGCATAAGGAGCACCCAGATCTCCAGAAAAAATCACCCGATGGCATTTTGTCGCCCTGCTTCGACCCGGCATTCTAACTTTCTGAAATGCCACCGGCTTTACAACATCAAACTCAATATAAGCTGAACCCAAAATATGGCCCGCGGGCTTAAACTTAAGTTTTATACCTGTATCGATTCTAAACCATCGATGATAAGGCACAGGATGAAGTAACTGTTTGAGCCTATTGAGTAAACCCTCAATCAATCGTCTATCCCTTGTCAGACCCAGCTTTATGGCGTCTTCCAGCATCAGTGGAATCATTAATGCGGAAGCCTCAGAGCAGAAAATTGGCTGGTCAAATCCCGCCATTAACAGATAGGGAATACGACCGATATGGTCGATATGCGCATGCGTCACACACAATGCCCGCACACTGCTCAGATCAAAATCAATCATTAACTGTGCTGCATTTGCCGAAGTTTCTCCATGACTGGAGTGATCGTCACCCTGAAACAGACCGCAATCAATCAGTACACTTTTGCGGTCTGTTTCATCCTCAGCAAAAAACAACTCATGGCAGGAACCGGTAACACCATGCAGCGCGCCATGATGTTTAATAGACGGACTCCAATAGGCGTCAAATTCCGGCGAAGCTATAGAATTTACAGACTTTTTCACGGATAAAACATCTCCACTGAAAAAGACTTATTTCGTCGCCTGAGCCGGATGACTCCTACAAAAGCGGGCAAAGCCGCCATCAATATCATCAGGATCGGCGGTTCAGCAACCACTGAGGGAGCCACCGCCAGACTGAACCCGTCCAGATAAAACTCTTCACTGGTGGTGCTGATGGAGCTCACCCGTGCAGCATGAAACAGGGTAAATGAATCCAGCGGTTGATCCGATACAAAACCGAGAAAGGGGATACTACCGACCGGACTACCACCAAGATCGTTCAACAACCAGTAGTCAGCACCGATACCTAGAGCCAGCTCTTCCAGCGCCAGGTTAAAGGGGGTACTGAGCGAGTCATTCTGTAGACCTGTTAACGCAAAACCTGAGGTAGGCACAAAGGAGAACTTCAGGGACAGCTCATCAGAGCCAGTAGCATCGACTTCACCCTGAAAAAAACCGCCTCCGGTTAACCCTGTCGGCCCCGGATCCCCTGCACCACCGATTAGACTTAAAGAAATCAGACCCAGCGTATTGCCTGAAGAATTGGCAGAAAACGTGGTTGCTGAGCCCGAAAAGTCTTCACTTAAGACACTTAGTCCCGGCAAAGCTAGCCGCCAGTCATGTTGATTTGTGAATGGAATAATGGCCGCTTGCAACGACCCGGAAATGAAACATAAAAATGCAAAAAATACCGAACGCGACTGAATAGTCATTATAAACTCCTTTTATAGTGATGAAATCCTTATTTGTAAAAACTACTATCAGGAAGTTGAAATTGCAAGTTTAAATTTTTTAATTTCCAGTCAGCACAGAATGATCACTTGAAAAAGTCATTAATATTTCATAGCCTGGCTAATATAAAAAGAGACAATGCAAACCAATATACACGAGGCAAAAAGTAAACTTTCACAGCTTATTGAGCGAGCGATCAGAAGCGAAGATGTGGTTATTGCAAAAGCAGGGATTCATTGCGTAGACCTGGTTCCCCACCGGTCTAAAAAGACCAGGGCACCAGGCCATTATCAGGGAGAGATACAGATAGATCCGGATTTCGATAAAACGCCCAATGATATTATTAATAATTTTTATGGTGCAGCGTGAAAAAATTACTGCTAAATACTCATGTCTGGTTATGGTGGCTAAACAATGATCCGCATTTAGGTGAAAAGACATTACAAACGATTGCAGACCCACGAAATCAGGTTTTTATCAGTGCTGCAAGCACGTGGGAAATATCCATAAAAAGCAATATTGGTAAGCTCAAAGCCCCTGAAGATATGGATTCAATCGTAGACGATGAGGGCTTTTCAAAACTCCCGATTTCTCTTTTCCACGGCCAACAGGCAGGAAAACTAGCGGATCATCACCAGGATCCTTTCGACCGTATGCTAATAGCCCAGGCTCAGGCAGAAGGGCTGACATTAGTCACCAATGATCTGATTCTGCAAAAATATGGCGTAGTCCTGATGAATCCAGAGCTATAGATAGAAATTGAATTTATTTGCCCGAGATGAGAGAACAGAGCGTATCAATTAGCGCAGATGTCTATCTCACGTCCTGCTGAAACATATTGATAAATTTGACGATTTTTGCATTATCCACATCACGCAAATCCAGTTTAACCTCGGTTAGCACCCAGCGCAGGTATCGAAAAGTAAGGATAAATTTCAACTGTTTACCCTGATCAGTAATACCATTCAACTGGATCGATCCGAACGAATGGTACTCAACATCATCAAATCCGATGACCTTTTTCGATTGAAGCAACGAAACATATTTTTCAGCTTCAGGGTTGCCCGTTCCCATTGATACATCTGTTTCTGATTTGAATAACCTGGCCAGCCCTTCTTTTGATAGAAGGCTGTCGATAAAATTTTCCACCAGCTTGACGGCTTCGGCAACTTCAGTAATTAACTGTTCACTCGATTTCCCTGTTTCCTGATGCAATTCAGAGGCGTTAAGAATCAGTTCGGTTTTAATCTGAGTCTTTACACTCTTCCTGACACTTTCAAAATCAATATATTTAGCCAGCAATACGGTATTTTTTTGCTGAAGGGCTTCATGGAAAGCATTTACGGCTATGGTAGGCGCATACAAAATATAGGCCAAGTAAACACATAAGGCATAAACGACGGGGCCGATACCGAAATATTCCTTGATTTTATGCATACCCGGTGACTTACTCTAACGCTGACAAATATGGAAAGAAATTGTAACCTATAGCCATTACAGTAGATTTAGATATTTTTCACTATAGCGCTTAATGCCTGAAATGAGTGCCTGCCCCAATAGCAAGTCGAGAATCTATAATTGTACGACTCGCATGCCGCTACTGGTTTTAGCAGCAAGGGCCAGCGTTAACTCATCAACCACGCCACATTGAGGCTTGTAACCGGAAACAGCCCCCTGCAGCAATACCCGAACATCATCAAAGTCGCCCTTTTTACTGGCCGTCTGCAATTGATCAATTAATAACTTCAACTCGGTCCAGACGATAACCTCTTCTTCCGCACACATAATTTTTTCATGTTCGGTCGCAAGCACATTATCCCCAATGAGGAGTTCTTCATACAGTTTTTCACCCGGTCTTAACCCGGTATAGACGATCTCAATATCACCATGAGGCGTATCTTCATCTTTTACTTCAAATCCACTCAGGCGGATCATACGACGTGCCAGATCGACAATATGCACCGGTTCACCCATGTCTAGCACGAACACATCGCCACCACGCCCCATTGCCCCTGCCTGGATCACCAGCTCAGCGGCTTCAGGGATGGTCATAAAATATCGGATAATCTTACGATCCGTCACCGTCACCGGTCCACCATGAAATATCTGCTCGCGAAACAGTGGCACCACTGAACCCGAGGATCCCAGCACATTACCAAAGCGAACCATGGTGAAGCGTGTATTGCGGGATAGTTTTTTATCCTGACTGAGTGCCTGCAAGATCAGTTCGGCAAAACGCTTGGTGGCTCCCATGGTATTAGTAGGGCGCACCGCTTTGTCAGTAGAGATCAGCACAAAGGTTTCGACGCCCGACTCGATGGCAGCCTGAGCGGTATATAAAGTGCCGAAAATATTATTATTGATCGCCTCACCGGGATTACGCTCCACCATTGGCACATGCTTATACGCCGCCGCATGATAAATAGTCTGCACCCCAAACGCCTGACAGACTTCAGTAATACGTTTTTTATCCGCAACAGATCCGAGGATAGGGATGAGCTCAAGCCCGGAAGTGATTCCGATCAGCTCTTTCTCAATTGCATACAGCTGAAACTCACTTAACTCAAACAATATCAGGCATTTAGGGCCCTGATTGATGATCTGCCGGCATAATTCAGAACCAATAGATCCACCAGCCCCTGTCACCAGAACCGTTTTGTCATGAATATTCGAATTCAGCAGCTCAACATTAGGCTCAACCGATTCACGACCCAGTAAATCGCCAATATCGATTTCACGGATATCCTCCACCTTGACTTTGCCCTGGGCCATTTCGGTCACACCGGGAATGGTTCGAACATGCACCGCATAGGGCTCCAGCATCGCAATGATTTCTTTACGACGCATTTTGGAAATCGACGGCAATGCCAGTAACACTTCTTCAACTCTCTGTGTTTCAATCAGGTAACTGAGATGGGAAAAGCTATGCACCTTCAGGCCGTTGATCAACAGGTTATGTAAGGCCTGATTATCATCAATAAAGGCAATCGGACGAAGCTCACAACCCATAGCAAGACCAACTGCGAGCTGCATGCCTGCAGACCCGGCGCCATAGATCACTACATTTTTTTGGGCAGCAAATCCGGGCCTGGGAATCGAAACACCGTGACCACTGAAAACCCAGCGTGCAGCCATCCGGCTACCGCCAATAAACAGCACTGCCAGTAACGCGTTGAGGATATATACCGAACGCGGCACATCTTCGACTTTCATCAGTAGAACCAGCAATGACCAGACCAGTACATACAGCGTCACGGACTTCAGAACAGCCCATAACGCCTTAAAACCGATATAGCGGATAATCGCTCGGTAGAGCCCCAGGCGAATAAAGATAGGAGTAGCAATAAGCGGCGCGGCAACGAAGATCCACAGTTGCTGTAACGGGGGCTGGTAAAACTGGTCGAGTCGGATAGAGAATGCCAGCCAGACCAGAACCGGGATCATCAGGAAATCAACCGACAACAACAGGAGCCGCTTTTTCGAGCGTTTCAAGCTCAGTAACCAGTTAATCAGCTTACCATTCATAATTTCAACATAAACCGCAAAATCCCTCAAAAGTCAGATAATTATAACTTAAAATCATGGGTTGACGGTACAGCTGGATTTATTAGCATTTACAGACAAAGAGACCGTTCATCCATATAATGCAACTAAAGTCACCCTGCTAGAATTATTGACATGTCTGAACTAGTACTACATATTATCCGAATCTGGAATCAACGAGAAATATCAATCCTTCTAAACAAGTGAATATGGACGCCTTTAGCCTTTCAGGACTAGTGACTAACCCCTGCCCGCTGAATCACCTTTAAAAAAGTCATCCACAATATCTTTACATCAAAAAGAAAAGACTGTCTCGCCAGATACTCGGCATCCACAGCAACTTTTTGCGGAATTGGCAACTCATCTCGACCATTTACCTGAGCCCAACCAGTCAACCCGGGAATCAGTTTATGAACTCCCTTTTCAGTGCGTAAAGCCACTAAATCGTCCTGATTAAACAAAGCAGGTCGAGGCCCAACAAAACTCATATCACCTTTTAAAATACACCATAATTGAGGCAACTCATCCAGACTGGATTTTCGCAAAAAGTCTCCGATAGGAGTTAGAGCACTTTTTGGATCTTGCAATAAATGGGTTGCCACTGCGGGTGTATCTACCTTCATGCTCCGAAACTTTGGCATTTTAAAAATCGTATTATTTACTCCCACCCTGTCGGACCAGTATAAAGCAGGGCCTTTTGAGGTTAATTTCACCCATAAAGCCACAAAAATTATCGGCACACCAAGTACACAGGTGGCAATCACGGCCAGCAACAAATCAAACAATCTTTTCATTTAAAAACTCATTAACTGTACAAATACTCAACCCACAATCTATAAAGTTATTATCATTAGTAATCAAGGAATCACACTGATTTTGTTTGGCGCATAAACATTGTAAAACATCCTCAAAATCTACACTTTCTCTCAATGCTATTTCAATAGATTTTTTAACAACTTCGTCGCCGAATGAAGAGATTACCCAGTTTTTTTGAATCACTTTAAAGAAGTTTAAAACAGCCTTTTTATCTTTGACGATATAAAAGATAGTACTCAGCATACCTTCACTAATAACAATTTCTATATCGTTTTTATAGATAACATTGAGTAGTCTTTTTGTATCAATATGCCCCTTTCTTTTTGTATCCAAAATATCAATGACGATATTTACATCGATAAAAACTCTTTTAATCATTACCAGACTTTGATGAATGAGCAATCCTCATTTCTTTTGCGCTCATATTTTTACTATCCCCATCAGCAACACCTACAAATTGCAGAATTTCATCTAATTCATGTTGTTGTTTTTGCCTTATTTTCTTATCAATAAATTTTTTAACCATATCAGCATGATCGGCTGATACCAATAACCCTTTATATTCATGCGTTTTTTTATCCTCCACATCAATATAATCATGCCCGGCCAGAATATTAGAGTTTCTGGCCAGTTCCCGCACTCCTATTTTCATTGTCATCTCGCCCCCATTGTCGTCTTATTGGCAATAAGACAATAATATACCTGATATCAACGTAAATAAAGGCGACGCTTTAACCTTGTCTGTGTTTTCAGTGTGCGTCCGTGGCTAAAATATACAGCCGTTTCTTTTTAGATTGGTGACAGGGAACCGGCCAGTTACGCTTTTGAGTAGATCAACGCCAAACCGTGGAAAAATCAATAGAAAAGCTGCAGTTTTTGATCTTAAAAGAAGAGCGTTCAGAAGAGAAATCACCCACCTTAGAAAACCCACTAGCACCGTTTCTATAAACCTTGGCTACACGTTTCTCTGGGTAGGCAAGAATATAATAGTTAACCCCTTCCTTTTGATAGAGTTCAAGTTTCATCACCTCATCTCTTTTACTACTTGTAGGTGAGACAACTTCAATAATCAACTCAGGTGCAACCATAACTTTTTCGCCAACTTTCCGACAAACCGCCAGGACATCCGGTCTAACGACAGTATCATTCGACACATACCAATCTGTTTCCATTAAAACGGTACAAGCTTCACAAGCTTTATTATTAGTACCAAGCAGATTAATCAACTGAGCAGTCAATTTAGTAGCCACGCTTTGATGGCTAACAGAAGGAGAAGGCGACATAGCATAAGGCATACCGCCTATCAGCTCCCAATCACCTTTCCACAGCTCGTAATCAGTTGCGGAATAATATTCCTGATAAGCTAACACTTTTTTATTTCTCCAACATTGAGCTTACAAATCATAGCATATTATCGATTTAATACATTAAGATCTAGAAACTGAGACTCAGTTGTAAGTCTAAAGTCCAAACCCATCCTTACTCCTTACTCCTTACTCCTTACTCCTTACTCCTGACTTTCGACTTAAGGCTTCTTTAACTTACGACTTTTCTCCAAAAAAGCCTTAGCAGTTTTTTTCAACTCTTCATCCATGCTAATCACAGGCTTCCAATCCAACAAATCTTGCGCCTTAGAACTATCGACCTTTAACGAACCGAATAATCGATCGGCTACATCTGCTTTACTGAGTAAACTGGCGGCAACCTTCATTAAACTTACTGGTACAGGGATTAAAAATGGCTTCTTCCCAAACGCAATTGCCACCTTTTGCAACAGCTCGGTAGTAGAAACATCTTCTCCATCAGAGATTAGAAAAACTTCATTGGCAGCTTTGGGGTGATCAAGGCAATGAATGATAAAGCTCACCAGGTTATCCAAAGCCACTAAAGACCGTTGATTGTAAACAGCACCGAACGGTAGAGGCACTCCCTTATAAATCCATTTCATCATGGATGCAAAATTGGCTTTAACACCGGGACCATAGACTAATGGAGGGCGGATAATCACCACTTCCATACCAGTTTCAGTGGCCAAAGCCAGTAAACCTTGCTCTGCTTCGTACTTGGACAGCCCATAAGGATCGTCTGGTATAAACTTATCATCAGGGGAAAACTTTTCTCCTACTTCTGTAGATTCGCCATTCACTTTTATAGAACTTAGATAAATGAACCGCTTTACACCAGACTCGGCAGCTTGCCGAGCTAAATTTAATGTACCAGCTGTGTTGACTTTGCGAAACTCAGCCAATGGATCAGTGGAATCATCATTCATTATGTGGACGCGAGCAGCGAGGTGGATCACATAATCCACTCCAGATAGAGTATGATCTAGCCCGGAAGACAATTCAGCCAGATCGCCGATTAATATCTGATCCACTACATCGGATAAAATATCAGAATGCATGCGCACAGCGGCTACTACAGAAGTATCTAATCCTATCATTGAACTTATAACTTCACGCCCGACAAACCCCGTAGCGCCTGTTATAAAAACCTTCAACTCACACCAGCCTTATTCAACAAACAATGATAAATATCCATATGAGCTACCACAATTTTTTCAATCGCATACTCACTCTCAGCCAAGTTACGCCCTGCGGTTCCCATATCTTTACGAACATCGGGGTTATTAATCAAATACTCAATAGCATCCGCCAAAGCAACGGAGTCTTTAATGGGGATAAGTAAGCCCGTTTCATCAGGCTCTATTGCATCCCGACAACCTGGATGATCCGTCGTAATGACTGCTCTACCACATGCGGCAGCTTCCACCAAAACCTTCGGCAGGCCTTCTCCATAAAAAGAAGGTAAAGTAACAATATTCGATTGAGCGAATAAATCAGGAATATCCGTCCTAAATCCAAGTAATTCAACCAGCCCTTCAGACTCCCACTGCTTCAACTGAACATCCCTAACTGTATTAGCATTCCCTGGATCAGGTTGTCCAATCAGCCAAAATCGAGCAGCAACTCCACGTCTTTTTAAAATACGCGAAGCTTCGGCAAATACCTCAACCCCTTTATCAATCAATAAACGGGCAGCAAAAGCAATCACAGGAACGCCAATCGACTCAGGCCGATAAGGACATAAGTCTAAATCAACACCGGAGCCACGAATCATAACTGGCTTATCTTCAGAGACCACCCTCCAACCAAGCAAAGCATCACGATCATCTTTATTCTGAAAAATGACCTGTTGATTTTTATGGCCGAATGCAAGTCGGTAAAAAGGGTACAAAAAGGCTATTAAAAACTTGTATTTAATATCTCTTGATGAAAACAGAATACCTAAACCCGCCACAGCTGACACTATACTCGGCACATTTGCAACTCGAGCAGCAATTCCACCATAGAGATAAGGCTTAATTGTAATTAAATGAATTAGATCAGGATTTATTATCTTAAACAAACGATGAAGGGAAACTATTGCTTTAACTTCAGAGAAGGGGTTTTTACCCTTACGTGAAAAGTCGATTTCATGAAATTCAAAACCGGCTTTTTCAATAGATGACACAGCAACATGAACTTCATAATCAGATTGTTGAAAGCTCCTATCCTTGAATATAATTGCCACTGTTTTGGAAGCCTGGGATAGAATGATTATTAAAAAAGGGGCAGACGATTGTACTGTAAAGACGACAAATTATCTTCGGATCACTATTCTTACCTGAAGTAACCATTGCATCCATACCTGAAAACTTTACTTTTTCACCAGTATCAGGAGATACTTTCTGCCCTAAACTACGAGAATGCTTACATTTGAATTCCCCAACCCTGATCATATTGAACCCTTTAGGCCGTACATCAATTGTCGATAGGTTTGTAATCACAAATCACTCACAGATTACTTAGTAATGTTTAACTAATTATTTTCTTCACATTAGCATGTATATTCGATTTGCTTGACGACCCGAACAAGATCGAGTCGACAGCACCATTATTCAAACGAGATACTACGTGCTTAAGCGATTCTGATGGATCTGATCTCCCAGATGAAAATACAGACATGGCAATATTCCTCGTTTTGCCACTTGCAAATGACTCTTCACACAATTCTTTAGAAGGATTCATCCGAAACCCAGCCACATTATAATTTGCACATACCCAAGGGTGATCAAGGCCTATCTTATTACACAAAACTTCCACAGCCCTGGAATGATTCATGGTAATAAATCCCGGTTGAGCACCGATCCGTTTTGTAACTGCATTGGCAAAATCATCAATAACTCCATAGAGATCCATCGCCATCAGAAAATCAAACGCAAGATTCTGCAAAAAAACACCTCGTACCGGCAAACCTTTACACATCAGGATCTCAATTTCTGTTAGTAGACTAGTAATCCCCCCAGTCTTTCCTATCAGCAAGCCAAGTGAGGCAGGAATAAAACGTAACGGATTAACCTGCAAAACAGTGGATGCAAACAACCCTAAAGACCCCTTATCCGATAATTGATTCCAGTATTTATGTGCATAAGGTAAGCATGGAGTGTAATACATCCCAGGAAAAAGATTCGAGCGCCGGATCTCATCAAAAACTAGCTCGTATCGATCATGCGAGGTGAACATAAAATCCCGCACACCAGCTTCATACGCATAAGCGAGAACTTCGATAATTTCATCTGGGTTGCTAAAACGAGCAAACAGTTCAGCCGCTTTGGCCTGGTTAGAGTGATTAACCCCAAGAAATTGGTTATCGCCAAAGATTACTTTACCGTATGTCATTTTAACCCCACTTTCTTTGCAATTTCATCGATCAAGCGATCAACCTCACATCCATCCGATAGGGATGGTTTAGTATCTGTCGAAATCGTGGGGTCAACATGCTGGTTACTCCCTAAACAGATGCTAAGAAAATCCTCAATCTCCAATGAGAACTCTTCCCCGCGGAGATAAAACCCTACATTTTTAGGTTCTACTGACGTATCAATTTGAGTAATTGTTTTGGGCAAGGAGGATGCACCATCATGCCAGTCAACTTCTAATGCTGAATTATCCACACGTACATTCGCATGCTCAAATTCGACACGAAATTCATTCACAGACTTGCGTTTGCTTGGGTCAGACCAATCTATTTCCAGATGACCAGTGATATTACCTTCATGCCTCCAATCTACAAAAACAGAATCATCAGCATTCGTACTGTATACCTGCTTCATTGCTGCAGATTCTACTTTGGAAATGGCCCCAAAGATGAAACGGCAGAGATCGATGACATGCGGCCCATATTCATTTAAGCATCCCCCTCCTTTTGAGAAATTGCCTTGCCAACTATCAGGCGAAGGCGGTTTAGTTATCACAAAACCCCGCATTGAAGCGCTATAACTTTTCACTTTACCAAGATGACCATCATTAACCAGCTGTCGAAGTCTTTGAAATGTTGCGATATAGCGTAAAACAAAACCAACTTGAGAATTAACATTAGATTTCTCTGCCTGCGTTACTAGCTCCGAACTCTGCTCTGCATCCAATGTCAGAGGCTTCTCAACAAAAAAAGGAACGTTACTCTCAATTGCCCAACGTGATAATAATGCATGAGACGATGTTGGAGTTGCTATTACAATACCAGCAAGTTTTCCAAGCTTTTTTGCAGCAGTATCAACTGAAGAAAAAGTTCGATAACCCAAAAATCGGAATATCATACGGGTAGTCAATTTGCTATCACAGAGTGCAATATTCGCTTTACCGACATATTGTGTAATTAACGCAAGATGCGACATACCCATCTTGCCGCCACCTATAACTAATATGGTCATTGTTTCATTTCTCCTTTGTACCACCCATCAAACCTCGCTCTGACATCTCTGCCAATGAGCGCTCATATGCACTGCTCTTCGCTCCCTGAGTCGCAGCCCAAGATGCAAATCGGCGTATACCTTCATTGAAATCTACTGTTGGGAGGTATCCAAGTAGTGTGGATATTTTTGTCAAATCTGCAAAGTTATGACGGATATCGCCGAATCGGAAGTTTCCTGTAACCTTATAAGCAGTTTCAGCTCCAAAAGCATCCAGAAGACTTTCCGTTACTGTCAATACATTTGTCTGCACCCCTGAACCAACATCGAAAACCTGACCAGCAGCATTCTCGTGCTCTAAAGCGAGCATGGTAGCATTCACAGTATCATCAATATAGATAAAGTCACGACTTTCCAGTCCATCCTCAAAAATATTGATTTCTCCTCCCTGCATAATCAAATTAGAGAAAATTGACAAAATTCCTGTATAAGGATTACTCAATGACTGGCCTGGGCCATAGACATTTTGGTAACGAAGTGCCACTGGCTCAATCCCAATTAGCGGGCAGACAGTCATTACCATCTGCTCTTGTACCTGCTTGGTAATACCATAGACTGATGATGGGTGAATCAACGAATCCTCATCAGTAGCAACAAGAGTCAGCGGCTCCTTAGTCTGTGGATTGTAGAGTTCAAATCGCCCACTCTCCATATCAGCCTCACTACGATGCTCCGGATATACAGGGAGACCGTCAGCATTCAAATACTTACCCTCACCATAAATTGAGCGAGATGAAGCTACTACCATACGTTTAACCCCATGGTCCTTTTTAGAACTCAGGATGTCTAGCATGGTTGCTGTTGCCTGAATATTCACCCGAGTGTAATGATCTACCATGTACATGGATTGACCAGTTCCCGTTTCGGCAGCCAAATGGACAACCATATCTTGTCCTGCGAGCGCAGCTTCCATTACATCTCGGTCACACACTGAACCATGAATAAAACGCACTTTATCTTTTACTGCTAAATAAAGTGGTGAAGTCTCAGGGTCACTCCCATGAACTTGTTCAGACAAGTTATCCAAGACGGTAATCAGGTATTCTTTTTTATGTAATGCATCAATAAGATTAGAGCCAATAAAGCCGGCACCACCAGTAATGAGGACACGGGTCATTCAGTATCTCCTGAGATTGTTGTGGCCAAAGCAGCATGTGCTGAAGTATCGGCCAAGAGGTCATTAAGGAAGTCATCAAGACTTCGACTGTAGGATTCAGGTTGTCTCTGCAAAAGAGCACTTACCCGCTCACGTAAAGTTTTTGCATCCGCATTTTTAGTTAAATAAGCTATAGAACCTTGTTCAAAGATGCCATCTTCTACAGCTGATGGATTACTTGTCAACACTGCCACACCAAGGCTTTGTGCTTCGAAGCATCGCACAGTAATTCCACTTTGCAAAGGATGAGCATAATCAAAAGTAATACGTGAACGCCCTAACACATCCATGGCATCGGGATATGACAAAGGTTTAAACGAAATGTGAGACCATAAACGCATATATAGACGAGGTTGGCGTATAAAACTTAAGATAAAAGTCAGTGGACTGCTTTCGTATAAAAAAATAAAAAATTGCGTATTTTCTGGTAATGCACGAAGAAGCAGATCCGCATACTCTAAACGGTCTGAATGTACACGCTGTATAATGGAGATATCATAGTCACGCACATTATTTACGGAATTGTTTGCAGCACTAAACAGATGGACGAGAGGGATATCTCGATCCTCTGCGTCTTTAATATCAAAGGTTGCATATCGATCAGTTAAATTGTACCAATCGAGCGGTGAAGGATTATAAAGAAAACTATCAAAATTGTAACCAACAATTCGGAGTGCTTTTGATCTAAGATACTCAAGTGCTGCAGGCCCCAACCCACGCCCTTTAATGATCAAAATCAAATCATAGGGCTCTCGCCCATCTAAACGTTTTTGAATACCTCTAAGTGTCAAGCGTCTAAGCAACGGTAAAGCGATTTTGCCTAGCACTTTACCTAAACTGTTAGCTGGATATTCCTCATTTAACATCTCGACATCATAGCCACGCCTCTCAAGCCCTTCTAAAACTGTATGGTGAAAGGTATAAAAAGTAAGCGGCGTAATCAGGAGGCAGCGCTTTTTACTTATCGTTTCCTGAACGTTCATGAGCCCTCCAGATTGGTTAACAAGTGCTCTAGCCCCAATAAACGACGCGTAAAGCTCTGTATATGGTATTCCTCAAATTTGGCATCGGGCTTAGCAAATGGTAGGCGCAAAAAATCTATAACCCCACTAAAATCCAATCCATCAAAAACGTGAATGCGATCTGGACTATAAAAAGGCTCGCGTTTCACCCACATATTGTTTGTAATAATTTTCTTTCCGCAACAAAGGTTCTCCATCATTCTCATGGTCTGCCCGGATTGATCATGGTTAGCAAAATCAAAAACACCCAGTGTAGTTTCAGTCATCTCAAGGAAAGCCTCAGGAGCAATCGAGTGAAGAGTAACTCCTTTTGGATATACACTTGAACGCAGCAACTGTAACAAAACCACAGGACTAATCTTTAAATGCTGTTTGAAGATCAATCCATGCTTGGAGCAATATGTACGAAAAGCCATGACCGCAAAATAGCGCTGATGCTTCACCAGGTTTCCTACCATAAAGAGTGTTTCTGGTTCAGCTCGATCACGGCGAAGATTCTGCATAGACCTCTGACAAAAGAGTGGCAGGTAACCATAACTATGCTCCTCGGCATCCCGTCTATCAAAAGTTAGCACTCGATCAAAGAAAGGGGCTTGATTAAGATAATTATGGTTGGTAAGAGAGTCCCAGTTATAGAGTGTAAACTCAGCTTGCTTTTGTACCTCACGCAATCTACCAAGGTTGTCTGTAGCCATTTGATGCGCTTGAAGAAAGACAACTTTGTCATAAACAATTCCCGCCGAGGCACGAATAGCAGCCAAATGATGAGCATCGAGGTAACGCTCGTAAATTGAAGGTATAACTGTGCGAAGCACCTTGAAAAAATCATTACGCGGTTGAATATCCACATAAGTAACCGAGGCTCCTAGAGCCTCCATTTCCACAATGATTTCTCGGGTATAGGTATGGTAATTTAGTCCAAAAAATAGAATTTTCACGACGTCAAGCACACCCTCATCTTGATGGCTCTACCTTGGGTGGCACTTTAACCCAAGCTGCAGATTTTGGTTCGAACCGTCGAATTACTCGTGCAGGACTTCCAACAGCAACGCAATAATCAGGCACATCTGAAAGTACAACTGAGTTGGCACCGATGATGCAGCCTTTACCTATACTGGCACCAATTACACAAACATTTTGGCCTAACCAACTCCCTTGACCAATCCGCACCTGAGCAAGCTGTTTAATTGATTGATTCATAATTGGACAATCTATATCTTGATATGAATGGGAATTATCAGAAACGTAGACATTATTTGCAGTCAATACTTCTGGTTCGAAAATAATGGAAGACGTTGCATATATATGATTATTGCGACCAATACTGCATCCATCGCCAATCATTAAAATACAACTTTCAGCTTCTGTATACGGTACGGCTGCTAGCAATACTGCATCAGAGACATGGACTCTCTCACCAATATGGATTCGCCTAATACCCTCAATTCCTCGTGGACGCAATATCGAAGACCGCAACCCAAAATTAGCAAAAAAAGGCGCGACAGTATAACGGAAAACCATTCGCTGAAACAAATTTAAAAGACGATAGGGTAAAAACATGTTGTTGATAGTAATCATTATATGCACATAATCTCGGGGCAAAGGTAGGGATACTATTCCTCGTTAAGAATAGAATTCGTAATTAGAGCTTTTAGCCGTTTCCATGAATCTACTGGGCGGGAATGCCGCCGCTCTAATTCACATAAATTTTTATTGTTATGCCTCACTTAAAGTTACCAGTTATAAAACTATCCTCTAGCAACCTTTCTACCACCCTAAGACAAAAGTGATTGCAGCTAGGAAGCTTTTTTCAAAGTCAGTCCACTAAAGAAAAAAAGGGCAAAAAACGGCGTAAAGGCAAGCGGCTCTGATCCCATGGAAAACAGCAGTATAAGAGCAAACATGATTTTATGCGGCATTAGCTTTTGTCGGACCATCCCCAATAGGTAAAAAAGTCCAAGTGGTAGTCCAACAGAATATAAGATCATGACCAGACCATTTGTATTGTCACGGCCATTCTGGTTTTCCTTTGATAACAATTCAGTATCTGGATTCAATTCAATCGAAAGATCACGATACACCAAGTGATTGAAACCAATACCCAAAACTGGGTGCTCTCGCAAGACTAACAAACCTGAAACCAGATCGTAATAGCGCGCATTGGTGGAGCCTACATGCACACCAGATAATTTTGATTGAACATTTTCTTGCATGAGCACACCAATAGGCACTATCACTATAGCGATCATTGCCAGACGCAAAATATTAACCAATCCAATTTTTAGTGTAAGAAACGGCACGATAGCAAAATACACAAGCTGAATAGCAGCAATCACGATTCCTGCCGTCGACTGAGTGAGCGCGAGCCCCAACAGTGTTGGTAAAATCTGCATCCAGGAAGCTCGATTAATAAACAATATAAAAAGAAGAAGGTTCAGGTAAATCTGAAACACACCAGGTTCCCAGAAAAAACCATTGGGTCTGACCAGAGAGAGCTCACTATTACTAGAACTGTGAAAATTAAAAATACCGAGAAATGACTGAAACTCCAATCCACCGAGATGAACAGTTATGAATATCACTGGCAATGCCAATGCTAAAACGACTGTTAAAATTGCCTGGTAAACCATTGGATAAATCAACACTCGAAGATCATTCATCAATTTTGTACTGCCACCCTCTCCCCAATAAATTTTGAGGAGCGCCAAAGCAATAACAAAATTTAAAAATCTTATTACATTGACAAGTATATCAATCTCCTGAAATCGAATGAACGCAAAAAACATCACAAAAATCAACCAAGCGTAAATCGATATTTTTCTTTTGTTAAGACTTCGAGAAATGAATCCGAAATAGGCCACGGCCAAAAACAAAACAACCAGAGCGAGTAATTCGCGCGGGATTAGTAAGTTACCGCCGGAGAGCAAAATAGCGCAAAAGAGAATCAACCGCCGAGGTATTTTCAGTCTATCTCGACCAAAACTGAGAGGCTGGTTATCGGAAACTGTATTCATCTAAACTTTTTCACGAAAGCTTTTGTTTCCTGAAATAGTTCAGCGTTTGCACGTAATTTTTCATCATCCCAGTCCCACCAACGAATACTCTGAAGATCTCTTACAATATCAGCAGAAAAGCGCTCTTTAAGATGGCGAGCCGGGGCACCACCAACAATCGAGTAGGGAGGCACATCACGAGTCACCACAGAATTGGCGGCCACAACAGCACCATCACCAATGGTGACCCCTCGCATCACTATACTGTTGATTCCAATCCAAACGTCATTTCCAATCACTGGAGCATCACGCTGAGCCATTTCACATGGTTCCTCGATAATGCCACCAAATTCAGGATCTATAAAAAAAGGGTGTGTAGTGACCATTGTGTGATCGTGGTTGCCAACCCCAATCACTGTCTGCCTCGCAATGGAACAGAATTTTCCAATCCGTGCTGATTCAACATAGGTCCGTGGCCCCGAAACATAGGAGTAATCTCCAATCACTACGTCAGATCCCATCTCGACTCCCCTGCGGATGATTACCTTTCGCCCTACCTTGGCGTGCCGTCCGACACTCCATGACTCTACGGAATGGTTGTGGAGTAGGTTCTTAGCCCACCAATTAGCACCTAAAAACACTGGGCGGGCTATTCGACGTAACAGTTTCTGAAGACGGTTCATGCAAGGTTCCTAATAATGTCCTGGCGTACCCATAGCAGATAGGCCGTGCTAATTAATACTGCAACACCACGTAACACTACTACCGCAGCGAGGTTAAAGATATCAAACGCCGCCGCTGCACCCAACAGCACCGCGTAAGTTACAAGCATAATCACACCAGAGACAAGAATTGGCTGGGTTCGTTTGACTGAATACAGCACCAAGGCGGCGCTATCTTGCATGACGAAGATAAAGAGCGCGGGAAAAACAAGGAACACCAAATATTGACTATCTGAAAACTGGGGTGCGAAAGCTGACACCGCAACGGGTAACAACGCTACCGTAACCAACAACACTGCAACACCATAAATAGAAATTTCGATAAAATGACGACGTAGAATAGCTCGAAAGTCGTCGTACTCCTTAGCCTGATAGGCACGCATAGCGAGAGGAAAATGCACGTTTAATAGCGATATAGGGATCAGCAAAAAAAAACTCATATACATTATGACTAGGTAGAATTCACCAAGCGCTTCTCCCCCGAGAACAAAGACAATGGACCATCTTTCCAACTGATAGGTCATAAGCACAAACAGCATTCCAGCAAAAGCCATTATTCCCAGTGACAATATCGAGCGAAATGTTTCGCTATGAACCCGTAACGATGAAGGGCGCAGATCTGGCTCGATGATGAGTGCAACTAGCCCAACAAGAGCCGGTTGCAGCAGCATAGAAAGGAGAGCCGCCAACAAACCATACTCTAGCGACATAGCCGCCACAGCGAGTGACACCAGCACAGCCCCCATATTAATCACATTGGATTTACCAAGGGCTCCCTTGGCGATCAGCGCATTGTTCATCCACGTCGAGGCCAGCGTACAAATGCCGCCGAAGACTCCGATTACCAAGGTTTCCTGCGCTACCACTGGTTCCAGAATCCTACCACCGCCCAATATTACTGCGATAGTAGTGACCGCCAACAGACCTACGACACCCATAGATAATACGTTAACGATGCGCTGACTCTGTTCAGGCTTGCGTTCGGCAAAGAGGATGTAAGCCCCATTGATCGCGCCCAACTGGACAAAACCGACTAGCATCACAATCGTTTGCATTAGTGCTACCTGACCTAAGTCGGCGAGGCCCAGCGTTTTCATAAACAGCAGGTTTCGTCCGAAAGCAATCACGCTAACCGATGTGTTTATAATTACATAACGATAATGCGCGTGGCCAGCCAGCTTGCGTAGCATCCCTAGCACCGGCTTATCAGTATGCCTTGTCGAGAAACGCCCGCGAGATTTTGCGAGCATTCTCTTTTAAATCGATGCCGTATTTCGTAGATCGACCGGCATAGTAGTCGCATAGCCCCTCCTTCTTGGCCGAAAAGTACGCAGTCAAGAAAGGATAGAGCGTCTCCTCGTCTCGATATTGGATATTTTCATTCGCATATACCGCTTTACGCAAATCACGAATATTATGGATATAGGTAACCTGCGGACAACTGGAGTAGAAGGTCTTCCCAAAGCAATAGACCTGCTTGCCCATCATAATTGCCTCGAACCCGGCAGTGCCGTTAATAGTCATAACACCACGCGAGTGTTGGATCACTTTCTTAGCCGGTATGTTGCTGCGCAACAAGCGGACGTTGGGAATATTGGTTATACGCTGGTAATCCACCGCCTCGCGATAGCCATGATCATGAGGGTGATCCTTGACGTAAAGATAGGCTCCCGGCGGAAGCTGGGCGGCTATATTCTGAATCAGTTTAATCTGATTCGTATAGATGCCATGGCCCTGATAAAGCACCACTGACTCAGGTTCCAACTGAAATGGATAAAAATAGTATTCACACTTTGAATCGAACTCGGAAAAATCGACCTGGAATTTGTAGTTCAGCAAGTTAATGAACTTCTGCCAAGCGAGGTTTTGACGTAGCTCCCAATAATCAATGTTATCTACATGACGGTCATAGCGTTTCGAGCGCAACATTCGTCTTACTATGTTTCGTAGCGCAATCAACAACAGTCTTGGGAGCCGAGTATCGTAAGACACTGAGCTGCCGAGATATACCGTCAGATCCTTGCGACATTCAGCAAGAAAATCACGGCAGCGTCCCTCATCAATTTTTATTTCACCACGTTGTACAGTGTCAAGAGTTTGATCGAGATCATCACAGGTATAGTCAAATCCGTTCATCCACAGATATCCTAAAGTCCCTGGCTCTGACGGCACCATGATGTTGTAGAGATATTGCCCGCCATATTTTGAGCATAGAATCAAGCCGAGAAAATTAAACACAAGCGAAGGAGGCTCGTGCAGAATGTAATCAACACCCCGGTCGCGAATCAATTCGTCCCAGAATTCGTAATAGGCCGCACTCAGTCGAATACACTCGTTGTTACTCAGCAGATTGAAGCCGCGATCACTCTGGATAATGCCATTGAGTGTGAAGCTCCCCCCCGTCTGCTCCAACACGTCAGCATCAATCTTACTTAGCCATTCCGGCGCAACCTTGTCTATTTTTGACCAACAAGCGCGAACCTCGTTTTTGAAGTGAATAATCTCTCCAGCAATATTGGCGGCACGTAGCTTCTGTACCTCGAAATCAGAATAGGCAAGGTGGATAACATTGACCTTGCCGTGCAGTTGCTCGGCAAGATCAATGTTTAGATCGGTCAGATCCAGCCGATGAAATAATACGATTGTCTTCAAAAAATGCTCTCCTTCCTAATACACGCATTTCGCTAGTTTATTAGGTTCCAGCCGAGACTAGAGAGTTCCGGCAGTTTTGTTTGTGTGGAAATCAAAATTACTGAGGGAATAATTTCCCGAATTAACATTTGACTGATTATATTAACTCTTGGTCTGTTCAAGTATGTAAGAATCGATTTTCCGTAGCAATTCCGGCTCGATTTTACCAGACTTGGCCCAACGAGCACGAACCTCGTTCTTAAAATGGATAATCTCACCGCCGATTCCAGCGGCACGATGTTTTTCTACACCAACCTCTTCAGTATTTAAATGTTTAAAATATTTTTTTTCTTACATGAGATTTTCACATCCCACCAAAATGTTTCGTACTTATCGACTTTGTCAAAAGCATCTGGCTTAAGCTTATAAAATTTATATTCATCATTTCTTCACATTACAGCAAGACATTACATCTTATAACCTTAAATTTTATTCTAATTTTTCTCTTTCCAAATTGCTTGTTTTAACTCCCATTCGCCATTTATTTTTTCCCATAGGTGCGGGGAGCGGAACTTTTCAATGGTTTCGTGATACTGCTGCAAGCTTATGTTCATATAGTCACAGCAATCCTTAATGTATTCTTCAGGAAACTCGCCATCAAAACGTTTAATCAATGCAATCCCTTCATCTCGAGTAATATCACCATTCCTTACTTCCTGCGCTGAATCGTAGGTGGCTCTCCCAATTCCAAATTTAATGGTGGTAGTGTGATAGTGGAGCCAGTCAATTTTGTCATCCAGCGAGCTGTATTTACTGAAACTACCCTCTGTGCGATTATCATTCGGCATAAAGTCTGTATTTTCTACCGAATAGTAATAAGTTTCTTGCGGATGCCACTTAACGTAGAATCCAAGATAGTGAACTTCTGTTCCTACACGCTGTAACTCGTAAGGGTTTACTGGAAAATAGGCCTCTAAATCCGAGAGTTTAAAGCCATATTTCTCAATTAGGTCAATTGCAGACACACCTCCAAGAACTAAATCCTTGATACTGGTCTCTGCACTATAATACTTCGGATCACGTGTTGGTTTTTCATTATCTTCAATTGCATTTCCATACTCGGCCTCATTTTCCCCAAAAATAACCAGCGGAATATCCAATAATACAGACAATCTCGGAGCCAGGTTTTTTTGGCCAAGAATAAATGGCTGAAATGGGTGGCCAAGATTTAAAAATGCCGATCTAGTTAAAAATCGATGAAGCTTTCTATTTTGATTATAAGTAAAATTTGCAAATCCTGAGTCCAGCCAGGTTTCAAAGTTTCTACGTCCAATACTTGTATAAATCGCAGGTGGCCAGGTTACCAAAATTGGATTCATATTGTATTTATACTTCAACATATGCGCAGCCTGGACACTATCTTTACCGCCACTTCCGGGCACAACAACATCGTAACGACCATCGTTTCTGCGGAAACGGTCACACAACTCTTTAAGGCGCTTATCCCTTTCCACCCAATTTATTTTCTTTTTCATTTCGGCGTAACGACAAGCATCGCATATACCATCTTCGCCAAAAGCGAGCGTTTTCTTTTGCTCTTTATCGGTTTGCTTAAATTCAACAGTAGAAGCAGGCCTCTGATTATTCATTGTGCATTTTTTACAAAATTTCACCTGTAGCGGTAAACCATATTTTCCTGTTTTTTTACTCATATTACTTGCACCTTATCTATAACCAAGAAATTCTTAAACAGTTTTAATCCTGCCTCTCTGCTTTTTTCAGGGTGAAACTGGACTCCAAAGATATTATCTTGCTCCACTGCAGAGACAAATTTATGACCAGCATATTCTGACAAGGCTAGTATGTTTGTATAGTTAACCACTTCATAGGAATGCATAAAATAGAACATTTCATTTTCAATCCCTCTCAACAAGAGTGAATCTTTAAGTACTTCAATCTTATTAAAACCAACATGCGGAACTTTACCCGAACACTCAATGGGCTTCACTTCTGCGTTTAGACGGTTCAATCCTTTAGTATGACCATGCTCATAACCAAGGGAGCTGAGAATTTGCATACCTAGACAAATACCTAAAACCGGCCCTTCAAACTGTTGAATTGACTTTTTAAAATTGTCAGACTCAAGTTCAGCCATGCCCTCTTTGAAGCTGCCTACTCCAGGCAGGACAATTCTTGGAACCCGTTCAAAGTCTTCAGGTTTGTTGATAAAAACCACCTCGGCACCTGCTTTCTGCAATGCCTTTCTCACACTATGTATGTTTCCGGCTGTGCCATAATTTACGATTCCAGCAATATTGCTCACAATGCCACCTCTACGCCGTTTGATTGCAAATACTCTTTCAATCCTTTAACTGTCGACTTATCGTAATGAAGCAGACTAGCCAAAGCAACACCACTAGGCTGTGCAATCTTTATTAAATCAAGCACATCTTCAGGCTTACCCGCACCACTAGCGACTACAACCGGAATATTCACTGATGAAACAACCTTTTGAGCTAGGGCAATATCAAAACCTCTTTGACGACCGTCATGATCAACCGATTGAAGTAAAACCTCACCAGCTCCTCGCGACTCGACTTCTTTAACCCAATCTAATACATTTTTACCGCTACGAATGCGACCGCAATCACTGTAACACTCGGACCAATACCCCCAACTCTTCGATTCAATATTAACAACGACGGACTGGCTACCAAAACATTTAGCCGCCTCATCAATAATGCCGGGATTTTGTTGTAGTGCATGTGTATTGATAACTACTTTATCAGCGCCATGGTGAAATAACTCTGAAAAGTCATGTAAAGTACGCACACCACCTCCAACTGCAAATGGAACAAATATATCCAAACAGGCTGACTCAACCTGATTTAGTAGAATTTCTCGCTGATATAAAGAAGCTACAATATCAATATAAAAAATCTCATCCGCTCCCTGTTGGTAATACCTGGCTGCAATTTCATTAGGCTGACCAATTTTACGCAGTCCTTCAAAATGGACCGGTTTAACAACATAGGGTGGTTTAACATCTAGTTTTGCAATAATTCTTGTGTTCAAAAATATCTCCTTTGTTTAAATACTTTATAAACTTTGCATTAATTTATTTCTTACTTAGCTGAATTTCGGCTAAATCAAAGTCAATCTGGGTATCGATATCTATTGAGTCTTCACTCGTCATTTCATATGCATATATATTTTTATCTATTAATAATGATTGATACTGTTTAAATTTAAATACATCACATATATAAATCGCACCATTGAGCCTAAAATATTTAGGTAAATCTTGACTTCTTTTATTCAAAGAATCTTTGGAAATAAATCCCTCCATACTTTTATTATCTGAAAGTGTATTTGACCAAAGAGGTGAATGCTCTGTTTCACAGACAGAAACAATTGCATCCGCTTTTTTTTTAAACAACAACTCTATTGCTTCATCTATATGTTTAAACGTTCTTAGTGGACTTGTAGGTTGCAGTATAATAATAAAATCATACGTATCATTTAAGTTATCAATTGTGTGTTCGGTAACAGCAACAGTTGTTGCCGTATCGTTAGCTAATTCGTCTGGTCGCTTGTTAGTATCTACCGATAAATCATTAGAGATTTGTAAAATCTCATCGTCATCACTAGTAACAATAATTTTATCAATATACTTCGAGGCTTTAGCTGCATCAATTGTCCATGCAATTAAAGGCTTCCCAGCTAGATTTAATACATTTTTTCTGGGTAAGCGCTTGCTACCACCTCTAGCGGGAATAATCGCCAGAAAAGTTTTATTGCATTTCAACCAAATACCTCACTATATTCTCTGTTGGCCTGCTCGTACTCATTCATTCGTCCGATGTCTAGCCAGTATTCATGAATTGGAAATGAAACGGCCGTTTGCTCTTTTATGATAAGCTTTTCAAATAGTGTAGGCATATCAAAGTATTGCTGATGAGGAATCGCATCTAATGCTTGGGGACTAAGCATATAGATCCCAGCACTAACGAAAAATTTATGCACAGGCTTTTCGATAATTGATTCAACTTTATTGCCCTCAATGTTCACCACTCCGTAAGGGACTTGAAAGTCATATTCACGTACACACATAGTGGCTACTGAGTTATGAGCAATGTGATAATCCAGTAGATTCTCGAAGTTTACGCTAGTTAGCAAGTCTCCATTCATCACAATAAATGGCTCTTCTGGTTTTTCTACTAACAAACTTAAAGCACCTACTGTCCCCATTCTCTCCTTTTCCAAAACATACGTAATGTTTAAACCAAACTGCGAACCTTCACCAAAGAAATCTTGGATCATTTTCGCTTTGTAGTTAACGCACATGACGATATTAACAAAACCATATTCCGCCAGTCGCTCTACAATGGTTTGTAAAATTGGCTTTCCTCCTACATTTAGCATTGGTTTGGGCGTTTCTTGCGTGAGGGGATGCAGCCTTGACCCTAATCCACCAACCATCAGCATCACCTTATTCGGTTTAACTATAGGCCTAACCAGCTCTTCAATTTCTTTTATACTGACTATGCACCCATCCGCATCTATAATGGGTATTTGGTGAAGTTTCTTGGCTAACGCCAGCTTAATTACTAATTCTTTTGAGTCGGTTAACTTGGCTGTAGTCGGTGAACGAAATACAATGCTTTCAACAGAGTCATTTAGTGTCATTCCATTCAGAAGCCCACGTCGGATATCACCATCAGTGATTGTACCTAGTAACTTCCTTTGTTCATTCACCACTAGCGCAATTTGCATAGAACTTGCGTCAATTTTTTTTAAGGTCTCACGGATACTATTTGACTCCGTAATGAGAATTTCATCGATATTTTGCATAACCTTAAATCATCTCGGCCATATTCAAGTCAAAAAAGGACTTTTTTATTAACTGATCGAGATGCACTAATTTAATGACATCCACAATCTTTTTACTTGCTAATCCTTCACCGTAGGGATTAATGACCCCAAGAAGTTCAGCTTTAAAACTGTCTGAATAGACAGTTTGAATGGCATGTCCAATACTTTTCTTAATTGGCTCGCAATCAATTACGCTATTGACTTTTAACCGCCCTTTTTGACGATCACCAATATTGATGGTGGCTATTTTGAAACTTGGCGCTTCTAAAAGACCACTCGAACTATTGCCAACAACTGCGTCTACAAACTGTAAAGCACTTAAATACCGCAACTGCCCCATAGAAGTAAAGGCAATACTTGTAGCTGGATGCTTAATAACATACTTATCGATCATTTGATTAATAATACGTCCATCGGTATCACTATTCGCTTTTGTAAAAATTATATGCGTATCTTGTAGTTGATCTAGTACTTCAAGCAGGTTTTGAAAACCACCTTTGGATGAGTCCTTCTCTAGCGTTACTGGGTGAAAAGTCACCAGCAGGTTTTTTTTTGCCAGTTTAAAACTAATCGCATCCTCTAAATCTGATTTATTTAACAACTTTAACCGTTTAATGTTCTCAATCCCCATACCACCAACATTAAATACTCTCTCAGGTGACTCACCCAATTGGATCACTCGATTACGATAATCTTCAGCTGCAGTAAAATGAAGATGACTCATTTTAGTTATTGCATGTCGAATTGCCTCGTCAAATGCTCCTTCTGTAGTTTCACCACCGTGCAAATGAGCTATCGGTATTCTAGCGATCATAGCGGATGAAGCGGCCGAGAAAATTTCGTAACGATCACCCAGTAATACGACCATATCAGGTTCCAAATCAGCGTAAGCTTCTGCGAATGAAATTTGCGCTAACCCCATTGACTTTGTAATGCCGATTGCAGTATCTGACGATAATAGCATTTCTATTTTTTTATTAATTTTAAAATATCTCTCCACCTCTCGAAAAGTCAAACCAAACTCTGGTGACAGGTGCATTCCTGTAACAATGATCTGCAATGTTAAATCCGAATCTTGCTCAATTTCTTTCATTAACCAATAGAGCAACCCATACTCCGCTCGTGTTCCAGTAACAACACATATTTTTTTCATATCAATTCGTCCGTTTGATAATTTTTTTGTGCTTTGTGACCAATAACCTCGTTCCAACGCATAGGAGAAATCCCCAGGCCTGGACGTTTTACCGTTAGGTTTTGATCAGTAAACACTTCGCCTTGCTTTATATCACAAGCAGCTACCAGGCTTTTTCTAGCGACCTGCATGTTTTTGGCTTCGCTTGCACTGGGGCGCTTAATTCCATCCCCCACTGCCTGTTCAATATTACGAATGGCGCTTACCATTGCTTTTAGTTCATATGGTTCAAGACTGGCTTTGTGATCTGGCCCTTCCATGTTTTTATCTAAGGTAAAGTGCTTTTCGATCATAGAAGCGCCCATTGCAACTGCAGCAGTGGCCACTTCAATACCCAGGGTATGATCTGAATACCCTACTTTTACGTTAAAAGCCAATGCAAGCGTA